>ERZ831634.161-NODE-161-length-88472-cov-6.068301_pt1 | contig 88472 bp, 96 predicted proteins | sample MGYA00519953_ERZ831634 | MGnify/ENA primary metagenome ERZ831634 (study PRJEB31850, sample SAMEA3708718) | human gut metagenome | biome: human gut; feature: human-associated habitat; material: faeces | place: China | collected 2014 ... | reverse complement strand
GGAAATGCTGTTCATCTACAGTTTCCGTCTGCACATTTTCACCGAAGCGGTCGATCACGCTGCGCATGACCTCATTATCGCACAGCAGCTCTACGGTACAGAGGTTGTCCGGGTACATCCCAAACACCTTGCGGACATACTCCGCCGGATCAAAGTCCGGTGTCTGGACTGCCGTATGTTCCAGCGGTTCGACTGCCGTCATGCGATCCACCCGAAATTGTGCAATCTTTCCGTGCTTTTCCGACCAGCCTACGGCATAATAGCAATCTCGGCTCCAGATAAGGGCATACGGGCTGAACTGATAGCGGTAACCGTTATGCTTGAGTATCTTTTCTTTCTGCGGGGTGTATTCGTAATACTGAAAGGTGATCTGCCGTTTTTCCTGAATGGCGTTATGGATCTCATCCACGCTGTAATAGATGCACTCATTCTCCGGTTTGGCGGTACCTTCCATATAAATATGCCGATCCAACTGGCGGGCATGAGATTCACTGGTGAGCTTACCCAACTTTTCAATAAGCCGCTCGCTCTTTTTGGCCGTAATAAAGCGGGAGGATTCCACCGCGTCCACCAGCAGCTTCAGCTCCGGCAGTTCAAACAGCCTCTCCCCCACGAAATATCGATTCTGGGTGCTTTTGACGCATACGATGTCCATACCGCTGCTTTGCAAGACTTCAATAGCGGAATATACGCTCTTGCGCCCCGCCTGAATGCCACACTCCTGCCAGAAGGCAAGAATATCCGCCACAGAGGCCGGATGCTGGTCATCCGTATGCTCATACAGATACCGCTGTAATAGCAGCAGGCCGTATTGGGATTCATTTTTCATGTAGCAGCACTCCATTCAAATGAGAAAAGGCGCGGCGGCAATGTGTAACCGTCAAACGCAGCAGCGGATGAAAGATTTTCCGCGAAAAAGAGAGAATACCCCTTATAGAGCGTAGAGTTCACGCACTATGCGTGTACTCTACGCGAAAAATGGAGGAGCGCTGGCGGTAGAGGCTGAGAAAGAGGCTTCATTTGATTTCCTGTTCCAGCATATCGAATTCAGGTGTGGAGAAGAACTCACCGAGGGTGATCTCAAGACCATCACAAAGCTTCTTAATCGTCACGACGCCCGGATTTTTGCTTTCATCATTAAGGATACTCTTGATGGTTGCCTGAGGAACAGCAGATAGATTTGCTAACCCGTTCGGCGTAATTTTTCGTTCTGCGCAAAGTTGGCGGATGCGAAGTGCAACAGTTTCCCGAGTATCCATAGTGTAAACCTCCATGACGATTTATCACTATGGTAAATTATTTGAGAAAAGGTTATTAGTGATACTTCACTAATTGAAAAATATGTGCTAATATAGTGATATAGCACTATATTGCCCATGTGGCCGGCACCTGGCTTACAATTTATCCACCGATAAATTGGGAGGTCAGCACATGGAATACGGTTATGCAAGAGTTTCTACCAAGGAGCAGAATGAACTGCGTCAGCTCATCGCCCTGCGGGAATTCGGGTTAACGGACCGGGCGATTTTTGTGGACAAGCAGTCCGGCAAGGATTTTGACCGCCGCAGCTACCAGCGGCTGCTGCGCAAACTGAAAGACGGCGACACACTTGTGATCAAGAGCATCGACCGTCTCGGAAGAAACTATGAAGAGATCCTGGAGCAATGGCGCATTATCACCAAGGAGAAGAGTGCGGCCATTGTCGTGCTGGATATGCCTCTGCTTGACACACGGCGGAACCGGGATCTCACCGGAACGCTGATCGCGGACATCGTGCTGCAGCTGCTATCCTATGTGGCGCAGACAGAGCGCGAATTCATTCACCAGCGGCAGGCGGAAGGGATCGCCGCAGCGAAGGCGCGTGGCGTGAAATTTGGCAGGCCCCGCAAGGTGCTGCCGGAAGGGTTCGGCGAAGTCAAAGCACGTTGGGAGCGCGGCGAGCTGTCCGCACGGGCAGCAGGAAAACTGCTGGGCGTCACCCACCGGAGCTTTTTGCTCTGGGCTCAGGATGACGGGTGTAAAGAAATCGTTAAGAAAACGCAGACGAAGAAGAAGACTGGATAAAAAAGTACGTTTTTTTAGTCGGATTTAAGCCGTTGGCCTATTGCTGTTCTGTTGGGGGAGTGCTATGATAGATGTATAAGATTTTGTGTATATCGCTGTGGTCGGCAACCTGTACTTTTTTAGCCACTGTGCCGGATACACGATCAGCTAAAAAAGGCCCTTCCGCCTGTGTTGCAGGCGGCCAACTATTCTGCGGGAGGTGAGCGGCAATCCGTCCGTCTCTGTACGATTTCTGCGCCGGGCATGAACAAGCTCACCTGCTGGCACAATGGGACGATGAACGCAATGCTCCGCTCACGCCGAAGGATGTGACCTACGGAAGCCACCAAAAGGTATGGTGGCGATGCCCCCAAGGCCATTCCTATCGTTCCGAAGTCAGAATCCGCGTGCGGGGAACGGGCTGTCCCGTCTGCGCGGGCCGCGCTGTTCTGCCGGAGGAAAACTCTCTGGCGGCAAAATTTCCTGATCTGCTTTCGGAGTGGGACACGGAAAAGAATTCTCCGCTGCTGCCGACGCAGGTCATGCCGGGAGCACACCAGAAGGTCTGGTGGAGGTGTCCGAAAGGACATAGCTGGCAGGCGAGCGTTGCCAGCCGCGTCACATCAAACGCAGGCTGTCCGTTCTGCGCGGGACAAAAGGTCCTGTCCGGATTCAATGATCTCGCTTCGCTGCATCCGCAGCTTGCTGAACAGTGGGATCGGAAAAAGAACGGTGCGCTGACGCCGGAGGCGGTGAGCGCATATTCCAATCGCCGCGTGTGGTGGCTCTGTGACAAGGGGCATTCCTTCTGTGCGGTTATCGCCCACCGTGTGAACAGGGAAAGCGATTGTCCGTACTGCACCAACCGCAAGGTCCTGCCGGGATTTAATGATCTGGAGACCAAGGAGCCGGTGATCGCATCGCAGTGGCATCCGACCCTTAACGGCAGTTTCACGCCGCAGCAGGTAACGCCCGGCAGCAGCCGGAAGGCATGGTGGCTGTGTGAAAACGGCCATGCGTGGAAATCGGTCATCAGCAGCCGTACAGGAAAACAGCGCTGTGGCTGTCCGATCTGCGCGGGCAGACCATTGGACCGATGCACAGCAATTTTAAGTGAACTTCCGGCGGAGCCGGTAAAAATAAGTGCCCAAACTGCGGGGAGCCGCGGAGAATATACATTGTAGGAGGATCATTATGAAACATAAGCTGCTATCCATTTTACTATGCCTCGCGATGGCGCTGTCGCTCTTACCGACGGCTGCCCTGGCGGACGAGGCGACAGGCGCTGGAACGATCAAGGTAAGGGGGACGAGCTATAGTTCGTTTAGCGACGCCGTCAATGAGGCGGCGCCTGACGAAAGCGGCGTCATCACCTATGAGATCAGTGGTAAGGTTGATGTGACTGATACCGGCTGGGTGCAGGTCGCAAAGGCTGGCCTGACCACGCTTAGCAAGGTCAAGTTTGTTGGTAAAACCGAAGATGCGGAAATCTGCATCACCCAAGGCGTAGCGATTCTGGCTGATCAGAGCTATGACATCGACGTTAGCTTTACAGACCTAATACTGAGCAAAGAAAATCCGACCTATGCTAATGACTATGGACACGGCACCAAATACTTCACCTGCTGGCTCCGCAGCACCGGCAGGGCAGAAAACACCGTGACCTACACGAACTGCACCTTCCCCAACGGCGTGTGCAACAACCAGTACGGCAAGACGGTGTTCAACAACTGCCAGTTTACTAACAGTGCCAACTATAATCTTTGGAACTACGGCGGCAATACCGAAGTGAAGGGCAGCACCTTCACCGGCACGCGCGGCATCAAGACCTACAACGAGGGGGATTTGGGTGTTGCGCCCACGGTGACGGTCACGGACACGAGCTTTGACGGTCTGACTGAAAAGGCGGCTATCGTTGCTTCCAAGCCTACGAATATCACGCTGACGACTGTGACCGCTACGGACTGCACTAAGGGCCTGCTTCAGAAGGACATTGAAGGCTCTACGGACGAGCAGAAAGTCACCATCGAGGCCAACGGCACCGGCATCAGCGGTGACTTTAATATTACAGCCGAAATGGATGCCGAAGCCGCCAAGAACGAGTTCAACATCACAGCCGGTACGTTCCCCGGAGGAATCAACAATGACTACCTTGCGCCTGGTGCAAATTTTGACGCGACCACAGGCGAGGTTAAAATGTCGTATGTTGCCAAAATCGGCGATACCGAGTATCCCACCCTCGCCGACGCCTTTGCGGCCGCAAACAAAACCGGCGACACCGTGATCGAGCTGCTGGACGACATCAATATGACCGGTAAGAACTGGACGCCGGTGGGTGTGGATGGATACCATGGTCAGGGCGTCATCACCCTGAACGGCAACGGCAAGACCATCACCGGCCTGAGCGCCCCCTTGTTTGCGGGCGGCTTTGCGGGCAAATCCGGCATTGTGATCAAGGATCTGACCATTGCTGGTGCGGATATCAACGACACAACGAATAATCAGGGAATCGGCGCATTTATCAACTGCGTGGATTCCATGACTCGAATCGAACTGGATAACTGCCATCTGAAGAACAGCAAAATTGTCAGCACCGGCGGCGCGCGCGTCGGCGGTCTGATTGGCTGGACATCCGGCTATAACAACCAGAACGACGGCCCGGTCGATACCAAGGTCACGCTTACAAACTGCTCCGTCGAGAATGTGACGATTGAGGCGAAGGGCTCTGTCGGCGGCCTGATCGGTCACGCCGGTGCGAATCCCGCCACCTACCACACCATCACGGGCTGCACTGTAAAGGACAGCACTCTGAAGTGCACTGAGACGGGAAAGAGCTGGCGCGTCGGCGATCTAGTCGGCACGGCGAATGTCGGTCAGGTCACCGTTGACGCTGCTACTTCCGCAAGCCAGAATATCTTGATGCAGGAAAATGCAGGCACCCAAAAGCCCGAAGACAGCATCTTCGGCCGTAAAGAGGTCGGCACAGACGGTCTTGTGATCATTGACAACAAGGTCGTTGCCGCCGGTACTGCTTACGGCGATATTGTTAACAAGAGCGCCAACGAAGTGCTTGTGGAGGTTTCGAAGGGTCATTGGGTGAAGCCGAACGAGGATACGGTCGCTATGATCGGGTCAAAGGAGTACACCACCCTCCCCGACGCTATCACCGCCGCTGACGAAAACGCGACCGTCACGCTGCTGAAGGATGTGACCGTTATAAAGCCGATTGAAGTCACGAAGAGCATGACGCTTGATCTGAACGGTCATGTACTGACTGCTGCGACGGCATCGGATAGAAGTGAATCTAAGGATGAGAAAAACAGTGCGATTTGGGTCACTGCTAAAAATGTAAACTTGACCATCAACGGCATGACCGCAGGAAGCGGCATGAAGATGGGAGACACGCATAATACCGAATGGGAGACGAAAGTCTGGGGATTTGTTGACCTTCGCGAAGGTTCTGCCGGCTCTACAGTGACGATTAACGGCGGATCTTACACCGGAAGCACCTGCGCAAGCGACAACTACCACTACACTGCATTGTTTACGGTGGGCAGTGAGAGCAAGTTGGTCCTGAACAATGTCAGCGCCGAGACGGACGAGCGCGTTGTGAAGGCTTCCGGCTGTGGTGAGGTCATTGTCTCCGGCGGCACCTATAACATCACTGGTATCAATGCATTCTTGGGCGCTGCTTTTGAAACCAAGACCGCATCGTTCACCGACATGAAGCTGACCGCAAAATACGGCGGCTGCGTGCAGGTTGGAAGCAATGCAACATTGGAAAATTGCGAGATCAAAGTTACGGATATCAGAACTGGAGATGGCACGTACTTGAATTGTGCGGTGGCTGTTCAGTATGGCGGCACCGCCACTGTAAAGAGCGGCACCTATACCGCTCCGTATGCTGCCTATGTTTACAACTCCGGCGGTACGATCAACATTGAGAACGGTACATTTACCGGTGTTGTTCGCGCTGATGCTACAACTGACACAACAGCTGTTATCAATATCAAAAATGGCTCTTTCAATGGCGAAATTCAGAAGGGCGGCGGCCCGGGCAGCGAGACCATCTCCATCACCGGCGGCACGTTCAGCAGCGACCCGAGCGTTCACGTTGTGGGCAACGGCAACACCAACATCGTCAAGCGCGCTGGCAGCGAGGGCGCTTATACCTATACGGTTCTTGCAAAATCCGGCTTGACCTCCGGCGTGTATCTGACAGACCCCTCCGGCGCTCTGGCAAACAATTACTATGTGAGCAGCACCGCGAACGGTGTCTGGACGGTCAGCTACTCTGCGCCCAGCTCCGGCGGCGGTTCCAGCTCTTCCTCCAGACGCTATGATGTCTCCGCGCCCTCTGTCAAGCACGGCACTGTGACCGTTAGCCCGCGTTCTGCGGAAAAGGGCGATACTGTGACCATCACTGCTAAGCCTGACAGCGGCTATCAGTTGGATGACCTTACCGTGACCGACAAGAATGGTAAGGAACTGAAACTGACCGATAAGGGCAACGGCAAATATACCTTTACCATGCCCGCCAGCAAGGTCGAGGTTAATGCTACCTTTGTCAAGGAAGTTGAGATAAGCCCGTTCAGCGATGTGTCCACCAGCGCCTATTACTATGAGGCTGTGAAGTGGGCACAGGAAAAGGGCATCACCGGCGGTATTGGCAACGGCCTCTTTGGGCCGAACCAGCCTTGCACCCGCGCACAGATCGTCACCTTCCTGTGGCGTGCTGCCGGTTCCCCCGAACCCAAGACCATGAGCAGCTTCGCCGATGTGTCCATGGATGCCTATTATGCAAAGGCAGTTGCGTGGGCGGTGGAGAACGGTATCACCACAGGAACGGGCGATGGCAAATTCAGTCCTGACGCCACCTGCACCCGTGCTCAGAGCGTGACTTTCCTGTTCCGTGCCATTGGTAAGCTGGTCGATAGCAAGGCAGAGTTCAGCGATGTTCTTACCGATAGCTACTATGCAAACGCGGTGGCGTGGGCCGTGGAGAACGGCGTGACCAACGGCATTGGTGATGGCCTGTTCGGGCCGGACAATAGCTGCACCCGCGCACAAATCGTTACTTTCCTTTTCAGAGCCTATCAGGGCAAGTAAGAACCCAAGCGGCAGGGAGTCTCTATTGAGGCTCCCTGCCTTTCTCTGTATATCATGGAGCATGATAGCAATCAACTATGAACACATCTCCATGCGCACATTTCTCAATCCGCAAAATACTCGGGCCTGCCAATCGAGGTGAAGCCGATCTTCCCCGTCACCACCACATTATTCTCGCTGCTGGCACAGTGGATGACCATGATATTACCGCTGCTGTCAAAGCCGCAGACAATACCGACATGGCTGTCACCCGGATAAAAGACAAGGTCTCCCGGCTTGGCGTCACTCCAAGCAATAGGCGCACAGTAGCTGTGCTGTGCGGTGGCCCCGCCGCCATGCCCAATGACGTATTGTCCGCCGCTCTGGTTGTAGAATACCCAATCCACCATTCCCGAACAATCCAGTCCGAAGGGCCGCACGGTGCCGGTGGTGGAGCTACCCTCGGCTGTAACTTTCATCGGCATTCCCCAGCGGCTGTCCCAGCCAATAATCAATGACTTTCCTCCCCAGAAATAATGAACTTTGCCCAAGAGTTGATACGCCGTCAGAACTACTTGCTTGCGATTCTCGCTGAGATCGGCGGGGAGATTTTCTATGATCTTTGCCACCTCGTCGGGACTCAGTTCAATGTCCTGATAACTTCCCGTCAAAACCATGAACAGTTCCTGATATTTCGGCTGCATGAGTTCCTCTAACAATCTGCGCTGTTCCGTGTTGAATTGGTATTCATCCGCCATGTGCAGGTGCGTTTTTATTGTGACGATGATATGCAAAATGACCGTATCCGCTTCATCTTTGCCGCCTGGTACTATTTCCGTCCAATAAGTGATGGCGTTCATGTCCCAGAAGATTTCACGAAGGATCTCCATTTTTTCTTCGGTCAGTGTGGCGACCTCATCCGGTGAAGCGTTGTCCGTGGTGGTCCGCACAGCATAGACCGCCAGCACATCCCGCCAGTTAGAGATCATCGCCGCACTGCCGGCGTTGTCCATATCCAATTCATCATGCGGATTCTCCGCCTTGATCTGCTCGATGCGGTCTGTGAACTCCGCGTTCAGCATGGTCACAGCCTCCGGCATCGTGTAGCCGGTGCCGCTGTCCTCACCGGAAAAGAAAATCCCAAACGGCGATACGATCAGGAGCCCGATCAGGCAGATGACTAACACCATCGAGAGAACCGTGCTGCCGCCCGCCATCATCGCCGCCGCAAGACTTCTGGCGGCGGACAGGATGGCCCGCAGCGCCCGTCCTGCCGCCTGGGATGCTTTCTGCGCGGTGGCCTGCGCCGCTTTCGCGGCTTGCTGATACCGCGCTGTCTGCACCGCTACTTCCCGTGCGGCGCGGGCGCTGCTTTGCAGCATGGCCGCCTGCTTCTGTGCGGACTCCAAAGTCTTTGCTGTATCAGCCATCTTCCGGGAATGCGGTGAAGCGGAGACGATGTCACGTTCCACCGGCAAGCGGTCCTTCCGCGCCGGTTTGGGCAAGCTGGTTTCAGCCCGTTCTTTGATGTGAGGAGTCTGCGCTGAACGTTTCCTGTCGGGCATGGCGCTGCCGCCCCCATCTGAACGCACGGCTTTCGCCGTCTTGACCTGGCGGCGCGATACGGCTCTTTTTTGTTCTGCCTGCCATCGGGCGGCTTTGCGCCCGCGTTCCTCCATGAATACCTGCTGTCCCTGCCGCTGCGGTTCCGCTGCCATTGTGACCTGTGTCTCTGTCTGTGCGCCGATATAGGCGTCTTTGGTCTTGACCTTGGCGGCTTTTTGCGCGGCGTTCTGACGCGTCTGCTGCCGTCCACGCTCCGCAGCGGTCTGCGGCTGCGCTCCGTCAGTGACTGCGTCTTTTGACTTGATGGTGGGTTTCTTTTGCTCTGTGCCATCGGCAGCAGGAGCACCGCCCTCCGGCGGCTGCTCCTGCGGTTTCTTCTTCCGCTGCCGGATGAGTTCCTTTTCTGCCCGACACAGGCCGCGGGCGGCGGTATCCTCAATGGTGTCGCCGCCGTACTCGTCTGCCTGCCCGTGCTGAGCCGTATCCCGCAGCTGCGTCCGCAGCCGCTCCGAGCCATCGTCCAGACCTCTGTGCAGCAGTTCTCTGGGTGTCGATATCGCCTTTTCTTTGATGCGTTCAGAGAGCGTGGGTTTTTCTTTGATTTTTTTCATAACACATCACGCAACAAGGTCGGAGGGGCGGGTCGTCATCATCTGATACAGCCTGGTGTGGCGGGGAAAACTGTCCACGAAAGGCACGATGGCGCTGCCGCACTTGATGAGTCCCCGACCGGAGTCCACATTGGTGATGTAGGAGAGCTGATTATCCGAGATGTTCAGCAGGCGCGCCAGTTCCTCCCGGTCTGTGGCTGCTTGATTCAGCATGATGAGGAACTCACTGTTTGCCAGCATGGTGCGGGCCGTGTGGGACTGCAGCAGATCCTCGATATTCTGGCTGATTCCCGTGCCGCAAGCCTGATACTTTCTCATACGCTTCCAGAGGGTGAACAGGAAATTGGCGCTGTACTCATGCTGGAACAGAAGGTAGATCTCATCAATATAGATCCAGGTGTTGCGCTTCAGCCCACGGTTGCGGATGATGCGGTTGAAGATGCTGTCCAGCACCACCAGCATCCCCACCGGCAGAAGCTGCTTGCCAAGATCCCGGATATCGTAGCAGAGGATACGGGCATTGGTGTCCACATTGGTGGGCTTGGCAAAGGTGTTGAGACTGCCGTCCGTAAACAACTCAATGGCCAGCGCCACATCCTGCGCTTCCTTTTCCGGCTGGCGGAGCAGCTCGGCGTGAAAGTCCTGCAAGGTGGGGACCGCGCCGTGATAGCCGCTGCGGATATAGTCCCGGTACACCTGCGCGGTGCAGCGGTCGATGACGGATTTTTCCTTGGCAGACAGCTTCCCGGCGCCGATGAGCTGTTCACAGAGGGAGAGCAGGAACTCGGATTTCAGCACCACGGGGTTCTCTCCGTCCCCATAGCCCTGCTCCATATCCATGGCGTTGATATGGTTGGGCGAGGTGGCGGAGATGTTGATGACCTGGCCGCCCAGTCCTTCGATGAGGGGGCGGTACTCCGATTCCGGATCGATGACGATGATATCGTCCTGCGTGGACAGCGCCAGTGACACCATCTCCTTCTTGGCGCTGAAGGATTTACCGGAGCCGGAGACGCCCAGAATGAATGCGTTGCCGTTGAGAAGCTGCCTGCGATCCGCCACGATAAGATTTTTGCTGATGGCATTCTGCCCGTAGTACACGCCGCCCCGGTCCCAGATCTCCTGCGCCTTAAAGGGCATGAGAACAGCCAGCGCCTCCGTGGTCAGAGTGCGCAGGGCATCGATGCGGCGCAGGCCCAGCGGCAGCGCCGTCACCAGCCCGTCTGCCTGCTGCCAGTTCAGCGTCGTGAGCTGACAGAGGTGCTTGCGGGCAATGGACTGGAGCGTTTCCGTATCACTGTCCAGTTCTTCCTTGCTGTCTGCCAGATGCACCAGCGTCACCACGGCAAACATCATCCGCTGGTCGCGGGTGGTGAGATCGTCCAGCATCTCGCGGGTCTCCTTGCGCTGCTGCTCCAGATCGTAGGGGACAACGGCAGAAAAGTTATTGTTGGCGTTCTGCCGGCGCTGCCAGTTGGTCACATTGGTCTCCACACCCAGCAGGCGGTTCTGCATCTCCCGCACCGCTTCATCGGTAGGGACAGGGATGATATCAATGGACAGCATGAGACTGCGGTTCAGGCTGGTAAGCTCATTGATCATGGAATCCTTGATATAGCTGGCATACTCCTTCAGAAACAGTACCCGGCCATACTTACCGCCCATGATAAAATGATCCTTTTTGAATTCCATGCTGTCCGGGCAGATGGCGTCCTTGAAGGAGCGCCCATTTTTCATGTTCTCCCGGAGGTCAAAGCGGAACTCGCTTTCCTCGCCCACACGGTAGAAGTCGTGGAGGATGTGGAGGCGCTCTACGGCGTCTAATTCCTCACAGTGGGAGTCCATGTGATTGAGGCGGGAGACAGCGTCATTGGCTGTGCGGTCGAAGAAGGTGCGGGCTTCTTCAATGTTCTTTTTATGGACGGACAGGGTGATGTAGCGCTCCTGCACCACGCTGTTGGATGAGTCCGTCACCTTATCCAGCAGCATGGCGTTGTATTCCTTGCGTCCGCCGTCCAGATCATCTCCCTTGGGCGGGATGAGGATCTCCTGCTCAAAATTGCGCCGGTCCAGGCGCTTATTGTTGATGGTGATCTTCGTGGTGGAGCCGGTGTCCAGTGCGTTCAGCAGCTCGGAATAGCTGAGAAACATCGCCGTCTTATCCTCTTTCGAGGCAATGGCATAATTGATGTCGCTAAAACGCAGTGTTTTAGAATACTTGCTGCCAAATTGAAAGACCCCATCCGGCCAGATGCGGCGGATGGGGATGATGTCCTGTACAGATTTCGGTACCGTAAATCTTTCTTTGTCCTGCTTCAGTGTATTTTGCAGAGTTTTAATCAAGCTTGAGTGCCTCCTTTATCGTTGAATTTTCCAGAGCTTTGGCGTATATGTTGTCCGATTTGAACACGAGTCTGCGGGGAAACAGGAATTCCGAACGGATATACGCAAGCAGAAAGCGTTCCAGCGTCATGCCGTTATACTGAAAAAAGCCGCCGAGAGCAAAAGGAAAGGCTGCAAGAACGCAGACCCAGCCGATCTCCCCATTCCCCAGCACAGGGCGCAGGCCGAAATATACGCCCACTGCCACGGCGACCGCCAGCAGTGCGAACAGCAACTGCCGCAGGGACAGCCCGAAGAATAGACTCTCCTGGTAATTTCGTACTTCTTTGTTGATGCGGACCTCCAATGGATCACCTCCGAGTTTTTTCTGAGTTTTGCTGAACAGACTCTTGCTTTGTCTGTGCAGTCATGGTACTATGCCACAAACCCGATGAAGGAGGTCGTGACACATGATCGCTTTTCTGATAATCGCCGGGCTTGGCGTCCTGGCGCTTCTCTCTCGGTTCGCCGCGCTGACACGGATGACCATCCCGCTTTTGTACACCGTGTCCATGCTGACGGTGTTCCACGGTTGGTATCGCGCCCATACCGTGCTGGCAGACCGCATCCTGTTCGCCCTTGTAGGGCTGGTGGTGCTGTCCTGGCTGCTTTCGCTGATCCGCTTTGTCTGCGATCTTGTTATGCAGGCACGGGATGACGCTGCCGCTATGGAGTATTTCTCCTACCGTGTTCGCAAAGCACGGGAGAACGGCGAAGACACCGTCAGCACAGAGGGTCTGTGGCACTGAATCAGCCAAGGCCCATCAACTCCCGGATGATGCGGTCGCTCATCTTGATCGCGCCCACCAGCACCAGCATATTGAAGATCAGCTCGCCCACATAGTTCCACACGATGGTGGCTGCCGCCAGCGTATCGTCCGCAATGGCGGGCGGGGACGATGCAAAGGCGGAGAAGATCACACAGGCCAATACGATGACGCAGCCCTCCAGACAGATGGCGGCATAGCTTTTCAGAAAGGCTACGCCAATACTGCTGGAGGGCTGTCCCGCAAAACTGGCCAAGGGCACAGGTGCGATAGCCGTCGCGATATACAACTTAAAAAAGCGGCTATACACCGTCAGTATCATGACAAGGGAGAGCACCCAGATAAAGAGCGAGCCCAGCAGAGTCACCGCCCAAAGGGGGATGGAGTCAATAAAGCCCACATCCTCGATGACACTCACCAGTTCATCCGGTAATGTGGTGGCAGACATCGCCGTCAGTCCGGAGGAATCCATGATGGTCGCCACCATGCCCTGGGCAACGCGAAACGCGCCAGTCATCAGCTCCATGCCCCACGATACCGCCGCCTGCGCCAGCACAAAGCGGATGAAGCATTTGAAGGCCACTTCCGGCTTCTTCATCTCGGTAAAGCTGCCGCAGGTCTTGACCACGCCCATCACGAAAAACAGCACCAACAGCGCATACCCCACAGCTTTTAATCCATCGTTGATGTTCACGATGGCATTCCAGACACCGCCGCCCTTAAAGGACTCCGGCGAGGTGCTGATAAGCTGCCAGATTTCTGCCAGCCTGCCGTTCCACATTTCCAGCGCGGAGTTTAAGTTGTCTACGATCCAGTTTCCACTTCCCATTCAAAATCACCTCCTACGGGAAGAACAGGGTGAACGGTATCATGCCGTTCACCCTGCCGCGTTTTTCAGCCGGTGATGAGGGAGAGGATCTCCTTAGTAAAGGTAATGACGATACCGCCTGCCACCGTCAGCATACCGTTGGCGCGCTGGGAGGGGTCATGGCTCTTGAGAGACAGGCCCACCTGCAAAATACCGAAGCCCAGCAGGATGAGGCCAATGGCGCGGATCAGCGAGAAAATGAAATCAGACAGGTTGTTGACCACCGTCAGCGGGTCATCTGCCGCCAGCGCAGGCACTGCGGTGGCGACCAGAAGCAAGGCAACGCAGGCAAAGACGGAATAGATCCGCTTTGCCTTTCTCTCGAAATTTTTGTTGTTCAAATCATGTTTCATGCTGCAGCATTCTCCTTTTCATTGTCAAAATCAGTTTGGAACAGCGGCTCTCCCGTAATAGGAGGCTCCGCCGTCCCGTGGTGGATGTAGGGCGGTCCGCCGCCATCCATCGTATAGCGGATGGCGGGATGCTCCATGAGCTCATACTTTTCGTCCATCACCGGCCGTGTGCCGCGGATGAACAGAATACAATACCGGTTATCCAGCATCCGTACCTCGTCCGGCGTCAGCAGTTCCCGCCCACTGATCTGGAAGTTGGTGGAGTAAGACCCGGACCGCCCTTTGGTCTGCCCGTGGGTCTTGGTGTCGATGGTGGACTTACCCAGTGCCTCGGAAATGTACTTGTGGGTGCTTGCCTCGTTACCGCCCAGATAGAGCAGCGTGTCCGAGTTGCCGGGGATGGTTTCCCATGAGTCCTTATACAGCTCCTTGATCTGCGCCATGTTCTGGATGATGGTGCTGCAGGAGATGTTGCGTGAGCGCATGGTCGCAAGCTCCCGCGGCAGCCCCGGCAGATTGACCGATGGCGCTTCATCCAAGATGAAATGCACGTGGCAGGGCAAGGCTCCGTGATGGATCTGGTCTGCGCAGTAGTAAAGGGTCTGGAAAATCTGGGAGTACAGAAGACTCACTAAAAAAGTGAAGGTCGTATCATTATCCGGGATGACGGCGTACAGAGCGCACTTTCGCTCTCCCAGCGTGTAGAGATCCATGTCATCATGGTCGGTGACAGCTTTGATCTGCGGCAGATTGAAGGGCGCCAGCCGCACAGCGGCAGACACCAGAATCGATTTTGCCGTCTTGCCCGCCGCCTGCTTGAAAACCTTATATTGCCGCAGGGCAACACTTTCCGGGTTCTCATACTCCATTGCCCGGAACAGCAGATCCAGCGGGGAGACATACTCGTCATCGTCCTCCTTCACTTCGGCATATTCCAGCACACGCAGCACCATTGAAAAATTCTGCTCATATTCCGGCGCTTCCTGGAACAGCATGAGGATGATGGCCTGCAGCAGTGCTGTCTCGGACTTTGACCAGAACGGATCGGACTCGTGACTGCCCTTGGGCGTCGTTGCCTGGATCAGCGTGTTGACCAGCTTCAGCGCGTCTTTTTCATCCCGCAGGTAGCGGAACGGGTTATAGCCGTCCGACTGCGACAGATCCACCAGATTCAGCACTCGGATGTCGTATCCCTGCCGTTTCAGATACCCTCCGGTGGCGGTCAGCACCTCCATCTTCGGGTCCGTGATCACATAGTTGCTGTTTGCTTCCAGAATGTTGGGCTTGACATAGCCGCGGGTTTTGGCCGCGCCGCTGCCGCCAATGACCAGCACATTCAGTGAGCGCCGGTGCTTGTGAGTATCCAGCCCCAGCCGCACATGGCGGGTGAGGATCTTGTTCTGCTTTTGACGGAACTGCGCGTTGAGCTGCCGGGGAGAGCCCCATGCGGCGGAGCCGTGTTCCTCTCCGTCCCGTGTTCTGCCCTGTCCGGAAGCATAGAGACACAGCCCCATGAGATACGCGCCGGTGCAGACGAGAATGGACAACAGACTCTTGTCTGTCCATTGGATCTGGAAGGGCTGTTCCAGCGCGGCAGTTAAGTTTGATAGCAGCTCCGGCAGACCGCCGCCAAGGGATTGGGCGATCAGCAGCGCCGCCCATATCACAGGGATATAGAGGAACAGCGCAAGTACCAGATCCGTTGTTTGGGATGTCTTTTTCAGCCGCATCACCTCCTGCGTAAAAAATACGAGGCCGGCAGAGCGGAATACTCTGCCGGCCTCGCTGACGAAACGGCTTTCTTACTTTGTTCTGTCCGGTCGTACTTTTTGATGGATCTTTTCTTTGGCCGGGGCAGACTTCTGCTGCTGGTCCAGCTGCGTCTGATAGCCTTTCAGCCGTTCCAGAACCGAAGGCCGCTCATTCGTCATCGTCCCGGCAGCCGTTTCCCTGCCGCTGGACGAGGTCGATCTGCCTTTGGTATCTGGCAAGTCTGTTCCCGACCGAGATCCTTTTTTTGGCGTCACCCCCTGCCGCTCGCCCACAGGCGGCGTCACAGGCGTTTCCCCCTGCTGGGGGCGTTCCTGTTGGCGCTGCGGCGCCTCCTGTCCCACACGGGCTTCCTGCTCCTTAGAGGGCGCATCCTGCCGTGCCTGCTCCGGCTGTCCGGTATAGCGGATGCGCTCAAAGATCATATTGGCGCGGTCGATCTCCGTTACCGGCATGATCACATCCACGACTTTTCCCTTGTTATCCGAATCACGGATGGCAGAGAACAGGATCTTCTGTTTTCCTGCCCGCTGCCTGAATTGCTGATACTGTTCCGGTGACATGGAAAATCGCCGCACATCGCGGGTCTCCTTCAGCATCTTGACCAGATTGACTTTACCGGAAATGGTCTTGTGGTTTTTCGCCAGCGCCATGGTGAGCGCCAGCATATTTTTGATGGCGGAGCCGCTCAGCCGGACAGCGACCTCGCTGCCGGAGAGCATCATGCGTACCAGCTGGTCCGCCGCTTCACCGCCTCCGATGTTCATGCTCCCGCACCTCCTTCTGGTGTTCTTCTGTTTTCTGGATGTCCTGCTCCATTGCAGGCGTCTGCTGGCAGATTTCCCGACAGAGCTTCCACTTTTCCCGCTCCGCCCGGATCTTCCGATTCACCTCTGAGAGCTGTTCATACACTTCTGTCTTTTCTTTCTTCAGCACCTCCTGCGGAATGCCGCTGTCCTCCAGCAGCTTCACGGCTTTCATATACTGCTCAAACTCCTGCTCCATGCCGGTGAGCCCTTCCTCGTATAACGCCCTGCTGGGTTCCAGCGCCTCCGCGTCTGCCAGCGCCGCATAGAGCGGCTGGCGTTTCTTCTTCCGCACATTGAGGAGGGTCCGCTGCTTTGTCAATCTGCCCAGCGTTTCCTCTGTGCGTTGTTCGAATGCCGCCATGTCAGCAGGCGTTCTGATGTCATTTTCCCGCAGGAACGCGAACTGCGCCTGGTACCGCTCAAAGTGCATGACCGCCTGCCGCAGATGCGGCGTCATGCGGGGCGGATACTGCCGCTTTTCGATCTTGCCCAGCAGATAGAGATAATGGACATAGAGGGCAAGGAAGCCGCTGTACTTGGGATGTTTCCGGTACGGCTGATACGCTGGACGCGCAGGCAAGACAGGCCGCAGTCCCGCTTCAATCTGTTCCAGGTTGCCGCGAATGGCTGCGCGGATACCGTCCTCTGTGAACAGCGGATCTCGCCTGCCGGGGTACTGGAAACGATCCTGTCCCCGCAGGCGAAAGCCGAGCCTGCCTCCATGATGGATCTCATACCCCTTATGCTCCATGAGCAGGAAGAAGTGGCCGAGGTCGTTGGCGTCCCGGATGGCATCCCGCAGATCCGCCTCCAGCATGGAGCGGAAGGTGGGCTGCCCCTTGGACTGCCGCAGCCACTCAATGTAGCTGACCGACCTGGCAGGCTCGCCCTGCACGATGACGGATAATCCATGCTCCCGGCAGAGCCGGTCTGAAATGGCACGGATCTGCTGGTAGTAGCTTTGCTGCGTGCTGTGATACTTTTCACCGGTATCTGCATTCACCGAATTAAATACAATATGCGAATGGATATGATGCCGGTCTACATGGGTCCCAATCACAACCTCAAAGCCGTCCAAGTGTTCCTGCACGAATGCTTTAGCGATTTCTAAAGCAAGCTCAGGTGTGATTTCACCAGGCTTGAACGATTGAATGATGTGATAGCATTGACGCTTATCCAATCGTCCGGTTTCCAGCTTTGTTTTCATCATCTCGCGGTACTCTCTCCCTGGATCGCAATTAAAATGTGCTGTTAAAATATGCCCATCCGTTTTGTCACCGTTCAGAACATAATCAATGGCTTCTTTTAAGCCGCCGTTACGGGGCAGAATTTTCGTAACAGCCATTACTTATTCGCTATCCGGAACATAAGTTCATATACCTGATCCAGAAGATAGAGCCCTCGTTTGGCATCCTCCGGCTTCGCAATTCCGGCATTGACGCTGCGGGCGATCTGGTTGATGTTGTTGCCGATATGATGTATTTCCGTCCGGAGCTCTTTAATTTCTTTTGTAGGGCGGGCTTTGACCGGTCGTCCCTCAATAAGCCGTGCAAGATATGCCCGTTTTGTCAGCCTGCACTCTTTGGCCTGACAGCACAGCAGCTGATACTGCTGTGTTGTCAGTACGATGTGCAGATGGTGTTCTTTCTTGTTCTCATCCACATTTTTCTCCTTCCTGCGGCGTATAGCCGCAAGTTTTTCCGCCAGCAGGCGGCATAGGGGACCGGGGTATCCTCGGCAAGCTGTGCAAATGTACATTTGCGCGATGCTTGCGCCAGCGCCGCCTACGGCGGCGTTGGCTGTTCCCCGCCGTCGGCGGGGCGCTTTTTGAGAGGTAGATTGATCCCAATACAGGCGGACCCGGTCCGCACCTTTTCCAGAAAAAAGAAATGTCTGGCAGCAGCGACAGACATCCGGTTCCGCAGGGTCCTTCCGCACAGGGTGTCAATGTAACACCCAAAATAGAAACGGCAGGGTGTCTTGATGACACCCTGCCTGTCATTATTACCGTTCAAAATCATGGTCGTGCGCTGAACGCTCCCGTTTCTCCAATTTTCGCATTGCGAAATCAAGAATTCGCTCTTTTCTGGCCTGCAGCATGGTCTTATAAAACTGCTTTTGCAAATCAGACGCAAATGGCGTTTCGTCAATGATCGTAAATATTTGCTCCATGTTGATTCTCGGAATGATTCGCTTCAGCGCCGCATTGCAATCTGAATGAGCCAGTGACGAAATGAAGTTGAAATAATTGATTCTCTGTCCGTTGATCTTTATGCCGGAGAGAGGTAGAGAAAAGGTCCGAAGATCCTGCTCCTTCTGGCTTTCCAGTGTATTTCGCATGATGCTTTCGTCTGCCTGTGGGTAAAGGCTGCTGCCGCAGTCATATACAGGAGCCAAGTGGATCTCATCCGTCATGGTATTATACAGAAATCCCCAGTTGCCATTATGCCGATCCCAGTTGCCAATCAGGGCATCTACGATAAACATATCCCAGAAGTGCTGTTTCAGCAGCGCAGGTGGAAAGGCTATCTGGTCCTCCATAGCTTGTGTGATATCAGACAGTTCTGTACCATAGCCGCTGTGTCCGGAATTGATCACCGTATTTTTCAGAGATGCGAAGTCCTGCAGCACGATTCCTGGTGAAGTGAAATCTTTGCAGGCAACAACAATTTTTTCCGCACCGTTTTTTCTGTAGATTCCCAGAAGCGTTTCCTGTACGGCAATACCAACGCTGTTGAAAATATGGCAGCCAATGTATTCTGAAATGCAGCTATTGGCATAACTCAACTCTTTATTTTTAGGAGCGGGTGCCGGGAATTTCAGCATATACTGTTTATCGTCGTAAATGACAGCGATCTTTGCGCCATTCGCCCCTGCATAAAACTTATTGCGGGTGGGTAAGGCTGTAAAATCAAGCACTATACTCACTCCTTTCCCATACGGAGATATTTTTCTCTCAGATACCATGCCTGTTCTGATGAGATGACCCGCTCTACTTCATAGGAATTGATCAGCGCATTCAGGTCGCACCACCAGAGATCCCAATGGTTATCCTGCCTGCCGCTATCAATGATATTCCATGATTCCTCCATTCTCAGGATGGATTCGTGGAGGTCTTCCGGCAGTCCACATTCCAAATAGGACTGGTCCAGCGGCTTTCCCGTTTCCGGATCATATTGTGCGTTTCGATCATTCATACCTGCGTCCTCGCTTGTAACACCATTCTATTGTTTTTATTATACCGACTTATCCCTGTTTTAGCAAGTAGTGTTGCCAGACAGCCCAGTAGCTCATGCCGCCTTTTCCAGTTCGGTTCGGATACGTTCCCGCGCCAGCTCCGCATAGGTGTCTGTGACTTCGATGCCGGTTGCGGTATAGCCCTCCTGCACAGCTGCCAGCACCGTAGTGCCGCTGCCGGCAAAGGGGTCCAGAATATGCCCGCCCGGTTCCGTGATCTTCACGATGTCCCGCATCAGCTGCAGCGGCTTCTCCGTCAGATGGATGCGGCTCTGTGGATTGCCGTATTTGAATACCCCCGGCAGACACGGGACCGGGCGGCTGATGGGCATATCGCCGTTGGAGCCCCAGACGATATATTCCGCCTGCTGGCGGAAGCGCCCCTTCTGCGGGCGGCTGTTGCCCTTATCCCAAACAGCGGTGCCCCGCCAGATCCAGCCCGCCCACTGGAGGGCGTCGGTGGCTGCCGGGAGCTGCCGCCAGTCAATGAACATACAAACTGGCGCGCCGCTCTTGCATACCTTTCTTGCCTCATACAGCCACTCTGCCGCCCAACGGGTCCAGGAGCGCTGGTCCTTGGCGTCCCCATCGAAAGGGGGCGGCGCATTCTCGCCCATACTGGAATACTTCCGGGCGGTGGATTTGTTTTTCTCCGCCTGGGTGCGTCCACCGGACGCATAGGGCGGATCGGTGATGACCGCGTCAAAGGTGTTGGGGGCAAAGGTCCCCAGCACCTTCAGGGCATCCCCCTGGAGGATGCTCCATTTCTGATTATCGCTCATGCTCATGCTTCTCCTTCTTTTTCGTTCGATTTTCGCGGGGCGGAGACAGCTCCGTCTCCACATATTCGCTGATGATGCCCAGCGCTTCCTCGTAGCTATGGCACGCTCCGCCCATGATGCGGGTCTGCATTTCCTTTGCTTCTGCCGCCATGCCGTTCTGCCGGAGAACTCTGGCGGCAATGCCCATCAGATGGAAGATGTTGCCGTCCTGCCCCAGCAGGGGGCAGAGAGGGCGGGGGTTCTCCTGCCGGGCGGAGCGAAACCCGCCCAGCCTGTTGGGAACATAGTCGGACAGCCATGTGCCGCCGAATGCGCCGTGGGTCTGCAAGCGCCACATTGCCAGTTTCCCCATGTCCACCTGAATGTCCTCGAAGGGGAACAGCAGATTGGTGAGTCCATCGTGCTGAAAAACCTTGACCGTCTCAAAGCGGCTGCCATTCTGCAGGATGCCGTCCTGCGTCAGCAGGTCATTGATGCCATCCAGCCACTCCTGTGCCTCTCCGCCGCAGCCCTGCAGCACCAGTCCCTCCTGATGCTCCATATCCCGCAGATCGTCCGCGGTGATCTTTTCAATTGGCATTTATCTCTCCTTTCTTTTGGGATGTCGTGCAGGCGGCGTCCGTCCAATGGTTTTCTGATCCGTCAACACGGGGATGCCCAACTCGCCGGCTTTGTAGATCTCCTGCCACATCCCATCCGTCCAGACCGGACCGTACACATTCATCTGCTGGCAGGATTCCAGCAGGCGCAGTCCCATCGCCCTGGCTTTCTCGTCCTGGGTGGGATCGGTGAAATCTGCGACAGGCGGGAACAGCAGATGCGGACAGATGGGAATATTTCCCTCCGCAAACACCTCCTGCGCTTTCTGCCGCGCAAACTCCACATTGTTTGTCACATCGCCCCGTAGCGGAGCACAGATATAGACCAGCTTGGGGCCGCTCCGTTCCAGCTCCGGCGTGCGCTCCCGGAATGCGGACAGATACTGGCCGACGGCATCCCGCAGAGCGGCATAGTCCGCGGCAGTGGGGTGATAGGCGTACCACTCCACTTTTCCGTAGTCATCCCACAGGTGGGGAATAACGCCGCTGCGGAAGTTTGGGTTGTTCGGCACCTGCTTTTTACCCCAGACATCCTGAAAGCGCAGCAGCGTCCGGTCCACCACGCCCTCCGTGCGGTTGAGCACCGTGAGGCGGATGGCGTCATATTGGCTGGAGATATGGGTAGAGAGAAACTCCGCCCGCACACGCAGGTCCTTTCCGAGATCTCCCACGCACACACGCCCGGAAAATTGAGGCCGATCCACGAGATTGCTGTGTTCAAACAGCTTTCGCAATTCCTGCTCATACACGGTCATCGCTCCACACCTCGTTTCTTTGGCGTTTTTGTTTTCATGGGACTTACTTCTTTTTGCAGAGGTTGCACTGTCTCACGCCCGATGCCGCGGATCACGCTGCGGCTCTTGCCGCTCAGGACAAAGGTATCCCTTGTATCGTTGCGGACTTCCTCGCAGGGCAGGATCACAGCAGAACCGGTGATGCGGATATCCCCCTGCACCGTGCCATACACCTTGCAGTTGCCGGACAGGATGGGAGTCCCCATCGTATGGGGATTGTGAATGATCTGCGCGTTTCCGGAAGCCAGCGCTTTTCCGGTCATGGAGGCCCCGCGGAGATAGGCGTTGTCCTCGGCACGGCTGTGGCCGCTCACCACGCTGCCTTTGGAAACATAGGCTCTGTCACAGGCAATGGCTTCGCCCCGCAGACAGGCATCCCGATCCACATAGGCGTCACCCGCTGCAATGGCGTCATCGAAGATCCATGCGCAGTCTCCCGGCTCCGCGGACAGATTGCTCTCGCTTTCCACGAAACCGCCTATATCGCCTGCGCGGATCTCGCCGCAGATATCCCGCAGCGCACGGATGCGGTGCAGGAACGGATATTCCTCATGGGCCATGTCTGTGATCTCATATTTCTGATTGCTGATGGTTCTCATCTCCTTCATTCAAATTGCTTTTCTGTTTGGAACGGTTCATGTTCATAGGTACACAATGTGACCTATAGGGCGGACCGGACGGTACAGGGCACGAAAAATAAGTCGAGGAAATTCTCCTCGACTTATTTTTTTGTTAGTTTCGGCAGCCATCGGCTATGCCGTTGACTGCCCCCATACACTTGGATTGAACAGGTTAAGACTATCCGGCTACGCTCCGGCGTGATCAGCTTCACAGATGATAACAGCAACCAACTTCAGATGATCTTTTTCAGGCGTGCTGTGGAGCTGAATACGCTACTTGCTGTACGCCTGCCACAGGAATGCGGCGATTTGCGCTCTCGTGCAGTCATTGGCAGAGCCGAACAGCCTGCCCCAATGCCTGAGAAGCCGCATTGCAGGGCAGAGTTGTCCTCCTCCACAATAGATGAAAAAAAGCTGCTCTGGCACTTACATGCCGGAGCAGCTTTTTGCCGAATTGTTTGTTAATGCAGGGAAAAGGAGTCTTACGCTTGCCTGCCCTCCTCTGTGTGATCATGCGTTCGTGATGCGTGGTTCAAGCCGCAGTGTTTTCCTCGTCGGACTCATCCTCGAAAGCAGCAGCGGGCATGGCATCGAGCGACCGCGCCGCGGAATCGCTGACGGTGGAATCGTTTATTGTGAGTTCTTTGCCAACGCTCGTAAATTCATTGGGGAACGTGCTGACCTCATCAATGTTGGCTGTCACGGAGTATGCTATTCCGGTATTCGATGTAACGCTCTTTCCGATGCCGCCGAGGAAACCGCCGACCGACGCGCCGGTTGCATCATTCTTGTCGACCGTCATATCCAATACCGTGCAGCCGGTGATGGTCACGCTGCCGTTACCATTGTAATCATTGGAAGAAGAATACTCGTTCTCGCCCGGAATCTGCGTATAGAGCGCATCCGCGTAGCCGATGAGTCCGCCAATCAGGAACTGCGTTCCGCCGTTGTCATTCTTATCGGTGACATTGACGGTCATATTCTCCACCTTGCAGCCAGTCAAAGTCACGGTGCCCTTGGCATAGCCGATAAGACCGCCGATGCACTCCGCAGGCAGCAGGTGGGCGGAGTTATAAGCATTTCCTTGCTCGCCCAGCAGGTTCAGGTGCATAATCACATGTTTGACCGTCACATTTTCCGCCGTGAACCCGTCGCCCACAAAGCCCGCCAGAGCGCCGAAAGCGTGATACTCGTTGCTGGAGCTATCCACAGCAGCCGTGTAATTCACCGTCATGCCGTCGATGGCCAGATTCTTCACCGTCACGTTATCTCCGTAGCCGTAGATGGTGCCTTCGGCATATTTGGCAATCGTCTCGCCGCGTTTCACATGGTAGATCGTGTGATTGTTTCCATCGAAGATGGTGTTTCCGGCAAGCCCGTCATTGGTCGTCATATTGATATTGCAGAGATCCAGATCGGCATCCAGCGCACACCTTGTAAGAGATTCCGAGGAAGACCCTCGCACGACCAGATTCTCGAATTGGCTGGCGTTGTAGATTATCGTCGCGCCATCGCCATTGACTTCAGCTTTCCATTCGGCTCCGATCTTTACAACAGCTCCCTGTTCTGCGGCCATTTTCGTCAGTGCTGAATCTGTAACTTGGTGAAACACCTCGTAAGAACCATATTCGTCAGTTTTTACCTGGTAATAGCCAAAATATTCGACGCCGGGAATATCGGTGGGCAGGGTAAAGACCTGATCGTACTTTACGCTCACATCAATATAGGGAATACCGTGGTCGTTGGCGTTGATATACACATAATTCGCCTCATCGTACTCAGCCGTAAGCAGCTTGCCGCCAACACGTTCATCCAACAGCCAGTCTTTCAACGGCACATTGCCGTCCCAGTCGAATCGGAGGAAATAGGTCATGGTATCCCACTTGGCGTAGAGCGTGAGGTCACGGGCGGGCATGGTCGTGCCGCTCCATTCAGTCTGATATGCTTCATTTTCGTACCAGCCGACGAAGGTATAGCCGGTGCGTTTGGCATTCGTCATGTCCGTAGAAATCTCTGCGCCGTAATAGAAGCTTCCGTCGTTGGGGGCGCAGCCATCGTCCAGACTTACTCCGTCGCCCAGATTGAAACTCAGTGTGTACCGATTACGGGTATAGTAGAGATCCACCACATTCTGTGCGCTGTCGGCTTGGAGGGTGATTGAGGTGGACGAATCAGCTTTCGGCGCAAATCCCTCGAAGAACTTCTGCACATCCACCGCCTGACCGGTCACGCCGGAACTGGTCACAGTATCTTTCAGTACGTAATCCGTGCCGTCCACATTTTGCAGATAGTAGTTTACAGTGTAGTTGACCTCGCCCGCGTTCCACTTGGCATACAGGGTGGTGTTCTCCGCAGGCATGGTGGCTGCGGTAAACTCATTTTCGCTTGAGCACGATTTGTCCGTGTACCAGCCGCCAAAGGCGTAACCCGCTCTGCTCAGGTCATTGGAAGTCAGGATGGTGACAGCCGCGCCATAGCGGTAGATGTTGGATTTGTTTTCTGCGCTGTCCGTCCAGCTTGCATCACTGCCGTTGAGGTTATAGGTCAGCGTATACTCGTTACGGGTGTAATACACCTTGACCACCGTGCTGCCGTCGCCCTTGACGATCTGCTGCGTAATACTCTGCGGTGCGGTGAATCCGGGGTAGGACTTACTTTCGGCGGCAGTAGGCTGACCTGTAGCGCCGGTCTTGGATTCCGTGTCCGCAAGGGTGTAGTCATCGTCCGCTACATTCTGCTGATAATGCTCCACGGTGTAGGAGATGCCGCCTTGCGCTGTCCACTTGGCATAGAGGGTAATGTTCTTGGCGGGCATGGTGGCCGTAGTAAACGCAGTCGTGCAGCCCGCATCCGTGTACCAACCATCAAAGGCGTAACCCGCTCTCGTCACATAGCTTTGCGTCAGGAGCTTGAGCGCAGCGCCCAGACGATAGGATTTAACACCGGGATTCGAAACCCATGCTGCATCCGCAGCGTTCAAGTCATAGGTCAGTTTGTACCGCTTACGGGCATAGCTGATGGAAACCGTTCCGCCATTCTCCGCACTAACGGTGTAGTTCACCGTTTCAGGAATGGTATAGGTGTTTTTCTCTTCGCCCGTAAGGAACTCCGCCGGATTGATAGTAACTGTTTCGTCCGTTTTTCCGGTGCGAGACACAGTCGTTTGCGACCACTTGCCGTCTGCCCCCTCTTTGCGGTGCACAAGGAAATAATTGATGTTGTCCGGTACCCACTTGGCGTAGAGGGTAAAGTCCTTGGCGGGCATCTTGGTTTCAGTAAACTTGGTTGTGTACACTGCGTCCGTATACCAACCGTCAAAGATATAACCAAGGCGGGTGGGGGCATCGTTCAGCCGGTCAAGTTGATCGCCATAGCGATAGGGCACAGTACTTACCTGACCATTGCTATTTAATGTAAGCGTGTAGGGTGCGCGGCTGTAATAGTAATTCTGCCCGCCCGTTCCGTCCGGACGGATGTGGATGGCCGCATATCCGGGGTGGCGGTAACCGATTTTGTCCGGCACAAGGGTCTCATCCGGCACAAAGTACTTGTAGGCGGTGCCACGATGAACCACACTCTCGTTCGGCGTTTCGGGATAGGTTCCGTCCTCGTTTTGCAGATAGAAATTGAGTGTGTACGGAATGTCGGTCTTGGGTTCAAACGTTGCCACCGCTACCAATGCGCTTTCCGGCATGGTGGCGCCGTCATACCGATCTGCCTCGGTATAAGAGAAGATGTTGCTCTCGTCTTTCAGCAGATAATACGTCCAGCCCTTAAAAGTATAGCCAGTGCGGTCGGGCGTTTTCAGATCAAGAGCCTCGCGGAATTTCCGCTGCTCCCAACCGATGTAACCGCCGGTGCTGCTCAGCTCATGAATGGGATAACCGTCCCGCAGGCGGTCCCAATGGACCTTGACCTTGAGCTGCACCGGGGTGGTGGAAAAGCTCAGGTCTGAGCCTTTGTAGGTGAGCGTCATCACGCAGTCGATCTCCGGCTCGTTGCAGTTCTGCCAGTCGAAGAGATTCAGTTTCACATACTGCTGACTATAATTGCCGCTGTCGGGGCCGGTGTGATAGGTAGTAAAGCGGGGATCGTCAAAGCTGATGTCAAACTTGTTCCAATCATACGTCTCGGTGCGGTCTTTGCCCGTTGTGAGGTCAAAGCCGGTCAGCGCTTGCACCGTTTGGGGCAAAACGACATCAAGGCCGCCGTTTTTCAGATAAACCGTCGGTGTGTCTCCCTCGCCGTCCGCATTTTCCATCTCAAATGCCGTGATGGCGTGGGTGCTGCCTGCCGACCACAAAGGCGTTTCATCGGCGTATATCTCCGGTGTCCACGAAACCTTGCCCTTAAACGCGGAGAGGTTGGCGCTGATGTCCATGAACATACCGACTTCCACATACAGCGCGCCCGAGGCGTTGGAGGTTTTTGGTTTCCCTGCCTCATAGTGGAGCGCATACAGCACATACCCGTAGCCTTTTAAGTATGCGCCCAATTTGGCCACAATGCCCACCGTGGCCACCTTCCGCGATATGAGGCTGACGCTGGGCCATATTTCCACACCGGCTCGCAGACCCACCGCACCCATCGCGTACAGGCGCAGATTGTACTGCTCGTTCACAAGATTGTAGGTGCGGGTGGTGGTCCTGTGCTTAAAGATGTAAACGCCGAACACATATCGCTTGGCATTGGTATAGTTGAAGTTCATACCCATGGCCATTCGGATGTTCAACTCGACCACAAAGTCTACCGTAAGCTCAAACTTGATGATCTTTGCGACGGTCTTTTTTGTTCTGAAAATCTGTTTGCGGTACAATTCCACCCAGTCGCTGTCCAACTCCAGCATACTGTTGTACAGTTCCTGCAAGCTGAGCTTGGAAGTATCAATTTCTTCTCGCTCGCCGCCGGTGTCCTTGCCCTCCAAAGCATCCAGTTTCTTTCCCAGTTTGTTCACCAAGTCCTTCACCTTCGTCACGGTGTCCTTTTCGCCCTCAGAAACAACGGTGGCGTCGAGGTTGATGGCGGTGTAGGTATAAACATTCAGACCGGCCTCCAGATACACATCGCTGATCCAGTAGAAAATGAACTTGTGTTTCCAAACGAGCTTGCCGTGGGTGCTCAGATCCAGTTTCAGCTCCTGAATAAAGGTGGGCGTGACGGTGATGACGATGCTGCCGCCGTCCTTTTTAACCTCTTTCGTGACCTCCAGTTGCAATTCCAGACGCACGCCGGACAGCGGGTTTCCGGACGCATCCGTAAAGTTTTGCAATTTTTTTGTAATCTGAGCGCTTTTGACCTTCACACTGGTCTTGCCCCCGCCGTTGGCATTTGCCCTCGCCGGTGAGACAGCGCCGGAGCCTCTTGCATCATTCAAGGATAGGGTAGAAATACCGAGAGTGCCCTCCGGGTCGATGTCAATGGAACGCAGGTCAATCTCATCACCTGCCGTCAGGCCGCTCAGATCCATCTCGTCTATCGCCACGGAAATGCGGTCCGCCACAGTCTGGGCAAAGCCGCTTTCTATGGCTTGCTGGGCAATCTGTTCCTCCAATTTTTGGGTGTCAACACCGTCCAGCATGGCATCACCGCTGATAGGGTCAGTGGTGTCCACATCCATGGAGGAGAGCACATCATCTTTAGTGGCATCGGTATAGGTGAGTTGATAATAGTCAGAACCGAGTTCATCCGTGGTATAGTCCACAGCCGTGATGCGGCCGTAGCCATCGGACTCTGCGTTTCCGGTTGTATAGCTTTCACCCGTATAGAACGCAAGGAAATCACCCACATCAACGGTGGTGTTTTCGTCCAGATTTTCCACTCCCGATGCAGTGGTAAAGGTCAGTTCCTCCACGGGAACAAGGATGGTGTAGCCGTCGGAAGTGTTCGCTGTTTGATCCTCTTTACACTTTGCCTTCACCGGCAGCACATCGGGAACGAACAGAACATCCTCCACCGCGGCTGACTGGTAAGAATAGGTATTGGTTGTCTTGTTGACCCCCGTGATTTTTACATAGGAAACATCGCCGGTGTTGGCGTCAGTGGTTCCGACTGCCACACGCTCTTCAGGCGCAGTACCCTCATAAATGGCCACGGTGTCGCCGACTGCCAAGTTGCCGTCGTAAACAAAGCTGCCTGTGCTGTCGGAGACGGCATCCATAGCCGCGCCGCTGCTGTCAAGGGCAGCGACCGGCATACTGAGTGCCTTGACCCGTTTGCCGTTCTGGGTGGCATTGCCGATGGCGGTTGCCGGGATGGATTTAACTTCCTCTCTGAGATGCCAGTTCAGCACCGGATCGCCCGCTTCCACGGTGAAGTGGTATTCCCGCACGGAAGGCGCTTCGTCGTTAAAGTACAGACTGTTATCCTCCAGTACCACCTTATAAGTGCCGCCCTCTGCCCATCCGCCTGCGGGCGGCGCAACGGTGTAGGTGCCATTGTTATTGTTCCTGACATTGCCGACAACGAGGATCGTATTGCCGTCCGCGTCCACTTCGCTGGTGGGCTGCTCCGTGCCGATCAGACTGATCTTGCCCGTCAGGTCGCTTTCGGAATCGCTGTTGACGCGGATCGTAAAGTTCGGTCCGACATCCGTCGCTCCGGCGTAAGTCGGTGTTTCCACGCCCTCGATTGCATCGTAGTCCACCATCTTTGCGTAAAGGGACAGATTTTCGCTGAGCGGATCACCGTCGGCAACGGCCTTGTTATAGCTTTCATCATAATACCAGCCGACGAAGGCTTTCCCCGCTACCGAAGGCGTGGGAAGATTGGCAAGGGAAAGTGCAGAAGTTGTCTGTGTAAAGGTAGAAGTCGTTCCATCGGGCAGATACAGCGTGATGGTATGAGCTGTGCTGCCAGAACCGTTTCCACCAGAGCTGCCGCCAGAGGAACTGCTGCCGGAGGAATTGCTGCCGCTATTCGGCTTGCTCTGATCTTCCTTCTGGGGTGTCTCACCCGATTTACGCCCCACGATGCCGGGTGCTGAATACCAAATCTCCACCGCCTCGTCCGCACGCATACACAGCATCGCCATCTGGGCGCGGGTAGCATTGCCTTCGGGGGCAAAGCGTGTGCCGTCACCGTTCAAAAGCCCCTGTTTCCAGAGCTTCAGCACAGCATCCTGTGCGTAGGCGGGGGTACGCTCCAGATCCGCAGGCGTAGTGGTGACATTTGCGCCGGTCGCATAGTCCACTTGGAACGCTTCAAAATACCGCACGAAGAATGCTGCCATCTGTGCCCGGTTGATGAACGCATCGGGAGAGAATTTTCCGTCACCTGTGCCTACTGTGATGCCGTACCTCGCCGCCCACTGCACATAGGGGGCGTAGTACATCGTCTGCGGCACATCAGAAAACGGCGTCTCTCCACTGTGATCATCTGGATTTACACCGGCCATACGCCCAAGCACCGTAACGAACATTCCACGGGTCATGGTGCCGCTGGGACTAAAGGTGGCAGTTGAGGTGCCGTTGAATATGCCGTGGGAATAGACGTACTCCACAGCTTTGGCACACCAGTCCGAGGACTTTACATCCTGAAATGGCATTGTCTGGCTGGGCTGCTCCGCCCTGCCGCCGTTGCCTGCGGCAAGTACCTCCATGGGCAGCATCGTTACCAGCAGGACGATACTCAGCAGTCCGGCCACAAACCGGTTCCATTTTCTCCTCATCCAATACCCCTCCTCATTTTTTAATTGGATGTGCGGAAAGTACGCCTCCCTCTCAGGCGCACGCCTGAGAGGGTTTTGCACGCAAGCCCCTCCACAGCATGATGTTGCACTTTTATTTTACCATTCCCATACCGTGCTGTGTTGTGTTGTTTAGGGGCAAATTCGTGTCGTTTAGGAAAAAGAACCCTTTGCCGCTTGTGCAGATGAACACGCTTTGTTACAATGGCAAACAGGAAAGGAGGCGGTATCATGGAGCCTCAGCACAGAAAAATCTGGCCCGCAGCCACTCTGTTGATCCTTGCTGCCGCTGCAGCGGTCTTCTGCCTGTTCCGCCTGTCTCAGCCAGACAGGATGCAGACATCGCTTCTTTTAAACTGCACACAGACGAACCGGAACGGTTGGACCTTTGAGACAGAAAGCGGTCCGGTGGAACCTGTATTTGGCTTAGGCGGCTATCTGGATGGTATTCCGGTGGACGGAGACAGCCCGGTGGCGGCGGAGCGGGTCATGGAGGAATCTGGTCAACGGGATCTGCTGCAATTTTTTGGCTTTGGTGCGGGGATACAGGTGTTTCTGGATGGTGAACTGCTCTACACTGACTTTCCGAACGAAGAAAACCGTGCGGATGCCTTTTTGGAAGATGTGGATTTCAGCAGCATTTCCTATGACGATCTGCGCATCCCGCTTCCTATAGACTGCGCCGGGAAGACGCTGCGGATCGTCACCTACGGCACAGCCCTCAACGGTTTACTTTACCCTGCTTTCCCATCTCTGGTCAGTCGCTTTTCCGACTCTGTGACCGCTGTTTCCAGCATTGTCTGGCCCATGGCGGCCATCACAGCACAGGTCATACTGGCGCTTTTCCTGCTGCTGGTTTTCCTTTTCAGCGCCCAGACGGGGCCGTATCTGTGGAAACTGCTGCCGCTGAGCGGCTATTTTCTACTGGCGGCGGTGCCTGTGACATGCGGCTCATTCTTCGCACTTTCTGCCGGATTGGATACAACGGGCAGCCTGACCGCCTGGCTCTGTCTCATTTATATTGACCTGCTGTTCTGCTTTCTGGCTATTTCCCTGCATGGTTGGAAGCGCCGGATATTGTTGATCGGAGCGGCGGCGCACATTTTGTGCTCGGCCCTGCGGTGCTTTACGTCGGTCGCTCTGTTTTCCGGCAGGCTGGTGGACTGGCTTGGCTTTGGTCTGTTCCTGCTGACGGTTCTTTTGATGCTGCTCTCTCATGAACGGATGCTCCGCCGGACAAGCCTCTGCCTCTGTGGTGTTGCAGGCGTGCTGTTTGCCGCATGGTGCGTCAGCCGATTCGTGGGCGTGGAATATCTCTATCCACTGAGCAATCCCATCACCTCCCTGCTCTACGGCAGCCCCACGGCTCTATATACCCTGCTGTGTACTGTGGCAGGCCTTCTCTGCGCGGCACAGGTGGTGGCGGAGTTCATCCGCACCGCCTTCTCCCGCCAGCGGCAGATGATAGCCCTGCAAAGCCGCAGCCAACAGGCACAGGAGCAATACAAGCAAGCCCAAGAATCCCTTCGGAATGTATCGGCCTTCCGCCACGAGTGGAAAAACCACATCTCCGTGCTGTCGCTCTTGCAGCGCAAGGGGGATACCGAAGGTTTGACGGAATATCTTGCGCAGTTGGATGACCAGTTGGAGCAGCTTTCACCCCTCCATTATACGGCGAACTTCATTGTCAACACCGTTTTGCAGCGCTATGTAGCCAAGGCGAAAGAGATTGGCGCTGCCTTCCATGCAACGGCTCCGTTGCCTGCCGAGCTGTCTATTGATGAGGATGACTTGTGCAGCTTTCTCTTCAACCTGCTGGACAATGCCGCGGAGGGCGCAGCCGGAACACCATCGGGCAAGCCGCGGGAAATTCGTTGTTCCTTGCAAATTCGCCAAGGCTACCTTGCCATCCGCTGCGAGAACACATTCAGCGGTGTGGTTGCCCTCGACGAGGAGAACAATTTGCTGACCACAAAGACTGCATCTGCCGACCACGGCTACGGACTAATTCAAATGCGCAGGATTGCTGCCAAATACGGCAGCACCCTTTCCGTCAGCTACAATGCGGAGCGTTTCACAGTCATGACCGCCCTCAAGCTGCCTTAAAACAAAAAAACGGACGCATGGGGAGACTTCCCATACGTCCGTTTTTTCATCGCTCATTCAGATATCGCACAAACTGTTCCCTGAATCGTTCGGCATACTTCCGCCCGATGGGCAGTTTCAAATGTTCAAGGGAAACAGTGCGGCTGCTGACTTCCCGCACACACGCCAGATTCACAAGAAAGCTGTTGTGGCAGCGGCAGAACTGCTCTGCCGGTAGATTTCCCTCGATTTCGGTCAGGCTCAGAGGGTAAAACTGCTCCCCGCTTTCCATATGAAACAGGCTCCCGTGGTCGCGGCTCTCCACATAGCGAATGTCTTCCAGTGGCAGCACCGCCATGCGCCCGCCCACCTTAATGGAAAAGGTTTTCGGTCGGTGATGGAGCCGCAGGTCGGTTTCAATGGCTCGTTTCAGTTCCGCTTTCGATACCGGCTTGAACAGATACTGAATCGGTCGGACCTCGTAGCCGTCTTTCAGATACTCCGAACTACCTGTGAGGAACAGAATACTGGTACGGTCATCTGTCATGCGCAGCTTTTTCGCAAGCTCCATGCCGCTCTCGCCGTCCATGAGAATGTCCAGGCAAAGCAGGTCAAACCGGTCGCCGGTCAGCAGCTGCGTTTCCAGTTCCTCTGCCGAGGAAAATTCAGCGATATGATGTTCGATTTCCAGGTCGGTGAGGACTTCGCCGCACAGTGCCGCCGCTTCCTCCCTCGTATCCTTTTGATCTTCGCAGACCGCCACTGTATACATCGCTCATCACCTCCCGGAGATCAGATAGATTTTAGCACAGATTTTATTTTTTTACAACAAAGCCGTTTGTTCGAACATTTCAAGCATCGACGGATCAGCGCGCAAGCGACATGGAGTAACGGCGACTGATTCAGTTAAGGAAACGATTGTCCTGGTCATGTTATGCCGCTAAGAAAACTATCTGGATTCCCGATAGGCGCAGAGGTTTCCTTTTACGGGAGTTTAATCACCTCTCTGATTCTGTTTTTGCTGGCAGTATTGTCAGCAGGCGGGGAGTCTGGTATAATAACGCATATCATTTCCAGTCATTTTAGATATGAAGGAGACGAAATACGATGAATAAAACAGAACTGATCACCGCCATGGCGGAAGCCAGCGGCCTGACCAAGAAGGACTGTGACACCGCTCTGAATGCGTTTGTCGACACGCTGCAGACCGCGCTGAAGTCCGGTGACAAGGTACAGCTGGTGGGCTTTGGCACCTTCGAGGTGAAGGAACGTGCCGCCCGCACCGGCAAGAATCCGGCCACCGGAGCCACCATTGAAATCCCCGCTTCCAAAGCGCCGGCTTTCAAGCCCGGCAAGGCATTCAAGGATTCCGTGCAGTAATAACACGCCCGCGAGAGACCATCTCTCGCGGGCCTTTTCTGTCATCGGTCCGATACGCCCATGTCCTTGGCACGACAGGCACATTCCAGAACCTCTGTCATGTCCGTGCGCTCCCAGGGCGCGTCCGCATGGGTGAAGTGTCCGTAATTGCAGAACTTTTGGAACATAGGCTGATCCAGTCCCAGCGTTCCGATCATGCCGTCCGGCGTCAGGTTGAATACCGTGCGGACAGCCTGTTCCAGCACATCATCGGAATAGATGCCGGTATGCTCCGTATCCACCGTCACCGCCACAGGCTGTGCCTTGCCGATGGCATAGGCAAGGCTGATGGTGCAGCGCTTGGCCAGTCCTGCCGTTACGATATTCTTGGCAATGTAACGGGCCATGTACGCGCCGCTGCGGTCCACCTTCGTTCCATCCTTGCCGGACAGCGCGCCGCCGCCATGAGGGACGAGGCCGCCGTAGGTATCCACCATCAGCTTGCGTCCGGTGAGTCCGGTGTCCACTTCAAAACCGCCCTGAACAAATCGACCGGAGGGATTGATCAGCACTTCGGTATGCTCGTCCAGCGGAAGCTCCTGCATGGCGGGTCGGATCACATGGCGCAGGATGTCCCGGCGCAGTTCCGGCAGGGGCAGTTCCTCCTCATGCTGGCAGGATACCACCACTGCGGCAATGCGGTACGGAACTCCAAAGCGGTATTCCACAGACACCTGCGCCTTGCCGTCCGGACGCAGGCCGGGGATGATGCCCTGTCTGCGGGTATCGGTCAACAAGCGGGTCAGTCGATGCGCCAGCACCACAGGCAGGGGCAGCAGCTCCTTTGTTTCATCGCAGGCAAAGCCGTACAGGATTCCCTGATCTCCTGCGCCGGTCTCCGTGCCGCCACACACAGCTTCCGCAATGTCGGGACTCTGCTCATGGGTGATGACCTCCACCTCATAGTCGCTGCCGCCGTATCCGGCTTCCCGCACCGTCCTGCAAATAATGGCAGGGATATCCGGAATCTTCGCTGCCGTGATCTCGCCTGCGGCGATGATCTTTCCGGCTGTGGCCATGACCTCGCAGGCAACGCGGGCAGCGGCGTCCTGCGTAAGACAGGCATCCACCACCGCGTCCGCGATGGTGTCGCAGAGCTTGTCGGGATGTCCCTCGGTGACTGACTCAGCAGTCAAAATGCAGTTATCTTTCATATTCATGTTTCTCCTTTTTCATCGGTTTCTTATGTGCCTCCGGCTGTTTCGGAACAGAGAGGATCATTTCGTTGCTGTATTTGTCCTTGTACTTTTCGATCTGCTGCTCCGTCAGCGAGGCAAAATCATCCTCTTTAAGACCGGCAACAAAAAATGTGCCGCAGACAATGTCATACGGCACACCGTGATCATCGGTCAGGGCGCGGTTCCACGGCAGGCCCAGCAGCTTGCCCTCGTCATTTGCGATGAGCGCCACCGGGTCATCGAAGGGGTAAACTGCCTGAATGGTGCCGCCTACGAGCTCCTGCATGGCAGAAAGAGTGTGGTCGATCTCCTGCACTTCAGGCATTTCCATGGGGCGCACCACAAGGACTTTCATTTTTTCTGTGCTGATATGGGTTCCTCCTTCCCAAAAGAAAAGCGGCAGCGACAGATTCCTCTGCCGTTGCCGCAAATGGTGATTCTTATTCTTTTTTGGATGCCAGCGTCCGGGTCTTCAGCAGGGCATTTTCCAACGCCCGATGATCTTCATGCTCCGGCCACCATTGGGGGCGCAGGAATCCCAGTGCTGCAGCCGCCCATTCATAATCGGCCCGTTCCAGTGCGCCGCCCAGCAGCCCCTGCCGGAATTTCCGGTGCCGTTCCCGCACGGACGGGTCCACGCTATCCCGTTCCAGATACAGTTCCAGAAAGCCGCCGAGGACAGCAGCTTCCTCCGTTGTATAAAACATATCCGCCCACCTTTCACAAACAGGGGTTATTGTAACACAGACCGTGGAAAATGAACACCTCTTTTTCACTCCGACCGTCTGTTGCGCGGATACCGCGCCTGTGATACACTGTGCTTACGAACAAAAATATGAGGAGGCGGCTGTGATGATATGGTTTTGGGAGCTTTCATGGCTGTGGAAGATGCTTGGCGTCGCTTTACTGGTTTCCGCGGTATGCGTCGCCGCGGCCGCGCTGATCGGCAAGGCGGCAAAAATCCGCCCCGGCAAAAAGGTTTTCCTGCTCGTTGGGATCTTGGCCTTTGTGATCTCTATTCTGGTGATCTTCTTTCTTGCACAGACGCCGGCGCTGCTCTGAGTTACCGCTCCGGCCCTCTGTTTCGCTCAGGCGCTCGCTTTGGCTTGTCAACCCTGCCGCTCCACACCTCGTCAATGGTCCTGCTCCACGCATCCCGAAGGGAGTCCACCGGCAGGCCGTTGGCTTCAAAGCCTCGCTGGATTACGCGGTAATAATATGGGGACGGCAGTGCAGGCTGGCGGCAATACGGCTCTGCCATGATATAGACCATGACTGGGAGCTCAGCGCCAGCCGCGTCTTTAACCGTCACGGTTTCTTTCGTGTAGTGGCGGGGATACCCCTCATAGCGGTCCAAAGACTGTTCACACTGCGGTGTGAGCTTCCACACCAGTCCGTAAACAACGCTGCCTTTTTTCGGCGCAACGGTAGCAAAGCCGCTGCCGCGGAACCGCAGTTCGTAGTTTTCCAGCCTGACCGGCCCCACGATCTCGGCATTCGGACAGCGCTGCGCCATCTGCTCCAGATCAAGGTTGCTGCCGTAGGCAAAATACAGGTTTTCCTCCACGTCACACCTCCAGCATCGTCAGAGCGCCAAAGCGTTCCAGATGACGGAGCAGGGCTGCCGCCTGTGTCTCCGCATCGCCATCCGGCAGCGGACAGTCCATCCCCGTGGTGTGGATGACATTGTTCTGTACAAACCAGATGTAGGTCTCCACATCCGGGAACTCTGTGGGATCAAAGCTGAGATCCCGAAGCTGTTCCATGATCCCGGCTGCGGTCCCTTCGTACACAGTATCTTCAATTTGAATCTTCAAAGGCTTCACCTCTCCATTTCTCTGGATTTTTTCTTCTTTTGATTGACTGTATAGCTGTCCTTATCGAAACGCCACGCCCGATCACCGTCCAGATTTGCCAACAGGTGGTCACGGGTATGCTTGAATTCCTCGCCGTTGAGTCCCAGCCGCACCAACCAGACCCGGAAGGTGAACAGTTCATTGTCACTGTGGGTCTTGCGCATGACCGTGCTGCGCTGGGCGATAGCCTGGGCGGAGATAGCAAGGCACAGATTCACATAGGCAGCAACTTTTCCCGCGTGGAGTGTGGAATTGAAACAGCGCCATTCCACCGTCCCCCGGTAAAAGACCGAATGCAGATTCAGTGCGTAATAGCGGGTCCAGTTATAATGGTCTGCGCTGCCGTTATCTCCCTCATACCAGATATTCTCCAGCTGCGTCAGATCCCTTGTCTCATCCGACGAGAGCCTGCGTGCCTGCTTCAGCATGGGTTCCCGCACCTTCTGACACCAGCGGGACGCCCGGCTTTCATTGACCTGCAGCGCTTTGAACAGGATATCCTCCTTGGAGTACATGATGCCGATGAGGTTTTTCAGACTCTGCCGGTTATGATTGGCTGCGTCCACATGGACATGGATGCCGCAGGAGCTGTTGGCCTTGGCTCCTGCGTGGCGTACCTGCCGGACACACTCCTGCAGCTTGGGCAGTTCCGCATAGGTGAGCTTTGGCGTTACCATCTCCACGCGGTATCTGTAGTCACCCGTTGCACGATAGCCGCTGCCGATCTTCTGCTCCCCGTGGATGCTGGAGTCACTCATGACCGTCCACTCTTTGCCGTCCCGATCCGTCACACACCATTTATCGTAAGCGCCGCCCACATAGCGGGCGTCCGTTGCAAAATACGCGGCCAGCGCTGTTGCCGCCTGCTCACGGGTGATGCCGGTCATTTCAACTTCCACGCCGAAGCACTGGTCCTTCAGCCCGATCATGCGGCAGCACCGGCTTTCAGTTCCGCATCCACCTCCCGGATACGGCGCCCGATGGCTTCAATGACATTGGCGGTGACGCTGTTGCCTGCCTGCTTATACGCCTGTGCATCAGACTGGATGGCGAGGATGCGGTCGATCTGCCACTCATCGAAGCCCTGCAGCCGCAGACACTCCCGCGGCATCAGACGCCGGATGCGTCCGCCACGTTCCACGATGCCCTGGATGCAGCTCGTCTCCAATGTATGGGCGATATCCTGTCCCACACGACCACGGCGGGTATTGCTCCCGGAAAAGCCAAGATCGACACTGTCACCGGGATTCGCCTCTTTATAGCCTTTTTTCGTGGCTTCCTTGATGAGCAGAACGCCGGAACGTTCTGCTCTATGATTAGACAGCGTTGTCTGACCATAACGGGCAGTGAGGCAGCGGGCGGCCTCCGTTTGTCTCGCCTCCCCGGCACATAGATCCACAAAGGGTCTGTCCTGCGGAATGATATACAATCCTGTTTTGCCGCCCACACCTCCAGCGCCGGCAGTCTGCGTGCAGGCTATTCCGCTTGCGTCGTAGACACGGGAGCCTTGCGAGCCTCCGAGGACTTGTATAAGAGCTTTTCCACCTGTGCCGAAGACAGGAAATATTTTTCCGGCGCATCGGGGATCAAGATAGCAGATAAGGAACAGCCGCCTTCTGGATTGCGGGACTCCAAAATGTTTGCTGTTAAGCACCATCCATTCCACGCGGTACCCCAGGTCATTAAGCGTGGCGAGGATGACAGAAAACGTCCGGCCTTTGTCATGCGACAGCAGTCCCGGAACGTTTTCGAGCAGAAGATACGAAGGTCGTTTGGATTGAGCCAATCGGGCAATTTCAAAGAAGAGAGTGCCGCGGGTGTCGTCAAAGCCCTTTCTTCTGCCAGCGATTGAAAATGTCTGACAAGGGAATCCTCCGCACAGAAGGTCAAAGTCCGGCAGGTCTGCGGGGTCGATTTTTGTGGCATCGTGATAATATCGTTCCTCCTTTCCCGGCTCATAAATGGCCTCATAGCTGGCATTGGCGTATTTGTCGATCTCGCAGTGTCCTACGCACTGGAAACCGCCCGCGCGGGTCAATCCCGTGCGGAAGCCGCCGATGCCGGCAAACATATCAAAATATCGGATCAGGTCATCTCATCTCCTTCCTGCAGGGCAAGCAAAAAGCCGAGGACGCTTTCATCTACATCCCCGGCTCTGCCGCTATCCTGCGCTTCTTCTTTGGTGAGCTGCACTCCCCGCAGTTCCTGCCGAATGGTCTGGCGAACGGCGTCCAGCAGTTCCTGCTGCCCTTTATACTCACAGACCATGCGGCAGACTGCGGCGGTGCGCTGTCCTGCGGGGATCTCCGTCAGCTTCTTCCACGCCCTGCGCTGGATGGGCGAGGACATGGAAAAGGACAGATTGATCCGCTTTTTGTTACTGCTCATCGTTCTTGGAGAGACGTTCTGCCAGCCGCTCATAGCCTTTGGCGTTGAGGGACACATCGTCAAGGATGACTGGACGGCAAAGGCCGTCCGCAGCGGATACATTCCGCTTCAGCAGCGCCGCGCCGCCGCCCAGAAAAACAGCAGGCATGGCGCGGGTATCCAGTCCGCTCTCCGTAATGGCGGAGAGCAGGCGATGGACATAGGCGTCTGCCTGCCGGTCAATAATTTTTCTGGCATCCTCGTTGATATGGACAGCATCGCCGCGCAGCACGCTTTCCATCTGTGCCGCCGTCATAGACAGGCCCAGTGCGCGGCGGATCTGCTCACCGATCTCATCCAGACAGCGGATCATACCGAGTTCCAGACTGCGGCAGGTAGACGCATTGGGGATGCGGTTGTCCAGACGCATCAGATCCACCGTCCATCCGCCGATGTCTGCCACGATCACAGAAGGCTCGTCCAGCAGGATGCTCTGGGTCAAGACTGCGGCATAGCCCTGCGGGAACAGGGACACCTTGCGGATGGCGATGGAATAGTCCTGTCCTTCATAGCGGAAATTCACCGCTTTCCCATCCCGGAGCAGATAGTCCCGGAATGCGTTTTTCTCCCGTCCAAAGCTGGTGAGAGGCAGCCCTGCCGCCAGATGGATCTCTGCCGCAGGCTCCGCATGACGGAAGGAGAGTTCCTTTGCGATGGCCGCCAGCGTGAGGAGGTAATAATCCTCTGTCTGCGTTTTGTTCTTCTGCAGCGCCTGACGCCCGCTGCCCACCACATAGAATTTTCCGCCGTATTCCAGCACGTCCTTCAGCGTATATGGCTCATGCTCATATGCCACCAGACCGGAGGGGAACGAGAAATGAGCCGTTTTCATAGCGGCATAGCCGTGGTCGACACCGACAATCATGGACTCTCTCATCTTGCCTCACCTCCACGGCTGCGTTTCTTCTTATTTGATGTCTGGCGCCGGTCATAGTCCTTTCCGGCACGGATAAGATCCAGGATCTCCTTCAGCTGCGGATTCCAGCGCGTTTGACCGTCCCACTCTGGATGCTTCGCACAGAGCCGGGGCAGATATTTCTTCAGATCCGCGCCCTCTCTGGGAAACTCGATGCCGCCCTTATAGACGATATCCTGTTCCAGCTTCATTAAAAGTGCTTCATGGGAGTTCCAGTCCATCTGATCATAGGCGCTTTTCCCAGTGAGCTGCTCGTAGGCATAGTCCCCGACATAGCTCAACTGCTCAAAGCAGCAATCGCCGTAGGGAACGACATCTGCAAGGCTGTCCGGGTCTGCCAGCGCGGCAAAATAGACCTCACGCCCCTGTGCGATGAGCCAGGCGCGGAAGTCGATAAACCCATCATCGCTGCAGCCGTATTCCTTCATGATCCCTGCCGCGTCCCACAAGCCGAACTTGTCCGCGAGATCTTCATAGGCGTGGATGATGTCGTGGAAATTCTGTGCCTGCGTGGGGCCCATAGAAACCAGCCGGTCTTTCAGATAGGCCAGCATGGTATCCATGTCCTGCCCGCAGGCGATTTTTGCCTCATGGATCAGGTCCCAGAAGGATTCTTTGTTGATCTCTGAGATCGGTTCCTTCACATTCTGTGTCTCCTTCCCAATACGTTTTTTGATGTGCGCTGCCGCACCCGCGCAGATCTTTTGATAAAACGCGCGATACTCCGGTGAGGTCTTATCCGCTTCACCGAGAATCGCCCGCTCATAGGGCGTGCCGGGGACGATCTCCCAGGTAACGGTCCCAAAGTATGCCGCTTCCAGATACCGTAGCAGCGTGTGTCCGTCTGCCAGTTCAAACATTCCCCGGTTATCCTCATAGGGAAATTCTTCATAGACCTTGAGCCCGGTGACTTCTTCCGCGGCGGCATACAGCGAGAAACCGTCTGCGTCCAGCGTCGGCGCAAGCTGCGCGTACTGTTCCTCCGGGGACAGCATTTTGTCATGCTGCTCCATCTGACCGCTCCTTTCTTACCCAGCCCATAAAACGCTCTAAAAAGTGAACGCGCCCATGCACCTTCCCGGCAGACACATCCAGCCCATTCATCTGCGCCTGAATGCGGCGCTGGATGGCTTTCAGCTTCTGCGGGTCATTGCAGCAATCTACGATGACATACTCGCCGCCGCTGGTGGAGAGGATTTCCCGCTTGCCGTTCTCGTCCCGGATGCCGGACAGGAGACGCTGTCCCAGCCGTTTCCGATAGGCGTCCTGGAGCGCATCCATATCTCCGCAGACATCATGCTTTTTCAAGATCTCCGCGATCTCACAGGAAGTGATCTTCGTCTCGGCAGACAGCTTTTGCAAAATCTCCGCCTGCGCGTCAGGCGGGATTCCCGTCCGGCTGGGCATCGTTTTCTTCGCTTTCTGCATCGGCACACCTCCAATCCGCGGGCAGGATCTTCTGCTCGATGATATCCGCAATCGTCCGGAACACCTCCGCCAGCTCGCGGGATTCCTTCACGGTATCCCGCATTTCCTCCGGGGTCATCCGCGTCCCGTCCGTCCAGCAGCGGACATTTTCCTCGGACGGTGTCAGCAGGACGGCTTTTTCATACGCTTTGCAGAAAAGCGCCGCGATTTTTCCTTTCCGGTCGATCTCGGCGTCCTGCTTTTTCAGTTCTTTTTTCGCTTTTTCGTATTCCAGCGCTTCGGCGGCCGCCTGCTCCCGCTGCTCTTCCGGCAGGTCCTGAAGCTGCCGGGTCAGGTCATAACCCTTGTTGATGGAAAGTTCCTTCTTATCCAGAGCCTCCTTGATAACCTCCGGGGCATTCTCATCGATCTGCATGACCTTGCCCATGGTGCGCTCACCCAGGCCGACTGCTTCTGCCAGCTCCTTGCGGGTGTCCACAGTATCGGAACTTTCCGGCAATGTTGCCGAAAGGTCTGTGCGTGTCCCTTGGTTTGCCCTGGCTTTTGCCTCGATCTCCGGCTTCAGCTTCAGCGCGATCTTGCCCAGCTCCCACTTTTCCAGATTTCTGCGATTTTTCTGCGTGTCCAGCGCCCACTGCTTGGCTTCCAGCAGATCCTCAAAGGAAAATACCGCCATCGTATAGGGCAGGCCATGCTTTTCACACAGCGACTGACGGTTATGCCCGTCCACGATCACCATGTCCTCATTGACGATGATGGGGGCGTAACAGCCGTTTCGCAGCAGATCCTCTTCCAGAGCGGCAGACTGCTCCGCGCTCAAAGGCGGAAGCAGTTCGGCCATCTCCGGCAGGATCACAGGACTGCGCTCTGCGCTGGTGTATGTGATCCCGGTATTTTTCATCAGGCGGCATCCTCACAAACAGACGCAACATCCATAGCCTGTGCCGCGTCCTCCGCCTTGCGGGGAGACAGGAATTCCACATCGCTGGCTTTGATGAGGAAACCGGGCTGGCGCCGGGGATCGTCCGCGAAGGTGATGGTCTCGAAATCGCCGGTGGCTGCCAGCTTACAGCCCTTCCACGCAAACGCCGCGCAGCGCTCCGCCAGAGGACCGCGCACCTTGATGGAGATAAAATCGGTGAGCTTGTTGCCGTCCTTATCCTTATAGCGGCGATCCGAGGCGATACGCAGGATGGCATAGGGTTTGCCGGTGGCCTCGTTCATTTTCAGTTCCACATCGTGGGTCAGATTGCCAATGGCAGTGATTTTCAGCATATTCAGTGCTCCTTTTTTAATGGTTAGGTTTAGTTAAAAAGTGCGGGTGGTCTGCTCTCAGACCACCCGCAGGGGATACGATTTACTTGCTCCAGCTTTCGCTCTCGCCCAGCACGGCGGTGTGAGCGTTGGCGGCTTCCATGACGGCGTAATACGCCCAATGGCGCTTCGTGACATCCGGGAAGGTGTTCAGCTTGCGGAGATTGTCCGCAATGTAGTCCTCGTCCGCTTCGCGGCCCAGCAGGCGGTTGACGATGGTGACGACTTCGGTGCGGTTGATCTCGCGGTCTGCGTGGAACGAGCCGTCCCCATAGCCGTTGATCCAACCGTGGAGCGCGGCGTACTTGATGTATTCTGCCGCCCAATAGCCGGAGGAAACATCGTTGAAACCGCCGAACTGCTCCATGATCTCGGCGTCGCCATCACCGTACACATCAAAGAAACGGACAGCCATCGTGGTAAACTCAGCACGGGTAATGGCATCGTTGGGGGCAAAGATGGTCTTGCTCTTACCGTAGGTAATGCCGTTGTTGCTCAGATACTTCACATAGCCGCTATACCAGGCATGGGCGGGAATATCCGCAAATTTGGTATTTGCCGCCGTGGAAATGGTATCACCGTTCTTCTCCGCCAGCAGACGGGCGAAGATAGCGGCGGCTTCACTGCGGGTCATGCTGCGGCTGGGGCCGAAGGTGCCGTCCGTGTAGCCGACGATGTAAACGCCGTGGCGCTCGGTCTGCTCCACTTCGGGGACGGTCAGCTCACCGTTTTTGTCGGTCTTGCCTGCGGCAGACTGGCCGAGATCACCCTTGACCGTGACATTTTTGCCCTGCTGGGGAGCCTTTTTGTGGTCGGTCACGATGACCGTCACCTGATGCTTGGCGTCCAGATCTGTGCCGTCCGGCAGCTTCACCGTGATATTGCCGGTCTTGCCGATGGACACTGCACTGCCGGAGATGGGACGCTTCGTGTCCGTGCGGATGACCTTGACGGTCAGCGTCCAGCGGTCGCCGTCTGCATCCTCATAGCCAGTAGTGACCTTGCCGTCCTCGTTGGTCTTACCGCTGCCGGTGGGGACGGTGATCTGACCTGCCTTGTCGGTCTTGCCGGAGGCGTAGTTGTCGTTCTTATCCGTGACAGCGATGCTCATGTCCGGCACAGCGGACTTGTCCTTGACGAGCTGCACGGTCGCGGTCGTCTGGTCGGCGTAGTCCAGCAGGCGGCTGTTTGGCAGACGGATGGAGATGCTGTTATCCTTGTGGAGCGCGACAGCGGCGTTTGCTACAGGATTGCTGGTGTCGGTATCCGTGACGGTCACAAGATAACCGCCCACAATGGCCTCACCCTTGCTGTCCGTGGTGGCGCTGTTGTAGATCTTTTCAATGGGCTGTGTCTCCAGCTTTTCGCCACACACGGTACATTCCTTGTGCTTACTGCCCTCGGAACCGGTGGTCGGCTCCTTGTCGATGATCCATTCGCCGGGTTTATGACCGGCAGGCTCGGTGTAGTCGGTTTTGGTGGTGTCGCCACAACGTGCGCAGGTGTTGGTGGTGTAACCCATCTCCGTGCAGGTGGGAGCGGTCACTTCGGACTTGTAATCGTGTCCCAGCGCGTTTTTCAGCACTGCGCCGCACTTGGTACAGAGCTGCGGCTGGGTGCAGGTAGCGGCATCGCCGGGAACATGACCTGCCGCCTCATTACCCTCGATGCGATGATAGCCGCAGCGGGTGCAGCGGTATTCCATCACACCCTCGCCGGTGCAGGTGGCGTTGGTAACAAGGGTTCCCTTATCCCAGCTATGGCCCAGGGAGTCCGTATAGTCTGTGACAAAGGAACTGCCGCAGCCATCGCAGCGGTGGATGGTCTTGCCGCCGCCCTCACAGGTCGCGGCGATTACATGGGATTCGTAGTTATGGGGCAGAACGGAAGTGATGTCCTCAATGTGACGATCCCCACAGACGGAGCACTCGCGGACGGTATAACCGGGGCTGGTACAGGTGGCAGCCACGGTATAGACCTCATAGCTGTGTTCGCCCTTGGGCGTGGCGGTCTGCTTCATCTGTCCGCAGCGGGCGCACAGCTCCAGCTGCTTGCCGTCTGCTTCGCAGGTGGCGTCACGGATGACGATGCTCTGCCATGCGTGACCCAGAGAGTCCACATAGTCACGCTTTTCGATCTTGCCGCACTCCGTGCAGAGGTAGCGGTCATAGCCGAGGCTGGTGCAGCCGGCCTTGGTGCTGTCCAGCAGAATATACTTGTGGTTTTCACCACAGCCCTTGTCGGTGCAGCAATTTCCATTGCAACTCTTGTTCTGGCAGCCGCAGTTGGGATCGCCGCAGCCGCAGGCACAAGAGCCGTCATCCTTGGTGGATTCGTCACGGAGCCAGACTTTTGCCACGCCGTTCTCGGTCATTTCTTTGCCCTTGTAGGTGTAGGTGATCTCGTAATAGACAGTGTACTGACCTTCCTCCGTGTAGTTGGGTGCAGAGGTCATGGTGCAGCTATCCGCGCTGTTGCCGTAGCGGATAGAGGTGCGGACACCGGCTTCGGAGAGGTCGCTGACCGTGATGGTGTGGGGCTTTCCGTCCACCACGCCGTAATAGTCTGCAATGACCGCCTTTGCCGCCGTGTAGTCATAGCGGGCGTAGTCGCACAGGCTGCATTTCTCCACCGTGGCGAAGCGTCCGTTTGCCGGCTGGGGCAGGACTTCCGTCACCATATCGTGGCGTTCCAGCTTGCGGCTGACCGTATGGTTGGTGCCGTAGCAGAATGCGCAGTAGGTGCCGCCCTTGGTGGTAACAGTGTGATAGGTATCGTCCGTGTACTCATAGGAAACGGTTTCGTCCAGTTCCTGCGTAAATGCGGCGGCACAGTCATACAGCCAGTAGACATTTTTCAGATAGCCGTACTCGCTTTTGCTCATATTTGTGTTGATGCCGCCACAGGTCTCACAAACAGCCTTTGTGTAGTGATATCCGGTATAGGTGGCGTCCTTGCCGGGGATACCGTCCATGGTATCACCCTTACCGACACCATCCACCATCGTGCCGTCCGAATATTTCACATTGCGGCTGAGTGCCGGCTGGCCATTGCGGGTATATTCGGGAACGCGGAACACCTCAAAAGATGTGGCTTTGCCGCACTCACCGCACTTGAAGGTCTCGCGGGTCACAACACTGTTGGCGTCCAGCTCATTGGTACGGCCGGATGCCTGCATCCAGTGCTCGGCAGGGTCGTGGTAGCTGTTCTGCTGGGCGGCAAAGGCGGTAGGGATCATGCCCACACACATGACCAGCGTCAGAAGCAGCGCCATCGCTCTGCGGGAATAATGGTTCTTTTTCAGATTCATAGGTCCTCCTTATATTTTTTGTTTTTTATCCGCGTTGAAAACGATGTTCTTTTGACTATCGCCCCCTTTCCCGGCTGCAAAGACGTTTTTGCAGATATTCGTTCCAATCCTTGCCGCAGCGCGGTTTCTCCACGGTAACGGCATACCCCTGTAACTGATACTTTTCCTGTAATTGCTGGGCGGCTTTCTGCCCAGGCTCGTCCGCGTCCAGACACAGCGCAATACGGCGGATCTCCGGATGCGCCTGCAAATAGGTCTGCAGTGCGCCGTCATAGAGCCCGCACAGCGCAACGGCGTTGACCATGTCTCTGTGGAGCGTGAGGTAGCTCATCAGATCGATGGGTGCCTCAAAGACAAGCACCAGATCTGACCGCGGATCGTGCGGGAGGGAGAATCCCGTGTTTTTGTCACTGCCGGGAGCGTCTCCCTTGAAGCCGGGACCGTCCAGATCATAGGTGCCGCGCAGTCCCGCGTACTTTGCCTGTCCCGCGCTGTTCTTTCCGACGAACACGCAGTTATGATGTACCGCATCCTCATACAGCAGCCCAGCATTCAGAAACTGCCGGATCACCTGGGCTGCGATACCCCGCTTACGGAGATAGGCGAAGACCCTTCTGTCATCCGCGTTTCGGGGCGGCAGGGAAAACTCCTGTTTCTGGCTGATGGGTTTTGGCTCCGGAGCGGGTGCGTCTCTGGCTTTCCCATGGAAGGTCAGAAGGTACTCCACCGCTTCCGGAAAGGATTTTCCGCAAAACTGCTGGAGGAAGGTAATGGCATCCCCGCCGGTATTCTGGGAATACCGGAACCAGGTACGCCGGTCCTTGATCCGCAGGCTGTCCATTTCCGCTGTGGTGTGGTATCTTCCGATCCGCCGCACCTGATAGCCCAAATGGGTCAGCAGCTCCGGCATATCCGTTCCCTTGGCGATCTGCATTTCCGTGTCTGTGAAGCGATTTCTGATCTCGCTTGCCATAGTGATGACCTCCTTTCTGGCGAAACGCAAAAAGCCACCCAGGGCATCCGAGATATTCATCGGATGCCCTGGGTGGCTTTTCCCTAAATCATGTTCTTTTGTTTTGGCTTTAACGTGGGCCTACACGGCGTTATCTTCGTCGGGGGTGTCCGTGTCCGCTGGAGCGGTCACGTCGGCCACACGAGGCGCGGCAGGGGCCTCAGTATGGGTGTTCTGCTCTTCGGTGTTCTCGGCGTCCGCTTCGTCCAGCGCCTGCGTGATCAGGTTCAGCACGAAGTCTCGCTGGGTGAGCTTTTTGCCGGTTCGGAGCGTCTCGCGCTCCAGATGACGCTTGATGCGCTGGAAGAGTTCTTCGGGGATTTGGAATGCCATGGTTCTGCCTTTTTCAGTCATTTGAATGCCGCCTTTCTGATTTTCCATCATGTTGTAATAGTCTTGGATGAGGTTGGCGATGTACTCGCTGGTGGTCTGGCCCAGCCGTTCCCGTTCTTCGCTGACCCGCTCATGCAGGTCGATGGGGATCTGAGCACACAAGTTTTTAGTGGTTGCCATTCTCGGATACCTCCTCGTTTTTTGTAACGCAAGCATACTCGAAAGGTTACGAGAAAGCTATTACCAACACCACCAAGGAATGGCAGACAAACGAGGCGAAAGCAACATAAGCACCAATGTAACGAAAAAGGCCGCCGTTCTCTCCCACATGGGGAGCCGAACGGCGGCCTGCCTTCTTATTCTTCATTCTTTTTTAGCCTCGGTGTTCAAGTCACACCAGTCCATAAGAGCGCTCTGCTGCATCTCTGAAATGTCGCCTCTCGCGTGGAAAAACCGATTTTCCGAAAAAAGCGTTTTTCCTAACTTTTCCGCCAGAGAAAAGCCAGTAAAGATACAAAAACACCGCACTTTCGTGCGGCGTTTTCTGTGTTGCATCTTTCATCAACACATCTTGGGCCGAGATGGGAGACTCGAACTACCGACATCTTGCTCCCAAAGCAAGCGCGCTACCAACTGCGCTAATTCCGGATATGAAATTCAGACTGATCCGACGGCCGGATGTTCTAACTCAGGAGTGTGTTTGCAAATGGCTACGCCACAGAACCTGACCGCAGTACACGTGGCTTGCCGCAAAAGGACGGAATGCAGACGAAAGACTATCCTCTATTTTACTGAAATCTGCCGCAAAGTCAAGTCCTATATAGAAGAAGCCCCGTGCCCATAAAGGCACGGGGCTTTGATCTTAGCAACCGCAGCCGCTATTGCAGCCGCAGCCGTTGTTGCAGCCGCCCCAACCGCCGCTGCCGCAGCAGCACCAGATGATGATCAGCAAAATGATGATCCAGCAGCAGTTCCCGCCGCCTCCGCAACCGTTATTACAGCACATATCGGAACCTCCTATGAGATCGAGATGTAGACCGTTCATGCGGTCTCAATCCATAGTATGTGCCCCGGTGAAGAAGGTGCAGAATTTTTTAGAGGCGATCACTCTTGACCAGCTTCCACGAGCCGAGCCACTCGTCTCTGGTAAAAACGCCCAGGTCCATCAAGCGGTCGGCCAGAGACTGGCTGCCGTCAGGCAGGTCAGCCTCCAAGGCGTAATAGGAGATGTACACAAGCTGTGCCCGCAGGAAGGCGGCACTTTGCAGCATGGCAGCGTCACCGTCGGTCAGGACACCGGCGTTCACGGCCCGGAGCAGGGTATCGGACAGATCCTTGTTGGCAGCGGAACTGTATCCCATGGCGCGGAGCACGAATTCCGTGTACTGATAGGCGTTGACAGCCCCGGCGGGCTTGAAGGACGTGGCTGTGTAGCCGTTCGTATAGCCCTTTTCATAGGCGTAGCCCACATAATGCTCCGCCTGAGAGCCTTTCTCGATGTCCTTGAACGGCGTAGTTCCGGACCAGGTCAGCGCCTGCTCCTCCTCACCCAAGACCCGGATGAACATGATGAGGGCCTGAAGGCGGGTGGGGGCAGCCTCCAGATCAAAGCCCTCGCCGTAGCCAGTGAAAGTGCCCTTGAACAGATGCAGGGACTTCAGGGCGGCGGCCATGGCGTTGTAGTCCGGCCGGTCGGAATAGGAGAAGGCGTACTGCCCCTGATAGTCCACCACCGCGGTTTCGGAGGTGACGGTATAGGCGGCGGTGGTGTCCTCGGCGGTCAGATAGCGGTGGTTGGCGGTGAGATTCGTCCCGCTGGGAACCACAGCTCCGGTGGTAACATCCACCACAGCGCCGGATTTATAGGTCACGCGCCCGCGGCCGGCCAGCAGCAGAACGCCGGTGCCTGTGACGCCGTGAAGCGTGTCACCCTCCTTGAGGCGGGTCTCCTGCCAGGTGGCAGTTGCCTCGCCTACCTCACCGTTTTTCAGACGTTCGGCCAACTCTTTGCCCGACTGCTCCAATGCCTGATCGATTTTTTTCTCTGCACGTTGGGAAAATTCGCCGTTCAAGTAAGAAAGAGATGCCAGCGGATCTCCCGCGTCCCCAGCGGCGCCGACCCAGACGGCAGAGGCCAGAAGCGCGCATACGGATAGGAACAGGACCAGCTTTTTCATGGGGAGTTCCTTTCTCAGTGATTGGCGATGCGGTAACTCAGGGTCAGAAGGCTGTCGGCAAAGTGAATGTTTTCAAACTGAACATCCGGATTGGGGCTGGACAGCTCCACATTGGTAAAGTTCCAGAAGCCCCGGATCCCAAGGTCGATCAACCGGTTGGCGGTAGCCTGTGCCACAGCCTGAGGAATGGTCAGAACAACAACGTCCACGGCGTGGCGCTTGATGTAGGACTCCAGCTCATCGGTCGAATAAACGGGGATGCCGTTGATCTGTGTATCGATCACATCGGGAGAGACGTCAAAGGAGGCGTCCACGGTGAAGCCGGTGTTTTCAAAGGGGAAGTTGTTCAGCAATGCGCGGCCCAGGTTGCCGACGCCGATCATGATGAGATGGTGATCGTTGTCCACGCCCAGAATGTGACCGATCTCGGAACGAAGTTCTTCAACGTTGTATCCATATCCCTGCTGGCCAAACTCACCGAAACAACTGAAATCCTGACGGATCTGAGAAGCGGTAATATTCATTTCCTGCCCCAGAGAGTGGGAGGAAGTGCGGACAATGCCGCGGTGATAAAGATCGGTTAGCTGCCGGTAATACCGGGGAAGCCGACGAATGACGGCGTCCGAGATATTTTCTTTTTTCATGATTTGATCCACCTGCTTTGAAAAAATATGTTATCACTATTTTAAAATAAAATGCCGGACTTGTCAAATTTTTTAACAATCTTTGCCGGGATAAAAATTTTTTGCAAAGAAAGGCTTTACATGACCGAAAAAATCTGTTATACTATCGAGCGACATGTGAGTGGAATATCTCTTGCCGGAACAATCAAATATGCGCCCGTAGCTCAGTTGGATAGAGCGTTAGACTCCGACATTTCAGGCGTCTCCAGTTGAGATATGGCGCAAAGCGTTGCCGCACCTGCGTTTGCGGGAACGGCAGAGAAAAAATAGTTAGTTGTTGACTACTATTTGACTACTATCGCAGAAACCCACAATCAAATACGCGCCCGTAGCTCAGTTGGATAGAGCGTTAGACTCCGACTCTAAAGGCCGCTGGTTCGAATCCAGTCGGGCGTACCAAAGAAAACCCTGTAGCCGTTGCGGCTACAGGGTGACTTTTTTGCTCAGGTACACACAAAAGTACACACTTTTCATTTCGCCTTGATGATCTCAGAAAATGCCTCTTCAGTAAAGGCGGCTGCCTTCGCCAAATCTCCGGCCATCTGATGCCCGTAGGTCCCCTCAGTATCCATATCCTGACTGTGTCCGATTGTCATTTTCTTCAGTCCCTCCGGCATCTCTTTGTTGACGCTGACATAGGTGTGCCGGAGTTCGTAGAGCGATACCACAGGGATATTATTGGACGTGCAGTAACGCCGCCAGCAACGATAGAAGTGGTCATGCTTCATAGGGCCACCGTCCGGAGCAGGGAACAGATAGGGGGTTACGATTCCGCATTGTCGCAACATGGCCCTCTGGCCATCAACCTCAGATGTAGCCAGATTTGACATCTGGAAAGTCCGCCGGGCGTTATTATTTTTCCCCTGCGTGGCCTCATCGTGAACATTGATAGCGCCCCGGACAGTGACCCTCGTGCCTTGAATATCGTTTTTGTCCTCCAGCGCACGCAGCTCCCCCGGCCGGAGCCCGGTCAGGACCGCAAAGCGATAAGCGTGGATATAGAAGTCCTCTGTAGGTTTCCCGCGCCACAGCGTTGTGCTGCAGGAGAAGAGCGTTTTCAGGCCGTCCGGCGACACAATTCTTTTCTCGGACTTTTTGGCGCCGGCGGGGATAGTGAGATCTTCCGGGTGCAGACTGGTCTTGCCCCGCTTCCGGCACCATTTCAGCCAATTCAAGAGACAGCCCCGGACATCCCGTAGCGTCTTATCGGCGAGGTTGTTCTTGGAATATGCCAGGTCAATCACGGCCTGCAGGTCGCCTTCAGTAAGCTTGTTCATGCGGAACACGCCGATGACGGGCTGGATGTAGAGGCGGATAAAACCACTGTACTGTGAAGCGTGGCTCTTGCTCTTGGTTTCCTTCAGGTAGTCGGTATACTGATTCAGGAACACATCCACCCGGGTTTTTTCGGAGGTTGTATGATCCTTCAACCACTTCTCTGCCTTCCGTTCGGCGTCAGCTTTGCCGCGCCGGCCAGCGAGGGCGCTGGTGAAGGTCTTACGGACGCCGTTGTCCTGTACGTTGATCTGCCAGCGGCTCCGGCTCTCAATCCATGCGGCCTCATTTTTTCTTTCTGACATAAAAACTCCTTTCATCTTGCCACCAGCACCCTTTCGTGGTAAGATAAAAGGGCGCAGTGGTGCCTTAGTGTGCCTTTCATTTTTCATTACTGTGGTAGGTATGGGAAATTTGCGCGATACCGTCCTCGGTGCTGGTAACACCGGGGGCGGTTTTTATTATTTCCGGAAATCGACCTCAATCACCCGATCTGAGAGCCACCGTGCAGGAGCTCGTCCAAATCTTCCACATAAGGATCCAATGCGGTATCCACGATGTTGCGGATCGGCTGCCCCGCCTTCAAGTAAGCGTGCAGGAGAAGCATGACCTTTTCGGCCTGATGGCCGTCAAGCTGGTCGATGGTGCCGATGATATCGGTCAGAGAGAGGGCGACTCTTCGCTCCAGAGCCTTGTAGTACAGTATGCAGAGCTTAGCTTTATCGTCGCAGGTATAGGTGGCGTGGATGCCGTGTTCAGTACCATAGGTTCGGCGCAGCTCTTCCACCGCCGCCGTGCGGCCGCTTGCAGAATCTTCTGAGAGTTGAAGCATCAATTCGAGGTGTTCGTCCGAGTTGGCTACCCAACCCAATAAATCCGCGGCGGGAGTTCCAAGAACACGAGCAAAGTCTTTAAGGCGCTCAATGTCTAAGGACTTTATATCGCCATCTTCATATCTCTTAACAGTAGTTTCATGCAGACCGACGAGTTCGCCAACCTTTGCTCTGGAGTAACCCTTGGCCTTTCGTGCTGAATACAATCTCTTGCCGACCGCTTTGTTGAAATCGTTTCCCATGTTCGTCACCTCATATTTAGCTTGCTCCAATATTACAGCAAACTATACTGTAATGCAAGATTATTTTATGAAAAAAACAAAAAACTTGCATGAAGGTATTGACAAGCCATGCCGATTAAGTTATTATCATAACACAAAACTTGCATAACACGCAAGCTGGAAGGAGGTTTTATAAATGCCTGACCTAAACAAGCTCAAGGGCATCATGGTTGAAAACGGAAAGACTTACGTCGACGGCGCCAGGGTTATCGGTTGCTCTGTTACTTCATTTTCTGCGAAAATGAACGGGAAGAGTAACTTTACGGTACTCGAAGCCAATGAGTTGAGCAATGCGTTGAACCTTTCCAAGGAAGACAGGGCAACTATTTTTTTAGTCTAAATCTTGCATGTTGTGCAAGATTTGCGAAAGGAGGGAGAGTATGGCTGAGGAAATCCAGCGAGTGCGTGGCTGCGCCATGAACCCCGCAAGAGCTGACAAAATCGACCAGACAGCGCAAAAGGTAGCCCAGCTCTTGGCGGAGAGTAAGGCCACCTTCGCGGATGTCGATCTGATTTTTAGCCGCAGTAAACTTTACATTGTTTCAACAGTGTGATCTTCGGGACGGAGGTTTTTGAGACTGCCATTGATAACCGATAAGGCGCACTCCAACCGCTCCGTATCAAACCATGCGCACTTCTCTGTGCAGTTAACAGTCAGATCTTTACCAATAGACATAATCGGGCAAATATCATCCCTGTAATCCAAGCCACTCACCTCCTTTCTCCAGCACAGCATATCACGCTGGAGAGAGGGAGACAAGCCCATACCTACCACAATCAAAACGAAAGGAGTACGCACCGATGAAAATACCTCGCTACGGAAAACTGTCTGCCCGTCTCCGGGAGTTAGGGCTATCGCAGACTGATCTGGCCTATGCGCTGCGCCTCTCCCCTGGCGCGATTAGCCAGAGAATGCAGGGTAATACCGCATGGAATATCGAGGAAATGTACCGAACCATGGAACTCTGCCGAATCAGCCCAGAGGAGATGCACATCTATTTCCCTGACCCGACCACAACAAAGAAAAGAGGTATCGTAGCATGAGCCAGAGATCTGAAAAACTGCACCGTCAGGTGTCCCAGCTGAGGTCTGATGTGGACGCCCTGCAGGTCGCCTGGCTGTCCCAGCAGCACTGTGATGCCGTGGAACTGGCAGCCGCAGCGGAACGTGCCCGGCAGGCGCACCGGAGGGCCAGAGCCGCTCAGGAATCTGCCCGTGCTTGGAAGCTGAACGCCATCCTTACCCTGATCCTCGCCGCCCTGATCGCCGGCGTGGCGTTGGTGATCTCGGCCAAGGCAACCACCACGGAACCGGCCACACCTTCGGCTGTGATCTCTCCCCTCGATAATGGGCGGCTGCCTGGGGATGACACCCCGGCTCAGGAGCCTCTGCGATTGGATCAGGCCCACGTGCTGGAGGACGTGACAATCACCCACTACGATGTATGCTCAAAGTGCTGCGGCAAAACAGACGGTATCACGGCCAGCGGCACCCATGCCACGCCGTATAGCACGGTGGCGGTAGATCCTTCAGTGATCCCGCTGTGGGCCGATGTGCTGGTGGACTACGGTGACGGTGCGGGATTGCGCCGGTATCGTGCTGAGGACACCGGCGGCGCCGTAAAGGGCAACCATATAGATCTGTGCGTCGGCAGCCACGCCGAAGCCCTGCAGCTTGGCCGCCGTACCGCCACCGTCTACTGGGTGGATCCTGAGGAGGTGGTGTGAGATGGCTTTGCAAGGCATGAAGCACGTAGAAGCTCACCTGGAAATCATCAATACTCCCCAAAACGGGAACGTTCGGATCGAAGGAAATCGTATCGATGTCATTTTCTCATGGATGCAGTTGACTGCTTCCATTGCGGAGTCACTCCACGTGCCCCTTCAAGACTTGCTTACTCAATGCATGATTTTAGGCCCTGAGTTTGAAAGACTCAATCGAGCCGCAGAGGATTGTAGGATTGACCTTTCGAGGCCCGGCAAGTGACCATTCAGATCATCCAGCCTTCTGCCGGGCGTTCCCGGCGCCCGCAACTCTCTTTTAGCCGGGCCGCCCCGAGCAGGTTAGCCGCGGGGCGTCCGGCAGAGGGCTGGAGCCCTTATTACGAAAGAAAGGAGGAGAACCCCCATGAATGAATACGCGAAGAAATCCATTTTGGAGATGGCCCGTGGCGGTTTTCTGGAGGTCACAGATCTCGAGATGACCAAGGCGATTGCGAACATTATGGATCCCAACACCTCTGCAACGGCCAAGCGCAAGATCACCGTTACTATTGAACTGAAAGCGGATGACAGCCGACAGAATATCGGCGTCAGCTATACGGTCAAATCCGCTCTGGCGCCCACAAACGCTGTGACCACCATGCTGTATGTGGCCGACGAGGAAAATGTTGTGGAGATGGTCCCGCAGATCCCCGGCCAGTTCGGAATTGCCGGAACCGAACAGGAAGCACCCCCGGCGCTCAAACTCGTTAAATTTGCCTGATGAGGAGACAACACCATGCTGAAAGAATTTATCGAACACATCCAGAAAACCACGCAGCCGCTCATTACTAATGTCAACGGCTCCACATTCCGCATTACCAGCGACGGTGATGTGAAGGAGATCCTGCCCACCATTTTCCATCCGGACACGCTGGACTTGAACAGTCTGGACGCGCTGGTAACGATGGTCAGAACCGAAGCCAGCGAGATGGACGCCCCGCTGTACATCGCCGTTCCGGACTGCAAGACTGTCCGCTGCTTCGGCCAGTCCAGAGATTATGACGAGCGCTGCTTCCGGCAGGTCTATTATGAAGCACACGCCACAGACGTTCCTGGCTGGGATCAGAAGGTGACCCTTGGCTTTGAAGAGGCGCAGATCGCACTTCGCACCCGCTTCCAGGAAACGCCGGATACGGTGTATGCCATGAAGCTGGTCAGCGACATCTCTTTGGGAGCCAAGGTGATCTACAACGATAACGGGATCGCCACCACTATTACCACTCAAAAGGGAGTAGCGCTCCAGACCAACGAGCAGATCCGCCCGCTGGTGAAGCTCCGGCCCTACCGCACCTTCCAGGAGGTCGAGCAGCCGGAGAGCATCTTCCTGATTCGCGTCAGCGACCGGGGTATCAGCTTCATCGAGGCTGACGGCGGCATGTGGCGTCTGACTGCCCGGGAAACCATCAAGAAGTATCTGGAAGGCAGACTGGAGCAGGAAGTGTCTGAAGGTTCCGTCCACGTTGTTCTATAAAAAGAAATGCCCCTGGCAGGTCTCGCACACCTGTCAGGGGCAGATCGGCACCATGCCGAACAACTTCACCCCTATCATAGGGGTAGAAAGTGAGAATGTCAATGAAAACCACAAAAATTACGATCAAAAACCTGTTTGGCATCCGGGAGACTACCCTTGATGGGAAGTCCGTGGAGATCTCCGGCCCCAAGGGGAGCGGAAAGACATCTGTGCTGGATGCCATCCGTTATGCCCTCACCAACCGTTCTGACCGGGACTATATCGTTCACCAGGGCGCCGATGAGGGCGAAATCATCATTGAGACCAATACCGGCCTGTCCATTGACCGGAAGGCCCTGCCCGCCAAATCCGCCGGCACGGTGAAGGTGCGGGACGGCTCCATGCTTCAGACAAGACCAGCTGAGTTCTTGGCCCAGATCTTCACGCCACTCCAGTTGGATCCGGTCAAATTCACGCAGCTCTCCCGTCAGGAGAAGAACAGGGAGATCCTGAACCTCATTGAATTTCAGTGGGATATGAACTGGATCAAAGAGCAGTTCGGTGAGATCCCGCAGGGTGTCGATTACTCCAAGCATATCCTTGAGGTCCTGAATGATATTCAGGCGGAAAACGGAATCTATTTCCAGTCTCGGCAAAACATCAATCGGGATATCCGCAACAAGCAGGCTTTCATTGCCGATATTGCCAAGGATATTCCGTCTGGCTATGACTATGACCGCTGGAACAATTATCCATCCGGAGAGAAATACCGGGAGCTGGAACGGCTGCGGGAACAGAACAGCCGTATTGAGCGGGCAAAGGCATTCCGCAGCGGCTATGACGCCAAACTCCGGGGATTGGAAGCACAGCGGGATATGGAGTTGGCTGCCATTGACAGTGATATTGCCAGAGAACGTGCGTCCTTGACCGGCACGATGGAACGCCTGAAAGCGGAGCTGAAGGCCACGGAAGAAAAATTGTCCGGCATGGAACAGCGCCGGCAGGAAAAGGCCGATGTGGCGCAGTCCAAATATGAGACTGCCGTAGCCAAGCTGGAGAAGGATATGGGCGTTGCGGCGGATTACGCAGGCCGGGAGCCGGTGGATACCACAGCCCTTTCACAGGAACTGGATACCGCCGAGGAGATGCGGAAGCACCTCAACGAGTACCAGCGCATGGTAGCCATGCAGGCGGAACTGGAAGATCTCACGGAGCAATCCTCTGAGTTCACCCGGAAAATCGAGCTGGCCAGAGAGCTGCCGGCGAAGATCCTTGAAACCGCCAAGATCCCCGTGGAAGGCCTGACCGTGGAAAACGGCGTGCCACTGATCCGGGGCCTGCCCATCTCAAACCTGTCTGACGGCGAGCTGCTGGAGCTGTGCGTGGATATTTCTGTCAGCAAGCCCGGCCAGCTTCAGATCATCCTTGTGGATGGCGCTGAGCGGCTGGATAAGGAGAGCCGGGATCGGCTGTACGCCAAGTGCAAGGAAAAGGGCCTCCAGCTGATCGCCACACGGGTGACGGACTCCGATGCGCTGGAGGTGACAGAGCTGTGACTGCTGCGGAACGTTTACAGGCTGAAAAAGAGCGTCTCCTCACAACTACCGGCTTTTATGTCCCGCCGTATAGAATGGCAAACCTGATGAAGGCCGCAGCCAAGATCATGGATATCATCATCAAGGCGGATACCAATATTTGTTATGAGGAATGCCGTTTTATTATGGCTATCGTGGATGCTGCTATTCCAAGAGTATCAGATCAAACGGAGGAATGTAATCATGATGACGAAAGATAGACTGCGCCAGCTGACCGGAGATGAGCGCCTGGGCCAGATGCGGGAATCCGAATATCTTGGAGCCGAAGACATCGATGACGGTGTGGAGCCGGTACTCACGATTGCCGGCCTCTGGTATGGATCCGTGACGCTCCAGCGTGGAAAAGAGAACAAGGACGTGCTTTCCTTCACGGAAGAACGTGTGCCGGGCGTTATGCAGGTCCGGCCGCTGATCGTCAATTCGACCAATCGAAAGACGCTGCGAAAGCTGTTCGGCGACGCCAAGGCATCCACGCTGGTTGGCAAGCAGATCCAGCTTTTTGTGGATCATAATGTCCGGGACCCGCAGGATGGCGGTATGACTGACGGCATCCGCATCCGGCCCTATAAGCCCCGCGTGCAGAAACAGGAACCGGTGCCGCCCTGTACGGACTGCGGGCAGGAGATCACCCCTGCCATGGGAAAAGATGCCCGCTGGCTTGCCGGCTATACCATCAAGCATTACGGCGTTCCCCTCTGTGCGGTTTGTGCTCAGAAGCGAAAGGAAGCTGCGTCCGCTGCGAAAACGCAGCAGGAAGCTGAAACCGCTGCGGAAATGCAGCAGGAACTCGATCCTGAGCGCATCCAGGTCGATCCGGAGACCGGGGAGGTGCTGTGATGGCCTTACCCATTGTAACAGCGGAGAATTATTACTCGCCTGAAATGAACATGGCCTACATGGGCTCCACGCAGTTTAAGGCTTTCGAGAAATGTGAAGCGGCGGCGCTGGCGGAGCTGAAGGGGGAGTACCATCCCCCTTCCTCCACGGCCCTTCTGGTCGGCGGCTACATTGACGCATGGTTTTCCGGGGAGCTGCCCCTTTATCAGGCACAGCACCCGGAGATCTTCAAGCGGGACGGTACCTTGAAGGCCGAATATCTCCGGGCTACCGAGGTAGTTGTGCGTATGCAGTCGGATGAGCTTTATATGCTTCTGATGTCTGGCAGGAAACAGGTCATCCGTACCGGCGAGATTGCCGGTGTACCGTTCAAAATCAAAATCGACAGCCTGCTGGATGGCGACACCTGCAAAGCCATTGTGCAGCGCTTCCCTAATACGGCAGCCGCACTGGGTTTTTGTGATGGGGCCATTGTGGACCAGAAAGCCATGAAGGATATGGCGGATGTGTGGTCGGCCGAGGATCACTGCAAGATCCCGTTCATCGAGTTTTACGGCTATGATATTCAGGGAGCCATCTATCAGGCCATCGAGGGCAATATGCTGCCGTTCGTTCTGGCAGTTGGCACAAAGGAAGAATCCCCTGATCTGGAGGCCCTTTACATCGCAGACGAGGACCTGGCTGCCAAGCTGGCTGAAGTGGAGGACCGGGCACCGCGATACCAGGCAATCAAGGAAGGTCGCATTCAACCGACCCGCTGCGAGCATTGCGACTACTGTAAAGCCACCAAGCACCTGACTGCCATCCTGAATTACAAGGAGCTGGCCGCGGATGCCTGGGAATGATCTGGCCCGACAGATCAAGGAGCATTTGACAGCTCGTCAGGTGGTGGAGCTGTATGGCTTTCATCCGGATCGCGGCGGTTATATCCAGTGTCCTTTTCATGCCGGAGACAATCACGGCAGTCTGAAGGTCTACGATGGGGGGAACAAGACCGGCTGGCATTGCTTTGGCTGCGGTGCCGGCGGAAGCGTGATTGATTTTGTAATGCGGCTGTTTGGACTCAGTTTCGCGCAAGCGTGCCTGAAGCTCAACTGTGATTTTGGGCTTGGTCTCACCGGCGAGCGTCCCAGCATGGCAGAGAGATCCGCTCTGCTGGAAGCTCGCCGGCGAGAAGCACAGGAAAAAGAAGCCGCTGCGGCGTTGTATCGAGAGAAAGCGGCAGAATACCGACAGCTATGGAAAGCTCAAAAACTTCTTTCCCCGGATATCGTCGGATACATCCATCCTCTGTATGCGGAGGCGGCCAAGAAACTACCAGTCCTTGAATGGTGGCTGGATCAAAATATAGGGAGATAGCTATGAGTGAAGAATGGAGCTTCGAAAAAGATGATTTTTTAACCACAACGCCGTATGAGGCGCTGTATGCGTATCACAAGGAGCCTTTCACTCATGCGGCCAAGATGGAGGAACTGGCGGCATATTCCGTTTCCAAGGGATTCAAAGGCTTCAAGACCATGTACAAGAAATACGTGGAAAGTCTGAAGGCCCAGAGCGGCACCATTTATATCGATAACGTTACCAACTTCACAAATCAACCGCTGGAGCTCAATGCCGGCGACTGGGAGGCGGATGATGGCGGTATTTTCAAGAAGAACGGCTATAACGATGAGGTTGCCTGTCCGCATCCGATCATGCCGGTGGAACGGCTGGTGAATATTGACACGGGTGAAGAAAAGCTTCAGCTGGCATTCCGGAAGGGTACCATATGGAGAAAGATCATCGTCAGCAAGACGGTGCTGGCCAGTTCCAATAAGGTCACGGAGCTGGCTGGCTCCGGCATTGCGGTGACCAGCCAGAACGCCAGGGCCTTTATTCAGTACATCTCCGACATGGAAAACATGAATTATTATCTGATTCCGGAGAAAAAGAGCATCGGACGCTTCGGCTACATACCGGACGTGGGCTTTTCTCCCTTTGTTGACGGCCTGATTTTTGACGGTGACGTCAATTTCAAGGCGATGTTCCAGACGGTCCGGAGCCGGGGCTCTGAAACAAAATGGCTGGAAACGGCGGCGGAGGTTCGGGAGATGTCTACAACCGCCAGGATCATTCTGGCAGCGTCCTTTGCTTCCGTTCTGCTGGAACCGCTGAACTGCCTCCCATTCTTCGTCCATTTATGGGGTGTCGATTCCGGAACCGGTAAGACAGTGGCTCTGATGGTGGCCGCCAGCGTGTGGGGAGATCCGGCTGTCGGATCTTATGTCAAAACATTTGATGGTACCGTGGTCGGCATGGAAAAGACAGCCGCATTCCTGAACAATCTGCCATTCTGTCTGGATGAGCTTCAGCTCGCTAAGGACAGCAAAGGCCGTACTACATTCGATGTTTATAAGCTGGCACAGGGCGTTGGCCGAACCCGTGGCAACCGCTCCGGTGGCGTGGATCTGACGCCAACATGGAGGAACTGCATCCTGACTACGGGTGAATCTCCCTTGACGGGCACGGCCAGCGGCGCCGGCGCAGTAAACCGTGTTATCGATATTGAATGCAAGTCTGCCCAAGCGGTTATTAAGGACGGTATGCGGATTTCCGGTGCAGTGAAGCGAAATTACGGTTTTGCCGGAAGAAAATTTGTGGAGCGTCTTTATCAGCCAGGCGTAATAGATCAGGTGTCAGAACGGTACCGGGAACTGTTTCGGATCCTCAGTGACCGGGACACCACGGAGAAACAGGCCATGGCCGCTGCCGCAATCATCCTGGCGGACGAGCTGGCCTGTCAGTGGATATTCTCCGGCCAGCAGCCGTTGACGATTGAGCAGGTATCGGAGTTCCTGGCATCCAAAGCGGCGGTATCTGCCGGTGACAGGGGTTATAAGTACCTGTGCGACTGGGTCACGCAGAATTCCAATAAACTGTGCGGCCGCTCGGAGAACCCCAATATAGAGGTCTTGGGCGCATTGGAAGATGGGCGGGCATATATCATTCGCTCTGTCTTTGAACGCATCCTGCAGGACGCAGGATACTCGACTGCGGCCATGATTTCATACCTGAAGCAGTCAAACTTAATCGAGACCCGGGGACGGGCCAACACCAAGGGAAAGCGGATCAATGGCATCCCTACGGAGTGCTTCTGTCTGCGGCTGCCCTCGGTTGAACTGGATGATGAAGCTGACCCGGATGAGCAGCCATTATAGTGTGGAACTTGAGGAACATGTGTGGAACCAGTGTTCCACAGGCTGTAACCGTTGCGACACAATGGCTACAACATCATTTTTAGAGGGGTGTGGAACTGTGGAACAGAAAATACAGCATATATAAGAATGTGCGTGTGTGTACGTTTGTTCGAGTAATTTATATACACACATTTTCGTGGAAATTTTTGAAAAATTTGTTCCACGGTTCCACGGTTGACCTGTATCCGTTGTGGCACAAGGCTTTCAAGTGTGGAACACAAGTTCCACGCTGTTCCACAGTTCCACGTTTTTTGGAGGAAAATTATGGAATTAAGGCCATATCAAGCCGAATGTATTGAAACCATTGAGGCGCAGCCGCCTGGTGCGTTCCTCGCCCAGATGGCAACAGGCCTCGGAAAAACAGTTACTTTTGCGAATATCCCCCGGCACGGGGAGAGAATGCTGATCCTGTCCCACCGTGAAGAACTGGTGGAGCAGCCGCGCAAATACTTCAACTGCTCCTACGGCATTGAACGTGCCCAGCAGCACAGCCACGGCGAGGAGGTTGTCAGTGCCAGCATTCAGACGTTGGCGCGCCGTCTGAGCGACTTCGATCCGGAGGACTTCCGTCTCATTATCTGCGACGAGGCCCATCACGCAGCTGCCAGCACATACCGGAAAATCTTTGATTACTTTCGCCCGGAGAAGCTGATCGGCTTCACCGCAACGCCAAACAGAGGAGATAAGGTTCGCCTGGATACGGTCTTCAGCAAGATCATCTTCCAGAGAGATCTGCGCTGGGGAGTGAAGAACGGCTATCTCTGTGATATCCATTGCCGGCGGGTAGACATTGGGTTCGACATCACCGCAGTTCATACCCGCCAGGGCGATTACGCACCCGGCGAACTGGATCAGGCCATGGACGGCACCGCAGATGCCATTGCACAGGCTTACAGAGATATGGCTGTGGGCGCCACGCTGATCTTCGCTGTCAGTGTACATCAAGCTGAAGAAATTGCCAAGAGGATCAATGGGGCCGTAGTGGTCACCGGCGAAACCAAGAACCGTTCCGCCATCATTGATGCTTTTACTGCCGGCGAGATTCCCTGCATCGTCAACTGCATGGTATTCACCGAGGGCACCGATATTCCTCGGGTGGAAACGGTCATCGTGGCGAGGCCGACGCAGTCAGAAAGCCTATATGCTCAGATGGTAGGGCGCGGCCTTCGGCTCTATCCGGGAAAGCAGCGTCTGGAGCTGATCGACTGCGTGGGCATTACCGGAAAGGCGTCCCTGTGTACGGCACCCTCCTTACTTGGTATCGACATGGATAATGTGCCGAAACGGAAAGAGAAGGATATCGAGGGAGATCTGTTTGAACTGCCGGAGAAGATTGAGGTAGCCTCCGATTCTCCGGAGAGCTGGGTGAAGAACATCCACCTGGTAGATCTGTGGGCACAGGAAATGAAGTATCAGACCCATGACGTTAACTGGTTCAAGATGCCGGACGGCTCACTGGTGTGTTCCCTGGCTAATAAGCAGCGTATGACAATCCCCTGCCCGGATGCTTTGGGCATGGTAAATCTACCCAACGGCTCCCGCTGCGGGATGCAGGAAGCGCTTGACCGGGCATACCTTACGCTGATCCGGGACCATCAAAATGATCGGATGCTATGGGATCTGCAGGCCGTGCGGAAATGGGGGAAGTCTCCCGCAACGGCGAAGCAGCTGGAAATCATCAAAAAGCGCTGTAAGGGGTTTGACGTCACTGATCTCAGTAAAGGAGAGGCCAGTCAGATCATGAACAGGCTGTTTAACGCGCCGAAGAAGCGGAGGGGTACATGAAACTGTATGTATCAAAAGCAGAGGACCGTGATCAGGTTATTGTGATCCTCGCCCGGAATGGGTACACCGTTCGCCAGGGCAAGGAGAAAGACCCGAAGAACAATAAGACCGTGACCTTCGTGGAGGTGATAGAGAATGGCAAGTGAGGCCCAGCATCAGGCTTATATCATCAAGTGGAGCCAGCAGCCTTCTATCCGCCGGCAGTGGCCGGAACTGGCGTTGCTCCATCACATCCCCAATGGCGGTACCCGTGATGCTGTGGAGGCCAAGCACCTGAAGCAGCAGGGCGTGAAGTCCGGCGTGCCGGATCTCTGCCTACCGGTACCTCGGGGACAGTATCACGGGCTGTATATCGAGATGAAAACGGAGAGCGGACACACTTCCGATGAACAGGAGTGGTGGGGTGAACGCCTTCAGGCACAGGGCTATGTGTGGCGTGTCTGTCACGGCTGGCAGGCGGCGGTAGCAGTCCTGGAATGGTATTTGCAGTTATGAGCACAGGATTTACGTTTCCCTGGGAAAAGGCTGCCATGCACGGTGAGGAGCTGCCTGAAGGTTTATCCCTGCCGGATCAGATGGCTTACACCTGCCTGCGGAATATCTATTTTCTGTATTATAACAAGACAATCTCGCGGGATCAGGCGTCTGCCGAAAAGCAGCGTGTCCGGGTTCAATGGGAAAGGGCTGCCAGTGCTGCTGAATTTGAACGGAAACTCTCGGAACACCACGCAAGGGTTATCCGGGAAACAGAAGCGGCCAAGACTGCCTGCCGGAAAGATCCGACAGCGGAAAACGCCCTGCGCTTGTGCAATGTGATGGACGGTTTGACACATGAGTAAGGATTACTGCAAAGGCTGTGTGTATCGTACCTACGCCGGCGCGGAGCCCATCTGCGGGTACATTTTGGTGGAGCGTCACCGGCGGCCCTGTCCGCCCGGCGAAGGCTGTACCGCGAAAGTTGTAGGAGGAAAAAATACAAAAATGAAACGAAGAACATGGGATGAAAACCGTGCCCGACAGCTATATGAGGAAGGCAAAAGTGATGTGGATATCGCCGACATGGTCGGAGCTACCGCCAGCGCAATCGCCGCTTGGCGCCGCCTGAACCGTCTGAAGAGCCAAAACCCGCCCGCGCGCAAATCGTCCGCGCCGGCGCCCATCGACGCCCCCACTCCGACACCTGTGAAAGTTCCCTTGGCTCCGATCGCAGCTCCCCCGCCTGAGCCTAAGCCTGTCGCGGGCATCCCGGCAGAGGAAAATCAGCCGGTGGCAGAGAAGAAGCCCCTTCCGGCCAAGGAGAGTCGCATCAAACAACCGGATGGGCCAGTGGAGCTGGCACTCTCCATCGCCGGATGCGCATGCGAGCTTACCGCACCGGATATTGCGTCTGCAGTCTGGATGGCGGAGCATCTTTGCGACAGTTTGAAGCTGATCGAGAAAGGAACGAAATAGGAGGTAATCATTTATGAGTTTTTCATCTAATTTTGAAGTAAAAGCAACTCTCTATTTCTGGGTTCATGATGCAGAGCTTTACGGCGGCCCCGGGACCGTAGGCTTCGCAAAGCAGTCCTTAAAGCTTATCCCGGGCGCGAAGTTAGAGGACTTCAATGACATTATGGCCATAGACTGCAAATCAAGCATGGCAGCGATGCTTGGCGAGACCTTCAGATTTAGCCTTGTCCGAGAAAGCGGAAATGTTGGAGGTATGATCCAGACCGGAAAAGTACAGCGAATTCATAGGGCCGCACGTCGTATGGCGGTTGACCTGTATATGCCCGATTTGAAATGCACCCATAGCTATTTCGCGAAGGAAATTTATTATCGTGGAAGGCCGAGAAAGGATTTTGTATGCGAGTGATCTATAAAGCACCTGGCTGCGCGCCGGAGCCGCGGGACATCCCCAACACGCTGGAAGAGCTGCAGGCCGCCGTTGGTGGCGGCCACATTGAGACGGTGACCATTGCCTTGGACGCAGTGATTATCTGCAACGAAGAGGGCCGCCTGCGGGGGCTTCCCCACAACTGCCGGATCTTCGGAGTGGATTTTGTCGGCCCGATCCTGATCGCCGGCGTTGACGAGGACGAGTTCTCGGATCTGAATGCCGGCGCAATGGGGGCGCTGCTGGAGGGTTGGGGGAGGTCAATCAAAAATGCCGAAACCTAATACTTACGTCCAGCTGCTGCAGGCACAGAAAGCCATCAAGCAGCTCCAGTATGACAATCATGTAATCAAGGGCTTCACGGTGCAGCAGTGCCTTGACGTCGCTCTGATCGCACTGCACAACGAGTTTCACTTCGGGCCTAAGATGTCTACTCGCTTTGAATCTGCGTTCCTGGATACCTTCATGGCCTACGCACAGATGTGCGTTGATGATGCCGCCGACGATCCGGAAATCGTCTACACCAAGGAGAAGATGGATCGGGCACTGCGAGCGGCCTGCGGTGAGAACATCCGCCCATTTGAGGAGCGCTATGCAGTCGAAAACCTCTACTTCCGGGAAAAGCTGAAGGAGAAAAGTCATGAGTAAGCAATCTGGATTCCTCGCCAAGCAGGCTGCGATCCAGCAAAAAATGATCGACGACGCCCAGCGGATCACCTGTGAGCTGATGGCGGAGACCCTGCAAATTACGTTGCACGAGGAATTTGGCTGGGGCTATGACCGCCTCGTAAAATTAGATCTCCTGTGGCGTGAAAATTACAAGCATTTTCTGGGTGCCATGAACCACAAAAACCCGGACGCCGATGTGCTGCAGGTGCATTTGGACCGGCGACTGGCCGATGTTTACAAAAACCGCCAGCCCATGGATCCGTTTGAGCGGCGCTATCCGGAGATCAAACCGGTCACCTACAACCGGAAGAAATAGGAGATAAGCAATGAGAGATCATGAACTCATAAATGCTCTGCGCCGGCTAAAGGTCGAGACCGGAAGTCTGGCCTGCCTGGGATGCGAGCATGAACACAACTGCGGTGTCCATGGCTGTGCGATCATGCGGGAGGCCGCTGACCGGATTGCCAACCAAAGCAACCACATTGCGGCACTCCAGCAGGAAATTGAAAAGCTGCGAACGCGGGTGCACAACTGGATGCCATTGCCGGAGAGGGAAGCCACTGAGGGAGCGAAGGAGATACACCATGAGACGTGAGACATATCAACGCGGCGTACCGGGTGCCAAGTGGGGCATCTGGAACTGCTCCCGGAAGGAATTTCAGTTTGACATCTGCGAAGACACTCCGATGCTGGCGGTGGCCAGACTGTTCCAGAAAATCGGTGATGACGCCAAAAAATGGCGCTTTGAGCCGAGGCAGCTTCCAGGCAAATATATCGCATTTTCGTCCGGTTCTTGATATCGGATTTTGCGCCGGTTTTGACGCTTAAAAATCTGATATGCTGAAAAAGACGAGAACCTTTGAAAGGACAGCGTTTTTAGGTTGATATGGCCGCAGTTTTTCACCTTAGCTATAAAGCCCTACGGTAAAAAATGTTCCGGCTTCTGCTGAATCTGCAACTTTTTTTGGGTGAAGACACCCAACAGATGACCATGCATTTTAGCCACGGATCTGCTGCTGATATCGCATCTGTTGTCTGTTGGGTCTTCCCATTGCCGCACAAGGCTTTCAACTATCAGACCCGGCGCACGGTCTGTCTACTATGTATACCCAACAGGCGAGCGCCGAAATGGTGTCTTTCGCCGGTCACGGCGGAAGCACTATTTCGGCGCGAAAAAACAAGGAGGCAATTGATGGATAGATTAACGAAATACAGCGAGGAATGCCGTGCTCTTGCCGATGAGTGCGGCGGTCTTGACCGCCTGCGCGAGCTGGCCGAGGCCGACAGAGACGGTCGGCTGGTGGTGCTGCCTGCAAAAACAGTATTCGAACTGACGTGGGATGCCGGTCCTGACTGCGACCTGATCTGCCCTGTCTCTGTTGACGGAGAGGGCTGTTGCAGTTTCTGCGACAAGGGCGAGCTGTGTATCTATGAGCGCAAGTGCCGGCAAGAGCATATAGAGCAAATTGGCAAGACCGTATTTCTCACCAGCGAGGAAGCCGAAGCGGCATTGGAGGCAAAACGGGATGGCTCAACCTCCATGTAAGGGCTGCCCGGATCGTCAGGCGGGCTGCCACGATCCGGCAGTCTGCTCCAAGTGGGCGGAATATCAGGCGGCCAAAGCCGCGGAGCAGAGCAACCTCCCATCGCAGCAGGAGCGAGAAGATATGAGGGGATATATCACGGCCTATCGGACGCGGTATCTGCGTAGGATGGCCAATAAGCGCCGGAGGTGAGGGAATCAGGATGATGAACAAAGCATATCTCAAGGCAGACTACGAGGCTACGAAGCACCTCGTGGGTTTGACCATGCGGCAGAAGGAGCTCCTTGAGGCATGGTTATATGCAGGCCAGACCATGGGGCAGCTTGCGCTCCGATATGGCATCAACCGCTCAACAGTCTCCCGCACCATCAACCGGGCAGCCGAGAAAATCGCCAAGACGGCTTACTGGATCCATCGCCAGCGCACACGGACATTCTCAAAATCAGACTACCAAAACTGACCCCATACCAGACACTCAGACGGTGAGACTATGCCAAACTACTACCTAAATCTGCGGCCCCTGGATGGGGACGGCCAAAACAGTCGAAATCACTACCAATTTCTGTTCCGGTTTCAAAACAACTTTTGGTAGTGGTTTTGGGCACATGAGGAGGTGTATTTTTTGAGCACAATGGCGGAGATGGCCCTGGAATATCGGATGGCAGCCGTAAAAATCAAGCTGAAGATCAAGCAGCTGAAGGAAGAAGGCGCGCCGCCAAATGAGATCCAGGCGTATCAAGTTGTCCTTGCCCAGCTTCGGGATACGTCCCGGCTGCTGTCGGGCTACTACGATGTCCCACGCTTCTCCGAAAACGCAGCGGTGGGGTGGAAGGCGGGAAAGATAAATGACCGTTGATGAACTGAAGGCTCGCCGGAAGGAACTGTCTGCTAAAAAGAAGGCGCTGGAACTGGATGGCAGCGACGCCATAGCCTTGTGCATGGTGAAGGAAGAATTGCTGGATGTGAATGCCAAGCTGAGGGCACTGACGCCGGGAAAACGTATTGGCAGACGCCCCGGTAAGTCGCATTCGGAGTTCTCCGCAGATCGTCAGCAATTTCTGAACTGGGCGCAAGGGGAGCAGGAAGATGAGAGTGATGTTGACGCCCGCAGCGTCATGAGAGCGGCCGTTGCTGAGGGGAAAGACCTGATGAGCGAACGGCAGTGGGAGATGTTTAAATTGTGGTCAGATGGGCTGACAATGGAGAAGATCAGTGATAGGCTTGGCGTAGATAGTAGTACCGTTTCAAGGAATCTGCACCGGGCTAAAAAGACTTTACAGGAAATTGTGCGCTGCCGGGAGGTAGCGGGTGCGCCATTGTCTACATCCTCCGTTCTGACATTGGACATGAGCCAGCCGGATATTTTGCGTGTGGTATTGTCCTGCCTGACAGAGGTGCAGGTCGTGTACCTGTATCTGTACTTTGGAGAGTTCTTGTCGGTACGGGAAATATCCACGCTGATTATCCGCGACCACTCTGTTGTCAGCCGTGCACTGCACCGAGGTTTAGCGGTCATTGGCCGTTCGTTTGGTGTGGCTCAAGTTTACCTGCTGAATATGCAGGCGCTGGGTGAGGTAGCTTATCGGTTCTATACCGAAGGGAATGTCCTGGACACTCTGCCCCTTGTGCCGACTCCGCAGCAGCCATGCTGGGGGCAGGAAACATTAAAGCAACGGTACCATATCACGCCAGAGATTTTAACAAGAGCAGCATCTGCGGAGACTGCTGTGCCTGAATGCACGTGCAGCACGGAAGCCGCAGTATTGCAGTTCCCGACAGAACTCCGGGCGCAGAGCGTCGCAGAGATGAGAAGGGGCGAAAAGCAGCGGCAGCACTTCAGCAAGTTTTTGACGATTTTGCTGGAGTACAGACGGTGTCGCCATGCCAGTAAGACAGTCCTGCTGGACTGGCTGTGCCGGATCTTCGGGTCATTTGTGGGGTGGCTCGGCAAAAAGCGTTAAAAAAGCATTGCATATGCAACACTTTTTTGCTTGCGTGCATAGACAACAATTGAATAACGCACTATGGTCTAATCAGGGGACGGCATGGCACTACCTCCTTAAGATCAGCCGCCCGGCACCGAGGCGGCCATAGTATCGGGTTCCTATATGGCACGCTGGGTTTTGGGGAGAGCTCAGCGTGCCGCTTTCCTTTTTTGGAGGGAAAACAATGTTAAAGTCATGCCAATATTGCGGACGGATCCATCCGCGAGGATATGTGTGCCCTCAAAAACCGAAGCAGGCACGCCACCGGAACGAAAAGACATCAAGCTTCAGAAAGACTTACACCTGGCAAAAGAAGCGAAACCAGGTTGTCAGCCGGGATTATCACCTGTGCCGGATCTGTAACGAGGGCAGCTATGGTGTCTATGGCGTTCCGGGTCTGGATCAGGAGCTGTCGGTACATCACATTGAACCGCTGGAAGAGAGATTCGATCTGCGGCTTGATGATGGGAACCTTCTGACCTGCTGCAGCAGGCATCATCGCATGGCCGATGACGGGGACATTCCCAGGGACTACCTCCACGGTCTCACAGAGATACCCCCCCGGTGGGTCTGAGTTTTGACAGGAGGAGTGTGTCAAGACCAACAGCGGACCCTCGAACATAACGAAGTTTAGAAATGAGAAATTGCCGGCGGGCCATGCTGAGCACCGCCGTTAAGAAAAGCGCCGGCACTCAGAACAATTCTGGTACCGATCAAGGCGCTGCGGCGTGGAAGGAGGGCGTGGACATGGCAAGACCGAGTAAGTCGGTACGCGTGAAGACCGGAGCAATCGCCAGTGATGTGGAGGCTGTCCGGCAGGATATGGAAGATAAGCTGCGCGGTGAGAATGCCGCGCCGGAGCCGCCTGTGGACCTGACCGATGGGCAGCGTGAGATCTTTCAGTTTATCGTGAACGGTCTGGTTGCCAGTGACATTCTCGGCCAGCTGGACGTATTTGTGCTGGAGAGCACAGCCATCGCTATTGACCGGCTGCGCTATATTAACGGCCTGATCGATGCCGACCCGGGGCTCGTCATGCACACCAGTCTGCAGAATGCCCGGGCCAAGTACCAGAGCGATCTGTGGCGGGGATGCAATGAGCTTTGCCTCTCTCCGCAGGCCCGCGCCAAAATTGGCAGTCTTGCCGCGCAGAAACAGAAGGAGAAAAAGGACCCCCTGCTGGCGGCCCTGAGCGATGATGATTAAAGACAGCCGCGCTTACCGGTACGCCAAGTGGTGTGCGCAGCGCAGCAATCGGAAGGTCGGTAAGTATGTAAAGCTCCAGGCGAATAAGTGGCTGAAGATCGCGGACGGGAAGCATAAGGAAGCCTACATCAGTGAAAAGGCCTATCGGAAGATATGCAAACTTCTGAAGCTGATGGTGCACCCGGATCTCCACTGCTCCATGTATGACGGCCTTGAAGATTACGCCTGGTTCCTGATCGTGGCCGTATTCTGTACGCGGCGGCGTGAGGACGACCGGCGCTTCTATCAGACCGCTGTTCTCGAGATCGCCCGAAAGAACTTCAAGACCTTCAACTCCGCAATCATCTTCATTCTGGGGATGCTGACGGAGCCCCGCTTCTCCCGTTTCTTCTCTGTGGCGCCGGACTTCAAGCTGTCCTCGGAGCTGCGGCTGGCCGTGCGCAAGATCATCAAGGTCTCGCCGGCACTGACGAAGTATTTCAAGATCAACAGGGATCTGATCACCTGCCTGATCAACGAGATTGAATATACACCCCTCGCATATTCCAACGACGGCATGGACGGCCGTCTGGCAAATATCTTCCTGGCTGACGAGGCCGGCGCGCTGGACAGCTATCCGGTGGAGGCCATGCGATCTTCTCAGATCACCCTCGTCAACAAGCTGGGCATTATCATTTCCACGCAGTACCCCAACGACAATAACGTGATGATCGATGAGATCGACATCGCAAAAAAAGTTCTGGATGAGGTGCTGGACAAAGAGAACGTCTTCGCGCTGCTCTATGAGCCAGATGACGCGCTCCGGAAAAAGTGGGAGACCGATGACCTGGTCATCTACCAGGCAAACCCTGTTGCGGTGAACAACAAAGAGGTCTTTGAGTCGATCAAGGATCTCCGGGCCATGGCCATTCTCTACGAAAACAAGCGGGAGAATTTCCTTTGTAAGCACTGCAACATCATGTACAAGGGCCTCGGCGTCGAGGGCTATGTGGACGTGCAGAAGGTCAAGCGCTGCCGGATCACTGAGGATCTGGCCTTCTGGCGGGGCCGCCGTGTTTGGGTCGGCTTTGACCTGTCCCAGACGGACGATAACACGTCCGTGGCCATGGTGACAGAGGCGGACGGGGTGATCCATGCCAAGGTATGGGGCATCCTGCCGAAGGACCGTGTTGAGATCAAGAGCAAAAAGGAAAATGTTGATTATAAAAAGCTGATCGCCGCCGGCAACTGTTTTGCCGAAGGTGAGGAGGTCATCGACTACGGTTTCGTGGAGCGGTGGATCCTGGGCATGGCCGAGAAGTACGGTGTGGAGGTCATGCAGATCGGCTACGACCGCTATAACGCCATCTCCACCGTGCAGAAGCTGGAGGCCGCTGGCATGGAATGCGTGGAAGTGAAGCAGCACTCCTCGGTGCTGCATCCGCCCACCAAGCTGCTGCGGGAGGCAATTTTGAAGCGGGAGTTCGCCTATGATGAAAACCGGCTGCTGGAGATCAACTTCCAGAATGCGCGGTGCACAGAGGATACGAACCTGAATAAATACGTGAACAAGAAGAGGTCTGCCGGCAAGGTGGATATGGTCGTTTCCATCATCATTGCCGTATATCTGATGCAGCAGGCCATGCTGTTCGATAAATCGATGGACTGGGCAATCCAGACTTAACAGGAGGATACGCGCCGATGTGGCCATTCAAACGAAAAGAGAATAGGGCTGAAACCGCAGCGGTGGCCGTGGCTCCTACGATGGCAGATCTGATCCTGGCCATTATGCAGAGCGGGGGCTCGACCAGAGATAAAGCCATGCAGATCCCGACCATTTCCGGTTCCATTGACCTGATTGCCAATATCGTCGCCGCTACGCCGTTGGGCCTATACCGCGATGAGGGCGGGAAAGCCGTTGCCATCACCGATGATCCCCGTGTATTTCTGCTGAATGATGATACTGGCGACACGCTGAACGCAAACGAGTTCTGGCGGGCCATGATCCGGGACTACTATCTCGGCAAGGGCGGGTATGCCTACATCGATCGGAGCGACTTCGGAGAGTTCCGCAGCGTCCATTACATTGACGAGTCGAATATTTCCATCCTGAAGAACACAGATCCCATCTTCAAGGACTTCAATATCGCCGTCAACGGGGTTTCCTACTATCCGCACAACTTCCTGAAGATCCTCCGAAACACGAAGGACGGCGCCGAAGGGATGCCTATCACGCAGGAAAACAGTCAGCTGATCGAGTCCATGTACCTCACACTGGTGCTGGAAAGCCACATGGCGGCCAGAGGCGGCAATAAGCGAGGGTTCCTGCAGGCCGAAAAGCGTTTGGAGCAGGGGCAGATCAACGATCTGCGCACAAAATTTCAAAGCATGTACTCCAACGCAGATAAAGAGCCCTTTGTTGTGCTGAACCAGGGCCTCAGCTTCAAGGAAATCTCGGATACCGCCGTGGAAATGCAGCTCAATGAGAACAAGGAAACGAACGCGGTGGAGCTTGCGAAGCTGTTCCACGTCTCTCCGGAGGCCCTGAGCGGCAAATCCGGCGCGGATGTAGTAGAAGGCCTTGCAAAGATGGCTGCCATTCCGCTGATGACCGTCATTCAGTGCGCACTGAACCGGGACATGCTGCGGGAATCCGAAAAACACGCTGAACACCCGCTTTACTGGGCCTTTGACACCAAAGAACTTCTGAAGGGCGATATGAAGACACGGTTTGACGCCTACAAGGTCGCCCTGGAGTCCAACTTCATGCAGATCGATGAGGTGCGCTATCAGGAAGACTTGGCGCCGCTGGGCCTGTCCTGGATCAGACTGGGGCTGCAGGATGTTCTGTACGATCCAAAAACCAAGCGGATCTATACACCCAATACCGGGCAGGTCTCTGTGATGGGCGAGCAGACGCTCAATCCCCCACAGGAACCGCCCACAAAGCAGAAGGAGGAGACTGACGTATGATGAATATTGAAGTCCGTGCGGACGGAGCACGGATCACCGGATATGTCAACGTGACAGAGAAGAAAAGCCGGCCGGTGATTACGCCGCGGGGCAAGGTGATTGAGGAAATTGAGCCCCGCGCCTTTGCGGAAGCGATCAGCCGCGCAGGAAACATTACTGTAACGGTGGACCACGACAAAAGCCATATCTATGCCAGCACGGATGACGGCACGGTAACGCTGAAAGAGGACGCTATCGGCCTTCACGCTGATGTCCTCATCAAGGATAAGGATCTGATCGAGCTTGCCAAAAAGGGGAAGATCCGCGGCTGGTCCTTCGGGATGTACAACGTCAAGGATTCCATGGAGGAACGTGCGGATGATCTGCCGATCCGACACATCAAGGCGCTGGATCTGGATCATCTGACGCTCGTTGTAAAAAAAAGCCCGATCTACTCCGCAACTTCTGTGGAACTGCGCGCGGGCGAGGACATCGAACTGGAGACCAGAGCCTCTTTGGATGAGCCTACGCTGTCCGGCCCTGCTCTGTACACGCCGGCATTTGATAATTCTGAATTCAGGGGCCGCATCGCGGCGCTGAAATAATAAAAACGGAGGAATTGCTTACATGAAGAACCTGAAGAAGCTGATGGAGCGCCGCGAAGAACTGAAGCAGCAGCTTGCTGCCCTGGTAGATGCGGCCGACCAGGAAGAGCGCGCCATGACCGAGGAAGAGACGCGGGCCTTTGATGCCGCCGAGAAGGAGATCCAGGATATCGACGACACCCTTGCCCGCGAGGAGCGCGCCCGCAACATCCCTACCGTGCAGCAGCCCACCGAACAGCATGAGATGACGGTGGAGGAGCGCGCGGCCGCCGAGGAGAAGGCCTTTGCCGACTTCATTATGAACCGCGCGATGGAAAATCGTGCCGGTGAGATCCAGCTCACGCAGGGCAATAACGGCTCTATCGTACCCACTACCATCGCCAACCGCATCATCAAGGCGGTGCGGGACATGGTCCCCTTCCTGCAGCTCGCTGATGTGGTCTATACCAACGGCAAGTTGTCTGTGCCTGTGTATGGCGAGGACGCCACTAATTACATCGAGGCTGATTATGTGGACGAGGGCACTGAGCTGACCGACAACATCGGCAAGTTCACCACCATCGACCTGACCGGCTTCGTGATTGGTGCACTGGCCCTGGTATCCAACAAGCTGAAGGACAACACGGACATCAATGTGGTGGACTTTGTTATCAACCAGGTAGCTGAAGCCATGGCCGAAAAGCTGGAGGGTGAGTTTGTCAACGGCACTTCCGGCAAGATCACCGGCATTCAGTCCGCAGCCAGCGGAGTGACCGCCGCGGCGGCCACTGCGGTCACCTATGATGAGCTGGTCAGCCTGAAGCACTCCCTGAAGCAGCGTTTCCGCGGTAAGGCCAGCTGGATCATGAACCCCGCCACCTATACCGCCATCTGCAAGCTGAAGGACAACAACGGCCAGCCTTACTTCAAGGAGGATGAGTATAAGATTCTGGGCCGCCCGGTCATCGAATCCGACTCCATGCCCATTATGGCCGCCGGCAAGAAGCCAATCATCTTCGGCGATCTGAGCGGCTACACCATCAAGGCGACCAAGAGTGTGGAAGTCCAGGTGTTGCGCGAGAAGTTCGCCACGAAGAACATGATCGGCGTGCTGGCCTTCGGTGAGTATGACGCCAAGATCACGGACTCCAAGAAGGTCAGCTCCCTGACCATGGCTGCATCCTAATCTTGGGAGGTGCGGCCATGAAAGTGACAGCAAACCTCAGCTTCGCAGGGGCTGAGCTTGCCATGTTTCGGGGTGAGGTTCGCGATGTGCCTGAATACATCGCGGACCCCCTGCTGAAATGCGGTTATCTGGCAGTGGTAGAGCCCGCCGCAGCAAATTCCTCGGAGATGACGAAGAACGAGCTAATCCAGAAGGCCGAGAGCATGGGGATCGAGGTCAAATCCGGCTGGACGAAGGCGGAGATTTCCGCCGCGATCGCCGCTGCGGCGGAGGCCTGAGCATGAGACCATGTGATCTGACGGCGGCAGATATTGCCTTCTTTTCAAGAAAAATCATAGAGCCGGAAGAGTATGGCGCGCTATCCCCCATGGAGCAGTCGGAGTGCGAAGGCGCCTTGTCGGCAGCGAAGGCCGCGGCGGGCGCTTATACCGGGCTCGATATGGAGAAGACCGAGCTGGAGGATCTCGCCTATGCGGTGAAGGTCATGGCGGCGGAGATGATCGACAACCGTCAGATCACAGCTCAATACACGGGCAAGAACCCGATGGTCATGCAGATCCTGGACCTGCATAGCACGAATCTTCTGCCCAGCGAGGGGTGAGCGAGATGCATGAGCAGCTTTCTTCCGCACTGACCGAGAAGATTGAGATCTTGACACTGGTGTTGGATGATGAGACCGGGGCCCTTTCGTGGGTCTCGGAGCGGAAGCGGTGGGCAGCCGTGAAGCTGGATTCCCAGCGCAATTTGTTCTCCGCCGTGGGTGTCGGCGCAAGGGGGGTCACGGTGACGATCCGGCCCGACCGGCGTCTGACCCTGCGCGACGCCATCCGCTGGAACGGCGAATTCCTGCATCTGACCGCCATCTCCATGGGTGCAGAGCGGGACCGACAGGAGATTCGGGCGGCTATCTGCCATCCGGAGATGCTGACCGCCAAGCCGCAGGATCGGACAGGCAGAGATGCCAGAAACAGGCCGGTGGCGATTCCGCAGGCGGCCTACACTTTCCCCGGCATCCTTGCAGAGCGGTATTACCGCAGCGAGGAGGACGAGGTTTTCCGCCGTGAGACGCTGGAAAGGGTCCTTGTGACGCCAAAGGCTGTGGAGCTGCGGACGGGAGACCTGATTCAGCAGGGAGACAGCGCACCGTATACGGTGCTGCAGCGGCTGGATCTGGAGGACTACAAAAATGAGTATGTGATCGAGCGCCGGAGGGATGCCTGATGCAGAGCGTCGAGATCAGCGGCTTGCGGGAGGTCATCACGAAGCTGGACGTGGCCCCGGAGCTGATCCGGGAGGCCAGAGCGGAGTTTTTTGCCGAAGCAGGCGCTTCCCTGCTGTCAGATGTGCAGGGGCGGATCGGCGGCACCGGCAAGATTGCCGGGGTACAGGAGTATCGGGTCGGCAGCGGAAAGGGCTATGTGGCCGTCCGGGCCAAGGCCAAGACCAATGTCGGCAAATACGCCGCCGGTTATATCACCAATGCGCTGGAAAACGGGCATGAGGGGAGAACGGCATCCGGGAAGGCCAAACGAAAGCGGCGCTCCCGGGCGAAAGCGAGTCGGGTACCCGGAAAGTATATGTACCGCAACACCGCCGCTCAGGAGCTGGACCAGTTGGCGGAGACCGGCGCACGGCGCATTGAAGAGCTTGTCGCGAAAAAGCTGGAAGGCTGAGGAGGGATCTGTTGAAGACAACTGAAATTCTGAATGCCATCAATGACCGCCTCCTGGAAAGGTGGCCGGACCGCACCGTCTATGTGGATGTGTGCCCGGTAGACTTTGACCGGCCGTCCTTCTGGCTGGCTGTGGAAAAAAACGGACAGACAGATGCAAACCGGTTGTTCGTTCGCCGGGAGCTGCAGATCCGGCTGACCATCTATGACCAGATGGATGAGCACTATGAGGCATCCTGGTTCCGGCTGGCGGGAGACGCAGATGACGCACTCACACTGTTGACACCGCCTCTGACTGTTGGAGACCGTCACCTGAAGCTGGATCTGAAGGCGCTGCCGAGAGATCCGGATCGGGCGTACCTGCAGATCAGCGCGGCGTGGATGGATGACCGCCCGGGAGCAGACCAGGCAGATGTACCGGCGGCGGATACCTACACGGTGTCTGTCCGTACAAATGTAAAATGAGAGGAGAACATATCATGGGATTACCTGAATTGACCTTCTCGCTGGAAAAAGCGGCCGGAACGGTGTCCGCGCGGATGTCCGCCGGTGCTGTGGCGCTGATCCTGCGGGATGCAAAGGATAACGGTGTCTATACGATCCACCGTGAGAGTGACATTCCCGCCCAGCTGGGCGCGGCCAATGTCACAGCCATCAAACGGGCGATGATCGGTTATATCAACCGGCCGTCTGTTGTCTATGTGGCTGTGATCGCCACTGCTGCGGAGATCTCCGCCGGCTTCGCGGCTTTGGCTGCCTACAGCTATGATTATCTGGCCGGCCCGGTGGATATGCCCGCCAGCGACGCCACCACACTGTCCGGTCTGGTCAAGGCCCAGCGCAAAAAGCGCTATATCGGCAAAGCTGTGCTGCCCGCCACCGCCGGTGATGATGAAGGTACCATCAACTTCGTCGCCGCCGGGATCAAGTCCGGCGCCACCACCATCACCGCAGCACAGTATGCGCCCCGGATCGCCGGCCTGCTGGCTGGTACGCCCGCCAACTGCTCCGCTACCTATGCGGCGCTGGACGAGCTGACTGCGATCACTCCGGAGGCCGACCCTGACACTGCCGTGGATGCCGGCAAACTGATCCTGGTGGATGACGGCCGGAAGATCAAGCTTGGCCGGGCTGTGACCTCCAAGACCAAACTGGCGGCTACGGATCCTGAGATGCTCAAGAAGATCAAGCTGGTGGCAGCAGTGGATCTGATCCGCTACTATGCCATCACCACGGTGGAGGATGAATATCTGGGTAAATGCGCCAACACCTACGATAACAAGTGCATCCTGCTGACGGCCCTGCGGGACTACCTCTCCGCACTGGAGGCTCAGGGTGTGATCCGTGCGGGCAGTTCCGGCGCAGAGCTGGACGCGGACGCTACCCGCGCCTACCTGCTGGAGCAGGCGTCCGGCAATTCCAGCGAGATCGCCCGAATCAGTGCCCTCAGCAACGAGGAGCTGCGCAAGGAGGACACCGGCAGCCATGTGTTCCTTCAGTTGTATGGCAAGGTGCTGGATGCCATGGAAGATTTCCACATCATTTTGCAGGCGCAGTAAGGAGGGAACGCAATGTCTGATATCTTAGAATCGAAACTGGTCAGAAGCGGCACCTGGGGTTCCCTCTGGTTGGATGGTGAGCAGGTGTCCGAGTGCTACGGCTGCCAGATCAAAGTGAACAAGACCAAGGATGACGTGGCCCGCTGCCGGACGCTGGTGTCCGGTAAGAAGCTCACCGGTGTATCCGTCACCGGCACGGTGCGGATCTATAACGCTACCAGTCGCTTGATCGAGCTGGAAGCGGCAGCCATCAACAACGGCACGGATCTGCGTCACACCATCATCAGCAATCTGGATGACCCGGACAACCCCAACAACCAGCGGATCGCCGTCAAGGGCGTCAGCTTTGACGATCTGACCTTGGCTGACTGGGAGGCTGCAAAGCTGGGCACCATCGAGGCCCCCTTTACCGCAGAGAGCTACGAGGTGCTGGATAGCTGACAAAAGAGCCGCCCTGCCGTGACTGACAGGGCGGCCTTGTTTGAATATGGAGGAAAACATGGCTGAAATCATGAAAGAGCAGGCGCAGGAAGCGTCTGTGCTGGACGCCCTGCTGGGCGCAACCGTTCCCAATGTGGAAAAGGATCTCCCCACGGCGCGCTATAAGGTGGACCGCCTGAGTCAGGCGGCGGGCCGGGATGTGGTATTCACCCTCCGGGCGCTGCCCTACGGCAAGGTCCATGATCTGGAGCGGTTCAATCAGGACGCAGACATCCACATCCTGTTGGCCGGATGCGTGGAGCCGGATCTGAAGGACCCCCGGCTGCTGGAGAAGTTCGGCGGAGCCACGCCGGCCGACGTGGTCAAGCGGATGCTGCTGGCTGGTGAGATCGCGGATCTGAGTGCCGTGGTGGAACGGCTCAGCGGGTACCGGCGCGCTACCATTACTGAGGTAAAAAACGGCTAAGGGACGGCACAGATCCGGAGCTGGGTCTGCTGTACTACCTGTTTTCTGCCCACCACTGGGGCCTTGCGGATCTGCGGGCGCTGTGGGAAGGCGGGACAGGCTGGCATGATCTGGTTCTGGCTATGTCGTCCTATGAGGTGAATGATCGGGCAGAGGCGGCGCGGGCAGCTCGGAGGGGCGGTCCGATTCGGACCACAAGACGAAAAAAATAAGCCCCTCCGGGGCGGAGGAGCTTAGGAACGTATTAGAGAAACCCAACGATGAGGAAAACCATTGCAAGGCCCATAAAAACCATACATTTGTAAAAATTTTGATCCAACTGCTCAGAAGGCTTGACGCCGGAGAGGTATTCAAATTTATGCTCAGCAAACCAGCGGAAGGCGTAAACAAGCCCGGATATGGCAAGGAGCAGGCCGAGAATAAGCATTTTCATCACCTCAAGATCATTATAGCATTTCCCATTAAACTGTCAAGAGAGGAGGCGCTTTATGCCAGACGTTTCTATCGCGATCAAGGCCACAGACAGGTTTTCCGACGCAATGAAAACCATGAAGGATTCCGCTGATAAATTCGATAAGAGCATCGTCGGGATGCAGTCGAGACTAAATTCTCTGAATCGAAACAAGGCGACGCTGAAGGTGGATACTGACCGGGCGCGCACAGAGCTGCGAAGCGCCGAAAAGCATTTCGCGGCGACTGGTGACGCGATCAGTAAACTGGCCTTGCAGGAAAAGCAGCTTACCTTTGAGAACGCCCGGCGGAACCTATCCTTGGTTTCCAAGGAGGCCGCCAACGTCGAAAAGCAGATGCTGAAAGCAGGGAATGCCCTTAGCAAGGCCGAAAATACGGCTGGAAATAAGAGTTTCAGCGTAGACCTTATCAAAGCCTTGGCAATCGGCGGTATAGGAGATTCCGCCAAGCAGGTCCTGTATCAGGGAGCGAACATCCTTGTCGGAAGTATGCTGGGCGATGAAGCCGGGAATATCTTTTCCAACGCGTTATCTACCGCTACGACCGGGGCTTCCGCTGGCTTCATGCTTGGCGGCCCCGTTGGCGCGGCTATTGGCGCGGCAGCGGGCGGGCTTGTTGGAGTGGCGTCTGGCAGTGTCCAGAACTGGAGCAAAAAGGACGACGCCTTCAAGAGTTATGTGCAAAATGCCGTGGAGGGGCAGCTGGACGAGCAGACCACCTCTCTGACCTCCGGCAGCGCACTGGCAGCGTCCCGGGAGACCGATCAGATCTCCTTTGCCACCCTCTTCAAGGGTGAGGACAAGGCAAAGCAGTATCTGGCTGATCTGGTGCAGATGGCCAACACCACGCCCTTCCTCTACGATGACCTAACCAGCATGAGCAAGACGCTGGCCACCTATGGCTACGATGAAAACAGCATCCTTCCTGTGCTTCAGACCATCGGTGACGCAGGCGCGGCGCTCGGTCAGTCCACAAGTGACATGAACTCCGTGGCCACCGCTATCGGCCGGATGAAGTCCAGCAACAAGACCACGCTGGAATATCTCAACATCCTCAATGACCGAGGCATCGGCGCGGTGGGGATGCTGGCAAATGCCTACGGTGTGGATCAAGGCGAGGTATACTCCATGATCTCCAAGGGCCAGATCGCCGGTCAGGACGCGGCCAGGATCATTCTGGACGCTCTCACGGATTCCTTTGCCGGTTCCATGGAGCGCCAGTCCAAGACCTTCAGCGGCATCACCTCCACCATTGAGGGCCTGCGGCAGGAGCTGGATAACGCCATGGGCGAGGGCTACAACGAGACCCGCATGGCAGGGCTTCAGGCAGAGCGGGAATGGCTTGAGGGTGACAGCGGTCAGGAGATGCAGGAGGCATATCAAGCCATCGGCGCATGGAAGGCCTCGCTGGAAAATGCCAAGGAACAGTATATCCGGGACGCCGTCAACGAAGCAATGGGCAGTGACGCCTATAAAACTGCTGAGGCTGAAGGTGACGCCGCAGAGATGGGGCGCATCATCATGAAGGCCAAGATCGACGGCATGAACCAGTATAACGCCAACGAAGGCAAGGACGAGGTGCTGGCGCAGGAGTTGAGCCTGATCGACTCTGTGCGTGAGGACACGTCGCTCAATGATTCGTATTGGGACGCCGGGTACACACTGGGGCAGTCCTTCAGCAAGGGCCGCGCGGCGGGCATGATGGGCAGTGGCAACGGTGAAACCTCCGCCAGCGCCTCACCGTCAAGAATGCTGCAGGGGGTCACGTTGCCGTCCGGCAGCAGCTACGCCGTCGGCATCGACTATGTGCCTTATGATAACTTCCCGGCGCTGCTCCATCAGGGAGAGCGGGTCCAGACAGCGGAAGAGGCCCGCAGCGGCGGCAGCGGCACCAGTATCCAGATTGTGATGAACGGCACTGTGATCCGGGAGGACGCAGACGTTGAGCGAGTGGCCTCGGCACTGCTGGAACGGATGGAACTGGCGGGGATGAGGGGGTAACGTATGCAGTTTTGCTTTATTCGTGACAGCGTATCCCTTGTGATGCCGGTAACGCCCGGAAATTATCAGTGGAGCGTCGGCAAGAACATGGAGACCATCAACATCAGCCAGCTGGGTGATGTCTACCGCCCCGGCGGACGGAGCCGGTTCTCCGGCAGCTTCGAGTTCCTCCTCCCTGCTCAGGAATATCCCTGGATGGAGGCATCGGCCAGACCGGATCCTCAGTATTATCTCGACTATCTGACTGCCTGGGCGCGGGATAAGAAAACTGTCCGCATGGTGATCACCGGGACGGAGATCAATGCCTTGGTCTACATTGAGGAGGTCACCCAGCAGGAGAAGGATGGCACCGGAGACCGCTATGCCACCGTGGCCGTCCGGGAATATGAGGATCTGGAGGCGGCGGAGGTGGCAAACCCCAACGTGGGTACCGGCAACAGCGGCCGGGCGCCGTCTGAGGCATCCAGTGACCGTACGCAGAGCTACACCATCGTGCGGGGCGATACCCTGTCGATCATCTGCCGCAGGTACTACGGCAGATCCACTGCTAAGTATTACAACGCCCTGGCTAAGTACAACGGGATTAAAAATCCCCATCTGATCTACCCCGGCCGGACGCTGAAGATCCCGCCGGAGAATGTGCTGCTGGGGGTGTCGCCGTGAACATCTATCTGACCCACGGTTCCACCACGCGGGACGTCACCAATATTCTGTCCGCATGGACGTGGAGCGGAGACAAGGCTGCCATCTCCCGGCAGCTATCGGCAGATTTCGCGTATATCGAAGGCAGCAGCCTTCCGGTGCCGGAGGTGGGAGATCTTCTGACCATGGCAGACGGAGAGAAAAAGCTGTTCATCGGCGTGATCCTGCTGCGGACGTTAGGCTCGGAGGACAGCACCCTGTCCTGCACGGCTTATGACTATGGCTATTACCTGCAGCGCAATGACGGTACTTATAAGTTCACCGGTGCCCCGGCGGAGGCCATCACCAGGACGGCCTGCGCTGACCGGGGGATTCCTGTGGCGTCACTGCCGTCAACAGGAATTCCGCTGCGGCGGAAGTTCGCAGCCGTCCGGTTGAGTCAGCTCATCACTACGGCGTGGACCCTTGCCAGCGAGAAAAACGGCAAGTCCTACGCCATCCGCTACACACCGGATGGCCTGCTGGTGAAGGAGCGAAGCGCCAACAGCTCCAGCCTGGTGCTGAAGGCGTCCTCCAACCTGATGGACGCCACCACCAAAGAGGATGCCAGCAAGATGGTCAACAGCGTGGCTATCTACGATTCCAGCGGAAACTTCATCCGGCGTTACGGTGACGCCAGCGCCCAGAAGCTCTACGGAGTGATGGAATCCCACATCACCCAGCGAGAAAACGGTGCTGCCGACGCTGACGCAACGGCTAAGAAGGCGCTGGAGGACGGCAGATTCCAGCGGACCGTAACCGTCAATGTTCTGGGCGACCACAGCCTTATCACCGGGGAAACCGTGGTGGTGCGGGAGGCGAAAACCGGGCTGTCCGGCGTGTTTTGGATCGACGCGGATGTCCACACCTGGAAGCGGGGCAACTACTACGCCAAGCTGACGCTGAATTGTCGAAATGTAATGGCGACCGCCAGCGCGGGAAGTGAGGATCTATGAGCGAACATGATGCAAGAGACCCGTTCGTGGGAATCAACCAGCATATCCGTAAAGAAGCCCGGGGGCAGTATGTGCCCGCCTATGCCATCGGCAAGGTGATCTCCACTTCCCCGCTGGTGATCCGGGCAGACGGCATGGATCTGGATAAGGAAGATCTTCTGGTTCCCGCACACCTGACAAAGGCTGATTGGCCGGTGGTCTCCACGTTGCCATACCGTGTTTTGGAGGGCAGCTATAACCAGACTACGGGTAAAGTGACGGTGATCCGCCCGTCAGAGAAGTTACCTGGTGTGCCCAGCTGGGCAGAAAAGGAGCCACCGGCAGCACCAGCGCTGGACTGGCTCAAAATTGGAGAAACGGTGCTGCTGATCCGGACGGAGGATGGGCAGACCTATTGTGTTGTAGAGAGGATGGTGCGGCCGGATGAGCCTGTTTCCGCTGATTGATCGCCCAGATGACGGTGTAATCGCGGCAGCGGCCAATTTGCCGCTGTACCGGGAGACTGATTGGAACTTCCAGACCAATGAACCGGTCTGGCGGGGCGGGAACCCTGTTATGGTCACCGGCGCCCGTGCGGTGCTGGTATGGGCGTGGAACGCGCTGCATACGGAGCGCTTCGCCCACGATGTTTTCAGTAGCGATTATGGGCCGGACTTTTCAACACTCCGGGGCAAGCCATACACAGAGGAAGTCCGGCAGGCAGAAGCAATCCGGATCATCCGGGAAACGCTGCTGGTCAATCCGTATATCACAGACGTGACCCAAGTCAGCGCGGAGTTCGCGGATTCCACACTGACGCTCAGATTCAAATTGACGACTATTTACGGGGAGGTGAGTATTGATGGCTGTGACATCACCCTATGACGGTCTGACTCCGGAGGCCATCAAGGCAGAAATGTTAGCGGACCTGCAGGTAAAGGGCGTGGATGTCGATCACCGTGAGGGCTCCTATGCCAACACGCTGGTCAGTGTAGCAGCGTATCAGCTTTATAAGCTCTATCAGCTTTTCCCAAGCCTGCTTTCCATGGCATTTCCGGACGAGGATGCTGGAGAATACATCGATAAGAACGCAGCCCAGCTAGGCATGACACGGGCGCCCGGCAAGAAGGCGACCGCAACCATCAAGTTTACCGGCACCGATGGAACGGTGATCCCCGCAGGGACGGCGCTCTATGCTCCGGAGAGCGGTTTGCAGTATCTGACAACCGGGGACACCATGATCATCGGCGGGGCGGCAGAGGCCACGGCGGAGGCGGCAGAGATCGGGTCTGACTACAATCTACCGGCCGGCTACATCACATCTATGTACGTTAATGTAGCCGGTGTTGTGACCGTCACCAACTCCACAGCTGCAGCCGGCGGCGTCAACGAGGAAAGCGATGCAGACTTTTATGCTCGGTATCATGACCGACGGACGCTGCCTATCACATCCGGCAATAAAAATCACTATATTACCTGGGCAACGGAGACCACCGGTGTCAGCTACGCCAACTGCCTCCCGCTTTGGAATGGAAATGGCACGGTGAAGGTAGTGATTGCCGGAGATAACCGTGGCCCGGTTGATGAGGTGATTCGAAGCGCCTGCGCAGCTCACATTGAGGATGAGCGCCCCATCGGCGCCACCGTGACTGTGGTATCCGTAGCAGAGCGAGAGATTCCCGTGACGGCCAAGGTCACCTTGGCATCCGGATATACCACGGAGCAGGTTGGAGATCAGGTGGAGGCAGCCATCAACGAGCTGCTGAAAAAGCAGCCCTTTGGCGAAGAATCCACGATTCCGTTCAGCCGCATGCTGGCCTGCCTGCTGCAGTGCCCCGGTGTTGCCGATTACAGCACATTTACCGTAGACGGCGGTACTGCGGCGATTACGCTGAAGGCGGAGGATGCTGCTGTGGTGGGTACCATCACCGTGACGGTATAAGGGGGGGCGTGACCGGTGTTGAACGTACTGGATAAACTGACCGAGCGTGAGCTGGTACCCGGTTATCATCTGGCCTGCGCCCAGAGCCGAGCACTGATCGAGACGCTGGCAGATGCCAGCTTAGATGCAAAGGCAGCTCTGGAAGATGTGATGGATCAGTTTTTCGTCGAGACCGCGACCTGGGGACTGGATCTGTGGGAGCAGCAGGTTGGAATCGAGACAGATCACAGCCTAAGTCAGGCTGACCGCCGAGCGGCGATTAAGCAGAGTCTGGTTGCCAGCGGTAACACAACAGCGGAGATGGTCCGTCAGCTGGCCGAAGCAATCACTGGATACGAGGCCCGAGTCATCGTCAATCAGGATTACAGCTTTTCACTGGAATTTCTGGGAGAGAAAAACGAACTGGCCGACATTGACGTGGAGGGTCTGCGCTCTGTAGTGGAGCAGATCAAGCCGGCACATCTCAGATTTGTGATCTCCGGAGTGACCTGGGGAGATATTGAGAGCGTGGGGCTGACCTGGCAGTATTTTGAAGCCAACAAAATGACATGGGCCGAATTTGAATCAAAATTCTGCGTCCATGCCAAAAAGTAAGGGGGAGATTTTATGCACAAATGGTTTTTGGTGGAGCCCTTGGAAAGCCAGGGCAAGGAAACGGAGGTGTCCCATGGAGAATAACTCCGCGCTGCACATCAAAACAGTGATCACCGGCGTCATTGCAACGCTTACCGCCCTGTGGGGCTGGTTCGGCTGGTTGGTGATCGTGTGGGTGTGCCTGATGTTGGCAGATTGGTTGGTTGGATCCGCCGTGGCCAGCAAGGAGGGGCGCTGGTCCAGCGCAAAGCTCCGGGAGGGGGCTTGGCATAAGGGCGGCATGATCGTCATCGTGTGCGTTGCGCTGGTGGCGGACTGGCTTATCAGCGCCATGATGGCAAATCTGCCTGGCGTCACATTGCCCTTTGATTATACGGTACTGATCGGGCCACTTGTGATTGTTTGGTACATTATTGGCGAATTGGGCAGTCTGGCGGAACACGCAGTTAATATGGGAGCCAAAGTCCCTGCGTGGCTGCCGAAGATCCTCGCCGCCGGCAAGTCTGCTGTGGATGCAGCGGGAGATAAAATTGCGGGGGACGACCCCAAAGATGACAACAGTTGATAACGGTTTATAACATAACCGTAAAATTTGAAAGGAGAAACACTATGGAAAAGAAGTTTGCTGAAATCATCAACGAGGGCAAGAAGAACGGCAAGAAGCTGAGCGAGATCAACGCCGAGCTGAAGGCAGCGGGGGCAACCTTCCACTTGGACTACACGATGACCGCCGACGGCCCCCAGGTTGGCTGGTCCGAAAAGGAGATGGCCGAGGGCTTCATCCCCGCGGAGGAGAAGCCCAAGGACGCCCAGCGTACCGTGGATATGCGCCGCTGTGAGGATCTGGCCGGCACGAAGCAGATCCAGTGGATCCCCGGCGGCAAGTTTGAGGTCGAATACGATGAGCTGGGCTATGCCAAAAGCGCGGTGAGAGTCAATGACTGACATCTTTGACTGCGCGAGAGCACAGATCTACCACAATAGCGGCAAGCTGTCCCCGGCGCAGATCAAGGCGAAAACCGGCTGCACGCACATCATCAACGGCTATCTGTTCAACGGCAAATTTCAGCCGGTTGGCTGGACGGTGATCGATGGGAAAGTTATCAGCCGGGACGCCTATCAGGATTGGGGCATTTCCATTGGCAGTGATGGTGCACCAAAGATGTTGACGGACCGGGGAGGATCTTTCCTCTCCGGCGTCCCTCTCCTGAAAGCGGGGGCCAAACTACACCGGGATCTCACGCCGGACGTGGCCCGGTCTGCCGCTCGGACGGCTGTGGGCTGGATGCCGAATGGGAAAATCTGCCTGTGGTGTGACAAAACCAGTTTGACCCGCGAACAGCTTCAGAATAAGCTGCTGGGCTTGGGGGTGGAGGACGCCCTCATGCTGGATGGTGGCGGGTCTACGCAGGGCATTTTCCCCAAGGGGAAGGTGACCAGCAGCCGCAAGGTGCCTACCATGCTGCTGTTCTGGGAGCGGAAGGCGAACACCGCAAACCCTACCCCGGCCCCAACCAAGCCGGAGGACCCGGCGCTGGCGTGGGGCAAGGCCAAGGGACTGCTGACGGACAGCAATCTGGTGGACACGGTGACCCGGGCGGAGATGGTTCGGGCGCTGTACAAGCTGAAAGGAGAATAGGCATGGATGTCAAGGTCTACTCTCTGGCCGCTGATGGGGACAAGTACTTGACTCCTCATTTCCAAGTGAAAGAGTTTCGCTGCCGTGATGGCAGTGACGTGGTGCTGATCCATGAGCAGCTCCCCTGGGATCTGGAGTCCATCCGGTATCAGGCCAGCCAAGAGCACGGCAAGGGGAAGGAGATTCCCCTCATTATCAACAGCGGCTACCGCACGGTGGCCTACAACAGCACGTTGAAAAACGCCAGCAAGCACAGTCAGCACCTTTACGGATACGCTGCGGATATCCACATGCCGGGAGTCTCTATCAAGGACCTGAAGCGATATGCCCGGAACGTGTCCCCCAATCATGGAGGCATTGGGGTATATGGCAGCTTCCTTCACTTCGATAAGCGAGAGGCCAAGGCCGACTGGACCGGCTGAGAGAAACCGCCCTGCAGCACAGTGCTGTGGGGCGGTTTTTTTACGAAAAAAATAGGCACCCAACAAGTCGTCGGGTGCCTATTTTTCTGGTTGTGTTTGTGTTTGACGCGCAGATCAGTCGAAACTGATACAGTCGCCGTTTTCATGACACGGTAAGATTATATCACGTTTCGGGTGGTCTGACAAGGGACCAGACTGGTTTATATTGTGCTGAAGGATGGTTTTGTATGACGGCCAGAAAGCCTGAAAATCAATGACTGAGGTACACACAAAAGTACACACTTGCCATTTATATGTGATAAATAACATGTACCAAAAGTTAATAAAAACAGCAATTTTATATACCATCTAATAACTTTTTTGCCCCGATAAAAGGCGGTGTCTGGTTCGAATCCAGTCGGGCGTACCAAAAAGGATGATTTCTTATGAAATCATCCTTTTTTATTGTATAAAGAAAACCACCGGCAATGCCGGTGGTTCCAAAAAGCTTTAGCTATGC
>ERZ831634.145-NODE-145-length-92506-cov-4.362030_pt1 | contig 92506 bp, 103 predicted proteins | sample MGYA00519953_ERZ831634 | MGnify/ENA primary metagenome ERZ831634 (study PRJEB31850, sample SAMEA3708718) | human gut metagenome | biome: human gut; feature: human-associated habitat; material: faeces | place: China | collected 2014 ... | reverse complement strand
ATCAATCTTGCCATCTTTCACATCTTTCACAAGATCACGTCCATATTTTTCTAATACTTCATAGTTATTTTCTGGGTTTGGAGTATCCACTTTATGTCCTCCTCTCATTTCCTTAATTACTTTTTCAACTTCTTTTTTATTCAAATTATAACGAGATACAAAGTTTTTAATAAAAGTGTTTTGCGTATTAAATAATGCAAGAATAAGATGTTCTACACTCATATAGTCATCTTTATATTCTGTCTTAATTTTTTCCGCATTCGCAATCCAGCTATTAAGATCATAACTTAAACGAAGCTGATCCTGAGTCACCTGCCCCACACTAGGCTTCTTATTGATCTCCGCATTTATTAGATCCTGTACTTCTGGTATAGAGATATTCAGTTTTGTAAGTACTCTATAGAAAATACCTGAACTATCTTCTAATAATGCATACATGAGATGTTCAACATCTACAATCTGTTGATTAAGCGCCAATGCATTCTGAGCTGCACGTCCAAATGCTTCCTGCATTGCTTCTGTCCATTTTTCACTATTCATCGCAATCACTCCTTTTTAGCACTCTTCTTTCTCTTGTGCTAATGCTAGTATATCACTTTTATTAGCACTGTCAAGAGGCGTGTGCTAATTATTTCATGAAGATTTTGTGAAGGCTACGAGCTATGTAAAATGATAAAAATAAAAGCCTTGCAAGTCTACTTGCAAAGGCGTCTATTTCTGATATTTTATCTAAAGATACGGCAATTCCCCGCCTCAATATAAATATAGACGGTGAGGGCTGAAATCCGATAATGCATTTGATTGAGAAAAAGCGTAGTAAGATATGATATAATACATATAGAAATTTTTAAAATACATGTACAGGCATCCTATAAGCTACGATTTCAAATACAGAGTATTAAGTCGTAGTAGTACACAATAACGGCTTCAAGAGGCATTATTGCTCCCCGAAGCCGTTATTAATCCAATCATTGGTTTTATATTATCTGCTTATTTTTCAATATCTTCCATAGAAATCAGTTCCTGTGATACATCCAGCTGGGAGAAACGAAGACCATGATCCTCGTACTCAAATTCTCCTCTCTGATTATCAATCGGATCGATGCGAAGCCATTTTTTCTCCGGCATGAATTCTTTTTGGATTTCAGAGTTAGCTGGCATACGGAAAATGTCGAGATTACCAAAGTAATAGTTCCAACGTACTTTGTCTCCTTCACGCCATGCACTTCCACCAAAGGAAGGATCTGCAAATACCCATCCATACGGTGCTACATAGAACTGTGCCCAATCATGGCATCCTGTATAATACTTCGTCACATACAAACCTGACTGCCAGCGTGCTGGAATTCCAGACATGCGGCAAAGTGTGATAAACAGTAATGCCTGAACACCACAATCACCTTTCAGATTAATTGCACAGTATTCTGGAATACATTCAATTGTAAAATACTCTCTCATGAAAGAATACATAACTTTTGTTGTCACAAAATCATAGAATCGACGCGCCAAAATAATTGGATTCGTCTCATCACCTGCCAGCTCGTCTCTCAGCTCTCTTAAGTAAGGAGTGAATACAATATGTGGTGTCTGCTCTTCCAGACAGAAATCTGGCTGTTCTTCAGATACCTTGGCAGGATCTAACTCTACATAATTCACATGGTAATCAAATGAATAGTCAACCATAAACTCCTGATTCTCTTTCAGTTCAGTCTCAAAATATACTGTTCTCTGTGGCGCATCAAAAGGTGCTACATATGTAATCTCTGGATTAGATGCATGAATTTCTACATTAGAAACCTGTTCGTATACCTTTGGAATTGGAAGATGTACACAAACCTTGCGTCCTACCTCTTCGAATTCTTTCTTAGCTTTTATTGTTGAACGTATACGAGTGTGTACAGTTCTTCCTCCATGTTCTTTCATATAATGTATATTATCATTAAGTAGATTCTGATTTATATGATTTTGCTTTTCATCCTCTGGATTTTCTGTAATGACACGCTTTGCGTAATCTGGACGAGTCTTAATTAGATTTTCATAGAATCGACGTTGGAAATGTACCTCACCATCAATATAAATCCAATCTGCTGCACTGATTTCTTTCAGATGATCTAACTCTTCTTTTTTGAAATCACGAAGATGACTCGTCATAATCTCCAATGCTTCATCATAAGTAAAAGGATACTCATTACCACCCATAACACCAATGACTTCCTGTTCGATTTCCAGACGTTTTCTAAGCGCCTGTGGAATATCCTTTTCTTCCAGAAAATAACGAATCATTTTCTGGGTTCCAGCATAATCACCATAAATTTTTAATTTCAGAACGTCCTCTGGAAGCGGAACCTTCATAAAAGATAAATCCTGATACATGAATTATACCTCCTCGTATACTAATTGATATTACTGTTCGTGATCAAAACAAATAAAGATTGAATCTAGATCTGCATAAGTAATGTGCTTTATTGATGCAGTTATTCTCAATATATATCCGATAATTTATTCATTATTAGAGTTATTAAAATCAATACCATGCTCGAAACAGAATAATTCTATTGCTTTATAACCCTGTTACCTATTGACAATTGAGTATGATACACATAATGCTTTTGAAAGTTTTGTTTTCGAACCTCTTATATATATTTTGAAACATTCATTTGTAATCTGCTTTTTTCAAAATACAGAAAAATTATAACATGTATGCAATTAACTGTCTGTTTTTTTGAAAATTTATCGTAAGTTCTTATCTGTTCTTTAGTAATCAATATATGTTTCTTTCCATATAGAAAAATAGAAGCTATATTGCTATGACTCACGCTTTTCTCTACACTTCATTATATTAACACTCTCCATTTCTCATCATTTTTTGACAACAAATCTGACACTGCTTTACAATACCAGACAAAATAAGTAATTCACCAGAAAGTCTGTAAAACAATCACTTCTGAGATACACAAAACAAAAATCAACTTCCATTATCAAGAGATATGTACAAAAAAATCCCACTTTCATAAGAAAGTGAGATCTTATATCATAATTGCAAGAGGTAGCCAAACCATACATAAAATAACCATAATCACCTGTAAAAGCCAAGTTGCTTTTGCCATATCTATCATTGAATAATACCCTTTACTGTAAGTAAGAAGAGGTACTGTATCAAGTGGAAATAAATAACAGTTACAGGCACATAATGATGCTGTAATTGTTACTGCAATAGGTGAAACTCCCGAACCAATCGCGATAGTTATAAATATAGGTATAACAAGAGGAACAAGTGCTGTGGCGACAGGTATTATGAGAAGTAGGCCAAAAATAAATACAGCACATATTCCACTTAGTACTACAATTGATGATGTTAAGGGAGGAATGGAATTTGTAATAGACTGGATAATACCATTTTCAAAAAGCATATGACATACAGAAGTTAATGCCCCAACTAGAAAAAATGCATCCCAGCTATTCTCTCTTACAAATGTTTTCGCATCAAGTATGTTAATACCAGGAAGAAATAATAAACTACATCCAATAATTGCAACTACAATAATATTAATATCATGAATCCAGGAAGAAAGAATCCATAACACTAACATACCACCTACAATTATTAAGACTATATATTCACGTACATCCATCTTGTCTGGAATATCTAGATGATAGATAAATTGCTTAATACTCTCTTCACTGACCTGTGATGGGCGATAGATTTTCACAAATATGAACCAAGATATTGGAATCATTATACAGGCTATAGGAACTCCAAACTTCATCCATTCTACAAATGTGATTGTAAGTCCCGTATATTTTTCAAGTTGTGCCATTGCAAGAATATTAATAGAACTTCCAGCAGGGGTCATCATGCCACCAATCATACTCGAGACAGGAATCGCAATCATTAATGCCCTTCCTGTTTTTCTTTTGTCTTCTTCATTTTCATAGATATCTAGAAATTTGATTGCGATTGCCATAAAAATAGCACATGTGGGAATATTAGAAATAACAGAAGACATTAGTGCGCAGGCAATCATTAATGCAAGAACAACATTTTCAATATTCTTACCAAATAGTTTTAATAATTTTCTAAGTATTCTCTGTGCAACAGGAATGACTGTTAAAGCTGCAGCTATCCCAAATGATGCGACTACAAAGAAAATGACAGGTTCACTAAAGCCAATAAAGGATGTTTTTAATTGATCTGTAACCTTCAATACTGGCATCAATGCACAAATAAGTAAACTTATGATAATAATAGGTAAAGCTTCAGTAATCAATAAACATAGGAATGCTAGAAGTATTCCTAATGTTCTATTAGGGATAACTCCTAGGCCTATATGATCAGGAAGAAGCACTGCAGTGCTCAGTATAAGTAGCGCTCCTATGAGTCCTATACTATTTTTATTGAGTTTCATTTTAAATATGCTTATTCAAGAACTCTAAGACAATGTTTAGTACAGTATCATTATCAAATCCTAAACAGCCATGGTTCGCATTATTAAGCTTATAGAATTCTACTTCTTTACCCATTTCCTTCATATAGTTATAAAGCTGGCAACTTTGATTGAATGGTACAAGCATATCTCTGCTTCCATGAATAACCAATGTAGGTGGTGTTGGGATATCCTTTGAAAGATAATTCATTGGAATAGTCTTTGCAGCTAATTCTAGATTTTCTAAGACATTCTTCTGTCCTATTTCAAATCCTTCTGGACTTTCTGGATCATAATGGTTCTGCGAACTTTCATAATAATTCATTAAAGAGAATACTGTAGGGCCATAAACATCTACAATACAATTCACTTCTGCAGAATATTCTGCATATAAATCTGTGTCTGGTTCTCTATCTCCAGTAAATCCAGCCATTAAAGCTGTATGACCTCCTGAAGAATCACCTGCAACTGCCATATGATCCACATCAATATGATACTCATCCGCATTCTTTTTTAAGAAACGAATAGCTGTTTTCGCATCCTGCGTCTGTGCAGGAAATGGTGATACTTCTGATGGACGATGTTGGATAATAGCGACCACATAGCCTTTTTCGGCTAAACGAATATGACGTGAGATATTGTTCCATAACCACTGTTCATGGAATGCTGAACCTTGAATATATGCCACACATGGCCATTTTCTAGGTTTTGCCATTTCTTCATCAGATGCTCCAAAATGAACTCTTGGTTCAAGAATAATCAGCTTTAAATCTCTACCATCACGTGATGCATAGTGTACATCTGTATGAATATCTACATAATAGCCCCAGTCATCAGGTAATTCATCAATAACATGACATCCTTCTGGTACCTCATCTGTATGAGGAAAATCTTTAGGAACAGTTGTAGGAATAGGATCCAACAATGTTCTTTCATCCATAATCTTTTTATAATCAAACATATTTACCACCTCTTACGCAATTACTTTCTTTTTATTAGTTGCATTGTATGCAAGTAGAATGAATAATACAGCTACAACAACGACTGCACCATAGATAAATGCCTGATGTGAACTAATACCACCAAACATAGCACTTGCACCTGCTAGAACATAACCAAATATAAATGAGCCTAAAGAGTTACCCACAAAACCAAATGATGTTGCAAGGGCTGAGTTTGTTTCATCAGTGCCATCATTCACAAAGAAGTTAATAAATGGCATCCACCAGCAGAAACCTACCTTTAAGATTGTAACACCAATATACCACATTACTGTTGTATGAGTCATACCCACAATAGCTAGGCCGATTACATTTAATACTAATGATAAAGGACCAACCTTCATACCAATCTTATTTTTCACAAAGCCAAAGAATAAACCACCGATTAATGAAGCAATGCCACCCCAGCTTGCAATAGATGCGGCTTGTACTGTAGTAATAACACCTGTTTCTACTGATGCAAGTGATAAGCAGTTATCAATTGCACAATAACCTAAGCAGTATAATAACTGTAATGCGAAACCAACATAAGCAATCTTAGGAAGTTTTGCGTTTTCTTTCTTTTCTACATGAGATTCTGTATTTTCTACTTTACCTACTTCATTCACAAATGAAGGAATACCAAATAATACTAATAAGAAGATTGCAAGTGCATATAAGTAAGCACAATACGCAAAATGCCAATTGTAAACCATGATAGCTGCCATTGTATAAGAGAAGATACTTGCTCCTAGTCCTACACAAGAAGACTGTAATCCCATCATCATATTAGCTGTTTTTCCTTCAAAGAAATCCACAATTAAAGATGCAGATAATGGCTGAATTAAGCCTACACCTAAGCTTGCAATAACTCGAATTCCAATCTTTAAACCTAAAGTTGGCGCAAACATTGGGAAGAAACCACCAATAAAGCACATCATAATACCAATAAGACATAAATTCTTTTTACCTACTTTAGATGCCATAGCACCACCAATGATATTCGCAATCATTCCACCAATAACTGGGAAAGTAACAAACATCTGTAAATACCAAGTAGGTGCATCTGGGAATTCTTTAGCTAAGTCTCCTAGTAGACATCCTCCTACTGATACACTCGCTAGTAGCAGCGATAATGATAATACTGCCACCTGGAAGACTTTTAGTCTTCCACCTTTTAAATCTGTTTTTTGATTCATTTTTTTATCCCTCTTTTCTTTTTTTATTACAGTTATATTGTATATTGTTAATTTCTCGCTTATTATCCGTTTTGTAACCTCTTTCTTCCGATTTGTGACATGCGCTTACATTTTTTAAACAAAAAAAATACCAGATCATTGATCTGATATCTCTTGATATTTGTTTTTTCTATATTCTAGTGGTGTCATATTGTACTTCTTCTTAAATGAAGCATAAAAGCTCTTTTCATCCGCAAATCCATTGTCATAGGCTATATCTGCAATACGCTTATCTGTTGTATATAGTTCATTAGAAGCTTTCATAAGTCTGAATTCATTAATATATTGCTTAAAACTCACATCTGCATAACGTTTAAATAGCCTACTAAAATATTCTCTAGAATAACCAAACTCCGTTGCAATAGACTGTACAGTCAGTTCTTCTTGATAATGTTCTTCTACATACTGCAAGACAAGACTCATCTTATCATGATTATATTTAGAGCTTTGTGTTTCATTGCGTTCTTTACATACAAAGCAATTAAAGATTAATCCTAAAATATGAAATAAAACCTCATTTAACGCAAAATAATCTTTGGAATCTTGTTCTAGAATGCTATAGAGTTTTTCACAATTATCTATTAATTCCTTTCGGTCCTCATCTGTAGAATCAGGACTCATAAAACATATTTTAGTCTGTCTTAGTTTAGGATACAATTTTTCAATATAAGTTCCTTTAAATGTAAGCGACATGACATCCTGATTTCTTATTTCTTTTTTAGGTTCAACATTATGAATGGCACCACTACTTATAAGAATACATTCTCCAGGATGGATAACAGTTTTTTCTGTATCGACAATAAATCTTATTTCCTGATTCCTGCTGTAAATAAGTTCCGGACCATGATGCCAATGCAATGGTACATCCTGTACTGGCCATTCGGAATGAATCTGAATGAAGCATGGATATTCATCTGGCCAGGATAAAGGCTGATATAAATCACTATAGATAAACTGAGCACTATTATTATCATTAAACTCAACATTCTTCTTCACCACCAGCTCTATATCTTTTTTCAAAATATCACCTCTTTTGACTCTGATTCACATAATCCAATTAAACCATAGGTATGATTTTATCACAAGAATTTTATGTTTTATGAAAAAAAGACACTCATAAAAGTGTCAAATACCACAACATATTCCCTTCAACCTAGAAATAATGTCATCATTTACTGTGTTTTCTCTATATACGAGCGTTAATGTCCATGGAATAGCATAAATAAGTTCTATCTTCTTAAGATCTTCAAATAATTCTTCTTTCAAGTGAATATCCGCATCAATACCTATTCCAATTATTTTCAAAGCAGAATCGATATATCAATGGGTTTTCCATAGTACTGATTATAATATTAGGTGTAAATCCAAAATCTCCACAACGTTGAATAAGATTATGATAAGTTGAGTATTTCTGACTCATAGTTATTAATGGTTGATTCTGCAAATCCTTAATACTTAGTACTTCTCTATCATAATATGGATGACCAGGATATATAATCGCATTCATCTTACCTGTATAAATAGAAATAGATGAGAATTCTTTAAAAGAACAAGCACCAACCATAACCCCTACATCAAGTGTATTATCACAGAGTCTCTCTATCACTTCATTATTTTCTAATTCATCCCATTGTATCTGTAACCCAGGAAAATGATCTGTCAAATGAGAAATCTGTTCTAAAGGTAGTATGTTAAGCGAACCACAGGCAAATCCTATATGGATTGTACGCTGACGTTAGTTGAATTGTTGCAGCTTTTGTTTTAAGTCCTCTAGCTGATATAAGAGTTCCTGACTCTGAGCATAGAAATAATGACCACTTTCAGTAGGAATAGTACCGTTAGCAGTACGTTCAAACAGCTGAGTCTTAAGTTCATTTTCTAGTTTAACAATAATACGGCTTAATCCCTATGGTGTAATAAATATCTGTTGTGCTGCTTTATTAATGCTTCCTTCTTCATAAACAAGACGAAAACAGCGAATATCTCTCGTATCCATACCAACACTCCTTTACTTGATATTTATAGTATACCTTTACAAAGTATTCTGCACAATCTCCTCTATAAGAATCTATTTAGATTCTCCTTTATTCATCATTGAACGTATCTTCTGCATACGTTCATCTAGTTTAGCACTTTCTACTGAACAGTCATAAAGTTCCTGTGCAATAAGCTTTGCTTCATCTTCAGGAATATTCTTCTTATAACGCAGTTTATGTTCTAGACTTGCCCAGAAATCCATCGCAATAGTACGAAGCTGTACTTCTACATAAACATACTTCTTTGTCTTCTGCAAGAAGATTGGTACCTGCACAATTAAGTGTAAACTACGGTAACCACTAGGTTTAGGATTTTTAATATAATCCTTCATCTCAATCAAAGTAATATCATCCTGTCTTAAGAAGCTATCTGCAAGTTCATAAATATCTTCAGGAAATGAACAAACAACTCTGACTCCTGCAATATCTCTTATATTTTCTTCTAATGATTCCATAGTCATTGGAATATTCTTGCGTCTTACTTTTCTCGCAATACTATCATATGATTTAATACGTGATTTGATGCTTTCAATAGGGTTGCCATCATATTCTAAAGAATATTCCTGATCTAATACTCTGAATTTTGTTTCTATTTCCATTACTGCACAACGATAATAAGACATCAATAAATCGAATGGTTTCTTATTCTTATCCAATAAATCTAAAAATTCATCAGAGAGGATACTTTGTTTCATGAATTCTTCTCTTTTTTGTTCAATGATTTTAAATCCACTTCTTTTTATATCTTCTAAATTCCTCATATATTCATCCTTCTTTCAATCTATTTCATTATAATGTATTTTTATGAAAGAAGTCAAAAAAAGGCAGTTCAGTGACTGAACCGCCTCATCATATTTACTCTGTATACTTTTTCTTATATAACGCAACTAATCCAAACAATGAGAGAACGAATACTGATAGTCCTAAAAAGACATTTGTGTTGTCTCCAGTCTTAGGAGTATCCTTTACTATAATATCAGTTTTCTTATAGCCACAAATAGTACACTCTTCATGTTTAGAACCTTTTTCTGTTGTAGTCGCTTCTTTGTCAATAAACCACTTAAAGCTATGTGTATGAGTTGATTCAGGAATCATATTAATTGGAGTAAATACAAAGAAGTCATATCTTAGACCATTCTCATATTCTGCATCAGTCTTATACGTATAAGTTACTTCTTTACCATTAATAATCAGCTTAGTATGTGGACCAAATACCCATCCTTCACTACCTGCGTTGTGAGTTGGCTGGACAAAGAGATTATAATGATAAGTCTTATTCTTATCAAAAGTAGTTATAATTTTATCATTTCCATGATGTTCATCATCATTAAACCATTTGTCAGAACGAGTCCATTCACCATCTGTTCTCCATTCTTCAAAGACAAGCATATATTTCGCATTTTCTGGAGTTGTGCCAGTAAATACCGGCTTATCTCCATCCTTGAAGTTTAATGTTGCATTATTGATTTCAATTGTACCAATTTCTTTTAATGTTGCTGGGTGAATTGTCTCAATAGAAGGTATGAATAATCCATTGATAGTTTTAATGACTGTAGACTGTTTTTTGTTGTTTATATATACATCACATTGATCACTAAATTTATAGCCATCCTTTTCACGTAGTTCAATAGAATACATATAAGTTTTACCATCTTCAAACTTAGTGATTCTCTTCATCGATGGAATATATTTACTTTCATCTGAATACCAGAATGCGATAGGTTCACCATTTTCCATTTCTTCCCAGCACTCATATGCAATCTCATATTCATTTTCATCTTGAGATAATTTTGCAGTTGCATGAGGTGTACTTCCCACCTCATAGTTATATAAGCTATTAATATTTACTTGAGTAATTGCTGGAGAAGTATTTTTTTCTACAATTAAATCGTAAGTATTTTTGTAGATCTGATACTCATAAACATCCAGAAGTTTATTAAAAGTGCCTGTTGCATCTTGATGTTCATCAAAATACTGTTGTGCTTCTTCTTCTGTTTCAAAAGTAATAACATCTCCAATTTTAGGAGTAAATGTATAAAAATGCCCACTATCAAAGTGATCAAAACTCATTTTACCATCATTGTTCTCATGTTTTACAGTTCCCTGTGATTTATATGGTGTCTCAATATCAGACCATATATTTGAAAGTGTACTTTTTACTGCTTCATCACTTAAACCACCTTTAAGAAAATTCCCACTGGTTTTAGTAACTTGTTTTGTTTCAACTACAGTGCCATCTAGGTCCTTTATAGATACATTCGCATTCACATCAATCTTTGTATAATATTGATGATGATAATTTGATGTATATTTTACTCCTGACGGAAGATTAATATCTTGTGCAAATACAGTACAAGGCACTAATAATAGCACAATACATAATGTAAGAAAGACCGGCAACAGCTTCATTTTACAAAATTTTGTTTTCATATTGTCAGCCCCCTTTCTTAGGCTCTACATTTCTTTTTTCTTCTTTAAACTCATACATACAAAAGCACTGATTAATAATGTACCAATTACTAATACAAGATTTGTGTTATCTCCAGTTTTAGGAGTATCCTTTACTATTTTATCAGTTTTCTTATTTTTAGTTGATGTATTAGCGGAATTATTACCATTTGGAGTAATAACAGTATTCTTGTCTTGGGCAGCTGTATTATTCTTAGTAGCGATAATTCCATACTGGCTTAAGTGAGTTGTAATGAAGGTAATATAACCATCCTCTATAACTGCAGGAATTGCTTCTTTAATCTCATCATCTAAAATATAAACAACTTCATACTTATCATAACCTTTTAAATCTTCTGGCAATGCAAGTCTGACTTTCATCTTTGTATGGGCAATCTTTACAACAGTATCACCATTCAATACATTAATATCAGCTATAAACTTAATGTTCTTATTTGTTAAGTCTTTCTTTACTTCTACTTTCTTAATATCTAGTTTGTAGTTCTTATTAATACCTTCTTCAAATTCAATAGTTCCCTGAATGTCTCCAGTACTTTCTAGTTTTTTAACTGTTTCTATTGGTTCTGGTGTAGAATCAGGATTCTTAGTCCAAGATGCATAGAGAGTAATATTTTTATATCTTGAATAACCATCACTTTCTTCAATTAAAGTATCTTTATCAAATTCTTTATTTGACTCTTCATCGTTATCCCAGGATCTCCAGTAGATATATTTTAGATTTTTTCCACTACCATCTTTTTTAGTATTCCAGCCATTAAAAGTATAACCATCTCTCACTGGTGTATATGGTAATAGTGACATAGATGTTCCTGAATTAGCTCCACCTACATAATTACATATATGAGATTCCTTACCTTCAATCATGCCACCATTCCCGTTTAGTGTTACTGTAATATATTTATTATCAAATGTATCACTTTTATAAGTTGCAGTAATTCTTACAGCAGAATTTTTTATAAAAGCGGATGCATCTACTGAATTCACAAATTCTCCATTTAAATCCCAGCCTACAAAAGTATAACCTTTTCTTACTGGTGTATACTGAGTTAAATCAATGGTCTTGAATTCTTCTTTTTTACTCTGTAATAAAACTTCTGCTTTACCATTAAGAGTTCCGCCAAAAGCATCTAAAGTTACATAATAGTTTCCAGATTCATTTAATGATTTATCTTGGAATTTTGCATTTAAAATTAAACCCTTAGAATAACTGATTTCTTCACCACTAGAAGTATAAAAATTACCTTCTTGTGTAAAATCAGAGATATTTAATTCATCACCAGCTTTTTCTCCTTCCATTGTTTCCCAATGAGAGAATTCATTTTCTCCATTGAATGGTGTAATACCTTTTGTAAGCTCAGATACTTTAATTGTTGTTTCTCCCTCTGCAACGTTAAATTTAACTATTTTACCATATTCACCTTCAAAGTTTGGATTCCAACCATCGGGATCAGAATGTAATACGAGTGAATATTGTCCATTATTTGTGATTGTTGTAGCACTTGCACTGATCATATCTGATATTCCAATCATAATCGCAATGAGTATCATACATGCAATTCTTAATGTCTTTGTAAGTTTATTCATAACATTTCCTCCATTTCCTTAGCCTGATTATGAAGCTCTTAAAAATTCTTTTTGGCGAATACTTCGCCATAACTGTTTCATTTTCAATATAATCTGAGATTTGTCTGGTGATAGCGTTAATCGCACGCTGTGAACCAGCTTGTGATAAGGCTGCATTTGCATGTTCCATTGTGACAAATAGTTATGTTCCTTTTACCTGTTCACTTACAGAAACAGAAAAGATGCCTTTATTTCCATGGAATACGACTGTTGACGAGTCCGTTTTTTTATAGGGTACACCATCATGCTCTAGTATTTCATAGATGGCTATGATCACATATTGTCTCGCATACGGAAGCATTCTTTGGGCTGTATTCATGACTTTCCTCCTTCCATGCATCTATTGATACAAATGCTAGTGTTATTGTAGGAGGTAAATAGGTGTAAGTATATAAGGGAAGTCCGCCAAAACAAAGAAATGGCCTTGGCGGAGCACCGCCAAAACAAGATTTACATGTTATATAAGCAGTTTTTTAAACAAATAAAAAAAAAGCCCTTCAAAAATGAAAGGCTCTACTTATTATAGAGATTTAATAAACCAATACGGGATTTAACACCTGTTTTTTCATAGATAGCTGAGACATATCTTTCTAATGTTCTTTTAGATACATAGAGATTTTCAGCAATCACTTGAATACTATCTTCAGTATTCACAAGATGATCAAATACTTCTGATTCTCTTTCAGTCAATGAATATAGTTCAGAGAATCTTCTAATCTTCTCTTTTTCATCTATGACTTCTGTCGTCTGCTTCTTGATAAAGTTATTTTTTTGAACTGTATAAATCACAGAGACAATACTTACTGCCACAAATAACACTAAGATTAGGATAATTACGGATAGATTACTATTTGAAGAAAGTAACACAAGTACTGGACTCGCAATAATCGCTGCAATGATATTATTGATTGCACGTCCCATACCAGCCCATAATTCTGGCACCTTCATATAACGCGCTATTTCCATGAATGCAGTTATAAAGAATACCGCAAAGAAACCAGCTGATAAATAAAAGATCATAAGTCCTAACGTAAATGGACCTGCAAATTTAAGTACCGCAATGCAGATAGTGGATAAGACCATAATACAGTAAATAGTGATTCCCATATATCTTCTATTTTGTAAATCAAAAATAAAACCAGAGACTAAGCCACTCAAGGCAAGAAGGATTCTAGGCCATTGACCGATATCCATATGTCCTCCTGCATGAACCAATGTCACTGCATTATCTAAAGTACTAAACATACATGTCATTAACGCAATTAATATAATCAAGATAATTCCTACTGTATTTGATTTTTGAGCCCGTTTTTCTTCATGAAGAGATATTGGTCTATTTTTGATCAAAAGAATGAACAATATCAATAAAGAAATAGATAATAAAATAGATTGTATAACCTTTGATTGAATCAGATTATTACTTAAAAATTGAAGCATGATACCTAGAAAATAAGATATCCCTACTACTCTTGCAAGATACTGATCCGTCTCCATCATACACATAGAGTGATAATAGACACCACTTCCTAATATTCCTAGTATAAGAAATAATAGAAGTCCTATCGCAAAAGTAAAGGATGAAGTCATGAGGACAAGTCCACAAGTAGATATAAAACCAATTAATAGGAGACCTATCTTTTTAAAGTGATTACTCAATAAACGATTAAATATAGGATACAATAGGAAACCAATTGTACTCGCACCTAATGCATAATTTTGTGCAAGTACAACTGTCTCATTATGTACTAAGATTTGTGAAAGTAAATCTACATAGAGATATTCTGTTCCCAGAAAAATAAAGGTGAATAAGCCCATCCGTAGGATAATATATATATTATTTTTTAAATTTACCTTTGCGTCCATTTCATAATCTCCTCAATTTGAATAACATAATTATAACATATTTGACTTTTACCCGCAAAAAATGAACTGAGGTTAACTCAGTTCACTCAATGCTTTCTTGAATTGTTTTCTAAACAATAATACTGTAAATGTAATCGCAAAAAGATCTGCCACTGGTTCTGCCAAGTAAACAGCCATTGTCTTATCTGCAAGTAATGCAGGCATAATATAAATAAGTGGTATTAAGAGAATGAATTTTCTAGTGACTGCCACTATTACAGAGGCTTTCGCATTACCTAAAGCTACAAATGTCATCTGACAAGCAATCTGAATTCCAAATAATCCTACAACAGCCATATAGATTCGAAGTGCTTTTGTGGTAAAGAGTGAGAGTTCTGATGCGTTCGTAAATAGTCCTACAAATAATTGTGGGAAAATCTGAATAAGAAGCCAAATACATATTGAGAATGCAAGATTGACTTTTAGTAATAATTTAAATGTCATTTGAACACGTTCTTTATTCTTAGCTCCATAGTTATAACTGATAATTGGCTGTGCCCCCTGTCCTAATCCCTGTAAAGGAAGCATCGCAAACTGCATGACGCTAGTCAAGATTGTCATTGCGCCTACTGCAATATCTCCTCCATATTTTAATAAAGAAGAATTAAAGCAGACCTGGATGACACTTTCACTTGACTGCATCACAAAGGTAGAAAGGCCTAATGCAAGACAAGGTAAGATGACTGAGTTATCTAAAGATAAGTTTTTCTTTTTTATTTTAAGTTTGGTCTTTTTGCCAAATAGGAAGCGAAGAACATAAAGACATGAACACCCCTGTGAGATGATTGTCGCAAGAGCCGCACCTTTGACACCTAGATTGAATCCAAAGATTAAAATAGGATCGAGGATGACATTACATAATGCCCCAATGACGACAGAAATCATTCCGTTCTTCGCAAACCCCTGGGCCGTAATAAACATATTCATACCTAGTGTTAATTGGACAAAAAGCGTTCCTATCGCATAGATATTCATATAAGCAACTGCATAAGAGATTGTGTTACTGCTTGCACCAAAAGCAAGTAGGAAGGTACGATTTCCAAAGAATAGAATAAGTGTTAATACAATAGAGACAATAATCTGTGTAATAAAACAGTTTCCTAAAATCTTTTCTGCATGATCATGATTTCCCTGTCCCATATAAATAGAAGCACGTGGTGCCCCGCCATTTCCTACTAGAGAGGCAAAGGCTGTCACAATCATGATTAACGGCATACAGACACCAACTCCTGTTAGCGCAAGTGCACCAGTATGGGGAATATGACCAATAAACATACGGTCTACAATATTGTAGAGCATGTTGATTAATTGAGCTATGACTGTCGGTAAAGCAAGTTGTCTTAATAGTTTACCTACTGGTTCAGTCGCAAGAAAGTCTTTATTTTCTGCCATATTATTCCCCTATTCTTTGTGATTCAATGAAGATAAGATCTTCACTATTTTCAATTGTTAGAATGCCATGACATTGATTAGAGATACATAATGGATCATGAGGTTCTAATGTATAACCATCAAGAGGATAATCACAATTCTTTAATGTGAGAGTACAAGTCTTTTCAGTAAAGCAGGAGAAGTACTTATACTCAGTACAGTCTATTTGATGTGTTCCTTTAGGCAGCAAATAGATTCTATTGATTTCATCATAGAGTGTAATCTTAATATCTGGATGCTGTCTTAAATAAATGAGTACTCCTAGAAAATGATCAATACGTCCACCAATGACACCATAAAGATCTATTTCATCATAACCTCTATTAAGTGCTTCACTAATGGCGAGTTCGGTATCTGTTTCATCCTTATGTGTAGGAAAACTCAAAACTTCTAGCCCCTCAAGATATTCTTTATGTTCTAGAGAATCAAAGTCTCCGATTGCGAATAATGGTTTAATAAATTGACGGTGCAGATGTTCTAAACCACCATCAATCGCAATATAAGGGATGTCTTTATTGAAGACATCCCCATTATTCATGCTTGCGTATAAGCCTATTTTCATTTGAGTGAGTCAATAGCTTCCTGTCTATTTTCTGCTTTGAAGACATAGCTTCCAGCCACAAGAACATCTGCCCCAGCCCCACGGCATAGGTTGGCTGTATTTTCATTGATACCACCATCTACTTCAATAAGATAGCGTCTATCATTTCTGATTTCTTTTAATTCAGTAATCTTATCTAATGCTGCAGGATTGAATGACTGACCTCCAAATCCTGGTTCAACACTCATAACAAGAACCATATCTAAATCATCTAGGAATGGTTTAATAGCTTCTACATCAGTTCCTGGTTTAATAGAGATAGAAGCAAGACATCCTGCATCATGAATACGCTGAACAAGGACACGTGCTTCCTGTACGCTTGATACAGCTTCAATATGGAATGTAATGAGATCTGCACCTGCATTGATGAATTCATCTAAATACTGACCTGGATCAGTGATCATCAAATGAACATCAATAAATAAATCAGTGACAGCACGGACATTACTCAAGATACTATAACCAAATGAAATATTCGGTACAAAGTGTCCATCCATGACATCATAATGAATCCATGACTTTCCTCCATCATAGATTGTATCAATATCTTCTTTAAGATGCGCAAAATCAGCGGATAATACTGAAGGTGCAATTTTAACCATATCTTTTATCTTTCCTTTCTTTTACCTGCTTTAATAACTGCAGGTAATCTTCATATCTTGTTTGATCTATGTCTCCTGCTTCAACAGCTTCTTTCACAGCACACTTTGGTTCACTATCGTGAAGACATCCCCTAAACTTACAATGACGAGATAATTCTCTAAAATCATGATAAGTAGTCGCTAGTTCTACTGGTTCCATCTTCAGTTCCAAAGAAGAGAAACCAGGTGTATCTGCAATATAGCCACCATACATCGGAATCAGTTCAACATGTCTTGTCGTATGTTTTCCTCTTCCTAATGCCTGTGAGATTTCATTTGTCTCAATATTCAATTCAATGTTTAAGGCATTCAGAAGACTTGATTTACCTACACCACTCTGTCCTGTCACAACTGTAACACGATTCTTTAAAAGTGGTTTGATTTCTTCAATACCCTCATTTTCTTTACTGGATACAAAATATAGATCATATGCATTGTACTTCTTTTTGATTACAGGAACAAGTTCTCTATTAAGATCTATCTTAGTAATAATGATAATTGGCTTAATCTTCTCATATTCAACCATTGCGAGGAACTGATCAAGAAGCATCTGATCAAAGTCCGGCTGGGCAATAGAAAATACAAGAAGAGCTTGATCTATATTACAAATAGCAGGTCTTTCTAACTGGTTATGTCTTTCATCAAGAGAAAGGATATAACCTGAACCATCCTTTTCTTCCTGGAAGCTGCAGAAGTCTCCTACAAGAGGTTTCTGTCCTCTATTTCTAAATTTACCGCGTGCCTTACAGCTTACAACTTTTTCACCTGTATCTACATAGTAGAATCCTGCAAGAACTTTTATAATTTGACCTTTAGGCATATATTCACCTATTCTGATTGTGCAGATGTACTTGAGTCATCATCATCTTCTTCTGGTAAATCAGGCTGAGAAGGTGTAGGTGTAGCAGGTTTCTTATCGTAATAATATAAGATAATTTCAGTTCCCTTGCTTGTTACCTGAGTATAAGGTGCAACAGACTGTTTAACGACTGTATTAATAGACATTGAGTTAATTGTTGCACTATCAGTAGGTGATGGAAGAACAGATAATTTTACATTAGTAAAGCCCTGGCTTTCCAATGTTGATTTTGCGGCATTGATGTCCTGACCATAAAGTGATGGAACTGTAATAGTAACACCCTTAGAAACTGTTAAAGTAATAATCTTGCCTTTTTCATTAGGATCCTGTTTTTCTCCTTCAGAAATAGACTGTCCGATAACGATACCTTCTTTATATTCATCATCAGATTTTTCATACTTCTTCACCTTGTAGCCAAGCTTTGTAAGTTTCTTATAAGCTGTATCATAAGACACACCTGTATAATCTTCCATGACAATATATTTACCCTTAGATAGAGTTAATGTCACAGTATCGCCCTTATTAATAGCATGTCCTGCTTCCGGATCAGTCGCAATAATGAGTCCTTTTTCATACTTATCGCTAAGTTCATAATCGATATCATCAGATACCTTATAACCTTTATCAATCAATAAGGCTTTCGCTTCTTTTTCAGTCTTACCAACTAGATCCATCATAGTACCATCTTGATTACCACTAAACAAGAAGAAACCTGCTACAATCGCAAGACATACAATGACAGCACCAATCGCCACACCAATCGCAATCTTCTTTTTCTTATCCATTGGTTCTTTTTTCTTCTCATCCTGAGGCTTGATTTCTTCAATTTCTGTTTGTGTTGTTTCAGGATCAATAGGTGCTGTTTTAGTAAAGAACTGTGAATCGCTCGCAATAATAGTTGGATCAGTATTGACCTGGTCAAAAGTAAGCTTTTCTTCATCTAAACGTTCTAAGCATGTATCTAAATCATCTAACATATCATCTGCACACTGATAACGATTATTTGTATTCTTAGCAGTTGCTTTGATAATGATATTTTCTACTGACTGAGGAATCGCTGGATTATAAGCACGTACTGAAGGAATTTCATCACGCATATGCTTTAATGCGATATTTACTGGTGACTCACCATTAAATGGCACATCTCCTCTTAGTAATTCATAGAAGACAACACCTAAGGCATAAATATCACTCTGTGGTGTTGCTTTTTCACCTCTTGCGATTTCTGGTGCAAGATAGTGAAGCGAGCCCATAATCGTATCAGTCTGAGTCACCTGGGATAAAGACTGGATTGAGGCAATACCGAAATCCGCAATCTTTACAATACCAGAATCAGTGACAAGAATATTCTGAGGCTTCAGATCACGATGTACAATACCCATAGAATGTGCAAGTGCAGTAGCTGAAACAACCTGTTTCATAATATCCACAGCTTCAACATAATGAAGTGCACCACGCTTGTTAATTAATTCTTTTAACGTCTGACCACGTACATATTCCATGACAATATAGTAAAGATCATCTTCTTCACCTACATCATAGATTTCTACAATATTACGATGACATAATGCAGCTGCTGCACGTGCTTCACGATGGAAACGTGTAATATAAATAGGGTCTCCTGTCAAAGAAGAACGAAGTATTTTGACTGCTACTTCTCTTTTTAATATATCATCATATGCAAGATAGACATCGGCCATACCGCCCTGTCCAATAAGTTCTTTTAACTCATAACGGTCAGCAAGAATACGTCCTTTTTCACTCATCTTATGCTTCTCCCTTCTCAATTAGTAAAACACCAATATTATCTAATCCGCCAAATTCATTGGCTGATTGAATGAGGCATTCAGTTTTTTGATCAACTGATGCATTTTTTTGTAGTATTTCTTCAATCTGTTGAGATGAGAGAGAATTATATAATCCATCTGAACAGAGTAATATTGCACGATAATCTTCTTCAATCTTATAAAAAGAAATACGTAAAGCTTCTTTAATACCAATAGCCTGCACTAAGACATTTCTTTTTGGATGATGTGAGGCTTCTTCTTCATTGATCAAACCTCTTTTTACAAGTTCATTCACAAAAGTATCATCTGCTGTAATCTGCTTTAATGTATCTTTATACAAATAAGCTCTAGAATCACCCACATGGGATACATAAGTATTCTTACCATCCATATAACAGATGACAATTGTAGTCCCCATGCCTGCATATTCACTATGCATATCGCTTTCCTTATTCACAAGATCATTGGCAGTTAATAGTAAAGATGAAATCCAGGCATGAATAGATTCATCATCTAGAAATGGTGAATGATCAAAGAAATGTTCAATCACATAACGACTCACAAGTGTTGAAGCAACTTCACCTGCAAGATGACCACCCATTCCATCACACAATACGCCAACGATTTCATGATTCTTAATTTTATAGACTGCTCTATCTTGATTCACTGCCCTTTTTATTCCGATATCAGTCATCGCGGAGATAGCCATATTATGCTCCTTTCTCTCTTTTTGCACGTAACTGTCCACATGCGCCATCAATATCACGGCCATGTTCTTTTCTTAAAGTACAATTAATATGCAAACGAATAAGTTCATCCTTAAATGCAGTAATTGTATGACCTAGAGATTGTTTATAGCCATGTTCATCTACAGGGTTATAAGGAATTAAATTAACATAGACATTTAATCCACGAAGATAATGCGCTAACTGACGTGCATATTTGATATCATCATTGACATCCTTCAATAAAATATATTCAAGAGTGACACGACGATTTGTACGTTCAATATATGTCTTGATTGCATCTCTTAAATCATCCATATTATAACGTTTGTTGATAGGCATCAATTCATTTCGGATTTCATCATTAGGTGCATGTAAGCTGATTGCTAGATTCACCTGGATCGGTTCATGAGAGAAACGTTCAATTCCAGGAATCAAACCACATGTAGAGATAGTGAGATGTCTTGCGCCAATAGCTAAACCATGAGGTTCATTGACTGTATAGATGAAGTTCATGACTTCATCATAGTTATCAAATGGTTCACCTGTTCCCATGACAACTACATGAGTCACCCTTTCTTTTAAATCATTCATAACAGTCAAGACCTGTTTCACGATTTCACCACTTGTAAGGTTGCGCTGTTTCTTTAATAAGCCTGAAGCACAGAAGGAACAGCCCATATTGCAGCCCAACTGGCTTGTGACACATAATGAACGACCATAAGTCTGAATCATCAATACTGTTTCAATGAGTCCTCCATCTTCTAATTCAAGAAGATATTTAGTCGTACCATCACGTGCGACCTGCTTTTCCTTGATAGTTAAAAGCGCATCACTGAAATGGTTGGAAAGTGTTTCCTGAAGTTCTTTAGAAAGATTAGTCATCTGATGAAAATCATAGACATTCTTTACATAAATCCATTCATAGATCTGTTTCGCACGGAAAGGCTTCTGCCCCATCGCTTTTAATTCTTCTTTTAATTGTTCAAGTGTTAAGTCATAAATTGATTTCATCATACATCCTTTTCTAACAGACACATATAAAAGCCATCACTGTGATATTCAAATGGAAGTATAGTACGCTCTTTTACCACATGCATATCGGGATGCTTCTTTATGAATTTTTCAATCTGTTTTTCGTTTTCTTTTTTATTTATAGTGCACGTACTATACACTATATTACCACCTTTTATACATAAAGAATATGCATTTTCTAGTAATTTTGCTTGAATAAGAATGATTTCATCCATTGCATCCGAGTCATGGTACTTGATTTCAGGTTTTCTAGAAAGAACACCAAGTCCAGAACATGGACCATCTAAGAGTATTTTTGTATACTGCTTATCAAATAATGAAAGGTCTGTACTATCTCCTGTATGAACATGGATATTGGATAATCCAAGTCTTTTCGCATTGTCTTCAATAAGCTTTGCTTTATGTGGATAAAGATCATAAACATCAATCAAGCCTTTATTATTCATGAGTGTACCAAGATGTGTTGTTTTAGAGCCTGGTGCTCCGCACATATCTAATACAACATCTTCTTCACCTGGATTTAATAAGCGAGCGACCATCTGTGATGATTCATCCTGAATAGTGACTAGACCTTCTTTAAATGCTTCAGTATGCGCAATATTGCCTTCTTTTAATAACACACCTTCTGGTGATAGATAGCCTGGAGTAAACTCTGGATACTTCTTTAAGAATTCCTCACGAGACATCTTATACGTATTCACACGGCCGCTTTTTAAAGGAACTTCATTATCAGCATGAAGAATCTTTTCTGTTGTTTCTTTGCCATATTGTGCATTGAACATCTTGACCATCCATAATGGATGACTTGTATAAATAGATAAACGTTCATCATAATCCAAATCATCTAAAGATCTTGTTTCTTTAAAACAGCTATGCAAAATCGCATTAATCATGCCTCCTGCACGTTTATTTCTTCTTTCTTTAATAATTTCTACTGCTTCATTCACTATCGCATAATCTGGTGTATCTAAATAGAAATGCTGGTAAAGGCTCATTAATAGAAGCATTCTCTCTACAACTTTTAAGCGAATATGGATGTATGGTTCTAATTGATATTCTAGATATAGACGATTCTGAATAGTCCCATAGACGAGGGTTGTAATGAGACCTCTTTCTGATGGTGAGAAATCTTGAGTAAGAGTATGATTTAAAGTGATATTTAAATAACTTTCATTCTTTTCATAATCAATGAGTATGTCTAATGCTGTTTCTCTTTCTTTCATATTAATATGTGGAATACGGATTAAAATCGCATGCCACAATGACACCTCCTCTTCTTGTACGGTTATAATAGTCATCAATGATACTTAATTGTTCATAGATTGGTTTAGATTCTATATATTTAATCAAAATTCTTTCACGATAGGTATCCTGCATCTTAAAGGCCGGCTGAGGGCCGATAATGCGTACCTTTTCTAAATGTTCCTTTAAATACTTGCTTATATCCAAAGCTGTCAAATGAACATTCTTTGGTGTACGGGATTGTACAATGACTGATACAAGGTGACAGAATGGTGGATATTTTGCTTTCTTTCTAAATAACATCTCTTCCTTAAAGAAAGCTTCATAGTCCTGCTTCACAGCTGTCTTGATTGCATAATGTTCAGGATTAAATGTTTGAATCATAACAGTCCCCTGCTTATCTCCTCGACCGCTTCTTCCTGCTACCTGACATAATAACTGGAATGTGCGTTCAGAAGCTCTAAAATCCGGTACCATAAGAGACAGATCAGCCATAAGAACCCCTACAAATGTGACATTGGAGAAATCAAGCCCCTTCGCAATCATCTGTGTACCAAGCATAATATCTGCTTTATGTTCTTCAAAATCTTTAAGTAATTTTAAATGTGTATTCTTATTACGGGTTGTATCAAAGTCAAAGCGAATAATACGTGCGTCTGGATATTTCTTTTCTAATTCTTCTTCTATTTTCTGTGTACCATACCCTATCTTTTTAAGATGTGTACTACCACATTCAGGACAGACTTGAGGTACAGAAGTGAAATATTCACATAAATGACATTTTAATCTGTTTTCTGCTTTATGATAAGTAAGTGTCACATCACAATGTGGACAGCGGATCGGTTCACCACACGATTCACATTTAATAAAAGACGCATAGCCTCTCTTATTTAAAAGAATCATCGCCTGTTCTCCCTTATTCAGAGTCTCTTTTAGTCGCTGCTGCATTCTTTGAGATAAAAGTGAATAGTTCCCCTGACGTGCTTCATTGCCCATATCAACCACTTCGCAATAAGGTAATGGTTTACCATTAATTCTTTCTTTCATCTCAAATAAGCCATAGATTCCAATTTGTGCTCTCGCATATGTTTCTACAGATGGTGTCGCACTACCTAGGATAATCTTCGCATTATTTTTCTCTGCACGCATCTTCGCAATAGATAATGTATGATAGCGTGGTGTATTGTCCTGCTTATAGCTCATATCGTGTTCTTCATCCATAATGATGAGTCCTAGATTCTCAACTGGCGCAAAGATTGCAGAACGCGCTCCTACTACAATACGGGCTTCACCCTTTTTTATACGACGATATTCATCATATTTTTCTCCTTGTGATAAACGAGAATGAATGATTGCCACTTCGTCATGAAAACGTTCTTTAAAAATACGTTCCATCATCGGTGTCAAGGATATTTCTGGCACAAGCATAAGTACTGTTTTATTCTTTTCTAACATCTTTTTAGTCAGCGCAATATAGACTTCTGTCTTACCTGATCCTGTAACTCCATGAATAAGAGAAATAGTCTGAGAGGTATGAAGAATTCCACTCACAACACTTTTTTGAAGTGGAGTTAAAGTAATTTCATTATTGACTTTTAAATCATTTCCTGTATAAGGATTACGCTGTACTTCTTTATTATAAATCTCTATTAATCCTTGATTCTCAAGAGATGAGATGACACTTCTAGAATAAGGGATATCCTTAAGAAACATTTCTCCGTGATCTAAAAGCATACGGAAACATTCCTTCTGTTTCACTGTTTTAGGTGTTCCTGTATTGATTACTCTTACACATTGTCTCGTCTTAATACCGACCATTTTATGTGTAGAGGGTTTTAAAGTACCTGGCAGCATTGCCTGAAAGCAGGCAATCAGTGGGCAAAGTGTCATCTTGGACATACGATGGGCTAGTGTAATTAATTCATTATTTAAAAGTGGTGCTTCATCTATGACAGAATGAATATAAGAGTATTTAAAGCCATCTCTTTCTTCTAGTTCTTTTTGCGTTAGTTGAACTTCTTCAACTGATAAGACATAACCAACCACCTGACGATGATTAAATGGAACCTGTACACGGATTCCTGTAAGAATCGGCTTCTTAGATAAATAAGAAAAGCCACGATCTAATGCCTGAACAGGATGTTCTACTAATACTTCTACCTTGAACATAAAATCACCTCCGTAAAAAAGAAAAAGCAGCCAGATGGCTACTTCATGTTCTCTTCGATAATCTTGACAATATCATCTTTAGCACGCATAACATCATCATTCACCACTACATGCTTATACTGATCTTTTGTCGCAATTTCTCTTCTTGCTTTATCAAGACGTTCTTTAATAACATCTTCAGCTTCTGTTCTACGTCCACGAATACGTTTTTCTAATTCTTCCATTGAAGGTGGTACTAAGAAAATTGTAAGTGCATCTGGTACTTTCTTCATAACCTGAAGTGCACCCTGTACTTCGATTTCTAGCACAACATTCTTACCTTCATCTAGTAGCTGATCTACATAGGCTTTAGGTGTTCCATAGTAATTACCTACAAACTGTGCGTATTCCAGTAATTCACCCTGCTCAATCTTTTGTTTGAATGTATCAACATCTACAAAGAAATAATCGATTCCTTCTCTTTCGCCAGGTCTCTTATATCGTGTAGTCATTGAAATTGAATATGCAAGGTTTAATGATTCTTCTTTAAATAGTTGTTCTCTGACTGTTCCTTTGCCTACGCCGCTAGGTCCACTCAGGATAATTAGAAGGCCTCTTTTCACTTATCTACATCCCCTTTTTAAGTAATCCTACATGAATAAAACAGTGATGTCAAACACTTTTAAATGTGTTATACTAAGTCGGGTGATGAATATGGCATTTGATGGAATTGTATTGTCACGTGTTACAGAATTATTAAATGAAACAATCGTGACAGGACGTATTTCAAAATTATATCAGATATCGAAATACGAATTATTAATGACTGTACGTGCGCAGAATGAAAATAAAAAACTTCTTGTTTCTATTCATCCAATGTATGCACGTGTTCAGTTAACACAGTTGAATTATCCTACACCTGATTTTCCTAACGCTTTAACTATGTTTCTAAGAAAACATATTGAAGGTTCTTTTATTGAGCGTATTGAACAGGTGGGACTTGATCGTATATTAAAGATAACTTTAAGAGGAAGAAATGAATTTAAAGATCTTGTAGAGTATCATCTCTATATAGAAATCATGGGTAAGCATTCTAACTTTATTCTTACAAATAAAGAAGATAAGATTCTTGAATGTTTAAAGCGTGTTTCTCCAAGTGATAGTATACGTATTATGCAGCCAGGGATTACTTATACCTACCCTCCACTTCTTGATAAGAAGAATCCATTCGAGAATACCCCAGAGACAACTCAGCTTGTAAAAGAGTTTGAAGGATTCTCCAAGGACTTAGCTGAAGAAGTAGCTGTGAGAATGGAACAAGGTACTGATTTTAAAACTATTATGAATGAAATTCGAAATAGTAAAGAACTCTATATCACACGAGGTGATAAAGAGAAGTATCATGTAATTCCTTTAAACTGTTTTGGAAAAAGAATTGATCACTATTCTCTTTTTGATGGATTAGATGCTTATTATCAGTTTATTGATCAGAAGGATCGTATTAAACAGCAGACCTCTGATATTCTTCATTTTATTCAGAAAGAATATACAAAGAATGTGAATAAGCTTGATAAACTAGAAAAGACATTATTTGATTCTCATAATAGTGATGAATATCGCATTAAAGGTGACCTCTTATATGCTTCTTTACATCTTATTCAAAAAGGGATGAAGGAAGTGACTGTAGATAATTATTATGATGGGACAAAGATGACTATTGAACTTGATGAGCGTTTTGATGGAAAAACAAACGCCAACCATTATTATAATAAGTATCAGAAAGCAAAGAATTCCTTAAAGGTTCTAGAGGAACAGATTGAAAAGACGAAAGAAGAAATCAATTATTTTGATACTTTGAATACCTTGATGGATAATGCGGATTATTATGATGCCATGGAAATCAAGGAAGAGCTTGAAAACATGGGCTATATCCGTAAGAAGAATGTGAAGAAGTTAAAAAAGAAAACACATCCTCATTATGATGTCTATCGTACTCGTGATGGTATTATTATCTATGTTGGTAAGAATAACCTGCAGAATGATTATCTAACATTCAAGATGGCATCACGTAATGATATGTGGTTCCATGTAAAAGATATGCCTGGTTCTCATATTATTGTGCATGCAGAAAATCTTGATGAGTATACTATGAGACTTGCGGCAAATATTGCGGCATATTTCTCTAAGGGGAAATATAGTTCAAGTGTTCCTGTGAATTATTGTTTAGTGAAGAACTTGAAAAAACCTCATACAAATAAGCCAGGTTTAGTTCTTTTAGGGCATTATAAGACAATTTATATTGATCCTGATGATTCTTTCTATGATGAACTAGAGAAAGTGGAGGATTCTAGATGAAATTAATACCTTGGAAATTTAATAATGATATGGTAGAAGGCTATACAGTACCAGCACATATTGATGGTAAGCTGTTTAATATGAGCTATAATGGCTTAGATGACAAGCAGGTGCTAGAAAACCGTAAAGAACTCGCACAAATGCTTCATACTGAGCTTGATCATATGGTTGCACCTTTACAGCGTCATACAACACATTATTTAAGTGTAAATAGAAATGATGGTGGAAAAGGGATTTATAGCCAGAAGGATGCCTATTTAGGTTTTGATGCATTATATACAAGAGATACAGACTTGACTTTATTTACCTTCCATGCAGATTGCTGTCCTGTTCTTTTATATTGTGAGAATCAGCATCTAGTAGCTGCGATTCATTCAGGATGGAAAGGTACGGTCACTGAAATTGTAGGCAAAGTGACACGTCATTTAATAGAAGACGAGGGATGTAACCCAGATCAGATTTATGCTTATGTAGGACCTTCTATTGAGGCACGCAACTTTGAAGCGATGGATGATATTATTGATCGTGTTAAGAGTATGAGTTTTGATACTTCTTCTTTCTATACAAAAAAAGATAAAACACATTATCTTCTAAATTCTAAGGGACTTATTAAACAGCAGTTACTTAACTGTGGTGTTTTAGAGGAACATATTGAAGTCAGCCCTTATTGTACAATGGAAAATGATGATTTATTCTTTAGTTATCGTAAGACACATACTAAAAATCGTAATATTTCTATTATCAGACTAAAAAAATAGCTGGCAAGCAATTTTTGCTTTCCAGCTTTTTTCTTATTCTATTTCACCAGCAAGTACAGCCATTGTATGTGGTATTTCTTCGATAAGTTTTTCAGGAATAACTGTATAGGCCTGTTTTGCAACTTCATCTCCAGCACATCCATGAATATAAACACCAAGTACTGCCGCTTCTAACGCTTCATAACCCTGTCCTAGAAGTGATGTAATGATTCCAGCGAGTGTATCACCCATGCCACCTACTGCCATGGCTTTATTACCAGACGCAATACGATAAGATGTCTTACCATCAGTCACTATAGTATGAGGACCTTTTAAGACAAGAATACAATGATACTTTGAAGCAAAACTCTGTGCTGCAATCATTAAATCAGGATAATCTTCTACATGACATAAACGTTTGAATTCACCAATATGAGGCGTAAGAATAACACTACGATCCTGTTTTTCTAATAAATGCATATTTCTAGATAGAATTGTAAGTGCATCTGCATCAAGGACAAGTGGGCAGATAGAAGCTGTCATAATATCAATAACGGCTCTAAAAGCACCCTCTTCAAGCCCTAAACCACATCCGACTAATAATGCATCATAACCATCAAAATCATCATAATGGAAAATCTGTGGTCTCGTAACTGGAATAGCTTCAGGAATATAAAGAGGTAATAGTGAAGTCACTTTTTCTGAAGTAATTGTCTTCACAATACCTGCACCTGTATAATAAGCTGCTTTAGTCGCAAGTAATGGTGCACCTGTATATTGGTCACTTCCTACAATTAAACCATCTACTCCATAGATATTCTTATAACCATTATAGACTCTCTTTCTTAAATGTGCTTTAGCATATTCCTGCCCTACATATTCAAATAAGCCTGCTTCCTTGAAACAGTCCTTTACAGCCAATGTTTCTAAAATCACTTCACCTGTATATTCTAATGAACGGGGATCTAAGAAACCTTGTTTTAAAGCAGTTAAAGTAACTGTGAAATCTGCCTTTAATGCTGTTTCATACGCTTTTCCTGTATTACAGTCAAGTCCTGTAGGGATATCAATAGCCCCGACAATACCAATATAAGTATCGTTAATAGACTCTATCATGATCTTGTACATGCCTCTAGGGGCGCTATTTAATCCAAACCCAAATAATCCATCTACTATACAATCATAGTCATTCCAGTTAATTGTATTAATATTATCTTCATCTACATAAATAAGATGATTATCAACACAATGATCACGATAATAACGATTAGCCTGTGATACCTTTCCTATATCCCCACTGTAATAATAGCTGACTTGTTTTCCTAGTTTCTCTAGTTTTAATCCTAAAGAATAGCCATCCGCCCCATTATTACCTGGTCCTATTAGAATAGCCAGTTGATTATATTTTGTGAAATGGTTTAATAAAGCATCACTTGCAAGATTAACAAGTTCCTCTATTTGATAACCATGTTCTAATAAATAAGCATCATACTGCTTAAGTAAATCCTGTGTTCCTATATACATGATAAACACTCCCTTCGCTTTTTTTATTTTATCAAAAAAAAGAGGAAATCGAAACCGATTTCCTTAAAGATTAAACTCTTCCTCCGCCTGCATAATGAGCAGCATAATAAGATTCACCTAGAGAAGAAGTGATAACACCCTTCTTTTCATTGGCAGCATGTACGAATCTGCCTCCACCTAGATAAATACCTACATGAGAAATACCTCTCTTATATGTATTCTTAAAGAATACAAGATCACCAGGCTTTAATGCATTTCTATCTACTCTCTGAGTTGTATTATACTGTACAGCAGCTGTACCACTTAAAGAACGTCCATTTTGTCTATATACCCATCTAGTAAAGCTTGAACAGTCAAAGACATTAGGCCCTACAGCACCCATTCTATAACGGCATCCAATCTTACCTAAAGCAGTCTGAATAAGGGCTGCATTTCTAGATTTTACTTCTACAGGAATATTAACAACTGTTGTGTTACCAGTCTTATCAGTTGCAGTATAAGTTGCTGTATAGCGTCCTTCATTATTGACATCTACATTACCACTGATTCCAACATATTGAGTTAAATCACCATCTAAATTATCAATAGCTGAAACAATAAGTGAACGCCAGTTTACAGATGTTCCTTCAGTAATAGAAACTTTATTTGTATTTAACTTAATTTCAGGACCTTTGATATCCTTAATATTGAAAGTACATGTCTGTTTTGTTTCATTACCACTATTATCAGTTGCGATAATAGTTGCTTTCTGTTCACTATTTAATTTCTTAGTATCAATATCACCTTTAACAGTTAATACTGGAGATGGATCAAAATTATCTGATACATTAAAATAATCAGCAGGATTGAAAGGTTCACCATAGTTCACATCAAATGACTGTGTCTTTTGAGTAAGTACTGGTGCAACAGCGTCCTTTACATTAAACGAAAGTGTTTTTTCAGCTTTATTACCTGCATTATCTTCTACATGAGCAACAACCTTCTGTTCCCCAATAACAGTTGTATCAATATCGCCATTGAAAGTAATGAAATCACTGACGTCACCATCTACATTATCTGTTGCTTTCACATAGTCTAATAAGTTATTTGAACCATTTGCTTCTACATCTATGATATAACCACCATCAACGCGTGATGCAATAACAGGTGCTTCATTATCAATAACCTGTACTTCAACTTCTTTATTAGTTGTATTCTTGAATGTATCAGTGACAGAAACTGTCACTGAATAAGTACCCAACTGTTTTGCTTCATATGATCCTGATTTAATAGAAACATCCATGATATCTAAATTATCACGGTTATCTGTAATTTCAAAATCAGATGCATTAAGCTTTGTACCATAAGGAACAACAATCTTATTTGAATGAATAACAGGTGCCTGACGGTCAGCCGCAGCATAACCTACAAGGGCAAATGCTGAGATTGCAACTGCTGGCAACAACATTGTTTTTGAAGTTCTGATTCTCTCTACAATTGCATTAAAAGTTGTGGGGGCATTTTGAGTCATAGTTATTCTCCTTTGCTTGTCAACAAATGCGATTATAACACCATGGCTTATATCTGTCTACTATTTTCTTAAGATTTTCTTAAGTATTTGTATTTTATATTGCATATATCGCTATTTTTTTAATTAAGAATTTTTTAATATTTTAAAAATAGTGATGTATATATAAAAAAAGTCCTCCCAAAAAGGAGAACTCAAGATGTTATCTCATATTTAGTTTTCAAATCATTATACTGATTATAATTTATGAAATGTTCTTTTTGTAGACGACCTACTACAATACCACTTTGAATATTTTCTTTTTCCGCAAAATCACAGATAGATGATCGAGAAAAATCATTTTGAGATACAAACTCACCCAAATCAGCCGTAGGAATTAATATCTCCTGCGCAAACTGGTCTGCTGAGTTTTCATCCTCTTCAGTGGTACCATCAATATTATTAATATGACCAAGTAAAATATGACCCAATTCATGAAACAAGCTAAACCAAAATCTATCTGCATCCTTACCTCTAACAGTGAGACCTATAACTATTTTATTTCCATCAACAAAAGTTGCACCATGTAAGAACGAACCTCCAATATGAGGAAGAAAAATAAGAGCAATACCACATCCTGCAAGCAGATTTTCTAGCTCTATACAAAAAACATCTGGATCTAGAGTAGTCATACTCCTTATTTCAGATAATTTGTGCTCTAGTGTTTTTAAATCTATTGATGATACTTTAATATCACGTGCTAATATTCTTGCCTGTTGTGCCCAAGCCATCAAAGCATAGTTACTTTTTTCTGTATCAGCAAGTCTACGACAAGCAATCTTAGATAAACGCATATCTTTAAGCAATACTAAACTTACTACTCCAAAAAACTTTTTTAAATTTACCACTTTTTCTTCAATCTTTTTGGCAACTGGTACCCATCCATATTTAACCATTTCATTATATGGCATCTTTCTGGCAATTTCTATATCCGCATCCATTTCATTTTCCGCATTTGCCTTAATTAACTTTTCGCGATAAGTAGCTTCTAATTTATTCCAAAACTTAGCTGGAATACCTAATACCATTTCTAAACGTACCGCAACATCCGGAGTCAGCTGAACTTCACCATTGATTAGTTTACTCACATGTTTTTGTGATAAATCCATTCGTGTCGCAAATTCTTTTTGACTCATACCTTTGTCTAGCAGTTGTTCTTTAATAGTTGTGCCTGGCGGTGTTGCAATAAATGTGCGACTCTTCACCATCATTTTTTCCTCCTAATTAATGATAATCTACTATTTCGATTACATTTACAATTTGAATTTCATTACCTCTTTTGTAAAAATCAAACGATAGGGTTGTGCTAATTCCATTGCATATTGACCCTTTCGATCACCTTTTAAAGGATGACATCTTCCAATACGGGATTGTACCATCTCTTCAACCGTATCAGATGCATCAATTTCATCTATGCGTTGATGAATCTTCTCTGCCATTCTTGGCCCATATCTTCTCTCTGCTTCGTCTGCAATTGTGCAAACCTTCTCAATCCTTTTATTTTTATATGTGATCTTCAAGCAAACACTCCTCTCTTTGATTTACCTTTGAGGTAAATACATTATAACCTATAAAGCACCAAAATGCAATATTTAAAATTAACCTGTAAGGTAAATTACATAAAATAAAACAAAAAAAGTCCTCCCCAAGGGAGAACTTATTATCCAAGATATGCTTCTCTAACACGTGGATTATTTGCGACATCTTCAGCTTTACCTGATACAGTAATGTTACCTGTTTCAAGTACATAAGCATGATTTGCGATAGAGAGTGCTTTATTGGCATTCTGTTCTACAAGTAGAATAGTCATACCTTCTTTTTCATTTACTTCTTTAATGATATCAAAGATTTCATTAACAAGGATCGGAGAAAGACCCATTGATGGTTCATCTAGTAATAATAGTTTTGGTTTAGACATCAAAGCACGGCCCATAGCAAGCATCTGCTGCTCACCACCAGATAATGTACCGGCTAACTGTTTCTTTCTTTCTCTTAAACGTGGGAATAATGTATAAATATGTTCAATATCATTCTTGATACCATCTGCATCATTACGAAGATAAGCACCCATTTCTAGGTTATCTTCAACACTCAACTGAGCAAAGATACGACGTCCTTCAGGAACCTGTGCAAGACCTTTAGAAACAATTTTATGTGCAGGAGTCTTCATGATGTTTTCACCATTAAAGATGATTTCACCACTCTTGCCATTTAATAAGCCAGAAATAGCATGCATTGTACTTGTTTTACCCGCACCATTGGCACCGATAAGTGCAACGATTTCACCTTCTTCAACATTAAATGAAATCTTCTTAATCGCATTAATGACACCGTAGTGTACTTCAAGATCCTTAACTTCTAATAACATCTTTAGCCCTCCTCTTCATTGCCTAAGTAGGCAGCTACAACATCAGGGTTGTTTCTAATTTCTTCAGGTGTACCAAAAGCAAGTACTGTACCAAAGTTTAATACAGCAATCTTTTCACAGATTCCCATAACAAGCTTCATATCATGTTCAATAAGAAGAATAGCGACTGAGAACTTTTCTCTTACTATTTTAATAGTTTCCATTAATTCAGCTGTTTCTGTAGGGTTCATTCCTGCAGCAGGTTCATCAAGAAGCAATAGTTTAGGAGCAGTTGCAAGTGCTCTCGCAATTTCAAGTTTTCTCTGTTTACCATAAGGTAAGTTCTTTGCCTTAGACTCCGCAAATTCTTCTAGATGGAAAACTCGTAATAGAGATAAAGCCTCTTCCTGCATAGCTGCTTCAGCCTTCTTGTATTTAGGTGTATGTAATAAAGCATCAAATACTGTATATGGATGAGAGTAATGTAATCCTACCTTTACGTTATCAATAACGGTCATTTCCTTGAATAAACGGATATTCTGGAAAGTTCTTGCGATACCTGCTTTAGTAATCTTAATAGTGTTTGCTTTTTTAATTGGATGTCCCTCAAAAAGGATACGACCACTTGTAGGCTGATAAACACCTGTTAATAGGTTGAAGACAGTTGTTTTACCTGCACCATTTGGACCAATTAAACCAAATAACTGGTTCTTATCGATTTCAAAGTTAAATTCATCTACGGCCTTTAATCCACCAAACTGTATGCCAAGACCTTCTGCTTTTAATAATGGTGTACTCATTCTGGCTTCACCTCATCTTTCTTTTTAAAGAACGGAAGACGTTCTATGATCTGTTCGCCTTTACCTGTTGCCTTTAAAATCATAGCGACAATTAATACAATTGCGTATAACAACATTCTGTACTGTGAGAATGAGATCAATAATTCTGGAATGACAGTAAGAACAATAGCTGCAATAATAGAGCCCTTTAAGTTACCCATACCACCTAGTACTACCATAACTAGAATTTCAACTGATTTGTTGAAGTCAAATCCTTTAGGAAGGATAACTGTATAATAGTGAGCATATAAGCCTCCTGCAAGTCCAGCAAAAACAGCACTCACTGCAAAGGCAAATACTTTATAATAACCAACATCAATACCTGATAATTCTGATGCTGTTTCATCTTCACGAATTGAGATGATTGCACGTCCATGTCTAGATTTCACAATTGAATATACGACAAAGATTGTGATAATCATTGCGATATAGACATAAACAAGATTTGTATTCATAGGAATACCAATTAAACCTTTTGCGCCATTAGTGATTTCAAGGTTATTCATAATAACACGGATGATTTCATTGAAAGCAAGAGTGATAATACAAAGATAGTCACCTTTTAATCTTAATACTGGAATACCAATAATTAAACCAATAATACCAGCTGCAATCGCACCAATAAGTAGTGATACGATAAATGGAAGATTTAAATAAATACTAATTAAAGCAGATGTATAAGCACCTACTGACATGAAACCAGCATGTCCTAGAGTAAGCTGTCCTAAATAACCAGCTGCTAAGTTAAGTGATACAGCAAGGATAATATTAATACCACAAAGAATTAATATTCCCTGTCTATAAGAGTTAATAAAAGATGTAGCTGTACCTATCATCAATACTGCAAAGATCGCAATTGATAGTATCAATGATCTGAATAGTTCGTTTTTTAATAATTTTTTCATAGACTACACCTTCTCTCTTACATTCTTACCAAATAAGCCTGCTGGCTTAACTAATAAGACAATAATAAGAATACCAAATACAACTGCATCAGAGAAATCTGAAGAGATATAGGCAATAGTAAGTGATTCAGCAACACCAAGCATCAAACCACCAACCATAGCTCCAGGTACACTACCAATTCCACCAAGTACTGCTGCAATAAATGCTTTAATACCTAACATCAAACCGATATATGGAGTGATTAATGAATAAGCACATCCATAAATAACACCTGCAATAGCACCAAGACCTGAACCAATCGCAAATGTAAGTGATACTGTTGTATCCACGTTAATACCCATCAATTGAGCTGCACCCTGGTCTTCTGATACAGCACGCATTGCTTTACCAAGTTTTGTCTTATTAATAAAGAATAAAAGAATAGCAGTACATACCGCAGTGACAATCAATGTAATTAAAGTAATATATTTGATAGATATACCCCCAAGATTGATTGTACCCTTTGGCATGATCTGTGGGAATGTACGAGCTGCACTACCAAAGATTAATAAGAATACATTTTCTAATAAATAGCTGACACCAATGGCAGTGATCAATACTTCAAGTGAACCTTTACCTCTTAAAGGTTTATAAGCGACTTTTTCTGTTAAAACACCTAAAGCTGCAGTCGCAACTATAGAAAATATAATAGCTGGAATAGGTCCAACAAAACCCATGGCGATTAATGCAAAATAAGCACCTGCCATGATGATATCACCATGTGCGAAGTTGATCATTTTCGCAATACCATAAACCATTGTATAACCAATTGCAACTAAAGCATACATACTCCCAGTCGAGAGTCCGTTGATGATCTGGTTGATAAAGTTAATCATAATTACTTCTCCCCTCTATAATAAAAAAATAAGGAGAGATGAACTCTCCTTTATTCATCGTTATTTTGCAGTTACATACTGACCGTTCTTAACAGTAACGATATTTAATTCCTTAACAGGATTGTGGTTCTTATCATAAGTGAATCCACCACAAACTGCTTCATCATCAGAAATCTTAATCTTTTCTAATGCTGCATTAACCTTTTCAGGATCTGTAGATTTAGCCTTGTTGATAGCTTTCATCATAACTGTTACTGTATCATAAGCCATACCAGCGAACATACTTGGAGTTGTTCCATATTCTTTTTCGTAAGCTTTTACGAATTCATATGCTGGACCGCTTGTTGCATCTTTATTGTAACCACTTGTGAAGAAGCAGTTTTCAAAGTCTGCAGTATTAACACCCTTAACACCAAGAACACCATCCCAGCCGTCAGCACCGAAGACTGTAGTCTTAACACCAGAATCTCTTAACTGTTTAGTAATAGATACAACTGATTCATAATAGTCTGGTAAGAAGACAGCATCTGGATTAGTCTGCTTGATCTTAGAAATGAATGTTGAGAAATCTTTAGTATTCGCATTGTATGCTTCATAGAATGAAACATTGACACCCTGCTTCTTCGCTTCAGCTTTATAAGCAGATGCTACACCAGTAGAATAATCAGATTCCTTATTATATAGAACTGCTACATTCTTGAAGTTATATTTAGTCTTTGTTTCTTTACCTAAGAAAGTACCTGCATAAGAGTCATTTGTACAGATTCTAAATACATTCTTATAAGCTGTCTTACCATTCATAGTGAATTTATCACCTGTTGCAGATGGTGAAAGAATAGGTGTATTGTTCTTGCTTGCAGCGCTTGCTACAGAAAGTGCTGAACCAGTTGTTACTGGTGAAAGAACTGCAGTGACCTTATCATCATTATATAGTTTGTTATAGTCGTTAACGGCAGTAGTTGGATCAGCCTTATCATCATAATAAACACCTGTAATCTTTGTGCCATGCTTCTTGTTATAGTCATTAATAGCCATCTTCATAGCATTCTTTACAGCAGTACCATACTGAGACGCTTCGCCACTTAATGGACCGATAAAACCAAATTTAGGTGCTTTGATATCTGTTGTAGTAGAATTCCCATTACTACAACCTACTAACATTGCTGCGACTGCACCAGCTGTCACGATTGTTTTGAATTTCATACATTATCCCTCCAATTTGTATATGTCCCTTATTATACAATCTCATTTGGGTTTGTCAATATAATTTCGTCACCTTTTTTATACCAAAACAAATATATTTGATTTTATTTACCTTTTTCCTAATTTATTGTATTGTTTTTGAAACTTCCTCAAATACAGAATAAGCACTTGCTAATGCAAAATGAATGTTATAACCACCACAATCCCCAGTGATATCTAATATTTCACCTGTCGCATAAAGATGAGGGTAGTTAATAAATTCAAAGGATTTATCAAAATTGGAAATCATCAGTCCTCCACAATCTGCCTGGGCAAATTCTTCCCCTCTTAAAGCTTTAACAGTGAATTCTAGATGTTTAAGGAAAGAGACCGGGTTCTTCTGATTTTCTACTATTGGCACTAATTTAGGATGAACCAGACCATCATAAGGACCATTCATTGTTTTTAATGTACGAATAATTGAATGTAGTTCCTGATCAGTAAATTCAGGATAGAAATCACATACAATTTTATCCCCAGGACATGCATAACGGCTTAAGACCATTACTGCAATCCCACTGATGCCATAATCCGTAAAAAGAAGTTCACCTTTTTCTTTATGCCCTTTTAAAGTAAATTCTCCTTTCATTCTGACACCCTTTAATTTCTTATAAGCAGGTTCAGTTATCAACTGAGTAATAGTAGGTCTCATAGGACGATAATCCACTTCTAGAGAGTTAAAAAGTGTTCTTCTATCTTTCATGCCAGATAACTTGCCAGCAGGTGTTCCACAAGAGATAGTGACATAATCTGCTTGATAATCCTTATTGATGGCATGTATTAAATAACCATGCTTATTCTTTTTAATAGACAAGACTTCTTCCTCACAGATTATTTTCACACCATATTCTTCTGCTCTATTTAAGAATAACGTTTGAACAGCTTTGGCTGATTCACTATAAGGATATAAGAGATTGCCCATATATTTTGTATAAAGTCCAATATCTTTTAAAGCTTCCACAATATCAAAGTGATGAATAATATCACTCACCCATGGTTTGGCTTCTCCATCATAATGTGACTTATCTAGATCCTTGTTAGAAAGATTACAGCGACCATTCCCTGTCGCAAGAAGCTTCTTTAATGGCTTGTCATTAGCTTCTAGTACAACAACATCGATATCTAGATATTTTTTTAATAAAATAGAAAGATATATACCTGATATACCTCCCCCAATAATAATCATTTTCTTTTTCATTTTTATACACCTCGATACAATAGTAATGCATTTCCAGTGTATTTTCCAATTCTTTATTGAAATAATTAGCCTTTGTGTTTATAATGTGTAAGGAAATTTACAAGGAGGAATTAGATTATGGGTAGAGCTCATGAAGTACGTAAAGCCGCAATGGCAAAGACTGCTGCTAAGAAAACTAAACTTTATTCTTACTATGGTAAAGAAATCTATTTAGCAGCGAAGGCAGGCGGCCCTGAACCGGACGGTAATCTAAGCCTTAGAAGATTAATTGAAAAAGCAAAGAAAGATCAGGTTCCTGGAGACGTTATCAAGCGTGCGATTGATAAAGTTAAGAACGGTGCTGTAGAAGATTATGAAAGTGTACAGTTTGAAGGTTTTGGTCCTTCAGGATCAACTGTTATCGTTAAATGTTTAACAGATAACATCAACCGTACTATTTCACAGGTACGTCCTGCATTCACTAAATCAAAAGCTAAGCTTGGTGCTGAAGGTTCAGTATCTTATTTATATGATGTAGAATCTGTTGTTCAGTTCAAAGGAATGGATGAAGAAACTGCAATTGATGCATTAATCGAAGGCGAAGTTGATCCTAAAGATATCGTTACTTTAGAAGATGGCAGCTTAAAGATTACTGGTGAACCAACTGATTACAATGCAATCAAGACAGCTATTGAAAACAAGCTTCCTGATGTTGAATTTGATGTTGATGAAATCCAGACTAAACCACAGGAAACAGTTGAACTTGAAGGTGAAGATATGGTATTATTCGAAAGATTAATGAATCTTCTTAATGACTGTGATGATGTTGACCAGGTTTATCACAACGTTTCAAACTATGATGATGGTGAAGAAGAATAGCGAGAGCTATTCTTTTTTTCTTATGATAACAAAAAAAATACGGTTCACACTTCTTTTGAAGTGAACCGTATTTTTATTACTTATGTGTACTGACTACTCCCACGGGCAAGCCCGTGGGGTTCTTACTGTCAAGTTTAGCTTATAATCGTACATCATTTTCAGACTTTGGAATACAAGTGTAAATCTATTTAAGTAAGAACTTTTATTACCAAGCAGTCCAACGACCACATTAACGGTAAATTTCTATCTTACGATATGGAAGTATAATCAATCTCCCTGATGTTTATTTTATACTATTTTGATTCCACTATTCAATACTTTGATTCTATTAATCTTAATTCTTTTAATTAAGGCTTCTTCCTTACTGTAACACTTTTCAAATTCTGAAATACATCTGTCTCTATCTATATTCTTAGTCCTGTAATCATAGCAGTACAGCAGAAATGATGAATACCAGTCTCTTTGTACTAGAGTTCCATCTGATAGATGATACATCCTGTCAGATAATTTTTTCTTTATGTATTCATCTGCTGTATGGTCATATTGTGATGCTCTATAATCATTAGGCACTTCTATATATGTACCACCTGTGGTCTTGAACTTTTCTTCTACAGTAGCCTGAAACCCAGAAGGGCATCTATTCTTTATAGACCTGCCAAAACGTTTTTTCTTATTAAACTTACCCTTATGCTTAACTCAAGTAAAAATTATGTGGCTTTCATCCCATAGTCAAGCCTATGGGTTTTTCGCCACTAATTTATAACATTCTTATATACCAAAGTGAAACAATAAGATATTGTCATAGAAGGTAGAATTTGATACAATATTTAAACGGAGGCGTACAAGAACGATGAAAGATTTTATCAAAAAATTTGCACGTGAAATCAGTGTTTTTGGATTAGTACTTGTTGTTTTCCTTGGCTTATTCATTTATCGTCAGGCAACATATGCAACTTATACAACTTTATCAAGCACAAAGTTTGAACAGAAGATTGAAAATAAAGATAGCTTTATTCTTGTTGCAGGTGATAGTTCTGATAATACAATGAAATCTTTCCAGGAAGTTATGACAACTTACCAGACAAAGAATAGAAAAAATAAGCTTTATTATGTTGATACAAAAGGAAAGTCTAGTGATTACCTAACTAAGAAATTGAACGTCAATGTCTCTACACCTTGCACATTCATTATAAAAGATGGTAAAGTAACTGCTAAGTATCCTGGTGCTCTACAGTACTATTATTTCAAAGATTTTATTAATGCAAACCTATAAAAGAGATTGCCCAAAAGGCAATCTTTTTACTTGTAAAGTTTTTTGTTAATATATATAAGAACTTTATATTTTGTATAATCTCCATAATTAATGGAGGTACGGATATGAAATATGCTTATATTAGAGTTTCTACTAAAGACCAGAATATTGATAGACAGGTAGAAGCAATGAAAGAGGCTGGTATTGATAAGAGTAAGATGTTTATTGATAAGCAGTCAGGTAAGGATTTTGAACGTAAGAATTATAAGAAGATGTTAAGAAAGCTGAAAGCCGGTGATGAAGTGTATATTAAGTCTATTGATCGACTTGGTAGAAATTATGAAGAGATTATCGAACAATGGAGAATACTCACAAAAGATAAGGATGTGGATGTGAGTGTATTAGATCTACCACTTCTTGATACAAGAAATAAGATCAATGGCTTGACAGGAAAGTTTATTGCAGATCTTGTATTACAGATATTGTCCTATGTTGCCCAGATAGAAAGAGAAAACATTAGACAAAGACAAGCCGAAGGCATTAGAATCGCAAAAGAAAAAGGTGTTAAGTTTGGTAGACCAGTTATGGATATTCCAGAGAATTTTGATTCCATTTATCAGCTTTGGGAAAATAATTTAATTAGTTTAAGAGAAGCAGGAAGAATGCTGGAAATAAGTCATACCACATTTCAGAGACTTGCAAAAAGATATAATAAAGATGTCAGCCGTTAAAGCTGACATCTTTTTACTTCTTGAACTCTATTTCATCAACTGGTACATCACTTTTTAACTTATGGTTACAATGAGGACATCTCTTTTCTACACCTGTCACAAAGCTTCTAGACTTTGTAAAGACATCTACATGTCCACATGAATCACAGCGACATCTTTTCATCAATTTAAAGTTATAAGCCATAAGTAAGATATAAAGCATAACAGTCCCAATAGTTCCAAGTAAACCCCATGACATAAAGAAGCTGACTAATATACCAATAATAAGTAAGAAGTTAGAACCAATTTCTATTCTTCTAATTGTTTTTGCATATTGATTTCTACTTTTCATATATTCTCTCCACTCTTGGTGAAATGAGGCAAATGATTTCATAAGGGATTGTATTAATTTCCTTAGCCATCTTTGCGAGTGAGATATGTTCTCCAAAGATTTCTACATCATCGCCAGGTTTTACATTCCCATCTACCTTCACCATACACTGATCCATGCATACTCTTCCTACAACAGGATAGTAGTGGCCATTGATATAAACTTCTCTACCCTGATTTGCACGTGTAAATCCATCAGCATAACCTATTGGTAAAGTCGCGATATATTGATCTTCATCAGCTGTATAAGTCATACCATAACCAATCTTTTCACCTTTAGGTACAACTTTAACCATTGCAACTTTAGTATAAAGACTCATTACTTGTTTTAAATCTTTATTTTCTTCACCACGTGGATCTACACCATACATGGCAATACCGATACGTGTTAAGTTACCAAAGTCAGAATGATGGAACATCATAGCGGCAGAGTTATCACAATGAACATACTTAAAACGTTTATTACCTACAATAGACTTAAATAAAGCCAGCTGCTTTTCATATTCATCATCCTGTGAGAAATCATCTGCTGTCGCAAAATGAGTGAAAATACCTTCTACATCAATCTTTGCAGGATCAATCATTTCCATAGCCTGTTCAAATTCTTTTTCTGTTTTAAAACCAATTCTATTCATGCCTGAATCGATACTTAAATGAACTTTAACAGGTGCATCATAATGATGCATTTCATTAATCTTATTTAAGTAATCAAATGAGAATAAAGCAAGACTGATATTCTTCTCAATCGCAATATCTAAGTCTTCTAATGGCACTGCACCTAGTACTAAAATATCCTGTTTTACACCTAAATTTCTTAAGTCTACTGCTTCTTTTAAGGTAGCCACTGCAAACATCTGAATAATTGGTTCATCCTTTAAAATAGAAGCAACTTCCTTATAACCATGTCCATAAGCATTTGCTTTAATGATGGCTACCATAGGCTTTTTTGTTTTAGCATATAATGTTTCTACATTTTCTTTAATATAATCTAAACGCACTTTAGCATACGTATCACGATAACGTGTCATTTTATATTCCTCTTTTCTTAAATAAAAAGTATAAACTAGACATTTATACTTTTCAAGAACTGTTTGAAAAAGCAGCACTTATGTGCTGCTTAAAAGTCTGTTAAATGACCATCTTTTCTATCAACGCGATAACGATAACGGCATAATTCCAACATTGGCAGATCTGAATTAGAATCAGAATAACCATAAGAATGATCATAATCTATTTCTAGACCATGTTCCTTCATATACTGATTAATTCTAGCAACCTTGGCCTTGCCCTTGCAGTTCTCGCCAATAATATGAGATGTATAGTGTCCATCCTTCATTCTAGTTTTTGTTCCCATTAACTCGTCACAAGGAAGTGTATTAAAACGCATATACGCTTCTGCACTTGCAGTGACCAGAAATACAAGACATCCTTCTTCCTGTCTTTTCTTCATTTCTTCAACCATATGAGGATAATAACTTGGAACGATATCCTTTTCATAACACTCCTTGATTTCTTCTTCAGTAAGAAGATCTAAAGGAAAATGAACCCATGATTTCATCGCTTCCATTGAACAGATATGTAAAACATATCCAATTCCATAAGGAATAAGCGGAAGAAAACGGAACACTGATAAAGGATATTTCTTTAAAGTATATGACAATAGCTTCTTAATAGAATCACCATGGGCTATTGTATAATCAAAATCAAAAAATGCACACTTCTGTTTCATTAAGCAATCTCCAATGCGACTTCCATCATTGCAGTAAATGTTTTTTCTCTTTCTTCGGCAGTAGTTTCTGGTTCATCATTTACTAAAGAATCAGAGATTGTAAGTAATGTGAGAGCGTTCTTACCTAAATAAGCAGCTGTCGCAAATAATGCATAAGATTCCATTTCTACTGCAAGAACACCCATTCTAGACCATTTTTCTACAGAAGTTGTATCTGCATGATAGAAAATATCAGATGCTAAGACATTACCTACGTGATAGTTGATCTTCTTTTCTTTTGCAAGTGTTACAGCTTTTTCTAGTAATGAATAAGAAGAAATAGCTGAGAAAGTGCCTGGTAATTCATATTGGTGTGCAAAGTTAGAGTCTGTACATGATCCCTGTGCAATAATGACATCTCTAATATGAACATCCTTCTGCATAGAACCTGCACTACCAATACGGATAATGTTTTCTACATCATATTGTGTAAATAATTCATAAGAATAGATACCGATAGAAGGCATACCCATTCCTGAACCCATAATAGAAATCTTCTTTCCTTTATAAGTTCCTGTATATCCAAACATGTTTCTTACAGCATTAAACTGTACGACATCTTCTAGATATGTTTCTGCCAGATATTTTGCTCGTAATGGGTCTCCTGGCATTAAGACTGTTTTTGCGATATCACCTTTTTTTGCTTCATTATGTGGTGTTGCCATAATTCTATCTCCTTTTATAATAATTTTTTAGATCTGGTTTCTTACCTGATATGATTGCATCCTTGAGTACTTTATAATCTTTACTTGAATAGCCTGCTTTCGCAAATGAATCTGTCATTATGACAGGTGCCTGGTTATCACTCAAACCAACATATAATGCGATATCTTTCTTGTAGGCTAAAATATGTGTATCAATATCAATCATATGCAGCTGGATATTTTCATCATCCTTGAAATCGTCTATTAATATTCTACAATTTCCACAAGACTTAAGTCCATAGACTTTTACAGAATATACATTCTTTTTACATGATGTACTACTTAACAATAAACCTACGATCACTAAAATCTTGAGTAGGTTTCTTTCCATTAGCGACGCGTTCAATATCTTTTGCCAATATCTCTTCATCATCTGTTTCATATCCTAATAATGCGAAATAACCCTTTACATAGATAAATGGACCTAAACCATAAAATTCATCATCAAAATCCTTTAACGAATTCACTGCCTGGTCATAATGGACTGTTGTCTTCATATCATCCATATCGTACATCTTGATAGAAATATTCTTATAACGTTTCTTTAAATAAGGAATCGCATTCTTCTTAAATGCGATACATTCAGCACATGTCTTGACTGAATAGAATTCAATTGTGACAGGATGAGGTAATTCAACCTTTTTTTGTGTACATCCTGTTATTAATAATAAACTTAATAGACATACTACCCATTTTTTCAAATACATCACTCCTCTAATAGATCAGCACATTCTTTTAAATATTTGATGATAGATAACTGCTGTGGACAGACACCCTCACATTGACCACATCCTATACACTCAGATGCTTTCGCACTCTTTTCTATAATACCTTCATAGCGATTCTTTGCTTTATCCTTCATGCCATAAATCTTATACCAGTTCATCGCCTTGAAGATATCAGGGATTTCAATACCCATAGGGCAGCCTGGTGTACAATAACGACATGCTGTACAAGGAATAGACTCAATCGCATCCAATGCTTTTTGTGCTTCTTTAATTGTATTCTGTTCTTCTTCACTTAAAGGCTTAAAGTCCTTCATATAAGAAATATTATCTAATACCTGTTCCATTGTACTCATACCACTTAATACTGTAATGATCCCATCAAGTGATGCCACATAACGTACAGCCCATGATGCAATGGACATATGAGGATTCGCATTATATAGAATATCTCTTACTGAATCGGGAGGAGTAGCCAATGTCCCACCCTTAATAGGTTCCATAACAACAATAGATTTCTTATGCTTTCTCGCAATTTCATAATTAGCACGAGATGTAATAGCAGGATTTTCCCAGTCTGCATAATTTAATTGTAACTGTACAAATTCTACATCAGGATGTTTAGTGAGTAAATCATCTAATAATTGTGGTGTCCCATGGAAAGAGAAACCATAATGTTGGATCAACCCTTTTTCTTTTGCATCCTTCACAAAGTCCCATATATGATATTGATCATACAAAGCAACATTGGCATCAGATAATGCATGTAGAAGATAATAATCAAAATATCCTGCACCAGTTCTTTCTAAGCTGACCTTTAATTGTGCCTGACAGCTTTCTTCATCATGACACATCATCTTTGCATTGATCTTAGAAGCCAAAGTATAGGAATCACGAGGGTAACGTTCTACAAGCGCAATTCTAGTTGCTTCCTCTGAACCTTCATAGACATATGCTGTATCAAAATAAGTCAATCCAGCATCCATAAAGGCATCCACCATCGTCTTTGTTTCTTCAATATCAATCTGTCCATTAGTGCGTGGTAAGCGCATCATACCAAAACCAAGCTTTGGCGTATGTTCTCCAAAATAAGTCATATTCTCAACTCCTTTATTCTATTCTAACACAAAAAGCTTCCTAACTAGGAAGCTCTTTTCGTAAATATAAATGCAACGCCTGGATCTTTATTTTCAGCATGAATATCATAGCCATACATATCTGCAATTTTTGCGACAATAGAAAGACCTAAACCAAACTGTCCTTTCACCCCTTTAACATAAGGGTTGAAAAGATCCTCTTTCTTATCTTCATCAATAGGATCCCCATCATTATAGATAATAAGTGTATCTTTCTTTAATGTAATCATAATCACAGACTTCATATAACGTGACGCATTATCAATAATATTCTCTATCGCAACACGCCAATGCTCTTCATTACCGATAAAGGCTACATCATCTAGATCTGTTTCTATATGTATGTGCTGCATTGCTTCCATCTGCATAACAATATGTTCAATTAAATCTTTGATTGGGAAAGGTTTTAATTCACTTTCTTCTGCACTCAAGTAGTCTAGTCTATTTAAATAGAGTAATGATTTAACTTTATGTTCTAAGCGGTCCGCATTTTCTAAAATAACATCCATAGAACTTTCTTTATCACCATATGGGTAGATATCATCTTTCACACTTTGTCCATAGGTCTTAATAAGTGCAATAGGTGTTTTTAAGTCATGAGAAATGTTATGAATCATTTCTTCTTTGACCTTTTCCTGCTTCATGAGTTCATCCTTCATTGTCACAATCGCATTACCAACAACCCCTATTTCATCCTGTCTATCCATGACAAGGGTGCTATCCTCACGATTCGCAATAGAATCTACATAGGTTTTAATTTTCTTTAAAGGACGAATCAAAGAGATAACCCATAAAACAAGAACTAACGCAAAGATTGTGAGTACTGCATAAAGAATATAAATAATACGATTACGAATATCCCTAATCAGCTTATCTGAATAAGAGTTAGACATAATAGAAATCAAATACTCATCATCAACCTTCATAATACGATAATAATAGGTTTCTCTTGCATAAGTCCCTTTATTTTCTATCGTATAGTGTCTTCTACTGTTAACTATCTTCTCTAAATCACGTCCAAATAAGTAATTATAAAGTAATGTCAATGTAGTGGCATCACCATGCAGGTTACTAAATGTGAAGGCATTTTCTACTGGATCATAGACAATTGTATAAATAGGCTTCTCTTTATTATTAGAAGGCATGAAATCATATTCTACAGTATCTCTTTGTGATGTTTCTAGCTTTTCATACATCTGGTCATCGATAATATCATGAACATTAGAATCCACAACCGGCATAACAACAGCCACAAGCATAATAGCTAAACCTAGAATAACCACAAGAAGCTGTTTCAATAAAGAAAGGGATTTAAACATTAGTCTAATCTATAGCCAAAACCATAAATTGTCTTGATATTGATATTTGGCATCTTCTTTCTTAAACGTCTTAATGTATCATCTACGACACGGTCACTACCAAAATAGTTTTCATCCCAGACACGTGTTAAGACCTGTTCACGAGAAATCGCAATACCTTTATTCTTCATGAAATAGAGAAGTAGTTCATATTCTTTAGTTGTTAAATCAATTTCATGACCATTCTCTAATACTTTACGCTTTGATTCATCAATCATATAACCATCGATATCAATCATTTCAGTATCCTTATAAACACGCTTTAAGACATTATGAATACGAAGAATCACTTCCTTCATATTAAATGGTTTTGTGATATATTCATCACAGCCCTTTTCTAAACCTATAATACGATCAAATTCCTGATCTCTTGCAGACATGAAGACAATAGGCATATCAGGACGTGCTGATTTAATAGCAGTTAATAAGTCAAAACCACTATTCTTATCAAGCATGATATCAACAAGCCATAAATGAACATCATCATCACAATGCATTAAGGCTTCATCATATGTATAGAAAGAAGTACATTCATATCCTTCTTTTTCTAAATAAGTTCTTACTAGATCATTCAATTGTTTTTCATCATCAATGATGTTAATTTTGTATTTCAAGAGACTCACCTCCCATATTTACCATTATAGTGAAAATATTGCCAGCAAAGTGGCAATATTTTGTTAGATTATGTGATTATTTAACGGCATAGCCTTTTTCTTTAATAAGATTTACTACCTTAAGCACATTTTCATGACAGATTTCATCTGTCTGTGCTTCAACCATGACACGAATTAATGGTTCTGTACCAGATTCTCTTACTAGAATACGACCATCATCTCCTAATGTTTCTGTCACTTCTTCAATTGCTTTCTTGATATCTTCATCATTTAATACTTCAGCTTTATCTTTTACACGTACATTGATTAATAGCTGTGGATAAATAGTAACTGGTTCTGTTAACTGAGCTAAAGTCTTCTTATTTTCAATACATGTTTCTAGAATCTTTAATGATGTTAAGATACCATCACCTGTAGTTGCATGCTTAGAGAAAATAATATGACCAGACTGTTCTCCACCAATAACGTTGCCATTAGTCACCATGTTTTCATAAACATATTTATCACCAACAGCAGTCTTTGCATAACCAATACCAATCTTATCTAAAGCCTTATAAAGACCAATATTACTCATAATTGTAGTAACGATTGTATTGTTAGCGAGTTCATTGTTATTCTTTAACTCCTGACCACATACATAAAGAATCAAGTCACCATCAACAACTCTACCAAATTCATCTACAGCTAAACATCTGTCTGCATCACCATCAAATGCAAAACCGATATCTAAACCTTTTTCACGGACAAAGTTCTGTAATGCACCCATATGTGTAGAACCACAGTCAGTATTGATATTCACTCCATCAGGATGATCATTGATAACATATGTTTCTGCACCTAATGCATCAAATACTGCCTTTGCGATATTTGAAGACGCACCATTAGCACAATCTAAACCAACACGTACATTTCTAAATGCTCTCTTAGGAATACTCATTAAGTAACCGATATATCTGTTTCTACCCATAGAGTAATCAAAAGCACGACCGATATCATCCTTAGTTGCATATGGAAGTTCTTCAGTCAAACCATCAATATACATTTCAATCTGCTTTTCAACATCTGCATCAAACTTCTGACCTTTATCATTAATAAGCTTAATACCATTATCATAATAAGGGTTATGTGATGCAGAAATCATGATACCACAATCAAATCCATCAGTTCTTACAATATAAGATACTGAAGGTGTTGTAGTTACATGAAGAAGATATGCATCTGCACCACTTGCAGTTAAACCAGCTACAAGTGCATATTCAAACATATAACTTGAACGTCTTGTATCCTTCCCAATAACGATTCTTGCTTTATGATGACGGTTATAGTACCAGCCTAAATAACGACCTACTTTAAAAGCATGTTCTACTGTTAAATCCTTGTTTGCTTCTCCTCTAAAACCATCTGTTCCAAAATATTTACCCATCTTTACTTTTCCTCTCTATTTTTTCTCAATAAACATAGTCACATCAATAGTATTCTGTGATATCTTATTGATTTTGTCATTCCCCTGTAATGCGATACCAGATAAAGTTGTTGATCCTGATAAATTAGAAATATCGACCTGACATGTAATATAGTTAATATCACTAATATCAGTACGTTTACCATAGATTGTTACAGTAGAACTAGATAACTTATAATTTGTCATCTGATAGCCTTCCTGCAACTGCCCAACAAATTCTGGTTTAACTGGCACTTCTTTAGAATAAGAGTCAACATGACAGCTGACATTCACCTTTTCTGGTGCGATTGTACATTGTACTTCATTTCCATCTGCATCAAAAGCTTTAATTTCACATGCCTGTTCAAATGCCTTTGTCTTATCCTCCACATCAATAAGCGCCTGGACCTTATCAATCTTATCAAGATTATTCTGTGTCGCTGTTATTGTAACACGTTTTGTAGATATTGAATCGACTGAAACACTATATTTTTCATTTAATTTATCTTGATTAATAAACTTATAGCCTAAATCGAACTTTGCATCCACCTTAGGCAGAATCTTAATTGTCACTGTTTCAGGAATAAGCATCACAGTCAAATCACTATCAAAATTTCTTGTCTTTAATGTAACATGATGTGTTCCTTCATTATATTCAGATAAATCACAATAAACCTCATAATTACTTGTTAGCTTAGTTGTATAGATATCCATAGAAGGACCAATCAAACCTATTTCTACAGTTGGAGGTATTCCTGATACATCATAGCCATCCTTTAATCCTTCTACCTGTACTGGCACCTTCTTAAGAGTTGCCCCAGCCGTTGTAGAATTCATTACATCCCCACCAGAGAATGAAACAAATAAGAATAAAGCAAGCACAAATGAAAGAATACGCACAGAATGCTTATTCTCAAGAAGCTTATCTAACAGCTTATTAAAGTAGTTATAGCCTGTAGAAACCTTTTCTACTGTTTTTGTATAGGTCTGTTCTCTTTCTTCTTTTTTAGCTTCTGTCTTCTCTTTTTCAGATTTTTCTTCCTTTACAAACTGTAAGAAGAAATCCGTTGTAGAATCCGTTTGTTTCTTTTTCTTAGGATCAGTCATGGGATTCACCACCTTCTCCATACCAGTTCAATTCAGCAATTAATTTAGAGCGAAGCTCATTCAAATTGATTCTTGTCAATTCTCCATTCGCTGCAAAACTGACATTTCCTGTTTCTTCAGATACAACCACTGTCAAAGAATCTGTGATTTCGCTAATACCAATTGCCGCTCTATGTCTTGCTCCATACTGTGAAGGAATTTCCTTATTTGTAGGAGGATAAAAGCAGGCAGAAGCAACAATCATATCATTCTTTATAATAGTTGCGCCATCATGAAGAGGTGTTCCTTCATAAAAGATAGTTGTTAAAAGTTCTGCTTTAATAGATGCAGATACCTTCACACCAGTATTAATAAAATCCTGTAAAGACTGACGACGTTCAAAAGTAATAAGTGCACCTGTCTTATCCTTAGACATTGTTGTAATAGATTCAACAAGTTCATCCATTGCACGTTCTCTTTCATCATCAGATAAGCGATGCTGTACTTCATTTTTAGTCTGTCCCATCTTCTCTAATAAAACTCGTATTTCTGGCTGGAAGATAACAACAATAGCCAATACTCCCCATGTGATCACTGCATCAACAATTGTACCAAGAGTAACTAAACCTAGTACACTTGTAGTGGCCTTAACAAGAAGGACAACAATAACCCCTTTAAATAACTGCATAGTACGCATGTTTGTCTTGAACATCATGATACCATAATATAATAAAACCCATACTGCCAATAAATCAATAGCTGATTTTACAAACTTCCATATTATTGGTAATTCCGACGTAATAACATTTATCATAACATCAACCTCACTTACAAATATTATAGCAGTTTTAAGAATCAATGGAAATAAACATTGACAGGTTACACTTATAGATATTTGTAAAGTAAGCCTTTTCAAAACACATAAAAGGGTGTACAATACGTGACTAGGAGGCAGATTATGAGTAACAAAATTATTATTGAAACTTCAGCTAGACACATTCACTTAAGTCAGGCTGATTTAGAAACATTATTTGGTGAAGGTTATGAACTAACAAAGAAAAAGGATCTTTCTCAGCCAGGTCAGTTTGCATGTGCTGAAAAGGTAAAGGTTGTAGGATCTAGAGGCGAAAAAGCTATGTCTGTTCTTGGACCTGTTAGAGACCATACTCAGATTGAATTAGCTCTTACTGATGCAAGAGCATTAGGTTTAGAAGCACCTGTTAGAGGATCTGGAGACCTTGCTGGTAGTGGAGCTTGTAAATTAGTTGGCCCTAAAGGTGAAGTTGAATTAACTGAAGGCGTTATTGCTGCAAAACGTCATATCCATTTCTCTCCAGAAGATGCTGAAGCAATGGGTATTAAGGACCGCCAGATTGTAAAAGTAGAAGTTGAAACAAATGGTCGTTCTTTAATCTTTGGTGATGTTATGTGCCGTGTTAAAGATACATATGCTACTTTCATGCATATTGATACAGATGAATCAAATGCTGCTGGTGGACCTAAAGAAGGTACAATTATTGTTGATTAATTTTAAAGGAGAAGCAGGTCGCTTCTCCTTTTTATCTTGCCTTTGTTGCATAATCTTCAATTCTTTTGATCTTCTGTGAGAATAATTCTATTTCATGATTATCGAAGTTCTCAAAGATATTGATATGATGTTCTTTTGGAATGACTGGACGATTCTTATTCATGACTGCAAGAACCATCTTCTCCTGAATACTTAAATCAGGATAATAGATTGCACCGCCAAGTCCTGCCATTGTCGTTACATTCTTTAATATAGAATAATCAAACTCTTTAGTAATATAACTCATGAATTCAGCATGGAAAAGAGCTGTAATGTAAATAGAATAATGCTTCTTAATAAGTAATCCCTGATTCTTCTTGATAAAATCCACCATCTTTGGATCAAGTGCCCCATAATACACAGGAATACCTAAAACAATCGTATCTGTCTTCTCCAAGACAGCCATATCTAATTCATCTAGGTTCATCAACGTGCATGTATGATCAAGATATGTATTAATAACACGTGCTATTTTAGCTGTTGCTCCATGCTTTGATGTATAGAGTATTGTAATCATCCTCACCACTCCCTTTTATTTAATTCTAAACTAAATAATTAAAATAAAAAAGTGCCGAAGCACTTTTTTAATATTATTTATTCACTGCATCCTTAAGTGTAGAGCTTGCTTTAAAAGCAGGAACTTTACTTGCTGGGATTTCGATAGTTTCACGAGTTCTAGGATTAATACCTGTTCTCGCTTTTCTTTCTCTTACTTCAAAAGTTCCAAGACCTTTTAAAGCAACTTTATCACCTTCAACAAGAGCTCCAGATACTGCATCAACTAAAGCATTAATAGCACGTTCTGCATCAGCTTTAGTTAAAGATGCACCTTCAGCAACTTTTTCTACTAATTCATTTTTCTTCATGAATAGATACTTCCTTTCTTTTCAACTTGTTCCATTATACCATTTTGTTTGTACTACGTATATAGTTATAACAAATATTGATTATAGAGTAAACCATAACGCAAATATACAACATTTAAGAATGAAACTGTATCAATAAAGCCAGAAATAGAAGACTGTGTATAATCACTTTCTTCACCATTTAAATGGTAATAGTAATCTACTTCAGGATTTGTATAATCCTTATTCATAGTCACAATCAAAATACGAGCCTTCTGTTTCTTAACACGTGTAATCAATGAATCAATCAATTCTCTTCTTGCACGTACTGTCACAATAATAACCAGATCATTTTCTTCAATCAAATCAAGTCTTTGAACTTCATCTCCTCTATTCGCAAAAGCATAGAGGAACTTTTCAAGTTTCAACATCTTTAACTGAAAATCCTGACAGGCAATACGTGAGAACTGATAACCAATCATAAATACCTGAGGAGCATCATGAATAAGTTCGCAGATTTTATCAACATCTTTGATATCTAACTGCTGCTGTCCTAATTCCAATGATTTCTTTGTATCATCATAAACTTTATCTACAAGATATTGAGGATTCTTTTTAATCTTAAAATCGTCATCAAAAGAGAAATGAATTTCATCATGTGCTATTTCTAAAGCAATCGCCATTTCTTTTTTGAATGTTGCAAAGTTACGACAGTTTAAATCCTTGCAGAATCTTGAGATTGTTGCTGGAGATGTATAACAAAGCTCTGCAAGATCATTAATTGAAATACTAGGAATCTGTTCAAGATGTGTAAGTATTGTTTTCGCAATACTGTAATACATATCCTGTCCAGATGAAAAATTTACATATGTCATGAGAAGATATAGAATATCCGTCTCATTATAATCTCTAAATGGCTGATCCATAACTATTCCTTTCCTTCCAAATAATCCTGACGGCCTATTTCATAGAGATCATGTCCTTCACTATCAATTACAACAGTAAGTGGTAGATCTTCTACAACTAGACGACGTACCGCTTCAGGACCAAGGTCTTCATAGGCAATCACTTCACATGATTTAATACAAGAAGCTATAATCGCTCCTGCACCACCAATAGCACCAAAATAAACACCTTTGTATTTTTTCATTGCTTCTTTTACGTCGTTATTTCTTCTTCCTTTACCAATCATACCTCTTAATCCCTGTGCTAACATTGTAGGAGAATAAGCATCCATACGATAAGATGTTGTAGGTCCGCAGCTGCCAATAACATGACCTGGCTTTGTAGGTGTAGGACCCACAAAATAAATCACCTGATCATAAGGATCAAAAGGAAGTGTTTCATTGTTTTTTAATGCTTCTACAAAACGTTTATGTGCTGCATCACGTCCTGTATAAATAGTACCGCTTAATAATACCTGATCACCTGCATGAAGTGATTCAACCTTTTCAATAGTAAGAGGTGTTTCTAACTTTATCATAATGTAACCTCCTGATGACGTGATACATGACAGCAGATAGCCACAGCACAAGGTAAACCTGCAATATGAGTAGGACAAGTTTCCACATGTAAGGCAAGCGCTGTTGTCTTACCACCAAATCCTGCAGGACCAATACCAGTCGCATTCACCTTTTCCAACATTTCTTCTTCTAATGCATGATAACGAGGATCTGGATGATGTTCTTCTATCTTCTTGATCATTGCCTTCTTTGCAAGATAAGTAACATGATCAAATGTACCACCAATACCTACACCAATCACAATAGGAGGACATGGGTTAGGACCTGCATCTTCTACAACCTTTAAGATAAAGTCCTTTACACCCTCAATTCCATCACTTGGTTTAAGCATCTTCACCTGGCACATATTTTCACTGCCAAATCCTTTAGGTGCTACCGTAATCTTTAACTTATCTCCAGGCACAATATCATAATGAATAATCGCTGGTGTATTGTCTTTTGTATTAATACGGTCAAAAACAGGATCATCCACCACACTCTTTCTTAAATATCCTTCAGTATATCCCTGTCTGACCCCTTCATTGATTGCTTCTGTAAGGTTACCTTCTACATAGACTTCCTGACCTATTTCTACAAAAATGCATGCCATTCCTGTATCCTGGCAGATGGGTTCCTGGTTCTGAGATGCTATATCCGCATTTTCCTTTAATATTTCTAATGTATGTTTAGAAACAGGAGAATCTTCTGTAGAGATGGCTTCTAATAAACGGTTATAGACATCTGTAGGAAGATGACAAGCTCCTTTAATACATAATTCTTTGATTGTTTCTGTAATTGTTTCTGATTTAATTATTCTCATATAATCACCTACACCAATTTCTTTTTCATTGATTTGAGATCTGGACAAAACAAACTATAGTAACGTAAACTCATTAACTGTACTGCAGTTAATAAAGCATGCTTTGTTGTCTTATTTTCAAGAGAACCACCGACTAATACCTTATATTCCACAGGAATACCTAGATTATCTTCATGAGTAGAAGTAATCCATACAATATGACATTTAGATTTATGAAGATACTGTAAGACCTTATGTCCCACATGTTCAAAGTTACCATTCAATGAAATCACAATCGCCACTGAATCTTCGTTCATCTGTTTTGCACATTCTAACTGTCTTTCTGAATCCATATATGCGATAGTAAACTTCTCTAACATCAATAAATCCGTCTGTAGTAATATTGCCGCACTTGTCGAGAACTGCGTTCCAAAGAAAGCCACTTCATCATGATCATGAATTAAATGAAGTACTTCGTCTAGTATCTTCCAATCAAGTATCTTTGAGAGCTGTGATGTGGATTCAATAATCTGCTGAGCAAACTCTTCGGTAGCCTTTTCTGGTGAATGTGCCATACATTCCAAATCAATATTAATCAAATTATTGAATTTCTTATTATTAGAATGAAAACTATTGCATTCCTGTTTTAAATGCGCAAAGTTTTCATACCCTAAAGCACGACAGAAACGTGAAATGGTCGCAGGAGATACAAAGCACTCTTCTGCAAGTTCACTAATACGCATATCTGGGATACGATAGAAATTATTAGCCATAAATAAAGCAATAAAATAGTTTGTATCTGTTTCACTAGCTGTATCTAGATAGATCATCAGGCGATAAAATAAATTTTTCATATTTTCTCTCCTTCATGTTATTTATCTATATTATTATATAATATTTTTCAAATTAAAAAAAGAAAGACATGTGCACTATTTTACATAAATTGCTATCTGTTCAAAACTTCAAAAGGCACTATTTTACATAAATATGAACCATATTCATATTACGTTCACAATTCTCCGTTATATTGATATATGTAGTTCACGGATACTCCCAAGTGACTACATAACTTCTCCCCCAAAAAGTTATTAAAAGAAAAATGACAGGCTTCCCCATCATATACGGCCTGTCATTTTTTCTATTTCAAGATTTCTCTATAAACACGTAATACGTTTTTATAGAAGACTTTTTCAATTTCTTCAGTTGTCAATCCTGCGTCTCTAAGTGCCTTTTCTAATTGAGGTAAATAAGACGCATTTTTCATTTCTAGATTTTGTGAAATACCATCAAAATCAGAACCTAAGCCAATACATTCAATACCTGCTAAGTCCTTGATATAAAGAATATGCTTCACCATATCTTCAATACGTGACTTTTCCACATTCTCACCTAAGAAACCTGCAGCATAGTTAAGACCCATAACACCACCACGATGCGCAAGCTTTAAAATCATATCATCACTCATATTACGGGCATGAGGACATACAGCACGTGCATTAGAATGAGATGCCACAAAAGGTTTCTTGACGATATCTAACACATCATAGAAACATTTATCTGACATATGAGACACATCAATAATCATGCCTAGATCTTCCATCTCTTTGATATAGGCTTTCCCTGCATCAGTGAGACCATGTACATCATCATATGTATGATAGCCATGTGTATCATCATTCATATCAAAATTAGGATATGTGAGTCCATTGATATGATTCCAGCTTAATGCAACCATACGTACACCTAAACGATAATAGTTTCTTAAATAAGAAAGGTCTTCATGAATGACTGCCCCTTCTTCAATAGTAAGCAGTGCACTCATGATACCATTATGTGTATTTTCCATAATTTCATCATAAGTTGTAACTGGGTGGATCTTATCCTTATTCTTTCTCATTTCCTGATAAAAATAATCAATACATTTCATCACATGATCAACTGGATCAGCTGTTTTCTTTAGTTCAGTGAAGATAGCGAAGTTCTGTAAAAGATAATCTCCTTCTTCCATCTTTTTTAAATCAATATTTAAGTTATTTTCACTTAATGAGAGGTGATTCTTTTCCATCTCATAGAGTGTATCACAATGCATATCTACTACTTTCATTACTTCACCTCAAATGGGATATCTAAAGTCTTATAGGCTTCTGTTTTATCCTGTGTTTCCTTAAGCCATTCAATGGCTTTTTTTAATTCTTCAGGGTCTTCTTCTACAATACCCCCTACTGCTACCTGTACAATATCATAAATAGACTGCCATAAATCATCAAAACTATGTGAATCCTGATCAGCCATTTCGCTATCTACATATACATCTAAATCTCTACCTGTTTCATATGCTTCTTTTAATGTCATTTTTCTCTACTCCTTTATATATCCAAAATGAATACAAGCTTTATAAATACCATCATCATCAATATCTGCAGTTACGTAATCTGCTTCCGCTTTAGTCATTGCATCACCATTACCCATACAAATTGATGTTGAGGCATGCTTCATCATTTCTATATCATTCTGTGAATCACCAAAACATATATAATGATCACTACCTAATACTTTACCTAATTCCATAATACCTGTTGCTTTAGATACACCTGCAATAGCAACATCCGCAAAACAGGATAAACCTGGTAATACAGAAATACCTTCTAAATCAAGAAATGGTTTATAATCCCACCCTTTAGGACCATAGATAATCATCATATCGACAAGATCAGTCCCGTTATACTTTTCAACCGGTCCTATCTGGTTTCCAAAATAACGCTGTGTCTCTAAGACATATTCATCTGGTTCTTTTGTGATAATGCGATGTTCCTTCTTCAAAGTCACTGCAAGATTCAATTCATCTGCTTTCGCAATTGTATGAATAACATCTTCATTCTTAAAATGATGGGCATTGATCACATTGCCTTTCCCATCTGTAATCAACTGACCGTTATTAAACACAAATCCATCCCAGTCCGCAATATCCTGTATACCCGTACGTAAGAAAGAATCTCTTCCTCTTCCTGTTGAAACAACGATTGGATATCCTGCTTCCTTTAATTTCTTAAGCGCAAGAATCGTTGAATCATATACTATATGTTCATCTGTCGTACCTCTAATAGTACCATCTACATCAAAACACATCATTGGTTTCATACCATCAACTCCTTACGCCTATTATACATAAAAAAGAAAAAGAATGCATCATGCATTCTTTATCCGATAATACCTAATTCTTTCATTTTTTCATGCACTGCTTTAATACCTGTTTCTTCATCTTCTCCATCGGCAGTAATCACAATCTTTGCCTTTGTTGGAATACCTAATGAAAGAACGCCCATCATCGATTTAAGATTCACAGTCTTACCTGAATAAGTTAAGGTAAAGTCACTGTCGAAAGTCTTTGCGACTTCGATAAGATCCATTGCAGGTGTCGCATATAAACCTACTGGATCTGTTACGATACATGCTAAAGTTTTTGCCATAAATTGTAACCCCTTTCATAACTCTATTATACCACATCAAAAGGAGTATTAAATAAATAAACATAAAATAAATAAAAAAAACGAACACCGAAGTGTTCGTTATTTACAGATGGCAGGGGCTACAGGAATCGAACCCGTATCAACGGTTTTGGAGACCGATGTTCTACCATTGGACCAAGCCCCTAAGTTAAACTGCTTGTTTATATTACCATACCAATTTATAAAAAGCAATAGTAAAATACATAAGAAAATGATATTATTGTATACGTGAGGTGAGTCTATGTTTTTTAAACGTAAAGAAGCAGTACAAACACTTGAATTCAATCATGCTTATGAAGAGTTTCAAAATAATATGAATATTATTCTACTATGTGTGGATGATGATTTAAAGTTTGATGTAAGACATCCAGTCGATGCACAATGTTATCCTGCAAGACTAATTGATCAGCATGCAAAAAGAGATCTTGATCCTACTGCAACATATTATGTTTATGCTCTTGCAGCTGGAACTGCACATGAAGGTTCAAGAAAATTAGTCAAAGCAGGATTTAAGGTCTATGATTTAGGATCTTTAGTAGATTTTAGAGGCCCTGAAGAAGGTAACTCTGTAAAACAGAAAAGACATCAACATTAAAGAAGGACTATGGATTCATAGCCCTTCTTTTTCGTATTATTTTAGATCTTCACCATTTGTTTTAATGACTTTCTGATACCAGTAGAATGATTCTTTTCTACGTCTAGAGAAGTCACCTGTTCCATCATCATATCTTTCTACAAAGATGAAACCATAACGTTTAGCCATTTCACCAGTAGATGCTGATACTAAGTCAATACATCCCCAAGGAGTATAACCTCTTAAATCAACACCATCTAATACAGCCTCATGCATCTGTTCAATATGGCTTCTTAAGTAATCAATACGATAATCATCACGTACTTTACCATCTTCATCAATCTTATCATAAGCACCTAAGCCGTTTTCTACGACAAAGATTGGCTTCTGATAACGATCCCAGATTTCATTTAATGAATATCTTAAACCGATTGGATCAATCTGCCAGCCCCAGTCACTTGCTTTAAGATATGGGTTTGATACACCACCTAGGATATTACCTGAACCTGCCTCTTTACTCTTATCTGCTGTCTGACAATTAGACATATAATAAGAACATGTATAGAAATCAACTGGACCAGCCTTTAAGATATCTTCATCGCCTTCTTCCATAACGATGTTGATATTATTATCTTTAAAGTATCTCTTAATATAGTTTGGATAAGCACCACGGCACTGTACATCTGAACAGAACCAGTTCATTAAATGATTCTTTTCCTGGTTCACAATCTGATCATGAGGATCACATGTTAAACCATAGCTAGTGGCCATAATCTGCATACATCCTACTTGATAATTAGGATCAATTTCATGAGCCATTTTGACTGCAAGTGCACTTGCCACAAACTGATGATGTAATCCCTGGAAACGATTCTGAGGATTATCTACCTGTTCCATGAAATTCATTGTCTTGATTTCATTTAAAATACCCTGTGATAAGAAACCACCCATTGGTGTAGTCGCTGAGTTGATTTCATTGAAAGTCAACCAGTATTTTACTTTACCTTTATATCTAGTAAAAATTGCCTTACAGAAGTTTAAGTAACAGTCAATCATACGACGATCTGCCCAGGCATTCCATTTCTTAGTTAAGTTAAATGGTTCTTCATAATGGGAAATAGTAATTAATGGTTCAATATTGTATTTTCGACATTCATCAATTAATTCTTCATAGAACTTTAAACCTTCTTCATTTGGTGTTTCTTCATCTCCATTAGGGAAGATTCTAGTCCATGCAATTGAGAAACGATACATCTTGAATCCCATTTCTGCGAATAATGCGATATCTTCCTTAAAACGATGATAATGATCAATCGCATCATGTGAAGGATAGAAAGTACCTTCTTCTAATACTGGTGTAATGCGTTTACTTACTGTTGCACTTCCTCCAGTACATACGTCAGGACAGGAAATACCTTTTCCACCTTCCTGCCATCCACCTTCTAGCTGGTTGGCTGCAGTTGCGCCACCCCAATAAAAGTCTTCTCTAAAACTCATTATTATGTCCTCCTTGTTTTCAAGAGTATACTATCAAACATTGAAAGATTATGCTTATTATTTTCATAATTTGAATTTTGTATTGCACGGTGTTATATACTGTTTATAGGAGGAAGAGAGATGCATATTATCATTAATCATTCATCAATGGTTCCTATATATGAACAGATTGTAGAAGCTATTAAAGAAGCAATACTTTCTAATCAGTTATCTCCTAATGAAGCACTTCCTTCAGTACGTGCTTTATCTAAAGAATTAAAGATCAGTGCTTTAACTGTGAAGAAAGCATATGATTTCTTAGAAAAAGAAGGGTATACAACCACTGTTCATGGAAAAGGAAGCTATGTATTAGAGGTTTCTCAAAATGAAGTGAAAGAAAATTGTTTAAGAGAAACAGAAGAACTATTATCTCGTGCTATAGAAAAAGGAAAGTGTTCTGGCATTACTTATCAGGAAATGCAGGACATGTTATCTCTTATTATGGAGGATGTTTATGATTCACATTGATCATTTGAAAAAGAGTTATGACTCATTTACTCTTGAATGCAGCCTAGATATCCCTAAAGGTATTATTACTGGAATTATAGGAATGAATGGTGCTGGTAAGAGTACATTATTCAAGAGTATTCTTGGTATTAATCCTATTGATGAAGGTAACATACAGATACCTGATAAACAGGAAATTGGTGTTGTATTAAGTGAAACAGGGTTCAGTGAATTCTTTACTGTATCCGATATAATCAGTATTCTAAAATGTACTTATAAACGTTTTGACGAAGATTTGTTTCAATCTTATTGTCAGCGTTTTGATATCCCTTTAGATAAGAAAGTTCGTACATTTTCTACAGGTATGAAAGCAAAACTGAATATCATTATTGCGTTAACACATCATGCTCAGTTACTGATTTTAGATGAACTAACTGCAGGACTCGATGTTCTTACTAGAGATGAAATACTAGATATACTGAGAGATTATATGGAAAAAGAAGATTGTACTATTCTTATTTCTTCTCATATATCTAGTGATTTAGAATCATTATGTGATGATCTTTATATTATCGATCATGGACAAATCATCATGCATGAAGAAATGGATACACTTCTGTCTCAATATGGTGTGTTAAAGGTATCTAAAGAAGATTATAAAAGCTTAGATAAAGATTATCTGCTGGAAGTAATGAAAGAACCATTTGGTTATTCATGTCTTACAAACGAAAGACAGTTCTATAGTGAAAACTATCCTACTATTGTGATTGAACAGAATCATATTGATACAATGATTCCTATTCTATTAAAAGGAGAGCGCTTATGAAAGGACTACTCAAAAAAGATTTATTATTACTCAAGTCTCAAATAAAGTATATTGTAACGATTGTTGTAATCTGTCTGATTATGGCTTATGCAAATTCTGGATTTGCGTCTATTTCTAGTTATCTTACATTTATGGGAACAGGACTTGTCTTCAATTCATTTTCTTATGATATGTATCACAATGAGATGACTTATCTCTTTGCCCTGCCTTTTAGTAAGAGAGAATACTGTTTAGAGAAATATATCTATGCACTCACTGTTACATTCATATCATGGCTGATTGCTTTCCTTATAAGTTCCGCAACTCATATTAACTTAGAAACAACAATTGTCCAGCTTGCCATGCTCTTTTCCGCATTCATATATATTTCTATCACGATTCCTGTAATGATGAAGTACGGTCGTGAAAAGGCAACTATTATTGTCTTAATGTTGATGCTTGTTTTATTTCTTGCAGTTGCAAGTGGTGCGACTTCAGTAGGCATGTTGATGAGTCAAATTTCAGCATTCCTACTCATTGGAATATATGCATTCATTGTACTATTTGCTTTGATCATCTCTTATAGAAGTACAATCAGCATCCTTAACAACAAAGAACTCTAACAAAGAACCGCTACATGTTGTAGCGGTTCTGTTTGTTTATATATTGTCCAATCATGATTCCAAGTAATGACGGGATCACACCATATAATACTATTTCTGAACTTGGTACCAATATCTTTTCAATATCAGTCAACGATACATGAATAAAGCTTAAATAACAGCCAAGTATTTCCATCATACCAAAGAATAATGTAAGCAAATAAATAGCACGATGGTCTGACTGACCGTAAAGCACTGATATAATAAAAGCTGATGTCGGCAACACTAAATATAATATAAATAATGACACTTCAATAATCTGTCCTGGATGTGTTCTTGACCAGGCAAATAAAATATATAAAGACCAAATCATCATATAAATGAGAAATGGAATCCCCTTCTTTAACTTCTCCATATTAACCACTCCCTAATATTATTATATTACAAAATATATGTAATAGTTATGAATTTGATACTTGATCACTAGGAAGAGCTAATAAGAAGATTGTCACAAGAATCATCGTAAAACCAACAAGATCAATACATTTGAATGGTGTAGATAACCATACAAACGCAAATAATATAGCTGATACAGGTTCAATACTTGCAATCATACTTGCCTTGACTGGACCAATATCTACAACTCCCTGTAAATATAATGTGAAGGCAACTGCTGTTCCTATTACTATAATACCTATTGTTGCAAGTACTCCAGCTAAGTCTAATGCAGGGGCAAGAGTCCATGTCTTGCCTGCACATAATAGCGCAATACCGCCGAATAACATTCCTATACCAGTGACTGGAACACTGCCATATACAGCCATCAGACGCTTAGGATAGATAGAATAAGCAGCACTCGTAAAACCACAGGCAATATCCCAGAATAATCCTGCAGGTGTTAATGATAAACCATTTAGATGACCATGAGTTGCAATCACAAAAGCACCACCTAAAGCCAAGATAATACATAATAATTCTACCTTATTAGGTAATCTCTTTAATGTAAGACAAACGACAATCATGATATAAATTGGTGAAAGATACTGCAACACTGTAGCAGTTCCCGCATTAGATGTATTAATAGCCTGTAAATAAGTAAACTGACACAACATTAAGACAAAACCAAAACCAAATGTTTTAAGTAAGTCTTTCTTTTGACTGACTAAGCGTTTCATAGATTCTTTTTGTGTAAATACACCAAATAATGTAATCAACAATCCTGCAAAACACATACGCATAGATGTAAGCCAGAGTGGATTAGCTTGATAATAAGTAAATAAGAACTGCCCGCTTGCACCTGAAAAGCCCCAGCATGTCCCACCAATCAAAGTGAGAAGTACTCCTCTTTTAAAATATTTCATAATATTTCTCCCAAAAATATGTTCATATATCATAACATAATTCATTTGAAAGAAAAGAAAAAAAGGCAGATTTCTCTGCCTTACTTATTGAACTTGAATGTCTTAATACCAGGATAAACTGCACTATCACCTAAAGCTTCTTCAATACGAAGTAACTGATTGTATTTAGCAACTCTTTCAGTTCTGCTTGGTGCACCAGTTTTGATCTGACCTGCATTGAGTGCAACAGCTAAGTCTGCAATAGTTGTATCTTCTGTTTCACCTGAACGATGAGATACGATTGCTGTCATGTTTGCGTTATGTGCCATCTTAATGGCTTCTAATGTTTCAGATAGAGTACCAATCTGGTTTAGCTTAATGAGGATAGAATTACCTGCTTTTAATTCAATACCCTTAGATAAACGTTTAGTATTAGTAACGAATAAGTCATCACCTACTAGCTGTACTTTATCACCTAACTCCTGAGTCATTAGAGTCCAGCCTTCCCAGTCTTCTTCATCTAAACCATCTTCTAATGAATAGATTGGATACTTTTCAACTAAAGACTTCCAATGCGCAATTAATTCTGCAGAAGTATAAGTTTTACCTGATTTAGGTAATTTATAGAAGCCCTTCTTATCTGTCTTCCATTCACTTGATGCAGCATCAATCGCAAGTACAAAGTCTTTACCTGGTTCATAACCTGCATTCTTAACTGCTTCTAGAATAGTTTCGATTGTTTCTTCATCAGTTGATAAATCTGGCGCAAATCCACCTTCATCACCTACTGAAGTAGCGAGTCCCTTAGACTTTAATAATGACTGTAATGCATGGAATACTTCAGCAGCCATTCTTAGAGCATCCTTGAAACTATCAGCACCTACTGGCATGATCATGAATTCCTGTACATCTACAGTATTTGTAGCATGAGCACCACCATTTAAGATATTCATCATTGGAACAGGAAGCTTATTCGCATTTACACCACCAATGAAACGGTATAAAGAAACACCTTCACTCTTAGCTGCAGCTTGAGCAGCCGCTAAAGAAACAGCTAGAATCGCATTGGCGCCAAAGTTAGATTTATCTTCTGTACCATCTGCTTCAATCATTAGTTTATCAACATGATATGTATCTCTAGCATCTGCACCAATGACTGCTTTCGCAATTTCATTATTCACATGTTCGACTGCCTTAGAAACACCTTTACCACCAAACTTCTTAGGATCGTTATCTCTTAATTCTAATGCTTCAAATTCACCTGTAGAAGCACCACTAGGGCTTGCAGCACGTCCTACTGTACCATCTGCAAGAGTCACTTCTGCTTCTACTGTTGGATTTCCACGAGAGTCAATAATTTCGCGTCCATATACTTTCTCAATTAAATATTTGTTCATTGTTTACCTCCAAGTTAGTAATCTCTAACTGTAGTTAGTTTAGCATAACCACAGTTATTAAACAAGTAAAATGACCAGAAAAATTAATTTAATATATCTATTGCATTTATCTCATGTGCATGATATTATCTAGTTAGTTACTTCTAACTAGTAACTAAAAAAAACATATCCTTACAATCCTTATAAAAAGAGTGGCCGTAGCCACTCTTTTTATTCGATATTTAATTGTTGTGAGAGATGATGAGATGCAAGCATCACTCTTGTCATTGGCAGATCATGATTAACTGGAGAATCTACACCAAAATAGACTTTCATTACCATAACCGCAAAAGCATTGGCATCGATTGCATATTCAAGATCATGAGGTTGTTTCATATTTGTATAATCCTGATAATAACGTCTTAATTCTGTAAATAACGCAAATAAGGATTTTTGATTTTCCTTCTTGAAGGCATCGATATCAACATATAAGCATCCTTGCTTTCCTGATATATATTTCACTAAATGATAGTTCTGACCTTCTGGCATTTCATAAACAACATCTACGCGAGGGACATCCTGAAGACTACAGCCAAAAGAGATCAGTTTCTCTAAATAACGTTTCAACATGAGTCTTACCTCCTTCAACATCACACTTGTGATGTTGGTAGTATTTTACACCAAAAATCACAAAAAGCAAGAATATCACTAGTAATATTTAAGTGGTAAAATCAAGAGATTATCATTATATATGCTTTTTTAGTGCCTCCATATAGGCTTCTCCATAACGTGAAAGTATCATATTCTTCTGTGTAATAGTGCCTACTCTCATGATTTCATCCACTAATAAAGGAACGGAAATGATTGTTTCACCATTCAATTCTTTAGAGATAATACCAGTAGATACTGTATAACCATTTAAACCTATCAACAAGTTAAAGAGTGTTGCACGGTCTCTTACCTTAATGTTTCTCTTTCTATCTAATGTACTTAATACTTCTTCTGAGAAATAGAAAGAATTATACTCTCCCTGTTCAAAAGAGAGATATGGGTAATCTTCTAAGTCCTTAAGTGTTAATGTCTTCTTATAAGCTAGAGGATGGTGATACGAAATAAAAACATGAGGTTTTGCGACAAAAAGTTCTTTAAATTCCAAGTTATTCTGTCTGATCATCTTCATGATGACTTCTTCATTCTTAGGACATGTATAAAGAACACCTATTTCACTTTTCATAGTAGAAACATCTTCGATAATTTCATGTGTTTCTGTTTCTCTTAATGTGAAATCATATTGGTTAACACCAAACTGTCTAATAACATCTACAAAGGCATTGACCGCAAAAGAATAATGCTGGCAGGATACACTAAAATGGGGACTTTGATGTTTATCATTCATATAGCGTTCTTCAAGTAGATCAGCTTGATCTAATACCTGTCTAGCATAACTTAAGAATGTTTCTCCTTCCCTAGATACAATAACACCTTTATTGGTACGCCTAAAGATTGTGATATGCATTTCATTTTCTAATTCTTTAATCGCATTTGTAAGAGAAGGCTGTGAGATAAATAGTCTTTTAGCAGCCTGAGTAATGCTTCCAGTTTGCGCCACCATGACGACATAACGTAATTGATTGAGTGTCATGATTTTCCTCCTTTTCCTGGGAAATTATTTTGTTTTGAGTGTCAGTTCTGCAATCTTTGTCTTACCATCCTGTAAATAGAGTGGTAATGTACGTGACGATGATGTAATAGAATCCTTGTCTGTTTTCTTTAAGTAACCTTTAATCCCTTCTTTACTTTCTGCAAGAATGAGATCAGGAACACTACCTACATAGTCTGATAAATCAGGACCATAGGTTTCTCCTGATTCGTTTTTAGGATATCCCTTTTCAACGATTTCTTGACTATCAGGAATAATCAAATGATTATTAATATAGGCAATCTCAAAGCGAGACATATCATGAGATATATTTTTCTGAAAATAAAGAACACCACATATAGAAATCATAAAAAAGAGGGGAATAATCCAAAGTATTTTATATTTTGACATCCATAACTTCTCCATCTTGTGTAAATGCAAGAACCTGGTCTTTATGCCCGTGTTCTTCTATAAATCTTTCAATGACATCATATTTATTCCAGCAATGCATTGGGACAATATAACGAGTATGACAAACCTTTAGGAAATCTGTCATACCTTCATGATAATGATCTTCTAGACGAGGATCTAAAGGAACAAAGGCCACATCAATATCAAAGTCCTTCATCTTTTCTAATTCTGTATGATAAAGGTTCTTCTGCCAGTCAAGCCATTCTTTATCTTCACCAACCCAATCCCAGTTATTGAGATCTCCTGCATGATAAAGAGTATAACCATCTACTTGTACCATAAACGCAATACCTTCATCATTCGATAAATAAGTACTGACTTCTATAGTAGAATCAAAATAAACAATATTATCCTTTAAATAAGTGATAGAATCATCTTCTATCTTCTCTATATCACTAGATAGTAAATAATGAACATTATTGTATTCTTTCTTTAAATCAAAGATTTTCTTTGAATAATGATCACCATGTCTATGACTTGCAAAGACATAAAATTTCTTACCAACAGGCACTTTTGGAATAGTCCCTGTATAATAATCAAATAACAAGCATGTACAATCTGTTTCTATAAAGAAACTGCTGTGTGCTATATAAGTAATTTTCAACATAATACCACCCCTTTTTTTGTATTATAACACCTTTGATTCTCTCTTCCATCTATTTTATAATACCCAAAAAGGGAGATGAAATTATGACAGCATGTATATATGTCGGTATGGGTGGTTTTATTGGTTCAGTGTTACGTTATTTAGTAGGTTTAATTCCTTTAAAGACAACCCATGGATTTCCATTACTGACTCTATTTATTAATATTCTAGGGGCTTTCTTAATAGGTTTTATTAGCACTGTAGCTTTAAAGAAATCTATGAATCCTCATTACGTTCTATTACTTAAAACAGGATTATGTGGGGGATTTACTACCTTCTCTACATTCGCTTTAGAATCTATCACTTTACATAAGAATGGCAATACAACTCTTGCAGTGCTTTATATAGTTTTAAGTATAATGCTTGGACTAAGTGCAGTCATTCTAGGTGATTATTGTGCACACTAAAAGGCAGATTTCTCTGCCTTTTTAATTACTTGATTGCTTCTTTTAATGCACATGCAAACTGATCTGCACATGATGTATTTCTCATACCACAAGTATTGCCTTCTAGAATAGCTGCAATTTCTTCAGCTTCTTTACCTTCTACAAGTTTACTAATGGCTTTTAAGTTACCATTACATCCTCTAGTAAATACAACGTTATGAATAGTATGACCTTCTAAGTCAAAATCAATAGTAGTTGCACAAGTTCCTTTAGTTTTATAAGTAAAATGTTCCATAATCATATCCTCCGTTCCTTATATTAACAAAGGAAGGAACAATGTGGCAAGACCTAAAAAGAAGAAAAATCCCATACAGTCTGTCACAGTTGTGACAAATACACCTGATGCAAGTGCTGGATCGATATTTAAACGTTTTAAGATAACTGGTACTAAATAACCCGCAATATTAGCTGCAAGCATATTTAAGATCATAGCAAGACCTGCCACTAAACCAAACCATGGGTTGCTTGCAAACCACCAGGCACCAAATGCGACAATAATGCCAATCACAATACCTGATAATAAACCAACTGTGATTTCTTTACAGAAAATCTGGAAGGCATTGTCTTTATCCACTTCACCAAGAGATAAACCACGACATAAAATAGTAAGTGACTGTGTCCCTGCATTACCACCCATTCCAGTGACAATGGACATAACTGAAGATAAAGAGACTACTTTCGCAATAGTCGATTCAAAATTAGCAACAACTGCAGCCGCCATCACAGCTGTAAATAAGTTTACAATAAGCCAGGGAATACGGCTCTTTGCGGATTCTAATACCGTAGAATCTACACGTTCTTCACCACTCATACCAGCCATCAAGTTGATATCTTCTGTTGTTTCTTCTTCCATGACATCCATAACATCATCTATTTCAATAACACCAAGCATATGATATTCTGAATCAACAACTGGCATCATATAGAAGCCATATTTCATAAACTTCTTAGCCACTTCTTCCTGGTCCATATTGACATCTACTGTCTTTACATTGGGATTCACAATATCCATGATTGGTGTATCGAAAGAAGAAGACACAATATCTCTTAATGAAATAACACCTTTTAATACCTTTTCTTTATCTAAAACATATAAATAATATGTTGTATCTTCTTCAACCTGAGTCTGTAAGAACTCTAATGTCTTTAATACTGTATTATTCGCTTTAATAGAAATGAATTCTGTTGTCATGATACCACCAGCAGTGCTTGGATCATACTTCAACAGACTTTCAATATGTGTCTTATCTTCTAAATCTAATTTAGATAATACATCTGCACGCTCTTCTGGATCATCTAGTTCACCAATCAAATCAGCTAATTCATCATCACTCATCTCATCTAAGATAGCACTCTGACGATCTTTAAGGAATGTTTTAAGGATCTCATACTGTTCATCTTCATCCTCTTCTTCCTCAATAACATCCGCAATAATATCATTTGGAAGTTTAGAAAGAATATTATTTAACTGACTATGATGATCCTGTAATACATCAAGAATATCCGCGGGGTGAATATCATCTATCGCTTCCTGAATCTGTTCTGAAGTCCCATTTATTAAGAGACTCGTAAGATGTTCTTTTGTCATCTTATCCATGTTATTCACCCTCCTTGTATATATAAAAGTCCTTTGCCATTTTATCATTTTTTATGTTAAATCTAAAGTCTTATGATGTAAAACTATTACAAAAAAAGTCATCGTTTAGATGACTTTCATAGCGCCCTGCTGTCTGATATGAGTAACATAACAGCAATGTTTACCCATATACTTTTCTATTTCATTCTTATACTTTCTTGCATAATCATTTTCAACAAATACTTGAATAGTACCTTCAAAACCAGGACCATGTACTCTTACTACACCCTTATCTTTTAGAATCTTTTCACTCATACAGATTGCAAGAGAAATGTTCTGATGAGAAGGGTCTTTTGAAGAATAAACATTCTGTAAATATTCAAATGAGCTGTTACCAGAACGTCTGATCTGAATCTTGAACTCATTGAAGTTACCATCTCTTAGTGCCTTTAATTCTTTATTCACACGCTTTTCTTCACTATAGAAATGCATTGCACGTAAGATAGCTCTATCTGAACATACTTTACGCATTGGTATAATATGATCGTAGAATTCATTTTCATCTACTTCTCTTAAGAATTCTTTACCGAAGTATTTAGCAACTGATCTCATTTCTTCGATAATAGCACGATATTCTTTAGTTAAGTTAACTGGTACATCTTTAGTATCTACAATACATAAAGAATGATTGAACTGTTCAAACTTGATCATCTGTTTCTTGATAAGTGGTTTCTTAGGGTCCTTGAAATCAATCTTAATTAAACCACCAATAGAACAAGCTGCCTGGTCCATTAAACCACATGGCTTACCAAAATAGATATTTTCAGCATACTGTGCAATCTGTGCAATAATTAATGGGCTAATAGAACCACTATTGTATAAACCATTTAAAATAGTCGCAAGAAGTACTTCTACTGCAGCACTTGATGACATACCTGAATAAAGTGGTACTTCACTTGTAAGATAAGCTTTAAAACCACCTACTTCATAGCCTAGTTTCTGAAACTGAGATACAATCCCTTTAATTAAAGATTCAGTTGTCCCCTGTTCATCAAAAGCTAACTTTAATCCTGCTTTACTAATTGTGATAGGACGAATATCTGGGAATCCTTCAGACACAATTCTTACAACATTGTCATCTGTAGGTGTCACAACCGCAATAATATCACGATTTACAGCACATGCAAGCATCTTACCATGCTGATGATCTGTATGCATACCACAGATTTCACTACGTCCTGGTGCACTATAGATTTCTACTTCTTCATCACCATATAAATCAATGAATTTTTTCAAAGCAGCAACATAACGGTTTTTCTGCTTTGTAAGTCTAGCATCTTCAGTATAAAGATCCTTAATCAGTGCTTTGTATTCCCCTTTATTAAATCCTGTAATAATCTTACTTGCTTTCTTCACTTGAATCACCTCGAATTTATATATGAAATTATTGTTAGTTATCTATTAAGATTTTAACATTTCTTACTATGGTTGTACACTTCTAGACAAATGAATATTCGAAATTAATAACACAATAATATGTCTGATTCATTTCTTTGACCTTAGAAGTAATTAATTTATTAAGTTCCTTCTTACTATACTTATCATCCTTCATTAATACATCAAAGACAAGGTTTGTATGTGTAGGACCTCTCACTATTCTAAAGTCATGGATAGAGAGTGATGAATCAATAGATTCTACAAGGTCACTGATCTTATCTCTTAACTCATTTGTGAGTGTATCATGGATATCAATAGGATCCATATGAATAGTAGTAAGAATATGGAACTTCTCCATCATTGCACGTTCAATATTGTCTATTTCATCATGTGTTGTCATCATATCTATAGAAGCATCTACTTCACAATGAACAGTTAAATAACGACGTCCTGGGCCATAATCATGCATCATTAAATCATGAATACCCATAACGCAGTTATTACTCATTAAATAGTCTTCTATTTCTTTAATTGTTTCTGGATCTGGTTTAATACCAAGAAGTGGATCAATAGTTGATTTTGCGATAGAAATACCTGAAATGACTACAACAACAGATACTGCCGCACCAATTAAACTATCCACTGGTAGATCAGTAACTAAAGAAGCGACTAGAGCCACAATAGTTGCAGAAGTTGCCATAACATCATTCATACTATCCTGGGCAGCTGCTTCTAATGCGGTTGAGTTGATTTCCTTGCCTGCCTTACGATTAAAATAACCCATCCATATCTTAACTAATACTGAGAATATCAAAGCAATAAGTGCAGGAACACTAAACTTAACTGCTTCTGGATTAAAGAGTTTTAAGACTGCATCCTTTAAACTCATTAAACCAACTAAAATAATTAAAAAAGAAATACCTAGACCGGTAATATATTCAAAACGTCCATGACCATATGGATGTTCTGCATCTGGATGCTTATTCGCAAGCTTAAAGCCAAAGAATGTCGCAATATTACTTCCTGCATCAGATAAGTTGTTGTAACCATCTGCCACAATAGAAACAGAATGAACTAATGTGCCAAAAATGAGTTTAAATACTACAAGTATGATATTACATACTATAGAAATAATAGAACAGACTGTTCCATATTGTTCTCTTACATGTGCATTTTCAGTATTCTTATAATCACGTACAAATGTCTTTATTAATAACTGATACATAAATATTCCCCCTTATCTATTAAAAAAGAGAAAGGAACCTTTCTCTAAAAAATTGAAACAATTTTTCTAACGTAAACGTTTCTTCCATCACGTCTTACGAGTTCTAATTCATCCATCTCATCAAGATATCCTTCAATCTTTGCGGCATTGACTTTCTTATTCGCAATCTTAACCAACATCTCAATAATTGCAGGAGAATCATCTTTTACATAGGCATTATTATCCTGATCATAATGTGGTTTATTCAATAATGTATTTAATACAGCCACATAAGCCCATTTTACTTCTAGTCTTATAAGGTTGTACTGCATCCCATTAAATAATTCACCAGGAATGTAGTATTGATCATTTTTTTCGCTGTTTAGTTCTTCTACGTCATCTTTTGTAAGTATTTCTATCATCTTTATCTCTCCCATCTCGCCTATTATAACATAGACTTAATTATCTTTCACTCTTTTTGTGAATGTAGTTACATCGTCAAAACCAATTTCCTGATAATGTTTTAAAACATCATCTACATGTTCTCCTACACGATCACTTGTATGAGAATCAGTACCAACAGTAATAATTGTACCACCTAATTCTTTATAACGCTTCACAATATCAAAATTAGGGAACCCACATGTCTTATTTAATGCATATCCCGATGTATTGACTTCAATACCCTTACCCTTTTGAATAAGTGTCTTTAAGATTTCATCAATAATATCCTGATACAATTCATGTTCTACACGTTTATCCTCATAAGGGCCATAACGCATAATATAGTCTAAATGACCTAAACAATTAAAACAGTCAAATGTCTGTACACATTTTAATGTTTCTTCAAAGAATTCTCTATGTGCTTCTTCTTTAGTCTTACCCTTGAAGAATTCTCCATAATAGAATTCTGTATGATGAATGACATGAATAGAACCAATAACATAATCAAAAGGACATTGTGATACAAATTCATTGATTTCATCAATATGATCTGTGTCTAATCCAACTTCTACACCAATCTTAATAGTAATACGGTCTACATATTCATTCTTCAAGGCACTCAGTTCCATGAAATAAGCATCTGTATCTAGATCAAATGTATCAATAGGATAATCAAAATCACGATGATCCGTAAAACATATTTCATCTAATCCCATTCTAATTGCCTGTTCAATATGTTCACGAGGACTTGATTCACTATCACCACTAAAATGTGTATGCATATGATAATCAATCTTACGCATTGAGTCCACGCTCCTTCTTATATTCCTCTAATACTTCTGTTTCAGAGAAATGGCGTGTCACTTCATCTTCACCAATCATATATGTTTCATGACCTTTACCAAGTAATAAGACAACATCACCCTTACTAGCCATATCTAATGCATGATAGATGGCTTCTTTACGGTCAGGAATAATAGTATATTCACCATGATATTTATCAATACCGACTACGATATCCTTGCAGATATCTACAATCTTTTCTCCTCTTGGGTTATCTGCAGTCAAGATAGAATAACCACCATGCTTTGCGACTACTTCTCCTGATTCATATCGTCTTGTTTTAGAACGTTTTCCTCCACTACCATAGACAACAATTAGCTTATTAGGATTATATTGTTCTACAGTAGAAATAATACTTTCAAAAGAAACACCATTATGAGCATAATCAATTAATACACTATAATCAGGTGAGACATGCATAACTTGTCCTCTACCTAATACATGAACCTGTGGTAATGTATTTTGTATATCCTTTGTAGGTACATCAATTAAATAACAGATCATAATGGCCACTAATGCATTATAGGCATTGAACTTACCTGGCATAGAAGCTTTAAAAGAGGCATTAATCAATCCCTTCGTATCAAAGGTAATACCTAATTCACCATTCTCATTATATAACTCAATATGGAGAGCTTTAAGATCACTGTCTTTTTCAATACTGTATGTTAATACCTTGCAAGGAACATCCTTTGTGAACTCTTCAAAATGTTCATCATCCTTATTAAATAAACCAACCTGACAGAAATCAAATAAATGTTTCTTACATGCCATATATTCCGCAAAATCCTTATGTTCATTTGGACCAATATGATCAGGTGAAATATTTGTAAAGACACCATAATCAAATTCAATACCAGCAACACGGTTCATTTTCAAAGCTTGACTTGATACTTCCATCACACAGTATTCACAATCATGTTCTACCATCTTTCTCATGATACGCTGTAATTCATAAGATTCTGGTGTTGTATTGGCTGTAGGTTCATGGATATCTCCAATAAAAGTACCATTTGTCCCAATAATACCAACCTTCTTACCTGCATGTTCTAGAATAGACTTGATCATTAATGAAGAACTTGTCTTACCTTTTGTTCCTGTAATACCAACTACCTTTAATTCCTTACTAGGATAATCAAAATAAGCACAAGATAATAAAGCCAACGCAATACGTGTATCCTTGACCCTAATATAAGTCATCCCCTCTTTTAAAGGTACATCCTGAGAAATCACAATCGCATGGGCTCCTTTTTCAATCACCTGATCAATAAAATCATGTGCATTAAAAGCAGCACCAACCATACAGACAAATAAGCTGCCTTCTTCTACCTTACGTGAATCATAGACTAATGTTGTAATATCGACATCTTTATTCCCAATGATTTCATATTCAAAACCATTTAATAACTTTTCTAATTTCATACAAACACCTCTCTTACTCGATTATAACAAAAAAGAGGAGAGATTTAAATCTCTCCTCTTGTATGGAATACTTTTTTGTTGCCTGTCACCTTATGTCTTTCCTTTAATTTATCTAAAACATCATCTACAGTTAAACCATAGACACTCATTAAGACTAATACATGATAATATAAATCGCCGATTTCACCAATTAAATCTTCTTTAGATGTATTCTTAGCTGCAATAACTGTTTCAGTCGCTTCTTCTCCAACCTTCTTACAGATTTTATCAATACCTTCATTTAATAAGTAGTTTGTATAAGATTTTTCTACTGGATGTACTTTTCTATCTTCAATAAGATCATAAAGTTCATGTGCAAAATCACTATTGTCATAAGGAATCACTTCATTAAAGAAGCAAGAATAAGAACCTGTATGACAAGCAGCTCCGACCTGTTCTACATAAATAACGATTGTATCTAAATCACAATCTAAATAAAGACCCTTAATATGCTGGAAATGTCCTGATTCTTCCCCTTTATGCCATAGTTTATTTCTTGAACGTGAATAGAACCAAGTATCTCCTGTTTCTAACATCTTTTCATAGGCTTCTTCATTCACATAAGCAAGCATTAATACCTGTTTAGTCTTGACATCCTGTACAATTGCAGGTACAAGACCATTCATTTTCTCAAAATCTGGTTTCATTACATATTTCTCCTTACTGGAATACCTGCCTGTGCACAGGATTCCTTAACTTCATCCACTGTGGCTTCACCAAAGTGGAATAAACTTGCAGCTAATGCAGCATCGCAGTCTGTTTCTTTAAAGACATCTACGATATCTTCTTTACCACCACAGCCACCACTTGCGATAACTGGAATATTAACTGCTGCCACTACTGCCTTCAACATATCGATATCAAATCCATCTCTTGTTCCATCCGCATCCATACTTGTAAGAAGTATTTCACCAGCACCAAGAGATTCACATTTCTTAACCCATTCTATTAAATCGAGTCCAGTATTTGTACGTCCACCTGCAACATAGACATCCCATCCAGAATGGTCTTCTCTCGCCTTGGCATCTACTGCGACAACTACACATTGAACACCAAACTCATCACTGGCTTCCTTAATAATATTTGGATTCTTGACGGCAGCTGAGTTAACAGATACCTTATCTGCACCTGCTGCAAGAATCATACGAAAGTCTTCAACTGTACGAATACCGCCACCCACACATAGTGGAATAGAAAGTTCATCAGCCCCTCTTTGGATCAGGTCCTTGATGATGTCTCTATTTTCATATGTAGCAGTAATGTCTAGAAAGACAACTTCATCTGCACTTTGACGGTCATATTCTTTCGCTAGTTCAATGGGGTCACCAACATCCTTCAGGCCAACGAAATTAACACCTTTTACAACCTTCCCATCTTTAATATCTAGACAGGGAATAATTCTTTTAGCCAGCATTTTCAATGACCTCCTTTAGATTAATACGCCCTTCATAGTATGCTTTACCTACAATACAGGCATAATAATCACGTTTATTAACTTCATAGACATCTTCATCATCTTTTACACCACCAGAGACGACAAAGTTAATCTTAGAATTAGCGTGTATTTCTTCATAAAGAGGGAAAGAAGGACCTGTGAGGGTACCATCTTTAGAGATGTCCGTACATACTATGTATTTCACACCTCTTTCTTCTAATTGATGAATAAATGTCAGATAATCTACATCACTTGTTTCAAGCCAGCCAGCAATACTGACCTTTCTATCTCTTACATCTACTCCTACGACTATTCTTTCTGGTCCATACTTTTTTAATGCTTCATCAAGAAAAGCAGGATTCTTAATAGCCGCCGTACCAAGAATCACACGATCTACCCCAATCTCATCTAAATACATAGAGACTGTATCCATATCACGAATACCTCCTCCTAATTCCATGGGAATAGAAATAGCAGCACGTATTCTTTTAATTGTTTCTTTATTAGTTGCATGGGCATCTTTTGCACCATCTAGATCTACTACATGGAGATACTTTGCACCCATCTTCTCAAATCCTGCTGCTAATTCTTCAGGATGTGATGAATAAACAACTTTCTTATTGTAATCGCCCTTATAAAGACGGACTGCTTCTCCATCTTTTAAATCAATGGCTGGAATAACTAACATGACACCAACTCCTTAAAGGCACGTAAGATCTTCTTACCAATCTCTCCACTCTTTTCAGGGTGGAACTGCGTACCCATGACATTATCTTTATATACAAAAGCAGTAATCTTCTTACCACCATAATTCACATAAGCCCCAATCTCATCTTCTGGACAATGCGCACTATATGAATGGACAAAGTAGACATAATCGCCTTCTTCTACATACTTTAATAAAGGATGAGACTGTTTAATAACTAACTGATTCCATCCCATATGTGGAAGCTTTGCATCGACTTCCATCTTATCGACAGAACCCTTTAAGAATCCTAATCCCTTTGTATGTCCATTCTCACTGCCTTCTTCAAATAAAAGCTGCATCCCAATACAAATACCAAGTATTGGTGTTCCCTTATCCTTCACTTCATTAAGTACAGGTACAAGATGACATGCTTCTAAATTACTCATAGCTGCAGGAAATGCGCCAACACCAGGAAAAATAATGCCATCCGCCTGACGAATAACTTCAGGATCATTTGTGACAACTACATCCATCCCCTGTCTTTTACAAGCATTTGTGACTGATCCAAGATTTCCTACATGATAATCAACAATCGCAATCATTTATAACACCCCTTTACTTGATACTACCTGCCCAATGTGGGCTTCATCAATTGTGACAGCCTCCTTGATGGCACGTGCCATAGATTTAAATATTGCCTCTATAATATGATGTGTATTCTTACCATAATGTTCATTAATATGTAAAGTCATGAAGCAGTTATAGGCAAATGCACGGAAGAATTCTTCTGTCATTTCTACTTCATAATTACCTAGATGAATATTATCTAGTTCCACATTAAAAACTAAATAAGGACGTCCACTAAAATCCAAGTCAGTCGTCACAAGTGCTTCATCCATAGGGATAGTAAAATGACCATAACGGGTAATACCACGCTTATCACCTAAAGCTTTATTGAAGCACTGTCCTAAGACAATCCCTAAGTCTTCTACAGTATGATGAGAATCAACCTGTAGATCACCTTTACATCTTACCTTTAAATCAAAATTACCATGGAAAGCAAGAAGCTCAAGCATATGGTCCATGAACCCTACACCTGTATCCACATCTGCTTCTCCTTTACCATCAATATTTAAAGAAACATATACATATGTCTCTTTTGTCTGTCTTTCTATTTCTGCCTGTCGCATAAATTAATCCTCGAAACGTACCTTGATACTATTAGCATGTGCATCTAAACCTTCTAGATGTGCAAACTTCATAATATCATCCTTGAATGTGCCAAGTACTGCCTGTGGATAATAGCTGAAAGCAGAATGTTTTACGAAATCATAAACACCTAAAGCACTATAGAACTTAGCAGTACCACCTGTTGGTAATACATGGTTTGTACCACTCATATAGTCACCTAATGGTTCTGGTGTATATTCACCTAAGAAGATAGAACCAGCGTTCTTGATATTTGGTAATTGTTCTAATGGGTTATCTACTAATACTTCTAAATGTTCAGGTGCAATCTTATTAGATAAGTTAATACCTTCCTTGATACTATCTACAATAACAGCACCACCATAGTTATCTAATGAAGACTTGATGATGTCTTTACGAGGTAAGTCTTCTACCTGTCTAACTAATTCTTCATCTACATTCTTTACTAATTCTTTTGAAGTTGTAATAAGAATCGCACTGGCAAGCTTATCATGTTCAGCCTGGCTCATTAAGTCAGCTGCGATATATTTAGGATTTGCGTTCTCATCAGCGACAATAAGAATTTCACTAGGTCCGGCAATCATATCAATATCAACGACTCCATAACATAACTTCTTTGCAGTTGCGACAAAGATATTACCTGGACCCACAATCTTATCTGCCTTCGTAATTGTATCAGTTCCATAAGCAGCAGCGGCAACACCCTGTGCTCCACCACATTTATAAATCTTAGTAATACCAGCTACATAAGCAGCAGCTAAAATAACATCAGAGACCTTACCATCCTTCTTTACTGGTGTAATAATATAAAGATCTTCTACACCTGCAAGCTTTGCAGGTACAGCATTCATCATAACAGTAGAAGGATAAGTAGCCGTTCCACCTGGCACATATAAAGCCACTGTGGCGATTGGACGCACTAACTGTCCCATGACAACACCATTATCCTTATACATAGTCCATGATTTTTCAATCTGGTTCTTATGATATTCAGTGATCTGATCCTTTGTGCGTTCTAGAATCTTCATGAATTCAGGTCCTACCTTAGTAATAGCATCCATGATTTCTTGTTTAGAAACGATGAAATCATCCTTTCTAGAAACATGGAAACCATCAAACTTAGCACAGTATTCCTTTAATGCATCATCCCCATTTTCACGTACATTATTAATGATTTCACTGACTGCCTTATTGACTTCTTCAGATATTTCAGTTTTTCTTGTATGAAGTTTATTTTCTAGTTCTTCATAGTTTCCTTTATAAATCAATTCTTTTAACACTTTAATGATCCCCCTTCTTTAGTGCATCCACTAGTTTGAATATTTCATCCTTCTTATATTTTAAAGCCACTTTATTCACAACCATTCTTGTAGAAATATCTGAAATCTTTTCAATCACTTCAAGACCATTGGCCTTAAGTGTAGATCCTGTTTCTACAATATCTACAATCGCATCAGATAAACCAACAACAGGTCCCAACTCTACAGAACCTTCCAGTTTAATAATTTCTACATCCTCCTGTTTAGATGCGAAATATTCTTTTGCGGTCTTTGTATATTTAGAAGTAATACGTTTACGACGATTAAATGTCTTTGTGCGATATTCTGGATAAGCCGCTAACGCAAAATAACATTTACCAATCTCTAAATCTAATAACTCATAATAATCATCAAAATCAGATTCATCCAAAGTATCCTTACCGACAAATCCAACATCCACAATACCGTGTTCTAGGAAAGTCAATACATCATTTGCTTTCGCAAAGATCATTGAAATACCATCCTTTGTCTCTATTAATAACTCACGGTCTTTATTAAAAATAGGATCTATATCAAAGCCCTGCTGTTGTAATAACTTACATACCTGCTTTTCTATTCTTCCTTTAGTAATCGCAATCTTAATCATTGGCTTCATTCTCCTTTCCTATTGCATCCAATACATTATTCAAATGATATGAGAATCCAATAGAAGGTACGTTCTTATAGAAATGATCAAACAAATGATCATAACGTCCTCCCTGGAGAATTGGATGAGCACTATAATAAGAGAATCCCTTCATCATAATACCTGTATAATAGCTTCTTTCAGGCACCATGCATAAATCAAAGATCATATTCTCTTTATGATTAGAGAACTCATACAATGATTCCATCTCTTCAATAGCTTCTAGAAGTTCTTCATCCTTCACAATCTCTTTTACTTCTCTTAAACATTTAATATTCCCAAAAGCACTAGGAAGAATTAATAAGAGTTTATTTAAATCTTCATCAAAATCATGTGCTTCTACTAAATGTTTCATATCAGAACTTTTCTTTTTCTTTAAGATATCAGTAAGAGAACGATCCATTACAAGAGCCATTAAACGCTTATAGAACTTTGCAGAACCAAGTTCTAGTTTTAAATCACTTAAACCAATATTCTGCATTGTTTCTTCAATAAGTGATAAGCATTCCTGATCTCCCTCACGTCCAGGAAGACCAAATAACTCAATACCACCCTGGAACAGTTCTGAACTTCTACCTTTATGTCGTGCCTGGGTACGATATACCTTACCAAAATAACTATAACGTCTTACTTCATCTGTATGAGCGTTACTATAGATACGTGCAATCGGTACAGTAAAGTCAGTTCTTAACGTAATACGCTTGCCTTCATGATTGATAAACTGAAACATTGTTTCTTCATTTGTCCCAAAACCACTTAACAAGTCTGCATATTCAAATGTAGGTAATAATAACTCCTGATATTCATGTGCATTGAATGTTTTTCTTAAATGTCCTTCAATTGTACGCATTAAAGAAGCGTCCATTCTAGTTGCATCATTACTTTCTTCAGGAATCAGATATTTAAATTCTTCCAAAGTTATGTCCCCCTTATATGTAAAAAGGAACAGGTCCAATGACCTGTTCCCTTATGTCATTGTTTCGTGTCCGCTTTTTTGAGTTGTATGTCAAAACGGGCTGTATCAAATTGATATAACCCTAACTAGAACCACGATGGTGATGGTGTAAATTGTTGACAAAAATTGTATTTTTCATAAATATTCACCTCGGTTTTTAATATACTACCACATTTCATTCATAAAAAAAAGCATTTTAATACAAAAAAGAGCCTTAAAAAAGGCTCTCAATTATAAAATAAAACTGGAATTAAATTTTTATATAAATCTACCATGTAAAAATTGATATCTTTTCTTAAAATAATTGTTTAACATAATCTTGCAGGCGATGTAGTATTCGTACAATCAAAATAGTTTCTTTAGTAATCTGATAAAATATAATGTAATTATCACATGTTAAAAATCGAAATCCACTATCAATATTATTTTCTAAATACCATACTGGTCCAAGTCGAGGATATTCCTTAATTTCACCAATTTTATTGAGAATTCCTTTTACTGTTTTTTCTGCTGCAATCGGATTATTCAAATCATCATAGATATAATCATAAATTTTATCCAAATCTTTTCTTGATTTTGGTGAATAAAATACTTTAATCATTGTTGAATCTCTTTTCAAAATGTTTTAGCATTTCGTCTTCATCAATCCACCCTTCTTCATTAGCAGAAACAACACTTTCATTTAACATGCTCATAAGTTTCATCTCAGCAACAAGTTTATCGTACTTCATTGCTTTTTCATACATTTCCTCCTGTTCATTGATATCCATAATCGTATAACAACCATGACCATTTTTTGTCAAATAAACAGGTGAGCCAACAGATACTTTTTCTAGCACTTGATTATAATTTCTTAAATCTGAAATAGGTTTAATAACTGGCATAACAATCACTCCTTACATCATTATTATACGTATTTATTAAGAATAATTCAAAGTAATATTTTTAGAAGAATTTTACTAATAATTTGTTTTCCGTTCTTTTATAATTCTGTTAAATATAGGATAGGGTGTTTATTATTCCACTTTAATTAATCACTCATTCCGATTAGGGTGACCAAGTGTTCCGATGAACTTGAGCACCTAAGAAAGTAGGCTAACCTATCACTAGGCTAGCCCCTTATCAAACCGTACGTGCACTATTAATGCATACGGCTTACCAATTTACTATTTATTTAATTTATGATTGGACTATCTTGATAAAGAATAGTCCATTTTCTTTAATTTCTCTTTTGTATAGAACGCTATACCTAGTTCTTTAAGTTTTTGCATGCCCTTGTTGACATGACATATAAACGACTGCCTGTCGTAAAAAAAAAGAACCTCATAATGAGATTCTTATAAGAAAGTACTTTCATATTATCTAGAAGAACTTATATTCCTTTAATAGGGCTTCTAGATCAGAGCCCTCTATTCTTTTTAACAACTCTTTTAAGACAAGACGTTTTGTGAATGACTGAGTTTCCATGAATGTCTCATCACCATATAAAGATGAGAAGACACTTAAATAGTCTTCAATAGAATAACGATAAGCTGGAATACTTCTAGTGATATGTAATAAACTATACACTGCATTCATTGCGGTATGCACAAGATAATCTAAGCTACCTGGATATTCATAAGGTAATGAAACTCCTTCACCTATATAAGCATAATTTAATCCATTGGTGTGTGCTTCACAATGAGTACTAGTATGAGTGTAAGGAACGGTAGAAGCAGACATCAATGAGAATTCATTGATTTTATCTTGTGGAATACCTAAATGATAAAGCCATTCTGCACATATCTCATAGCCTTTACTTTCTAGCATAGACTTTGCTACATAATCACCTGTCTTCTCTGGATGTAATCCATGAAGTAAAATAACACATTCATTCTCTTTCTGGTTCTTATAGTAAGGCTGTCTTGGTATTGTCCAGTTGAGCTCCCAGGCTGATTCATTAATTGGAATAACACCACCTGTAATATCTTCACCAGAAAGTGGATCTTTTTGAAGTATATTTCTTAAGTAATAGATGATCTTTTCATAATGAGTTGTAATAACTGCATGCCCTATAGAATCTTTACTTTGACTAGTATGAATAAATAGAAGATCCTGATTTGTCAAATCTATAGTTTCTTCCATGCCTTCACTCTTAATAGAAAAGGCAGTGGCTTTATTGTCTTCTGTTTCTATATGAGTCACTTCAGTATTGAAATGGAAGACTACATGATGTGCCTCTAGATATTCTATAATAGGTACAATCACTGATTCATATATACAGTACTTAGGAGAAATCATGCTGTGCGAGGTCAATATATGCATATAGCGATGTAATGTCACTTTAAAAGAATAAGCATCATTGACTGGAAATAAAGCATGCCAATAATAATAGAAATCAGATTCCATAAAGTCCTGACTGAATACATCTTTAATCTGTTTACCTTCTAATTGTTCATCTGAAGTAAAGAAGAAATGAACTAGTTCTGATATTAATTGATCACTTAATTGTATATTATGAATAGTCTTCATAGGTGCATCATGATTTAAATAAGTCATTTCATCTAAAACAGTGAGTCCCTCTGTTTCTATAGAAGGTATAGAACGTAATATATCCCATAAATAGAGACTACGATTATCTACAAAAGAAAGATAAGACTCATAATGGTGAAATGAATCTACTGAATCTATAATATGAATATGTTCACCCTTTAATGAACCATCTCTCAATAAATAACAGGCAGTCACTAAGCTAGTAAAGTCACTTCCTAATATATATGCATTATGTGCATCAATGTTTTCTCTTTTTCTTGGCTTCACAAATAAATCCATGGCAATCCCTCCTATCCTCATAGTATAGAAAAAATAAAATATAAAAAAATAAACATCCCATACAAGATGTTTATTCTTTATACATTATAGTGTTTTTGTTTAAAAGGTTTCATAGCGTTTTAAGGCCGCTTTGATGTTTCCTTTGATTGCTTTATCTAGTTTACGGATAATAAGTTCTGGGTCCTGTCGCATATCATTATTGATCCATTCTAATGTAAGACCGACAAAAGAATACTTATAGAAATTCGCAAGGAACTCTTTGTCATCTTCTCTGACATTCATTCCTACAGCCTGTTCATCTACAACATCCTTTAATAACTTATATACAATTCTATAAAGATATGTTTCTACATGTTCACGACTAACAGAACGATAAACATTAGTGACAAATGGTTTGTTGTCTAAGATAGCACCAAAGAGTGCATAGAGACCTTCTTCCCATGTATCAGATGTTTTATGGCCCTGTAATACTTCTTCAGCATCCTGAATACATGACCATTCTACGAGATCATAAATATCCTGGAAATGATAATAGAAAGTCATACGGCTGATACCACAGTCTTCCGCAATATCATTAATAGTGATCTTATCAAGAGGCTTCTTTAATAATAAATGTTTCAAAGACGCTTCAATAGCGCGTTTCGTAGTTTGTGACATTTTAGCCCTCCTTATATTCACTATTATGCACGTTGTTTTTATATTTTACAACAAAAACGTATAGATGATATTGATGATTGGCATAGTAATAATACATAAAAGAACAGATAATGCGTTAATAACTGAACTTTCAAAAGCATGATTATCATATAATTGCGCAAACTGAGTCACAGTAGAAGCGGCTGGACCACTGGCTGCAAGTAATGAAATCATTAATACCTGTGATGCACTTGGGAATAGTTTTGTCATACCTGTAAAAATAAAAACTAATAAAATAATTGCTGGGAATACAACTAAACGAAGGAAACATACGACATAAGCACGGACATTGGTAAAGACTTCCTTCATATTCATACCAGCAAGTAACATTCCAACTACAAACATACTCAATGGTCCCATTAAGCTGCCCATACCAGATACAGCACTCTGAAACATCGTAGGTAATTTAATCTGTAAAAAAAACATAATGATACCTGCTGCAATCGCAATCATATTGATGTTCAAGAGAATCTTCTTTAAATCAAAGTGTGTATCTTCACTAATAATAAACTTACAATGTGTCCACAATAATATAGTCTGTACAATCATATAACCTGAACAATAGAAAACCATTTCGTTCCCTAATACGATAGAAACAAGAGGAAGAATCAAGTTTCCACAGTTAGGATACATGATGGACATTGATTCAATCGCATTAAAATGACATTTCTTTGTGAGTATCTTAGCAAGTATATAATAAATAACATGTACAAGAATAGCTGCACCAATAGACAGTAAGAAACCTTTTAACTTTTCTTCTGTCAAGTCAATCTGGAATGAATTGATGATTGCACAAGGTGCAGAAACATATAATACAATCTGTGATAAAAGTTTTGATTCTGATATTGTACATATATCTGTTTTAATGAGTACATATCCTACTCCTATCATAATAAATAAAGCTCCAATTTGTGTAGCAAGTGAAATAGCTAGATCCATATCTTTAACCCTCCTAGAAGGCATCATACACTTATTATCTTCTAAAAGCTTTTTTTTGCATAAGATGAAAAAAGTAATTGGCACAAATCTATAGTGAACACTTTAATACATTGTATGTTTGTAAAATTCATTCTACAATACTTATTCAAATATATATACTTGTTGATATTATTATTATGATACAATATATTTGTAAAAATACTTAACATAAAGAAAGAAGAATCATGACTACAACTATTATTTACTTCTTAATTGTATTGATTCTACAGTTACTCTTATTCCTATTTATCAAACGTAATCATAATAATAGCGTACTACTTGTTTTGATTTCTTTAGGTATTTCTATATCTGCTGCAATATCTTTCTGGAACACAGCTATTCTTATAGATGAACTAGGTATAAGTTCCAGTATTCTCGATACACTATTCTTCGGTATATCTATCATATTATCTTTAGTTAATATGTATACTGTACTCAAAGGGAAATAATCAGACCATATAGTCACATATACGACTATATGGTTTTTTAGTAAAAGAAAACACCAAATAGATGCCCATTTGGTATTTCACATGATTTTACATATTTTCTTGTTCTTTCGCGGATTCCTGTAATAATTGATAGTTTTCCATGAACTCTTCACTATTACTTACATAAGCATAAGAAATATACTTATGAGCAATCTTGATCTTATGTTTACCTACTGCCTTGATTGATTTAATATCTTTTACTTCAATCATTTCTGGAAGCAATGCGACATATTTCCATGTATATATCATGATAATATCGCTATATAAGTGAAGATTATAGCCAGCCAAACAGATTAATGCGATAGTGATTGTCATAATAAGAGCTAAAACAAAACGCATCTGTGAATGCCATACGACCTTGGAATAAATAGATAATGCAAGTAATGCAGGAATCATAATGATCATAAATACTGTTACTCTAAAATCTTTAAATTTTTTCATTTTATCACCTTTTCACATTCTACATGGATTAGGGTCATTTGACAAGTTATTGAATTTGTCTTACACTCAATTCATAAAAATATTGGAGGTATTCAATGAAAATCAAGAAATTTCTATCTGAACTACTTGGTACTTTCCTTCTTGTATTTCTAGGTACTACAGCCTATGCATTACTTGGATCTACAGGACTAGGTTCTACATATAGTACAGTAGCAGGTATTATCGGTATTGCAGTTGTATTCGGTCTTGCAATGACATTTGTTTATTATATGTTCTCTTCTATTTCAGGAGCACATGTTAATCCAGCAGTGTCTATTGCAATGTATTTTAATGGAGCTATCTCTCTAGCAGAAATGTTCCTGTATATTGTAGCACAGCTATTAGGGGCAATTCTTGCAAGTGGATTACTACTTGGTATTCTTAAATGTATTCCTAGTGTATCTATTACTACTTTAGGTATTGGACAGACAGGTTATAGTTCTTTAAGTATGATTTCATTAGATGTAAAGGGTGCTATTCTTGTAGAATCTGTATTAACTTTTGTATTTGTATTAGTGTACTTACATGTAGTCAATGATGAGAGATTAGAAAGACTATCTGGATTATTAATTGGTGGTGCTTTAACACTTGTAACCATTCTAGGTATCCCATTTACCGGTGCTTCTATTAACCCTGCAAGATCATTTGGTCCAGCTGTTATTATGAAGATACTTGGCAAAGGCACTGCACTTAATCAGTTATGGGTATTCTTATTATCACCACTTACTGGTGCTTTAGTCGCTTATATCGTTTATAAACTATTAAAAGGCGAAAAGATTGCATAATTCAACTGATTCAAAATCTAATGAGCATCACAATAATGTGGTGCTCATTTTTTTATTCCTTGTTGTCAGCTATGATAATGACATGACATGTATCACATCTGTATGCATCGATTTTATCACCTTTAAAATAACGGAAATTACCTAATTTGACATCTTCCTGTAAATAATGCCAGCTATCTGGAAAAACTGGTATTTTAGAATCCGTTGACCATGTCAAAGCCTCATCCCTTGTTTTGATATAACCGTGAATTAATTTACCTGAACAATAAGGACATCTATCAAATTTCAATTCAATCCCTCCTCCAACAAAAAAATTTTTCTATATATGTATTATACCATCCCCAAAAATATATAGTCCATCAATCATTGTATCAGCTTTCATCTTGTCACCTATCAAACTAGAACTTCCTGCCTAATTTTAGACAAAAAACATAAATCCTATTTTTTTATTACCTTAACCCTTATTTTATCTTTGTGATAATAATTTCTTATTTTATAGAAATTCTATCATACACATAATATAATTGTCTCAAGGAGGATTTCGTTATGAAATATGTTGATAAGGTTTTAACAGAATTAAAAGAAAAGAATGCTGATCAGCCAGAATTCATTGAAGCGGCTACAAACATCTTAAAGAGTTTGGAACCAGTTATTGAAGCACACCCTGAATATGAAAATATGGCTATCCTTGAAAGATTTACTGAACCTGAAAGAGTCATTATGTTTAAAGTCCCTTGGGTTAATGATGAAGGTAAGACTATTGTGAATAGAGGTTACCGTGTACAGTTCTCTAGCGCAATCGGTCCTTACAAAGGTGGTTTAAGATTCCATCCTTCAGTAAACTTAGGTATTATTAAATTCTTAGGTCTTGAACAGATTTTAAAGAACTCTCTTACAACTTTACCTATCGGTGGTGGTAAAGGTGGTTCTGACTTTGATCCACAGGGTAAGAGTGATGCTGAAGTTATGCGATTCTGTCAGTCATTCATGACTGAATTATACCGTCATATCGGCCCTAACGTAGACGTACCTGCTGGTGATATCGGTGTAGGTGGAAGAGAAATCGGATACTTATTTGGACAGTATAAGAGAATTAAAGATGCTTATGAAAACGGTGTTTTAACTGGTAAGGCTTTACCATTTGGCGGAAGCTTGATCCGTCCTGAAGCAACTGGTTTTGGTGCTGTTTATTATGGTAATGAAGTATTAAAGCATTTCAATGACAGCTATGAAGGCAAGACTATTGCATGTTCTGCATATGGTAACGTAGCATGGGGTGTTGCTCAGAAAGCAACTGAACTTGGTGCTAAGGTTGTAACTATTTCTGGTAGAGATGGTTATGTCTATGACGCAGATGGTATTAATACTCAGGAAAAGTGGGACTTCCTTGTTGAAATCAGAACTAAGAACGATGTTAAGTTAAAAGACTATGCTGAAAAGTTCGGTGCTGAATTCCATCCAGGAGAAAAGCCTTGGGGTGTTAAATGTGATATGGCATTCCCTTGTGCAACACAGAATGAAATCGAAGAAGAAGATGTTAAGAAGTTAATTGAAAATGGATGTAAGTATATTATCGAAGGTGCTAATATGCCTACTACTCCAGAAGCAATTGAATACTTCACAACACATGGTGGTACTTTAGGTCCTGCAAAGGCAGCAAATGCTGGTGGTGTTGCAGTTTCTGCACTTGAAATGAGTCAGAACTCAATGCGTTATAACTGGACTAGAGAAGAAGTAGATGCAAAACTACATACTATCATGGTAGATATCTACAATAACTCTGTTGCAGCAGCTGAAAAATATGGTTTAGGTTATGACTTAATCAAAGGTGCAAACATTGCAGGCTTTGAAAAAGTTGTAGATGCCATGATTGCTCAGGGTAACTATTAATATTAACGAGAGTTGTAATGAAATCATTACAACTCTTTTTTTGCGCTTTAAAAAAGGTGGATTAATCAAATTCCACCTTTTTCTTATGATTATAGATTATACTTATTATAATATAACAGACTAACACTCCTGCAATCACAAACTTACATTCTTGAGAAAAATGACTTATTCTCAAAATCAACAAAATCATAAATATAATGATCATACAAATATTCTCTTGAAGTAATACTTTTGCGGATTTGTTTTTCTTCATACTTTCAATAAGCTCATAAACAAGTACTATTGCATCAAAAATCAAAATAACTGCTGCTATTCCTAAACGATACTTTGATGGAATCGCATCAAGATCATTAAATATTAGAAATAGGAATGTAATGATTACACCAGTAAAATAATTCAGAATTTTTTTCATAATAGAACCTCTCTTACATATAATAGTATATTATTTTTTTATTAGACGCTAGGGATTGCGACTGATTTCTTTTTTTCTTTTTCTTTCTTCTCTCTTTAATATTATGAGTAATTGCGATTACCTGGTAAATTATTACTGAACCTGATAATACTGCACCAATAATTGGATGTACAATATCTAAATGCAAAGGTATAAGAACAATAAGTGAAATAAGCACAAAGATATCAGTTTGTAAAAATACTTCTTTTGATTTGTTCTCTTTCATTCTGTCATTAAGAAGATATCTTAAAATGATTGCATCAAGCACAAAGAGTATAACTAATATAATTGATCGATTTTTTGATAATATCGTGTAAGAATCACCAAACATCAAATACCATACTGTGAACGCAGTACTCAATCTAGTACATATTTTCATGACGTTTTTTTTTGTTAAAAATTTCATAATGAATCCTCCTATGAGAGTCTATTATTTTTAGATGTTGATTTTATTGATTTCCAATCCTTAACAAAATTGTAGACCAAGCCTATAATTAAATACAAAATAGTTATAGATTCTACTTCGGAACGAAATCTTGATGGAACAACATTAAATACTAGAAGTGTAAAAATAGTCGCCGAAACTAAAGTACAAACATAATCATCTAAAAACATTTTAATTGAATGATTTTTCTTTCTACTTTCAACAATTGCGATTATTGCACAGATTGCATCAATGATCAGAATGATAGCCGCTATTCCTAGACGATATTGAGATGGAATCATATTGCTACCATCTAAAAACTCAAACAAAAACGTAACCAATATCCATACACATATATTTAAATTCAAAAATTTTCTCATAGTAAGTCCTCCTTAATAAAATGTGAGTGTTTAAATATAAGGTTTAGTGCTCATCCGCAAACTATTAGTTTTAAAACTATATGACTTTTTTGGGCCACTACCAAATTTCATTGTAAGAGTTATATAAGTTCTCCTATTATTCTTCTGACATTTATATTTTAAACAGCCTTTTACTTGAGTTCCTACCGCTAACTTAAAAGCTGGCATCACCTTTTTAAGGGATGAAATAGAAGTTGCTGTAAAAGCTAAAATACTACCTGCTAGAAGTCCAGCTGTTTGATAATCAACAGTAAAATTCATTTTATAATGTGATGCATTTCTAGGATGATTTGCATGAACAATACACTTTTTATTTCTTCTATTAATTGTGAGTACACCTGTCTTTTTATCATATACTATATAATCTACATGCTTTTTTTTCTTATTAATTACATCCACATATCTTTTTTCACTATTCTCAAATAATTCATAGGAATAATGATTCAAATTGTTTTCTTCAATATGATCTGCAAAAACATTAGTTATCGGGATATTTAAAATCATCACAAGAGATAATAGTATTATCATTAATCTCTTCATTGCTTTAAACCTTCCTCTTTTTAATTTCCATCTAGATGTTAACTAAATGTTATACTATGATATTAAATTTGCCTATAATTCTCGCATAAGAGACACATTTTCGTGCATAAAAGACATTCCACAAAAAATCCTCTCTAATCTAATAAAATAATATGTTAAAATATTACAGAGGTGATGTTATGAATATACTGATTTGTGATGATAATACTGCTTTCGCAATGCAGCTACAAAAGGATATAAATGAATACTTTCATAATCCTAATATGATTACAAATGTGATTACTGACCATTTTGATCAAATAGAAGGTACATATGATGTTATATTCATGGATATTGAATTAAATGATAAGAACGGTATTGAAATCGCAAAATATCATAAAAACAAGCATAACTGTCTGGTTATATTCACATCAAGTCACGAGAATCTTGTATTTAATACATTTTGCAAAAGTCAATATAAAAATGTAGGTTTAGGACAATATAAGAATGTAGGTT
>ERZ831634.135-NODE-135-length-95640-cov-139.273840_pt1 | contig 95640 bp, 90 predicted proteins | sample MGYA00519953_ERZ831634 | MGnify/ENA primary metagenome ERZ831634 (study PRJEB31850, sample SAMEA3708718) | human gut metagenome | biome: human gut; feature: human-associated habitat; material: faeces | place: China | collected 2014 ... | reverse complement strand
GGTAATGGTAATGGTAATGGTAATGGTAATGGTAATGGTAATGGTAATGGTAATGATGATGATGATGATGATGATGATGATGATGATGGTAATTAAGTTTATTAGTGTTTTGATGAGGCTAGTGAGTATAACCCCCGGTCATGTTAAACTTGATTGACTACCCCCGTCAAGTTCTAGGAGAAAGTAAAGTTCTCACTCTCATTATCAACATTAAATATATTGAGATTATTCATCTCATTACATTACTAACTATTAACACTAATCATTATGAAAACAAACAAACCATTGTTGTTAGTTGCTATCATACTGATGATACCAGCTATCATACTAGCATTGAAGATAGAACCAACTAGTGATGAACAGATTACTGCTGTTGTGTTTGGAATACTATCGGCTATTGTTAGTTATCTTAGTAGAGATTAATCTCTACTAGATGATGCTGCTCATTATCAACATTAAATACTTTGCAGTTGAATCGAAACAACTGTCAGTAATGCTACTGATTAGCGTAATTAAATTCTTAATAGTCATGCCAGACGTTAAAGATTTAGCACAAGCTGCACAAGGTGCTGCTGCTGCTCCTGAGAATGTTAACGTAGTTGAAGAAACTGCAAGTGTTAACCAACCTGTTCAACCGACTGTTGATACAGATAACCAAAATTCTACGCAAGTAGAAACCATTGATGATACAGATAACCAAAATTCTACGCAAGTAGAAACCATTGATGATGTTGTTAAACGCATCTGTACTGATGGTCATAGTTATGTAATGACTACTGTCATTACTAATATTGATTGTCAAGAACGTACAGGTCGTAATGGCAATTCTTATCTCAATGCGTTTGTTACTATTGCTAGTCCTGTCAAAGGTGCTCAAAGTATGCCTGATGGTACACATAGAATGGGTATGCTTGGAGCTATTCAGATGCCATTCAATCAGATACTGCTTGTAATGCGCAAAGACAAGTTCTACGGTAGATTTGTCAACTATATTGGCGAAGCTGCTGAAGCTGGTTTTGCTAGTATGTATCTGACTGGTGTTGCTGTCAAAGTTCTTTGTCAGTTTGTACCTGCTGGTGTACAAGACCGTAATCCATTTACTCGTAAAGACAATCTTTACAATGTTGTGGATTATGACCGATATGTATATCATATTGTAGGTATCGAACAGCCTGCTGACCCTGTTCTTGTTGGTGCATATAATGTACTTATCAAGCAGATTATGGATGACGCTCGTGCTGTTATTGCTGCCAAGCGTGCGGCTAAAGCTAAAGCGGCTAGTTTTGTTGCTACTGCAATGAACGATGACGATATTCCATTCTAATGAACATGACGCTACTAACCTTCGGGTTGGTAGCGTTTGTGTTATCAACAATAGTTTTGTTGATGCTGTCGCTAGTGTTCGACATGGAAATGCTCATTATCGACATTAAATAGATTGCAGCAAACGAACTTAACAGTCTGATAAGACTTATCAATCAAGATCTAGCTGCAAGGTCTGATAATACTAATCCTAATAATAAACATCATGAAAGTACATCGTATTATTGCTATTATTGAAGTTGAGAATGATAATTCTATAACTTCTGTTGAAGTTACTAATCTTCATCCTACTAATAATGATATTCCTCTTGCTGTTACCAATATAACTACTAATGGTAGTGCGAATGATATCGAACAGGTATATAAGGTTATTGATGATTATAGACTTGTTATTCGTGATAAACTAAAAAGTATCGCTCGTTCTATTAATGATAGTCTTGATGATTATGAACGTGATGAAATTACTGATGATAATACTATTAATGAAATTAATGATGATTTACTCCTATAACATCACGCAATAGTCCTCGCGTGTGTGTGTATACGCGCGTTCCTTGGAACAAAAATTATATATACGAAGTATATATAATTAAGTGGTTATTACACGTGTGTGCGTACATTAGTGTTATAGTTGCATTTATGCTACGTATAACTGTTATTCCACAATCGGAACGTAGTTCAGTTGTGGCTAAGGATAATGGAGGCAAACTTGCCGATATTATCCGCTACCACTAACAACTTATCTTGTGAAACAAGATGAGTTGGTATGACTAATGTGAATGGTGCTGATACTGATATTACTAATAATGATTAACTATTATAACATTTTGTTATACTGATATTGGTCATGGAGATTTACTCTCATAACAAAAAGTTATAGAGATGAAATTAGAGGTGACGAAAGGTATTGAATGTGGAGAAAGAGTAAGTGGAGATGAAAGTGGGCATTGTAGAGTTTGTGGAGAATGAGATGGTGGAGATGAATGTGGTTCAAATAGGGTCAAATTGAGGTTGAATGTGGAGATGAGAATGGTTATGGGAGTGGTGAATGTGGAGATGAGTGTGGAGATGGTCATGCTAAAGAAATTAAATCCTGTTGCTCTTCTTTCTCCTCCTCTTCATCCTATTAATAACACTCCTAATAATCAATCTAAACCTATTGTTCCAACTCCCTCTTATTCTCTTTCATAACCTTTAGTTATATCTTCATAACCTTTAGTTATATCTTCATAACCATTAGTTATAACCTCTAGTTATATCATCGTTGTTAGTATTAGCTTCAACTCCCTTTCCCATCTCATTATAATCTCTAGTTATATCATTATCAGTTTCAGTCATAGCATCATCATTATCATCTCATTGACGTTCGTCATGACGATTAGTCATACAATCGTTATTAAGACTAACTCTAACAGTATTATCAAGTCTAATAAGACTTCTAGTCATAATGACCAATAGCATTAGTTCTAGTTAATAATAGCACTATTAATATTATCAGTATTATAATGACTATTAATACTAGTCATGCTAATATTACTGGTGATATTACTAATGATATTCTTAATATTCTTGATATTACTGATTCTCTTTATACTAATGATACTCTTGACATTATTGATATTTATTATACTTATGGTAAGTTAATTCCTATTGCTATAACTATTTTAGTTATTTTAATATAGCTATTGATTATTAGTTAGAATTATAGTATAAATAAATTATAATATATTTGGAGTATTATATTTAATTATTATATTTGTCGTGTTGTTCAGTAGAGTAATATTGCTACTGATAATAATATTAATCTTAAACTTATAAGTGTTATGGTAAATTTTGATAATGTTACTAGTAATGTTCAATCTAAGCCTAGAAAGAAAACTATGGCTGAAAGTTTAGAAGAAGCTAAACAAGAGGGTAAACTTGTTGTTCCTGAAGAAGATATACAAGTTAATGCTGTTGTTAGTAGTGAAACTGTTCAACCTAATAATAAAGCTAGGAAGAAGAAACAAAGTAAAGTTCGTAAACAGGAAGAACAAACTACTGTTGTTAGTCAAGCTAATGAAGATAATGACTTTAAAGATGCTAAGACTGATAAACGTGGTGTTCCTGTTGGAATTAATGTTCCTCAACATATTCTTGATGTAGTTTGTATTGTTAAATTCAATGCTGCATTTAGACGTCATACTTCTCTTAATATTCTTCATACTCTTGAAGATGATGAAAGAATATATAATGCTAAAGGTGCTTATGTTGACTTCTTATGGAATAAGTTTAGAGTTACTGCTGATGGTGGTCTTCGTAGAGAATATAGATATACAGATAATTTATTTATTGATGCTTTAGTTAAAGCTCATGCTGATGTTGCTAGTGATAGTCAGCGAGTTATTGGTATTATGATTGATACTGAAACTGAACTTCATAAAAAGAATAAAGATTCTGAAGCTAGTTAAGTTTATAGTGTAGACTCCCCGTAGAGGATGAGATAGTGCTGTTGAGCTTATTAAAGCTAATTCTCATTTGCTTGTCATTTTCTACATTTTCTTGCCATTTTGTTTATTGGGTTTGTTATAGTTAACACGTTGATAATAATCATTCTCTACTCGGAGTTTATTTTATATATAAAGATATGGAAAGAACTGATATTTATTTTGTTGAAGATGATACATATTTCAATAATAATGTTGAAGGTGTTGAAATTCATGCAGAATGTCTAAGTCAAGATTTTGATGATATTGAATGGGAACCAGTTGTTGATGATACTCCTACTGTTGACCCTGAAAATGATGTTTTTGGTTATTATGATTAAATAAATAAAATTATGGAAAATATTGATATTAAACTTCTTTTTGATAAAGTTTTTGGTAAACTTTGTAATACATCTAATAATATTACTTGTGATACTTGTAAATATAAAGAAGATTGTAATCTTATTAATAAATTCACTAATGATATTAAAGATAAAGGTTTATCTCCAGATCAATATGTTAGAAGTGTAACTTTATTTATATATGTTCTTAAAGAACAAAAATATATTAATGATTTTGGTAAAACTCAAGAAGATATTATTAAACTTGTTACTAAAGATGAATTTGAAGTTGATTGGCTTATTAATCGTTGGAATAGTATAATTGAAGATAAAGATATTTTTAAACCTATTATTGCTGTTTTTCCTAAATATGCTAAAGATATGATTATTAATATTGTTAATGCTAATACTGAAATTAATCATTTTATAGCTCAATATATTATTGATACTTCTAATGTGGAATATATGGAAATTATTAAAATGGTTAATCAATCTGTTGATAATAAACAAGATAATAAGTTTAAGAATATTAGTGATAATGAAATTTATGCTGAAATTAAACGTAGAAAAGCAAATAAATCTGCTAAATAATCCCACATAAATTTTTGATTGTATTTCTAACACTATTGTCTGTGAAGATAATAGTGTTATTTCACTTGCTGATGATGGAGGAATTGAACTCCGAAACTATGATATTGTTATTATCCGTTTTAATTTCTAATTGTAACTTTTGTAATAGTACGGTCTGTGAAGATAGTGCTATTAATATTTATCATAGTCCAAGTGTTATATGTCATATTAATTTATTTTAATTTTTGGTATTAATAATGTCGTTATTACTGATTGTGAAATTAGTAATATTGTTCGTGTCAAACATTTCATTTATATGATTTCGTATTTGTAGATTTGCCTAGTATTGTCTGTGAAGATAGTGCTAGGCTTTTTAGTATGTATATTATTAACTTTAAATATATAATTAAAATGGATAATTTTGATTCTCTTATTTTTGATGGTCTATTAGATAGATACATTGAAGAACAAGCTAAGTTTGAAAAAGGACAGGTAGTATATATGGAATATACTTATCAATATCATAATCAAACTAAACTTGGTGTTTGCGTTGGTATTGTGACTGAAGTTGGAATTACTAAAGTTGAACGTACAGTAGGTAATAATAAATACATTGATTATCCTATTGTATATACTGTAGCTCATGCTAAAGGTGTTAGTCGTTGTGTTAGTGAATGTAAACTTGGTTCTGTTGCTGAACATATTCTTAAAGAACGTCTTAAACGTAATGGTAAGAATAATGAGCCGGCTACAAATGACTAGCTATTTATGTTGATGATACATTCGTAGATATGATTCTTTTGCTCTCTGTTGAATTTTCATATATAATCTGATTAATCTATCACGATTAATATTGAGTTCAATACAGGGCAAAAGAACTAGCTAATAAATGTTAAACTAAAAATTTAATACAGTTTTATTATGAATTATATTGCTTATAAGAATATTGATGGTACTATTACATCTGGATTTAAAGTTAAACTTTATGATATAGTTACTTTGAATACTGGCTATTGGAAAGATAAACTTGCTATTGTTCTATATATTAATGAAGATAGAAAACAAATTAAAGTTCGTATTATTGAATGTGGTATGAACTTAACTCTTAAGATTAAAGATGTTCAATTTGTTAATCATAATAATAGAACTGCTGCTCGTTCTTATATTGATTTATGTAATAAACTATCTAAAGCCTTTCGTGATAAATATACTGATAAACAGTATATAAAAGATAATTGGTTTACTGATAAGTTTATTATTAATGATATAACTGCTGATACTATTGCTAAAGGTATTGGTCAATATATTACTAATACTGATAGTGATAGATATTCTGTTAGTGCTATTATGTGGCTTAGTGATATTAAAGATTATATAGATGCTTTACTTAAATATGGTGATTTTGATTTTGTCGCTAAAGCATTTAAAATCTATAATATTACTAATACTAGATTTAAACTCATTCGTAAACTTTATCATTATTTCTATGATTGATTTTATACTTGGAGTTATATTTGGTTTACTTGTACTTCTTTTTATAAGAATTACCATTGTTACTAGAAAACTAGATAAACTTATTAGAGATATCGACGATACTCAAAATTGGATTAGAAAGATTCAAATTGATATTTGCGATATTAATAAACAATGGGAAGTTAAAAGAGATAGAGATAGAAATAGACTAGATAGAATTGAAGATAGGATTGGTAAACTTGCTAGTGATTTTAATGATATTATTAGAAAGAAAGTTTAATGACTGGCTTGCTTCCATCCTCTACGGGGGGTCGCCACGGAGCGTAGCGTAGTGGCTCTACTAATCTTACTATTATTGAATTTATTATAGTTTTAACTATTAAATATAATTGTTTTATTAATCTTTAAAAACGTAAAATACTTATGAAAAAGTATGATGAAGTTTCTGTTGTTCGTCAACTTAATAATGTTGACGCTGTTATTGGAATCAATCCTGCTAGTAAAGTTATTAAAGTAGCTAAAAATAGTGCTATTGGTAATGGAACTAGTGGTAAGATTGATTTTCTTTCTCATTATTGTGGTTATCATGTTGAGATTGTTGATGTTATTCAACAACAAAAAGAACGTGATGAAGAAATTGCTGCTAAGAAAGCTGCTAAAAAGGCTGCTCGTAAAGCTAAATTTGCAGAAGATAATACTTTTAAAGGTATTACTCGTGCTGTTGATAAACATATGTGTACTATTAAAAGAAAGTAGTATGTTATGGTTAGCTTTAAATTCTCATTTGGAGTTGTAGGTAAATCCAAAGAGAAAGGAATAGTTAATAAATATGTTATTATAGTTGCTAAATGCGAAGGTATTATTAGATATATTGATGGTACTTATAAAGTAGAATATAATAGTAAACTATATAGCATTACAGGTGAAAGTTACAGAACTAAAGGAAAGAAAGTTATTTATGCTCGTCGATTAGATAAGTATAATCATCGAATTAAAATTATAAGAGATAGTGAAAATAGAAAAACTGTTGATACTAGATTTTATATTCCTTTTGCTGCTGGACTTATAGCTAAAGGTAAAATTGTTAAAATGCCTTTTGCTAAGGAATTGTTTCATATTATTACGTGTTATAATCGTGGTGATAGTGAATCTACTATTTTAGCTTTTCAAGAATGGAAAGAATATGAAGATAAAGTTAAAAATAATCTTATTGATGTAAACAACGAATTGTAATGATTGGTAATCTTAATATTGCTAATAGTAATAGAAAAGATACTAACATTAAGTTTACTAAAGACCAAGAAATAGCTGTGCATGAACTTATTGAGTTTCTTGCACAGCCTTGGGATGATAAGAAATTTATTAATGCTCTTTGTGGTGCTGGAGGAACAGGTAAGACATTTGTTATTAAATATGTTATTAATAATTGTAAATGGTCTGGTAGTGTTATAGGTTGTGCTGCTCCTACACATAAAGCTTGTAGAGTTCTTAGTAATTCTATTGGCGGAAAAGAGGTTAATACTATTCAATCATTATTTGGTTTTAGACTTGATGTTAATATTGAAAATTTTGACCCTGAGAATCCTGCTTTTAATCCTGTTGGAAGAGATAAACTAGATAGACTTAAAGTTTTAATTATTGATGAAGCTTCTATGCTTAATGCTAAACTTGTTAAGTATATTAGTAATAAATGTAAGAAACTTCAGATTAAAGTTATAATGCTTGGTGATTCTAGTCAGCTTCCTCCTGTTAATGAAAAAACTAGTCAAGCTTTTCTTATTGCTAGTAATACTTATTATCTTAAAGAAGTTGTACGACAAGGAGATAATAATCCTATTAGTAAACTTCTTAAACTTCTTCGAGAAGATATAGATAGTAAGAATGGATGGAAATTTCTTGATTATATATCTAAGAACAGACAAGATTATAATGAAGAAACTAAAGGATTTTATGTTTGTGGTCAAACTGAATTTTCTGATTTAATTGATACTTGTTTTAATGATGAAGAATATACTAAAGATATAGATTTGTATCGTATTATAGCTTACACTAATAATCGTGTTGCACAATGGAATAACCATGTTAGACATATGATTATTAAAGATGCTGATAAAAGTCTTATTACTCGTAACGATTTAATAATGAGTTATACTACTGTTGTTAATGTTTTTAATGATATTATCATAAACAATAGTGAAGAATATATTGTTAAAGATATTGTTGATACAGTTGATAATGATTATGAGTTTAAAGGATTTCTTATTAAGTTTCAAGCTATTCATGGTGGAAGTGTAACTCAACCTTTATTTGTTATTGACCATTATGATAACTATACATTTCAAATGTATTATAAGAAGTTGACTAGTCTTATTGATGATGCTAAAAAAGCTAGTAATTCTGAACGTGGAAGTAAATGGAAACAATACTTTGATTTTAAACGTAAATATCTTCTTGCTTCTAATATTACGAATAGTTATGGCAAGATTTTATTTAGTAGAGATTTAGATTATGGTTTTGCAATTACTTCTCATAGAGCACAAGGTTCTACTTATAGAAATGTATTTGTAGATATTAATGATATGATTTATGATAAATATGGTCATCCTTATACTAATAGAGATGAAATGCTTCGTAGATTATATGTTGCTTGTTCTCGTGCTAGCAATCAATTAGTATTATCTTATGGTAAATAAAACTGTTGACGAATATCTTGATTGTGCTAGATGTCCAAATCGTATATTTAATACAGGTAGATATATACAAGGTGGTAGAGGAAGTATTCATGGAGATATTGTTTTCCTATTTCCTAGAGGTGATAGAGCTTATTGTGATGATTATCAATTATTTACTGATATTGGTAATCTTTACGATGAATACTCTGGACGAAATAATACCGAAGATGTTTATATGACTTATAGTGTTAAATGTGCTTGTTCTAATAATTATAATACTTATCTTACTGCTGTTGATAAATGTCGTAATATTCTATGGAAAGAATTAGCTAGAATTAATTATAAATATTTATTTATATTTGGCGATGCTTATCGTAGTATTAGCGATAATCCTATTCCTAGATTTATAGCCACTGGTGGTAAATATGTATTTAGTAATTATTCTCCTCTTATTAAATTTAAAGATGATAATCTTTATCATATATTTAAACAGCGTTTTGCTGATGATATTAATTGGGTTAATGAAAATAGAAATAATTATGGTATAAACTTTATAAATGATTAATTGTATAGCTTATGATGTCGAAGTATTAAGAAACTTCTTCTCTATTACTTTTGTTAGCATTAATAGCTATCTTAAAGTTTTTAAAGATTGTGTTGATAGTAATGGAAAAGCTATTCCTTTAGTTCAAAAACTATCTGTTGAAGAAATTAAAGCTCGTCTTGAAACTGTTGAAAAATATAAATTTTATATAACAGATAAAGATGATAGTCAATTACTTTCTATGATAGGTTATATTAATAAGACTAGATGCTATAAAGATTCTAATGGAACTATTATTCGTACAGACTTATATGGATTTAATAGTTTTAATTATGATAATCTTATGATTGCTGCTTTACTTAGTTTTTATATGCGTACGAATAGTACGAAAGAACTTATTAATAAGTTATATGAAACTAGTAAAACTATTATTTCTAGTCAAGATGATAAAGATAAATTTAGAACTGATTTTTATCTTAATAGTCTTAGAAAATATAAACTACCATTTACAGGTGTTGATGTAATGCGTATATTTGCTCTTAATAAAGCAAGTGTAGTTGTAGATAGTAAAACAGGTGAACGTAAACCTGTTCCTAAAGGTTTAAAGCAAACTTCTATTAATCTTCAATGGTATGAACTTCTAGAATATGAACTTCCTGACATTAATGAAAAAGAAGCTGAATTATATAATGAAATTCCTAATCTTAAAGGAATGAATATTAATCAGCTTAATAAACTAGTTGATAAATGGGATAGATTTATTCTTGACGAATATATTGAACCTATGATGTATTATAATCTTAATGATGTTTTCATTGTAGCTGAAATAGTTCGTCTTTATCCAGAAGAAATTAAATCTCGTTATGCTATTAGTAAAGCATACGATGTTGATGTTCTTAATTCTAGTCGTAGTAAAACTGCTGATATTCTTTTTGAGAAATTTTATAGTAAATTTAGTGGTCTTGCTCCTGAACAATGGAAAAATAAGAAAACTGAAAGAACTGCTATGAGTTTTAAAAAGGTTATTTTTCCTTTTATTAAGTTTAAAACTAAAGAACTTCAAGATTTACTTGATAAACTTTATAAAACTACAATTTATAGAGTTAATAAAGATGCCTTTAGTGAGAATGTTAAAATTGGAGATATAACTTATACTCTTGCAACTGGGGGTTTACATAGTCAAGATGTTCCTATGGAGTTATATTCAACTACTCCTTATGGTGATTACTTAACTCCATCCTCCACGGGGGGTAAACCTTTTACCATTTATCATTTTGATGTTGCTAGTTTTTATCCTAGTATAATAGGTGTTCATAAAGTTGCTCCTGCTCATATTGATACAAATGCTTTTTGTAATTTAATTAGTTGGATGAAACAAAAACGTGTTGATGTGAAACATAGCGAAGAAGAATACATAGATGGAATTGCTAAAGATATTCTTGCTTTAGTTCTAAAGATTGTCATAAATAGTATTTATGGTAAACTTGGATTTGAAAAAGGAGATTTATATGACCGTCTTGCTGTTCTTAAAGTTACTGTTAATGGACAACTTATGCTGCTCATGTTATGCGAAGCTCTTGAACTAGATAATATTCATATTATTAGTGCTAATACTGATGGTATTATGGTAAAAGTTTATGCTAGTCAAGAAGATAAATTTAAAGAAATTACTACTTGGTGGCAAAATATTACTGGAATGCAAGCAGATAGTGATGTTGTTCATAGTCTTATAGCTCGTGATGTTAATAATTATATTACTCAATTTAGGTCTAAAGGTAAACTTAAAATTGAATCTAAAGGTGCTCTTAATCCTATGATGTATTCTTTAGATTTAACTAAAGGTTATTCTATGCCTATTGTTGCTCAAGCTATTGAAAACTATTTTCTTAAGAATAAACCTGTGATGGATACTCTTCAAGAAGCTACTAATATTCTTGACTTTTGTCTTACTCAAAATGTAGGTAGACAATTTCATGTAGAAGAAACTAAGATTGAAAATGGGCAAGTTACTCATGTTGTTTGTCAAAGATATGTTAGATTTTATGTTTCTAATAGAGGTTATATTATTGAGAAAGTTCATAATGATAATGGTTCTCGTAGTAGAATGGCGGCTGGTTCTGTTGTAACGGTTATTAATAGTCTTGATGATAAAGATATTTCTCTTAGAGATATTAATTTTAAATTTTATTATCAAGAAGCTATGAAAGTTATTAATCCTATTAAACTTAAGATTTCTCCTAAAGGAAAAGGTAAAAGTAAAATTAAAAAATATAGCGGTATGTATAATCCTATTTTTAATGAAGATGATTTTGGATGAGAAATATAGTTGAAGAAACTTATGATAAACTAATTAACAAATGGGGTTCTAAAGAATATAAAGGTATTGGAACTATTAATTGTGTTCCTCCTATTGATTATTGTGAAATTATAAGTAGAATTATTAGTCTTATGCGAAATAAGAATGATAATATTAAAATACTTATTGTTACAGATAATTGGAAAAGAAGAACTGAAATTGTTGATAGTCTTAAAAATCATAATATAAATATAGATACTATTGATATTCTTACTCATACTTATGTTAATAGTAGATATAATTATAGTTATGATATTTCTATTGTTGTTGGAGTTAACGAATGGAATTTATCTTGTAATACAGTTTTTAATCATGCTAGATTTAAACTTATGATTCTAACTGAAAAAACTATTGATACTTCTAAGTTAACTAAGATTTATAATAATATTCCGCCTATTAATAATATTCTAAATTCTAGTGGTATGCGAGCCATACTCCCCGTAGAGGAACATAGAGAGCAAATTCTATTTGTTAATCAAGATGATATTGCTAATTATGATAAATATACTGAGTTTATTACTCAGACTATTCAAGTATTTGGTAATCTTGATAATATTAAATGTGCTCGAAATGGTACACAAGATGGACGTAGTGCTATGCAGTATATTACAGAAATAGCTGAATATAATGGATGGAGTGCTGATATGGATATGACTAATCCTTTTAGTAAACAAATTGATGAATGTTATAATCCTCTTGTTCTTGCTGAACGAGTTAAGACTTTTTATAATATTGTTCGTGAACGTATGCTTATATGTTCTGATAACGTTTGTAAGCTAGAAAGAATAGTTGAAATTATTAAAGATAATTCTGATAAACGATTTCTTATTATTAGCAAGAGAGGTGAATATGCTGCTACTGTAACTAAATATATTAATGATAAACTAGGTGAAATTTGTGGTGATTATCATGATAAGATTGAAGATAAAGTTCTAGTTGATGATAATGGTATTCCTGTTTTGTATAAGACAGGAAGCAAGAAAGGACAGCCAAGGATCGTCAAATCTAAGGCTATTTCCACGCTGAATTTGAAGTCTTTTAATGATGGCTTATTAAGAGTATTATCTATAAAAAATAATTCAACTGACAGTCTAGAAACAAGCGTAGACGAATGGATTTTGACTTCATCTCTATGTGATACCATAGATGAACTTATTTATCGTTATAATAATGTTACTTGTAGTCAATCAAAACTTAAAGTACATAAACTTTATATAGCTGATACTATCGAAGAAGCAAGTCTTAAAAAGGAAAAGTTGTCAGCTAACCATGAAGTTATACAGAATGTTAATTCTAATATTAGTGCTCAAAATTTTGATGATATTATTTGCTAGTATAAATATAATAGTTACATTTGTTGTGTAATCAAAATCGCTCTTTGATAGAATGGACGAAGATAAAGAAGTTAAAGTTAATGATGCTGCTGTTGCTGTTAGTAATAGTGGTATTGAAAAACAACATGGTGTTCAACATTCTGTTGCTCCATATCAGCTTAATTATATGAGTGAAGCTGAAATTGCAAGTCTTGAAGTATTTATCAAACGTGTTATGCGTAGTGATAAATGTGGTATTAAGTCTGTTGAAGATGGTCTTGCTATTGCAATGAGAGCTAAAGACCTTAGACTTCCATTTTCTACTTGCATTGAACATATTCATGTAGTTCAAGGTAAAACAGGTGTTGATGTTCACATTATTAAGGCATTACTTGTCAAAGGCAGCGTGAGTTGGGAAAAAGTAGATAATTATCGCGCTCTGTACGAATATACAGATGGCTTTAATGCTTATGATGAAGATAAACTTCCATCTGACTGTATTAAGTGTCTTACTCCCAAAGAGGCACAAACTAAAAATGCAGAAGATAAAGACCATGAACACATATATGTTTATCCTGTTAAATACTATAAAGATTATAATGGTAATGTATATAAAGAATATCAACTTAATGGTAAGTTTGAAATAGCTACTAATACTAATGAAGCTAAACAAATTGCTTCTACTGGTAAAGTTCCTGTTTATAGAATACCTGCTGTTCCTATTGATTATATTACTAGTTATCGTTTTTATCGTAAAATTGGAGAACGTAATATGGTTGCTACTGGTGAGTTTACTTATAAAGATGCTATTGTTGCTGGATGTTTTGAAAAAGATACTTATAAGAAATATCCTAAGATAATGATAAGTCATAGAGCATTTGTTTATGGTGCTCGTGAAATTGCTAATGATTTAATTATGGGCTGTTTAAGTACAGAAGAATTAAAGACTATGCAAGGTATTGATTTAAGTAATGAAGATATTATTGATATTACTGAAATTCAATAACATAAACAAACTAGAGAAATTATTATTAAACAAAACAGTCGTATGACTGATATTATTTACTTTTAAATTACAAAAATTATGAAAGACTTTAAGAAAGGTTTGAGTTTTGGTATGGGTATTGTTAATGCTGGTCAAAGAGCAGTTAGTGAAGAACCTGAATTGGTAGTTGTTTCTACTCCCGGTAGTTTCCGTATGACTGCCCAAGTTTCTAAAGCTCTCGGCATTGCTCATGGTGAATATGTAATGTTCATTAATAACTGTGCAAACATTGATAATGCTATTATCAATAAAGTACCCGAAGTTGTTGCTTTCTGTGAAGAACAAGGTTTGGATATTGATTCTCCCGAAGCTGCTATGGCTGTTCATGCTGAATTTGATATTTGGGCTTTGGCTAAAGGTATTGCTGAATTAGACAAGAATGGTAATCCTTGTACTACTCGTGTTCGTATGACTAAGAATGATAAAGTTAAGTATATTAATACTTACTTCCAAGAAACTCTTGAAGGTGCTTTATCTTCTTCTAATGAAGAACTTAAAGCTGCTCTTACACGTAAAGGTATTACAGAAGATGAACAAAAAGAACTTTTGATTAGTTGTATTCAAGGTGATGAAGTTGCTAAGATCAAAGGCTCTAAGTGTGCTAATACTGCTGCTTTGTCTGGTATTGGTGTAACTCTTAACTTTACTGATTCTAATGTTTGGAAACAGTTGAAAGCTGATATGACTGATGAAGAAGCTACTTCTAAGAATCGTGTTTATACAGTAGATATTGATAACTTGCAAGAAGCTGTTGTTAATAACGGTCATAAAGATATTGTTGTTAAGATTGCAATGCTTACCGAATATAAAGATGAAGAACCTATCCGTATCGGTAAGAAAGCTGAAAAAGAAGAAACTGCTGAATAATCAAATCTTCGTCCTAGAAATATAGTATCTTGAACATAGAGCTGCATTGTTAGTATTGCTAATAGTGCAGCTCTTATTTTATCTAATAATTCTTTTAATTGCTTTAATTATGTCGACAAAAAAAGAAATTGAGAATGAAGCTACTGTTGTAGCAAGTGCTGAACAAACTGCTAATGCAGAAGTACAAACTCCTAAAAAACGTAGAGGTAGAGGTATTAATAACGATTTACGTGATGTAACTCGTAAAAAGTTTGATGAACGTACTGATTGTAACAAAGCTAATGGCTTGTTTATTGGTCATCTTGAAGATGTTAAAGTTGATTGGGCTACATTGAAAGATGATATTCAAGGTATGCCTTCATTTGCTGGTATGAGTATTCCTTATCTTACATTTACTTTTGCTAGTAATCATGAAAATATCAATGAACGTCGTTATGTAACTCAACGTCTTCTTCCTGCTGAAAGTAATGTTGAAACTATTCCTGGTGGTAAAGGTGCTTGGAAAGTTGATAACATTTTCCGTTTTATGAAACATATATATAATGTATTTGTTCTTAAAGGTCGTGATTTAACAGAAGAAGAAATTGATGCTCTTACTTTGCCTTTTGAAGATTTTGATGAAAATATGCAGTATGTACCTGTTGAAGCTGAAGAAGTTATAGCTGGTTATAAGACTGTGTTTGAAAATTATGTTAAGCTACTTAATAATAATGGAAAACCTGTTTATAAAGATGCTAAAGGTAAACCTATTACTATTTGGATGAAGCTTCTTCGTTTTGTTAAGAATGATGGTAAATGGCGTGCTGTTGTTGGAAGTAAATCTTCATTTGGTGATTTAGGATTTCCTACATTTATCAATGATGGAGTTATTGAACTTTATAAAGAACAATCAGCTCCTAGTCTTCATATTGACCCTTATAAAGAAAGTATTGTTTATCAAAAATCTGCCGAACAAGCTAAACAGCCGAATGTTGCTATGCCTGGTGTAGGTGTAATGCCTGGTGTTCAAACTGCTGCTCCTATGAATCCTGTTGGTGGATTTAATGGAGGTGGAGATTTTAGTCCATTTGGCGGTGGTAATGATGCTGCTGGTGCTTTTGTTAATCCAACAGAAGATTTACCATTTTAAAAAATTAAAGTTAGTTAAATAGTTGTATGTAAGAGGATTGGGTACTATTTTAGTACCTAATCCTCTTTTTTTATATGTTCACGATAAAGGTCAAATTAGAAATATTATGAAAAGAAATATTAGTAATACTATTTTAACTAAAGATTATATTTTCTCTAAAGTTAGTCAAGTAACTATTTTTAGTACCTATACTGGAATTAGTGTTGAAGATATACAACATTGTATAGATACAGGAGAATTTATATCTAGTCCTTTTCGTGAAGATACTCATCCTAGTTTTGGTTTTAGATACGATAATAGGAATAAACTTAAAGGAAGAGATTTTGCTGGATATTGGTGGGGAGATTGTATAGATGCTGCTGCAACTGTACTCTCTGAAATTGTTCATAAGCAAATTGATATTTCTATTAAAAGTCAATTTCTATTTGTTCTTAAACATATTACTTATACTTTTAGAAATATTATTTATGGACAAGATAAAGATGAAAACAACGATTATAATATTACTAGGGCTATTAGTAATGTACGTAATCATAAACCTATTATTGAACTTGTTACTCGTCCGTGGAATAATTTAGATGCTAAGTATTGGGGACAATTTGGTGTTAATCTTAATTTTCTTAATACTCATTTTGTTTATCCTGTTGACCAATTTTATATTAATCGTTCTACTAATCCTATTCCTAAATATTTTTACGATAAAGATAAAACAGATTTATGTTATGGTTACGTTCTTGGACAAGATAAAAGAGGAATAGTTAATGTTAAATTATATTTTCCTAATAGAAATAAGAAAACTGAAGTTAAGTTTATAACTAATAGTAATACTATTGAAGGAATTATTAATCTTGAATTAGATAATTATGACGTTATTATTATAACTAAATCTACTAAAGATAGATTAAGTCTTGAATGTTATCTAAAGAGTATTAATCATTCCATCCTCTACGGGGGGTCTACCCTTGAATCTAAGACTATTGGTGTTGTTAATATTCCACATGAAACTTATAAACTTCGTCAAATTGAATATGATTGGCTTCGTAGTAAACTTAATCGAAATGGTTTTCTTATTAGCCTTATGGATAATGATAGAACTGGTCTTATGGAAGCTGTGATTCTTAAGAATGATTATGATATTATACCTATTATTATTCCTAAAGAACTTGGTGTTAAAGATTTTGCAGAATTGAGAAGTAGTTATTCTATAAATGTTATTAATGAACTAACTCAACAAGTTGTTAAATATATAGAAGATAATTATGGAGAAGAAACTGAATTTACTTGGGATACGGAAGAAAGTAATACTTTGCCATACTAAAAGTTTAGCTGGTGTTACATATACTGTTATGCGTCCTATTACTAAACAAGATGAACAAGATCTTGATAAATGGGAATATATTAATATAGATGGTAAACGTATTGATAAAAAAAATATTTATTGTTATGGAGAAATTAATCTATCTTCTAATGATGATGTTGAATATATCAAAAAATTTAGCTTACTTGATACTGATAACGGTGGAACTATTCATAGTAATTTTAATTATCAAGAGGGTTGCGCTATTATTGAAGGAATAGCTAAAACTTATCCTACATTTGATATTATTGAATGGTTTAAATATAATCACTGTCTTATAGGCAAACCAACTCGTATTATTATTTATAAATGTAAGAAAGAAAATCTATGATAATAAAAGGATATGAAGAAAAGCTAGATGATAGAGATATTAGATATATTAATTATGTTATTGATAAATCTACAATGGCTGATGCGATTGAATCTTATATTAAAGATTTAGATTGTACTACTATTTATCCTGATGGTTCTCGTCCTAGACAAACTATTAATTATGGTTATCGTATTACTCTTTCTAGTATTGAATATATTCTTGATAAAGCTTATCTTATTCTAGAACATCATCCAGAAAAAGCTCAAAGTTATATTGATTATCGTAATACTATTATTAAAAGAATTATTGATATACATGAAAAAAATCTTGATTTCGAGAGAAGAAACCCAGTACGATATTATAGTAAAGAACCAAGGAAACGCGCTAGAAGTGCTAGCAGAGTTAATCAATCAAAAGATGTCTTTACAGGTAAACCCATTGATGTTAGCACCGGTATTGCAAAGGCTATTAAGCCTAAAAAGGAAACGATTGCTCAGCGTAAAGCTAAACTTCTAGGTGGTAAAGCTGTTAGTTTTGCATTTAATGGTTTAAAAATAAGTGAACATAATGAATAAACTTTATCGTAGAAATAATAATGGTGCGCCTACTGTTTGGTGGGCTGAACTTGACAGTGGTACTAATAGTATCACTGTTTTTTATGGTCTTGTTCGAGGTAATATTCGTAAAGAAGTTTATGCTGTTACTCAAAAAGATGGTCAAAAAGAACTTGAAAGTAGATATAATGATAAAATTAAACAAGGATATACTTATCTTAATGAACTTTGTGATATGCAGGGTTTACCCCCCGTGGAGGATGGAGATAATGATACTCTATTTAATTTTCTAAATACTTATCTACCTAAAGACCTTAGTAATGGAAACAGTAATCTTTTACTTCCAATGCTTGCTAAAACGTATAGTGGTAATGTTTGGAAAAAAGTCAGTTGTATGTATGGTCAGTATAAGATTAATGGTCTTCGTTGTATTGTTACTGCTTATACTCAAAATGATATGTTTAAACCTATTAGGCTTCGTTTCCAAAGTCGTGAAGGTCTTACTTGGCATACTCTTAGCTATCTTGAAGATTATTTGCTTGCTACTATCAATACAAATATTATCGACGATATGATTAATGGATTTGCAGCACTTGATGGTGAAGTTTATCTTCCGGGTTATACTGTTAATCAAATTAATCATTTTGTTAAAGATGCTAATTGTGTTGAAAATAAACTTCTTCAGTTTTGGTGTTATGATATTATGATGGAAGGTAATCAAACTCATAGAAATACATATCGTTATCATATTAAGCTGCCTACTTGCTTTAATAATATTAAAGAACATTATAATAATAAAGAACGATTGATTATTCTTCCTAGCGGATATATTACTAATGATAATGAAGCTATTGACGCTAGAAATCATTTTATTAATCTAGGATTTGAAGGTCTTATACTTCGTAATACTGAAACTGATTATCAATATGGTAGACGTAGAGCTAATTATATGGAGAAGTTTAAAGATGCTGCTGAGGGAGATTTTATAATTCTTGAGATTTATAAAGAAAAGAAACGTGATTTACCTATTCTTTTTTGTAAAAATGATATTAATAATGAAAAGTTTGAAACTCGTTTAAGTACTAGTCATATGGTTCAACAAAAAGTTTTATTTGATTCTCAATCTTATATTGGCAAAACTGTTCATATAGAATATGGTGAACGAAGTGGTGTTAGTAGAGTTCCATTTCATATTAAAACTGTTGTTATAAATGAAGATACTAGATTATAATGTAATTAATAATAATAGTCTTGATAAAACTAAATCTTATTTTAGTTGTTATTATAAATCTATTATTCTATTTACTGATTATGATGCTAAAAGTTATAATTTTGCTGTTAGATATAATGATATAACTAAAAGTAATGAACTTTATGTGATTTTGTATAATGATGATAAAGTTGATATTGGTATTTCTATTGTTCGAGATGCTAATACTGGATTTAAATTATATATTCCTAATAAAGTTATTAGACTTCTCGATACAAGACTACGTAATTCTTTTGTTATGTCTAAAGATGATTTTAATATTAATGTTAAGTTTGTAGAAGAACGTAATGATTTTTGTATTATTTATCATATAGATATTGAATAAGGTGAAGCCTAGTACACAATATGATGTGCTAGGCTTTTCTGTTTTACATGGGTGTAAAATTGTATATGACACGCTCGTAGACATGATTCTTTTTGCCTGTATTCAATTTTATATATCAGAATGATTAATCTATCACGATAAGATTTGCGTGTCATAATGAGCCTTAAAATGCGTCATTCTCACTATGATATTTAACATTAAATTCAGCATCATTATTACTAGTAAATTCCTATTATATTTTTATATTTGTCTTGATAAACAAAAACAAATTGTTATGAGTATTAATAAAGTTTCTATTGTTGGTATTAAAGGATTTAAAGGAAGCGGTAAAGATACAGTTGCTTCTATGATTAGTTATATCCTTCATGATGGTATTATGAAAGCTAATTATGATACTTGGCTTCTTTATCATAAAAATGATTTTATCGAAAATGATGAAATAATTATTCATTTTGCTGATAAACTTAAAGATGATATTGCTGCATTTTGTAATATTGACCGTAAACTTCTTGATAGACAAGATATTAAAGAAGAAAATTATTATAATTTTAAAACTGGTATTGTTTCTACTAATATCAAAGATGCATATAGAGTTATTAATAATATAGGGGAATTTAATTATGATAATTTATCTTCACTTCTTTCTTTAAATAATAATATTTCTATTAAAATTAGAGTTCTTCTCCAATATTATGGTACTAATGTTATTAGAAATCATTTTTGGCACAATGCTTTTGTTCATTATACTATTAATAAAGCATTTGATATTAGAAATAAACTAGGTCAATGTATTATTGCTGATGCTAGATTTGATAATGAATGTAATGTTATTAAAGTATGTGGTGGAAAAATAATAAGAGTAGATAGAAGAGTTAATAATGATAATCATGAAAGTGAACAAATAAAAATTTGTGATGATGATTATGTTATTGATAATACTGGTACTCTTGTTGGTCTTTTTTATAAAGTTCTTAAATTTGTAACTGATTATATGGTATGAAATTACATCCTATTTTTGGTATAAATGCTCTTGCTAGAGTTTGTATATGTTGTGATAAAGTTATTGGTTATACTCCACTTGGAGATTCTATTGAAGAAGATGTTACTAAAAGTAAACAAGTTGCAGATGCTATTATATGTAAAGAATGTGCAGATAAACTTGATAATGAAACTTGTTTTATTGCGTGTGATAGTGATGAGCATGGATATATAACTGCTACTTATGATACTTTATGGGTTAGAAATAAAGGTTTGAATGAGTTTTTTAAAGAACTTGATTCTATACAGCCTATTAATATTATGCCTAAAGAACATTTTTATACTGTGTTTGGAAATGTAGTTAAAGATTTTTATAATAATAAAGAAGATGAAAATAATTGAACCGAAAGTTGAACTTTGGAAACAAGGAAATAATGCTAAAGCTCATATTGCTAGATGTGCAAGAGTTTGTTATGGTAGAACAAGTGGTAATGATGAAGCTACTATTAAACGACTTATTAATGATGAACATTGGAGTATGTTTCGTCATGGAACTTATTATATAATAGCTAATGATAGTGATAAAACTTTAGAAACTATTGTTATTAATTATGCTAATACTATTGGTTTTAGTTATCATTATGAAAAACATGTTTATTATATAACTGTTAATGGTAATTGGGTTTTAGACCATAAAACACCATTTGGTCATCTATCTAAATATATTGTTCCTATTGAAGATTTTTGTAATACTGAAATAGGATTTCATATGATGAGATATACTTTTTGTGTTGATACACAAATTAGTACTTCTCGTGAATTAAACCGCGTTAGTCCTAATAGTATTGCTGAAAAATCAACTAGATATGTTTATGAAGATGGAAGTATTTGTAGACCTCATTGGATGAGTGATGAAATTGCTACGCATTTTAATGAAGAGCCTTTATTTGCTGATTGGATTGATGATAATATAGAACATCAAAAAGCATATCATTATATTAATTCTTGTAATGATAGTTTTTTTAATTATAAAGCTCTTATTGATGAATTTGGTATGCATCGTCAAGATGCTCGTGGTGTTCTTCCTCTTGATACTGCTACTAGATGTATTTATACATATTCTGTTAATGAATGGCGCCATATTCTTGATCTACGTTATTATGGTACTACCGGTAAGCCTCATCCTAATGCTAAAATTATTGCTGGTATGATTAGAAATAATTTAATGGAACTTGGTTATGACTTCAGAGATTGATAAACTTAAACATTTTCATATTGAAAATTAGAGAGATACTAATTTAGCTGATGACTTAAATAATGGTGAAGAATTTCTTTATACTATAATTAGGTATAAAGATAATAAAGAAGTAACACTTTTATGTAAATATGTTAAAAATAAACATATTGGAAATTGTCTTAATTGTGTATTTAATAAATATTTTTGTTATGCTCTTTTATGTAAGATTGTTATTCTTAAAGTAATTAAAGATGAAGAAAAGTAAGCGTTATATTAAAAAGCAAAATAATAAACCTCTTATTAATAAGAAAGTTTTAGCTAAAGTTATTAGAAGAAGTAATATTTGTAAACATGCTATTAAAGAACTTAAACTTGCTGGATATGGTAAAGGAGAAGGTGGTCCGGATGATTGGATGTATCAACAAGTAATTGAAGCTGTTGCTGTATTTGCTTCTCATGGTAATTCTGGCGGGTCCGCTCCTTGGGAAATTAATCTTGTTCAAAAACTATGTGATTGGGGTATTATTAGTCCTCTTCGATTTACTGATGAAGAATGGATGCAAATAAGTTCTGATGGTACTTGTCAAAACAGACGTAAAGGAAATGTATTCAAAGAACCAGATGGTAGTATTCATTATAATGGGGCTTTTAATAAACGAGCTACTGATAGATATAGTTTTAATACTAAAGAATGGACTAAAAATAAAAATCCTATTTGCTGGCATGGAGGACTATTTGAACATAAAAATAATGTTCTTACTGGTAGATATTTTAATACTTGTTTATTATATGAACATGATATTGATAAAGGATGGATGCCTAAACCTACAAGAACTATTGATTGTGTTGAAGTAAAAATATCTCCTGATAATGGGATTATGAGCGTTGATGCTGATAATACTGATTTACTTATTCTTTCTTGTAATTATAGTATTCAATGGAAAGAATGTTCTTGTTTAAAAGGTATTCGTCTTGAAGATGTTACTGTTGAACTTGAAGAAGAAGCATATGAAGAAATGAGAAATAATAAATAAATTATTAACTATTTAAATATTAAAGTTATGGGAAGAAGATTTTATGGTTTTAATAACCGTTTTAGAACTACTAAAAATGGAGAAGCTGTTGTATTTGAAAATGGTGGATTTGTTGGTAGTCTTGGTTTGAGTAAAAAAACTATGGAAAAAATATATTGAAGCTAGTTATAAATATAGAACTAATACCGATAAAATAACTGCTAGTGATTATACTCATTTATTTGGTTATTTAAATCCTTATTATCGTTCTGCTTATCATGTACCTAAACGTAGAAAATAATGGCAAGTATTTATAATATTACTACTGAACTTGAGGATATATTTCTTGAGTTAGAAGAAAATGGAGGTGAATTAACTCCTGAACTTGAAGAACGTCTTGCTATTACACAAGAAAGTCTTAAATCTAAACTTGATAGTTATCGTAAAGCATATACTATGTTTAATCTTGAAGCTGAATCTTGTAAAAAAGAAGAGCAACGATTAGCTGTTCTTCGTAAAACTAAAGAAAACAATGCTGAAAGACTTAAAGGAGTTATGCTTGATGCTGTTATTGCTTATGGAGATTTAGGTAAGTCTGGTAATAAAGTTATTAATTTAGTTGATAGTAAACTCTATACTAAGAATAGTAAATGTGTTGAAATTGATGAAAATCTTAATCAAATATTTATTGATTTAGTTCTTGAACATTTACAATCTCTTTGGGATAATGATATGATTGATGGTAATTTCTCATTTAGTAGAGATGTTCTTCTTGAACAAATTAATGATAAATTTACTGAAAGATATCCTGAACAATCTGCTAGACTTAGAGAAGAAACTGGAGGTTATTTTACGCTTGATGATTTAGATTGTATTAAAGTTAAATTTGAGATTGAAAAACCTGTTGGTGATTTAGCTAATAAAATTAATTTTGATTTACTTAATACTTTCTTTAATCATCAACATGAAATGACTAGAAGTAGTAGTATTAATAAAACTACTATGAAGAATATTCTTAATGATGGTAGAGATATTAGTATAGCTAAACTTGTTGAAAATACTAGTCTTATTATTAAATAACTTGGTTATACTCCCCGTAGAGGACAGAATTAAGTTCATCCTCCACGGGGAGTCAACACTGCTAATCTTGTTAATTATGGAACTAGAAGAAAAAGTAAGAGAATTAATAAAATGGTATATGGATACTTATGGTGTTAATAAAAACCAAGCTGTTAGAGATATTGAAAGTGTTATGTTACATATAAGTCATAAATAATATGTATAAAGTAAAAGGTAAACCTTGGGCTTATTCTGGTGCTATTGATGTATCAGATTGTGCTACTGCTAAAGAAGTTATGCTTAAAGCTGGACTTAATTTTGATGTAGCTAAATGTGAACTAGTTGGTAAAATGCCTATTAAACTTACTGGAACTGATGAAGAACTTGATAGAATTATTAAAGAACAAAAAGAAGGCGCTCATGTTTTTGGTACTGACATTTATCGTAAGTGTGATAATGCCTTTGCTACCTATCGTACTGATTTCAATATTCCTTTAGGTGTAGTTAAAAGTAAATATACTATTGTACAAAACAATGATGCTTTTAATTTCTTTGATGGTGCTGTTGGTAAAAATTCTGCTATTTGGCAAACTGCTGGATTTTGGGGAAATGGTGAGAGAATATTTGTAAGTGCTAAACTTCCTAATAATATTCTTGTTAAAGGTGACCCTGTTGAAAATTATCTAGTATTTACTAATACTCATGATGGTAGTGGTGGAGTTAAAATTTTATTTACTCCTATTAGAGTTATTTGTCAAAATACTCTTAATGCTGCTATTCGTACTAGTAGTAATTATGTTAGTTTTCGACATACCAATAGCGTTCATAATAAGATTTCTGTTGCACAAGAAATACTTGGAATTAGTAAAATTAAATCTGAAGAATTTGGTCAATATTGTAATTTACTTGCTGATATTAAGGTTACTGATGAAGATGTAATCCAATTTATTGGAGAAAATATTCTTACTGAAGATGAAATTCAACGTCTAAAAGATACAGGGCATACTATTAAAGATATTGCTTATCGTAGTGGTTTAGCTTTAACGGATAGTAAAATAAGTAGTAGAAAAATGAATGTTATTTCTGATACTTATAGTTATTATTTTGATGGTCCAGGTCAAAGAGATATTCTTGGTACAGCTTGGGGTGCAGTTAATGCTATTAGTGGATATTATTCTAATATAGATAATATTGAAGGTACTAAGCGATTTGATAGTATTTGTTATGGTGATAAATCAAGAAAAATAGAAAATGCTTTTGCACTTGCAGAAGCTCTTTAATTTAATAATTTAATTATATATGGAAGTAAAAGTATTTAAACTAAAAGAGATTAAACTTCTTAGTGGAGATGTTGTAGATGTAGAACAGTATTGTAATGTTCAACCTATTTTACCTGCTTATGGTAAAGAAGGTGATGCTTGTATGGATGTTTATCCTATTCATTATGAATATGATAGAGATAAAGATAGACATATTTATCATACAGGTTTAGCGTTTAATATTGGAGATGATGCTAATGGTGAACCTAATGAAATGTCTTTACGTCCTAGAAGTAACCTTACTAAATCTGATTTTTATATGCCTAATGCTCCTGGTACTCTTGATTGGGGTTATCGTGGAGAACTTCTTATTATTTTTAAGAATCGTACTTCTAGAGATTTAGTTCATGTTGTATCTACTCTTATTGAAATAGTTGATAAACTTAGAGAACATATGCATTTACCTGATAGTATGGTTGGTAATGCTAGACTTAAACTTAATAATGTTAGAGCTACAACTACTAATATTCTTGGTAAACTTTCTACTCCTCCATATAATTGTGATGGTAAAGATAGATGTTGTCAACTTATTATTAATAGTGCTCAGAGAATTACTTGGAAAGAAGTTAAATCTATTGAAGAATTAGGAGAAAGTGAACGTGGAAACAAAGGATTTGGAGAAGGAACAGGAGGAGCAGCTAAAGCTTAAAGTTGGTGCTCGTTATATTCATAATAAAACGTCTAATGAATATATAATTATTAGTATTACTAAAATGAAACATCCAGATACAGGTGAATGGATTCCTGCTGTTATTTATAAAGTTGATGGACTTGAACCTTTATGGTGTAGAAGTGTTGAAAGTTTTAAAAGTTATTTTAGTGATGCTAAAGTTGAAGGTAATGAAGTTTATCTATGAAAAAGTTAATCTTGTTTTATTTACCTGATTGCAATGTTAGTAAACTTTTTGAAGAAAGGCTTCATAAAGCTCTTGCTCTATCTGAGTTTGCCGGTAGGTTTAATCTTATTAGGTATAATTTATATACTGATACTGGTAGACAAGAAGCGCGTAGTATTGGTATTAGTGATGCTCCTACTGCTTACTGTAATGGTGATATTCTACATGGTGTGCAAAGCGATTACACTATTAGAAAGTATCTTCGCAAGCTGCTAGGAAAGTCATAGATATGATTCTTTTGCCCTACATTGAATTTTAATTGTTATTGTGATTAATCTATCATAATATGAATATCATTCAATGTAGGGCTTTAAAATAGCTAATTTTATAAATTCTCATTATATTATACGAATACTATGGTTAAAATTGAATTTTATTATAAAAGTACTGATAAAGATAAAACAGAAGCTATGAGAGAAGCTATTGATATAGCTTTATTTGGTACTAATGTTCAATGTAATTTTAAAAATCTTCCTGACCATCTTATTCTTGAAGATATGATACTTGAAAAGGCTGTTGCTGGTAAGAATATTACTGAATATCCTACTTGTATTATATATCGAGATGATACAGAATATAAACGATATAGTAATTCTGTTACTTGGGAAGAACTTCGTAATGATATTAATTATCTTACTGGAGATGAACCTACAAGACAAACAAATAATATATTTGTTGAAGCGTTTATTGATGAACATGATTGTATAACTCGTGCTAAGTGTGCTGATGCTATTGCTTGGATGTGGAAATATCAGAATACTAAAGTAGAATATATTCAAACTAATGTTAATAATCCGAATAAGTTTGCTGTTGTAATTAAAGATAGTTGGAGAACTTATGCTACTTATGTATATTCTGATAGTCTTACTACTGAAATGATTAAGAATACTCTTCTTAGAGTTCCTAATACTATTAAAGAAGCTGTTAAAAATAATGCTATTGTGTTATGATACGTATTGATTGTTTTACTAGAAATGGATGTGATGCTTGTAAAATTGCAATTAAGAATATAACTGAAGCTATTAATGAAGCTAATTGCGATATTACTTTAAATATTAGAAATACAAGTCTTGATGATATTTTAAGAAAAGAAATTAATAAATTTCCTACTACTGTTATAATTAAAGTCGATAATGATTATAAAAGAAAAGAATTAGCTCGACTTGAAGGTAGTTTTCCTAGTGATTATATTAAAGATATTATTAATAAACTTGAAAAAGAATAAGCTATGACAGTTAAAGAACTTATTGATAAACTTCAACAATTCAATGGAGATAGAGTTGTTTTAGTTGAAGATACTGAATATGGAGAATTTCAAGCGATTGATGTTAAACCTGAAAACTTTGATTTAAATGTTGGTGCTAATTATGCTCAAATTAAAGCTGAAGATAAAATTTGGGAAGGTCTTGGATTTGTTCTTCAATGGGCTAAGTATGGTCTAAAAAGATGATACTATTAATGCTAATGGTTTATATGTTATACTTAAAGCTAGCTCTAATAGAGCTGGCTTTATTTAATTTAATGGTTAGCTTGGAACCGCTACGAGTGCTACGCACTCTTCGCTATACTCCCCGTAGAGGATGGAATGGTAGTTATGCTAGTAATATTAATATAGTTATTAATGATAATGATTATATTAATTGAATGAATACTAGTCTATTCCATCCTCTACGGGGAGTTGAGCGTAGCGAAGCGGAGCGTTCTACTAATCCTTAAACTTATAGTCGTTGGCATGACTGAAGCCCTGGTAGATAAGCTAGTCTTACTACTGGGGCTTATTTTTATTTTATTACTAAACTTAAACATATTATAATTATGGTTGCATTTATTGTTCTTCTTGGTATTATATTTGGTGGTGTTAAACTATTAGCTGTTGCTAATAATATTAGTGATAACGAAGCTATGGATAAGTATAGTGGAAAACTATTTGTTATTGGTATTATAGTTTTTGTTATTCTTATGTGTGTTATTGGTAATAATGATGATGGTTTTAATTAAGATAAAAGAAATAGGGCTTGTCTAGGTAGTGATACCATAGGCAAGCCCTTCTTTTTTTACTAGATTCAAGTCCAGCTTATTCAAATATATCTTTAGCTATATCTTTATAAGGTATAATACTAAGTATATTTTCATCAAGTTTATAATAACTATTATTATTAGGTAAATCAAGAACACGATTAATACTACGAATAACAGGTATATTACGTATAGCCATAACTTCAAACTTGTTCATACCTTTATATCTACCAGTAGTATATTCCTCTGTGAAATCTTCTTCAATAAGGAATCTAGCAGCCATAGCAGTAGTACCAAGTAAGTCATTAATAGTTTGTCCAATAGCAACAGGACTAGACCATAATTTTTTACCTTCAGCATAAGCTCCAAATGGAGTAAATGAAGCAGCTTCAGAAGCAAGACGGTCTGCATGATAAAGCATAAGATTATAAATAATACCTTCATCATCATCACCTCCCATACCAGTTATAGCAATTGCTCCAATAATAGCAGCCCCTACATAAAGTAAATCACCTAAATTACGTCTAATATTTGCTTTTTCATGTTCAGGAAGAAGTTCATAATTAAGTTTGAAATTAACAGCAAATGAAAGCAAATTCTTACCATAAGTTTGGAATGCTTTAAGAACATCACTTACATTATTAACTTCTCCTACGTTAGTTTCTTTAAATGGAATAGTCAAATAATCATAAAGACTAGTATAACTACCTTTTTCAATAGTACCTAGAGTTTCATTATAATAACCGTTCCAACGATAACGTTTTTTAAAACCGGGATAAAGATGTTTATGATATTGCATAACCGTACCACCCAACCAATGTTGTTCTATATTAGCAGAACCAAGTTTATCATAAACACCATGAACTTTCTTATTTACTTCACGAACTTTATCAATAAATTTAGCATATTCTTTAAGAGTAAGTTTACTATCAGATTTTATTTGAGCAATACCATCTTTAAGTTCAAACTGATTATAAATATCTGGAAGTTCAGCAAACTCTTTATCAATATTCTTAATAAGTTCTTTACGTTTAGCAATATATTCTCTTTGTTGTTCTTCATTAAGATAAGTCTTAACAAAATCGAATATAGGATTAGCTTTAAATAAATTATATTTAGCTCGTTTTTTATTATCAGCTTTAGCATCATCCATAAACTTATTGAATTGTTCAAGAAGAGATTGGCTCTCTCCTCTACGGGGAGCATTAATTACTGACATAAGAGCATCTTGTTCAGCTTTACGATGATACATTTCTTTACTCATTATATCATAACCGCCTCTACCGTTATCAACAAGTCTATGAGATTTAAGCATAGCAAATAACATAACATTTTGCATATAATGCTCACCAACAGATTGAGGGCTAAACAATAATCCACGGACTCTACGAATATTTTCTTTAAGACCTTCAGCAGTGCTAACTTCAGTTACTCTATCAAAATCGACTACATGACTAAGTTTAATAATAGCATCTTGGAGTGTACTACTATTTTCACTATACATATTAGCCATATAACTAACAGTTCCTTTAATCCATTCAGATTTACCAGACTCCCAATCTTTAAGATTAATATATTCACCAGCAGCTCTTTCCATAAATATGTTACTAGAACCAGTAAGAACGTTAGCTATACCACCAGTAATATTCATCATCATATATTTACTACCAGCAATGTTTTGAGCAAGAGAACCAAGTTTAACTAAATTAGGAGTTTTATTATCTTTATATTGTTCAAATACAAGACGACGTATAAAACTTCTAAGATGTTGACTAGTTCTAGTTTGTTGTTCTTGTTTATATTCAATTTCTCCACCAGCACTAGCTTCTCTATTTTCAGTTATACTACCTTTATAATTTATATCATAAGCAGTATTACTAGTAATAATTTGGTCGGCAGTATAAAGAAGATTTTTAACTGTTTTAATAGCATTATATCTATTACTTTCAATTAAGAAACTATTAAATACTTCTTCCCAATTACGATTAAGAATATCATTATGAATTTTATTATTCTTTTCAATAATCTCATCTCTAGCTTTAATAGCAGCAGCTTTACGTTTACTAAATTCCTCATCACTTTCATTAGGCTCTTTAAATTTAGGTATAATAGGAAGTTGTTGTGTATCTTTATTAGCTAATTGAGATAATCTAGGATTAGGAATATCATAATCTTTATCAAAAGTTAAATCTTCATTATTTCTCCATCCAGTATTATTAGGAACATTAGCAGTCCAACCAAGAAAACTAAGAGCTTGTTCAAAGTAATCTTTAACAGTCATATCTTTAGATTTAGGTAAAGCTGGAAGATAACCCATATCAACATATCTCTTATTACTATTAGTAAAACAATACTTTTTCATAAGTTCATTTACTTTATTCATAAGTTCAAGTTGATACTCATTAAGATTAGTATAAGCAGTATTATCATATCCAGTTCCTATTTTATACTTATTAACAAAACTACTATATTCTGGATTAATAAGTTCCTCTTTAGGAGTAATATGCATTTGATTAATACGTGGTTCATAATTACCAACAACAGCTGAACCATCATCTTTAATCATTTGCATAGTAGTCCAAATACGAATAGGTTTAATAGTACGAGTATAAGGGTCAAAATAATGATTATCTCTATACCATTGTTTATATTCAACACTATCAATACCATATTTGTCAAGAACTTCTCTTTCTTTCATATAATAATATTGAGTAGTAGTTTCTCTAGTTCTTTTTTGAAGAATATTAATTGCAGCAGTTTTATCAATGTCAGTCCATTTATATAAATCTTTAGGTTTAATAATACCATAAATAGTTCGATTAGGTCTTTCCGCAATAGTTCCATTTTCTTCAACTTGTTCACTAAATACTTCTAACCATTTATCATAATACTTTTTACCTTTAGCAAAAGCTCTATTTTTATCAAGTTCATATTGTTTCCAATTATAAGTAACATCACATTCACTTTCAATAAATTCAGCAACACGTTTTGCTTTAGCTTTATCAGTACTCTTTTCTCCTCTAGTAATTTCATTAAATACCTCAAAACCAGTTTTAAGTTGTTCTAAATCCTCTTGACTAATATCAGCAGTATTAAGAGTTCTAGTAGCATTATCAAAATACTTCTCAAGTATTTTATTAATAGCTTCTCCTACATTAATTTCTTCTTCACTCTTAGATTTATTACCTGTAAGATAATTATAGAAATCAGCACGATAAATTCTAAGTTCATCTTCAGCAGAACGAATAATACCAACATAAGGCATACCATTGCCTTTAGTATATTTATATTTTCTAACTGTTTCAGCTTTTATAATAGCTGCACGTTCTTCAGGTATTTTACGTCCATCAACTACATTAAATTCATCTTTAGCTTGAAATTCTTTGATGGCAAGATTAAGAACACTATTACCTTTATTAGCATCTTTAAGTTCTTCAAATGCCCAATTTAAATCTTCTATATCTTTAATATCAAGAATATATCTAGTATTCTTACGAATCCATTCTTTAGCTTCTTTATATTCAGGAATTTTCATAAGTTCTTCCATACTAATAAGAAGATTACCATTAGCATCACGTTGACTTTCATATTTACTAATAATAGAAAGTTGTTCTTTAAGTTTAGAATCAAATCCTTCTTTAGCTTGCTTATCATAGAACATTTCTTTAACTTTACGAATATTAGTTTGATAAGCACGAAGTCTTTCAGCTACATTTAAATCATAACCAATCTTTTTATTACCATCTTCATCGTAAAGACTAGTAAGACTATCCATTTGAGCATATATACGTCCAAGTTCTTCATCTTGACTTTGTGTAGTAACATTATCAGTAGCTTGGCTTAGAATATCTCGTATTCTACTATTAAGTCTTTTATATTCAGCAAATTCTTTAGGAATACCATCATCTCCTTTTTTAAGACCAAGAAGACTTCTTTCAAGATTTATAATATAAGTAGAATATTCAATAGTAACATTATTACCATCTTCATCTTGAACAGTAATTGGTTTAAGCTGATGAATAGTAGTCATATCAATAAATTTAGCTTTATTAGATAGAGCAATAAGATGTTCAACACTATTTATACCAAATTTTTGTTCAGCTTCAATAGCAGCATCTCTATATTTCTTCATCTTTTCTTCCCAAATAGGATTATTAGGTTGAATTAATCTACCGTCATCATCAATTATACTATTAAGACTAACAGATTTACCAGCTTTAGCAGCTCTAGTCTTAAGATCTTTAAGATAATTTCTAAAGTCATTAGATTCTTTAATACCATTAAGACGACCTTCTTCAACAGTACCCATTACATCTTTAAGTATATTTTGCAACACAAAGTTACGATTAGCACGAATATCTTGTATCCAATAGTCCATAAATCCAGTATCTCCATAAGCATCAAATTCTTTCATAAGACCGCTTATATAATTAGGATTGGTAGTACGTAATTGAATCCATCTTTCAAACCAATCTTTTCTAGCAGAATGTACAGTAGTATTAGAATCAACTTGATTAACTAGTTTTTGAATCTTTCTAATATTCTCTTTAGTTTTATCATCAAGATTTGTACTATCAATATCAATTTCGCTAATAAGTTTATATTTATTCTTAAATGTATTAGCACTAAGAATAACATCTAAGAAACGATTTTGAAGTTGTTCATCTTTAAGAACTTTACCAATAACATCTTTATCGTTAATAGGCTTATCAATACCATTAATTTTAATAAAACGATTAATGTCGTTAAGAATATTATTAGCTTCAACATCTATATAATTAGCTATAACTGATAGCGAAAATTCAGAATTATCAGAAAGACTACTACTATCGAGATAGTTAATTTCAGCATTATTTAGAGCATTAAGAACATTCTGGGCAGCAGGTTGTCCATGGCGAACAGCTCTTGAAATAATTAAACTTGCATTTTTAGCAAATCTACCAATAGGAGTTTGGTCATCAACACTACTATATCTATCAGTATTGCTAGTAATTCTACCTATTTCATTTTCATTAATTTCAATAAATAGTCCAAGTTTATTATCTTCAATATTAGGATATTTAGCTTTATATTGTTTCAAATCATTATTTAAATTAATAGCAGTAGTTCCATTAATATTAAGATAAAATCTATCATTAATAGTATATATAGTATTATTCTCAAAAGGAGTATTCATAAAAGGCTGGAAATACTCATCAGTAATATATTTATTATACAATTCAGGAACTTCTTTATAACCTTTATTTACAGCTTCATTAATATTATCTTTAATGCCATCAATAAATTTATCTCGTTTTTCTTGTTGAGTAAGACCTTCATAAAGAAGAACAGCTAACGGTTTATGAATATTATTATTAGCTATAATACTTGGTTCAATATTATTATAAGTTTCAAATGATTCAAGTCTATCAATAGGATAATAAGCTAAAGTGCCATCATAAGTTCCTTTAATATATAAATTTCTATTAATTCTAATAATATTAACAGCATCTCCATTTCTTATTATTCCTATATTATCAAGATTTTCTTGACCATTAAAAGTAATAATACCATTATGTTTTAAATTATAATTAATTTTATTATTAGTAAGTCTTTTAAATGTATAACTAGGACAGTTAAAACTATTATAATTCTTACGAATAAAACCAATTATATCTTCAATATTATCTTTATCAATAAGACCATAACTATTAATACCTTTCATAGCTATATCTCCAATAGCTATTCCATTTTCACTCAATCCTCTAAGGGGAGTATTACTTATAAGTCTACTAATATTTCTAGTTCTAAATTTATGACCTTCAACAATAAAAGCATATTTAACTAAATCAAGAGCAGTAAGTTTAATAAGAGGATTAGGATGATTCCAAGCTCTATCAAACAATCTATGAGCTTCATCATTAGTAATATCACCTTGTATATAATTAATATATTGAATATTTACATTACGACGATTATTTCTTTCATCATTAGCAACTATTTCAATATGTGCAAATACACTTCCATCTTGACTAAAGTTACGTTTAATCCAATCAACTTTTTGAGCAGGAGTAAGTCTAGCAAATACATCAATTTCAGTTTGTGTAGGCTCAAATATATTTTTAACTACAACATCATCTGTTTTAATATTAATTAATGTACCACTAACTCTACCAACTTCTAAAGCTCTAGATTTACCAGTACCATATTCTTTAATAGATTTAGGATGAACAAAATCACCATTAACAATAGTAATAGGTAAATTAAGATAAGAACTACCATTATTACCTACTTCTAGTTTATTAATAAGATAATCTTTATAATCATTATATAACTTTTCAGTCATTATTCCACCTTTAGTCCATTCTGCTATTCTATATACATAATCAATAAATATAGGATTAGCAGTTTCAAATACTTGTTGAGTAGCTTTAACACTAAGAGCAGTACTCATTTGTAAAAATGCAGCTAAACTAGGATAACTACTTCTAGATATATCTGATTTAATAAATGCATCTATACCACCACTAATATCAGGAAAGACACTCTCTAATAGCAAGGTTTGACCCCCCGTAGAGGATGGAGCATAAATATTACTATTTTCAATAACAGTTCTAGCATCTCTAAATACTTTATCACTAGCATAAAAACTTTGTTTAGCACCATATTTATCAGCACTAAGAATATTAAGATTATTACTTATATCCTGTCCGATTGAGTTTAACCGATTGAATTGTGCTAGAACATAAAGGTCAAATAAAGCCTGCTGAACCCCATTCATTTCTCCTCTAAGACGAGATTTATATGCGTCTGATGAAAATATAAGGTTGGGTGATGAAAATGCATCAGAAACGCTTAAATTGAATAATTTCTTGAAAGTTTCACCATAACTTTCATTAATAATATCAATTAGCTTTTTACGTCCAGCAAAATTAACTTTTTCACCAAAACCAAGATTATGAGCAACTTCTCTAATAGCTTCAGTAAGAGGATTTTTAGTACCTTCTGCAAGAACACTATTAGTTTCTTTCCATTTACGAACTAGTATATCAATAGCAGGTTGCCACATAAATCCAATAGCAGTATCATAATTACTTCCAAAGTCAACAATGGTTTTAAAAGCATTAAACGTATAAGTATTTTCATTATGTATAGCTCCCTCTTTCATAACATCAAGAATATGAGCAGTTGTTTGAGAACTATAAGGATTAATCAAATAACCATCAATATTCTTATCATCTCCAGACCAACCAAAATTCTTATGAGTAATACGAATATGTTTATTACCAATAGTTTCTACATTTTCTTTACCATATCTATTAACAGCCTCTTGTTCACTAATTACATCAGTAGTGTACATGACTTTAATACCTTCACTATGATTAGCCTTAGTAACATTACCAATACTCATAAAAGTATCTCGATTAACACTGATACCTTTAAGTTTAATACCAGATGTAGCAGCATCAAACCAATCAAGTTGAGTAAAGAAATCACTAGGAGCAACAGTTGTTTTATTAGCACCAACTATTTCTGCATAAGTTTCATTAGCTTCTTTAACATTTTCAAAGTTAGAAGTAGTAGTATTTTCTTCAAATGCAGCAGGGTTATTAAGTATATCAATAAATGATTGAATAATAGCATTAGTTCTAGCAGCTTGACTACTTGTATCCTCCACGGGGAGTTTTAAGTATGATTCGTAAGACTTAAGTCCACCGTCATTAGCAATTTTTTCAACAACTTTAAGGTTACCACTATAACCTTCAAGAGTAGCATTAATAGTATCTTCGCTATTTTTTAAAGAAGCTCTAATATTACCTTGTTTATTATAAGTTTTACCAAGAATCTTACGACTAGCTTTATCTACATTATCTTTAACATAATTAATATATCCTACTTCATCTTTAGTATATCTAGTATGAGTAATTTCAGTTGGAATACCTTTAACAAGATTAAATGTTTTAGACATACCATAAACACTATCTACGTCAAAGTCAGAACCAGTTTGAGTAACCCATTCATCAGGAACAACAACAGTACTACCATAAGCATCTGGAAGAAACTCTTTAACATACATAATACATATAGATTGTTTACCTTCAGTAGGAATACGATAACCAATCATAGTACGTAAATTATCAGGAACATTATTAATATCTATTCCTTTAAGTTTATTACTCCATCTAGGAAGTTTAATTTCAGTATAATAAACAGGAGTACCATTAACTTCTCCAATTTTCTTATATTGAAGTTTACTATCTGTTTGAGTTTGTTTATCAACTTTAAATCCAAAATCAGATAGCTGAGCAGCATGCCAACCGCTAATAAGTTGTCTAGTAATATTAGTATTAAAATAACTATTAGCAATACTTTCAAGCTTACTATTAATATTAGATAAGAATAAAGGAAGATTATTAAATCCAGCACTATCTAAATCAAAAAATTCAAGAAGAGCTTTTTCAACTCCTTGTTGTTGAGCATTTTCTTTAAATCTATCAAAAAATACAAAACGATTAAGATTTCTAATAGTGCCATTAGAATTTAAATCAATATGACCATTATCATCCAATCCAATACCAAGTTCAGCACAAGTTTTTTCAAAACTATTTCTAATATTAGCTACATAATTATTAAATACTTTACTTTTAAGGTCATTAAGTTCAGGTTTATTAGGAAGATTATCAAGCATTTTTTTCATAATCTGAATAGCAGCCTTATTACTAGCATCAACCATATGCTGAGGAACTTCTTGTTGACGATAAAGATAATTATAACTAAACAATTCAGAATTATCAAATACATTATCATCAAATTCTTTAAGAGCTTTATCAGTTAGAACCCCATCGTTATTCCAAAGTGTCATTCTGTTATGTTGTGCAACTTTAACAGTTTCAACAGTATTAAGCTGATGAATACCTCTATTAGTCATTATATTATAAACTTTCTCAAGTTCTGTTCCTTTAATAAGTTTAGGAATAAGAACAAACTCTGCATTCTTTACTTGTCTAGGAACTTCAATACCAACAGTAGTATCATAATATAAATCATAATAGAAATTCTTTTGAATTTGAACTTTATTAGCAAATTTATTCCAATCAATTTTATCAATCGGAGTGTCATCTGTAAGACTCTTAATAAGTCCAGCATATTTATCTAACTCTCCAGCAGCAGTAATACGACGAATCCATTCTTCAAGAGTAATATAAGATTGAGCATCATTAGCATTAACTCCTCCTTTAAATGGTTCTAGTATTCGTTCTCTGTCTTTTTTATCAAGTCCAGCTTTTTTAAGTTGGTCATCAAGTCTATCAATAACAACTTTATCAGAAGATTTAAAAGTATTATAAATAGTAACACCTCTAAATTTATCTTGTAAAACTACTTTTTTACGTTTAACAACTCCATTAACTGTATAAGGGACAGTAACAGCATTACTATTAATTGTTACATCATATAAATTAGTAGCTATATCTAAATCATTTTTAGTAAAGTCTGTATTACCAAAAGGATTACCACTAGCTTGTACTTCTTTAATACGTTTTAGAATAGCTTGACCATTCTTATAAAAACTTTGGTCACCACCATACATATCGTACATATTATCTCTAACAAGATAATCATTAACTAGAAATTCAGCTAAAGATTCATTATTAATTCTATCATCAATAAATGTACCATATTTATTTTTAAGTTCTTTATAACCATTAGTTATATATTCATTTAACCAATCAGCAACAGCGTCTTCAAGAGCAATACGTTGTTCTCCATTAAGAACTACTTGATTATTAACATAGCTAAGCCCACGTGTAGACCCCCCGTAGAGGATGTCAATAGTCTTACCATACCCAATTAGTTCATTAAATGCTCCATTACTATTAGGAGTAATTTTACTAACTAAACGTTTAAAACTAAATACTCTACCAGCTAAAACTTTATGTCCATCTTTAGTAGTAAATATATTACCTTTTCCATCTTTATGGTATTGATTATAAAAATGTTCAGGTTTATTATTATAAGTATCACTAAATTCAAAATCTCCATTAGTTAAAATAGGATTACCATTAGCATTAGTCTTAAACATTACATTAACAGCTTGAGCCATATTAGTAAGTTCTTGAATAACTATATTATAATACTGTTTAAATAATGGATGTTCTTTATTTATAATTTTAGTTCCATCTTCTAGTTGACTACGTAATCCAGCAAGACTATATATAGGAGCAGTAATAGTAAAGTTTTTAGGAGCATCGCTAGGTATTGGAAGTAAATAATTAGCAGTAGGAGTTTCAGAATTATTAATATCAGTCATAAATAATCCCATAGCAGTAATTAAATAATCACCATCACTCATACTACGATATAAATCATTACTGTTATTATCTAATTCACTAATACCATTAAGAAGAGAAGTTTTAAACATACTACGAGCATATTCAGTAAGTTTAGGAATTCCATTTCCAACTCTTCTAAATAGTCCATAATTAATTATATTACCATTAGTATCTCGATGTTCAAGAAGTAAATTACTATAATCATATTGATGACTAGCAAACTTTTGTCTAGCATAAGCTTCAGCCATAGCATTTTGTTCTTCAACAGTAGATTTGTCATCATTAATTATTTTAGCAATATTAGTAATAAAACTTCTATTAATAACATCAGAACTTAAATTACCTTCGGGATTACGAGAATTAAGTTCAACAGGAATATAAATAATATCTTTAAAAACATCAGCCATTTGATATATAATAGAAGTATCACCTCTATTAATAAAACTATCAGGCATTTTAGTTTTCTTATCTTTTTTAAGAGCTTCTACATATTTATTATAATTATCAACTGTACGATTAATAACATTAGCAAAGTTAATAAGATTATTAGCCATAGCAATACGTCCAATTTTAGCAATAGCTAAATTAAAACTAGCTTGATTAATATCTGGAAATATTTCTTTAAAAGCATCATATAAATAAAGATTAGCATGAGGAGTATTTTTATATCTATCATATATACGAAACTTTTCACGAGCAGCAGGAACACGATTAGTAATAATATTATTCTTAACATTATTATAAAAAGTATTCTGTAAAATAGTACGGGAATCAGTATTAGGATTAGTTACACGAGCACGAACATAACTATTACCAGCAGAATCAGTTTGAATATAAGTTTCAATTTTAGATATAATAGGTTTATTAAATACCATCATATATTTATTAGCAAATACTTTATTTTTGCTAAGTAAATCATGTAATTGAATCAAACATTCACAATTTGGAATAGTTTCAGATATACGTTTAAGACTAGCTATAAAATTATCTACATTACTAGTATCAGCACTAGCATATAATATTTTAGATAAATAATTAGCATCGGCAAAAGTAACAACACCTAATTCATTATTAGTATCAAAAGGATAATTTCCATTATCAAGTTGAGAAGCAGCAGTAAGTTTCGGTAGACTTGCAAGATGATATTTAATAATTTCTTCTACGTGCTTATTAAAATCTTTAACTTCACCAATACTTAAATTCCAAAGTTGAGTCATTAAATCAATACCATCATCTATACTATTTTCATCACCTTCAGTAGAAGTTTCATCAAGATATCCGCCTAATTCTTCATAATCAGTAGTTTGATATAATTCATCTCTTTTAATAAGTTTAGCAACATTTTTATTATTAAAAAGAGCTTCATTAAATTCAGTATTAGTTAGAGAACGCAGTAATGCTCCATAATTAAAATCTTGAGCATTACCGTATTTACGAAGAAATGCTCCAAGACCATTAATTTTATTAGCAGGATTTGGATTATTAATAAAACTATTAAGTTCATTATTTCTAGTTTCATCACTTCCAGCTAATTTCTTAGCACGTTTAAGTCCAGCATTAATAACAGTTTCATTGGTACGTTTTTTAATTTCATTAAAATTTAATGGAGCACCATTATATAGAAAATTAAAACTAAGTTTGTTCATAATATCAGCCATATAAGTAATAGCTGTATCTCTAGCTTTAATTGTACTAAACAAACCACGTTCTTCTTTTTCAGCAACAGAAGCTATATCATCCATATTACGAAGTTTAATAGCTCTAGCTTCAAGAAGAGCATTATAAGCTTGTCTTCCAGAAGTTTTAACATTAATACCTTTATCAGCTATAATCTTCTTAAAGATTGGGTCTTCAACCATAGCTATAAGACTATAATAATCAGCATTATTAGAACCATGTTCTTTAATAATAACATTATTAAGATTATTATATCCTACAAGTTTAATATTTCCACAACTCATAAGTTTATATTTAAGTTTAAATTCATTAATAGTAATACCTCTATGACTAATGTAAAGTAAAATTTAATTACATCGTCATAGAGGTGATTTTCTTTCGTTCTAAGCGACTTTTATCTCTACTTGATTAATTCTACATACAGCTAAAACTGATACGTCCTGTGTCAAGCAAAGTGGCAAATTCGGACTGTTGGTCTATTGGTAAACGGCTAGTTAATTCCGCCATATTCACTATATTATCATCAACACTACTAAACATATTAAGTCCATCATTAAGATTATCATTATTATAATTATAATCTTGACTATTATCTTCATTAGGATTTTCAATTTGTTCTGTACTAATAGTTTCTTCGTCAAATTGAAAAGTTCCTTGAATAACATTTTGTTCAGTTTGTTTAGGCATTTTCTTAATAGCTTTATAAGCATCTCTAGCAGCAGCTAATAAACTATCTTCATTAATTTTAATACCTAACATATCAGCAATAACTTCAAGAAGTCTACTAAATAAAGTCTTACGTTTATTAGTTTTTCTATTATCATATTTTATTTCATTAAGAGCTGACATAAGAGCATTACTAGTAATACTTTCAACTAGAAATTCTTCAAGAGCTTCACTTGTATTAAAGTTCTCAAATAAATAAGGTTTAAGTCTTTCTTTAGTAGAATTATCTTGAGTATCAAGCCAAAATTTAAATTTATCATATATAGGTTTAACTAAAGCAAGAGCTTGTTCAGTATTATATTTAGTATAAAGTTGTCTATGTAAACTTTCATGAACTATAATATTAACAACTCTATAAACTCTTTGACCGGCAATAGCAGAACTATTAAGTTCAATAGTATCTGTATCACGATGATAAACAGCATTAACTTGATTACCATTATTATCAGTAATACTATCTACAACTTGAATATTCTTAGGTAATATACCAATTTTTTGAAGAGCATCAATATAATCAATAGCAGTTTGGTCATTAGCAAAATACTTTTTAAGTCCACGAGTTAAATTCTTAGCTGTTATAGCAGACTCAAAAGCATTAAAATTAATAGCATTAAGAGTATCATCTAACATGAACTCTGATAGCTGTTCAGGTATTGCTCCATCCTCCACGGGGGATCTACCCTCAAGCTCGTATGCAATATCAAGTTTAGAATGAATATCTATTTGCCAATTACCAGCAGTTTCGTCAGTATTCGTATTAGCTAGTTTAGTTCGAACTAAACCATTACTAATAATAAAATCTTGATAACTATTATAACTATAAGTTTTATCATCAATATTTATAATAGTTTTACCATTTTCACGATAAATATATTTATTGGTTTTATTATCAGTTTTTGTACTATCATTAATAAAATCTTTACTAATAGCAAATTGAGCATAGTTAAACATTTCATCAATAACAGGACGAAGAGCATTATCTAATTCTCCAATAGTATTAGCATTAATTCCATAGCTTTTACCTATTTTAAAAGTATTATTAACAATATGAGGAGAATTAATAATAATATTACGTTTATAATTACCAGCATCAGAATTAATAGTAAAAGCATAATCTTTACCATTAAAATGTGCACCTTTAACATAGAAACCTATATTAGTAGGATTAATACTAATTTGAAGTCCAGTATTTCTATCACCATTAACAAGTTTATTATTTCCAAATATATCTCCAAGACTTTGTTTAAGTTCACCAAAACTTATTTTTCCACTAATATAATCTCTGCAAAGATTATTAACTTCATTCTTAATAGAATTAATAATACGTCGGGCATCACCTTTAAGTAAATTACTATTTAATGGAACTTGTTTACAAAAAGCATATAGAGAAGTACCATCACTACTTGGAATACTAATAACAGGCATGCCATTAGTAGTAAGATTTTCAATAATAGTAGATTTACTTTCTCCATTAAGATATAATTGACCTTGTACAACTACACCAAGTTTGTTAATATTTTCATCATAACCAACTACTGTTTTTTGTACATCATTCCATTCACCATTAGTATCATCAATAGTATTAAGAACTCCATATTTAATATTAACAGCTTTAATCTTACCTTTAAAATCACCTTTAACTATTGTAATAGCTTGGTCATAACTATTAAGAAGATTATTAAACCAACGATTAATACTAGCTTCATGACTATTTTCATAAGGCTGATTAAATATGTATTTAGTAAGATTAACAAGATGTCCAGCTAAATCAAAACTTGCAATAGGAGTAGTAAAATCTCTAACTATATCAGGATATTTAATTTCAAATTCTTTAAATAGATTAACAAGTTCTTCTTGTGTAACTTCTTCTTTAACAGCAAGTTCATATAAATGACCAATAAATTCTTCGTCAAATCTATCACCATCAAGAATACTAATTAAAGCGTCTTTAAGTGGAGAAATAACTTGACCATTTTCAGCATGAATATTATATTTCCAACCTTGATTAACCATATCATAATTACCAAACTTATCAATATTTGGAACTCCTATATAACCAATAATTGTACCATTAGCAAATATATTAATACGTCTAAGTTTACTATCATATTCAATTTCTAGATAATCACCTTGTTTAATAGAAGTAAACGCTTTAACATTTTCATTCTCTACTATATACTTAAGATTAACATTATTAGTATGTTCAACTTGAAGTCTTTCAAAACGTTCTTTAGCAATACCATCTACATATTGAACAAATTGTCTAGCATTAAGCTTTTTAATAGTTGATTCATCAGTAGCACGATATTTACCTTGATTATTAGTGCTTGCGTAAAGATAGTTTTTTATTTGATTAAACAAATAATTTTTAATAATTTTATTTCCTGTAATACTATCTATATATTCAACTAATTGACCAATACTAAGATATACTTTACCGTTAACGATTTTACCTCTAGTATTACCTTCACTATCAATACTATTAGCAAAATCATCCATAACAGCTTCTATATTACGTTCATTACCTGTAATAGTAGCATAAGTAGCATTAAGTAATAAACGTCTTGTACTATCATCTTGAACAGAACTATATAAACTACCACCTGTAAGACCATCAATAATATTATTAACTATATCAGCAGCTTCTGTTTGTTCAAATCCAGCTTGACTAAGTTTATCAATAAAAGATTGTCTTGCATTAAGTAAATCACTACTAGTTGATTCATGCCCAAGAGAATCTTCTAAATCAGCAATACTTTCATAAACTAAATCGGTACCTATTTGACCGCGTTCAAATTCATCATCTGGAAGAACATTAGTAATTTCAGGTTTAGGAGTGCTAATAGGTTCTTGAGAAACTGGTTGCCCAGTTTGAGATTGAGGTTGTTCAGTATTAGTAGGTTCACTAGGAACCGCTCCGCTTCGCTCCGCTATACTCCCCGTAGAGGATGGAGATGAACTAGTATCATCTGTATCAGTTTCATTAACTTCATTAGTATCAGGATTAACAGGAACTATTTCTTCCTCTTTAGGAGTATTATTAATATCATTTTCAATCTCTGCAATTTCAGCTAATTGTTCTATTGTATTTTTAAGATGTTCATTACCTTTAGAACTTAAATCAAGAGCAGTATAAGCATTTCTAATAACTTTATCTATATTAGGTTTATTACCATTATTAGCATCTTTAATAACAGAATTAACATAATCTTTTCCATATTGTTTATAAGCATTACGTAAATCGTCCATAGCTTTATTAACAATCTGTTTACGACTACTATCAAAGAAATTATTAAGATAAGTTATACGAGATTTAATATTATCATCAGATAAATTAAGTTGATTTTTATTAACTTCAACATTAATTTCAGCATTAACAACTTCTGCTAAATCTTTAAATACTTCATTATATTGTTTTTGAAGTTGAATAGCTGATTGAATATCATTTTTATTTTCAATATCAATAGGGATATAAAGTTTATTAATAGCATCTAGACGTTCATTTAATTGAGCAATACGTTCTTGTTTAACTGAATCATTAATTGCAGCATTATCTTGTATAGTTTTAATATCTCTTTGAATACTATCAAGAATATGTTGATATATACCATTTTTAGCAGAAGTAATATCAACATCTTCAATATGATTATTTGTAATATCTTGATTTAAAACATTATTAGCCCAATTAAGAAGATTATTATAATTTTCTTGACGATTACGAGCATGAACCATTTGAGTAGCTATAATACGACCAACTTCAAATCCACCACCAAGTCTATTAACTTTATTTAAAGTAGTATTATATTCATTTTTAAGATTATTAATTTCAGTTTTAAATCTATTAATAAGTTCATTACTTTCTTGTTGTTGTAATCCAAGTTTATTAGTAATACTATCATTAAATTCTTTACTATTAATAGAACTTTCAAGAAGTCCTAAATTACCAGCATTCATAGAATTAATAATAATATTATCCATATATTCTTTTTCAGCTATATTACGAAGTTCCTCTTCAGTACCAACTACAATATCAGGATTAACTTGATTACCATTTTCATCAACAGTAGTTATAAATGGATTTTTACCATTAGCTATACTATTAAGTCTTTCTTGATATGCTTGAAAAGTAGCAGTACGACCAAGAATTTCATTTTCTCTTTGTTTTTCAGCAGAAGTCCAATCTTTATCAAGATGTTTATTAATAAATTCTCCAGCTTTATTCATAACACTACTAAAAGTGATACCACCAAGAGCACCCCAAAATGCTTGTTCCCATAACATTGGGTCTTGAAGATAATCTTTAATAGTTTGTTGAGGAATATCTTTATCAAATACTTTTTTACCATTATATAAACCATCTTGACTAGCTATATAATTAATAGCTTCTTCAATTCCTTCTGTCCATTCAGCTCTAGCACCATGAAGAATATCATCGCCTACATCTTTCAAAGTGCTAGTAATAGCTTGTTTAGTAGTTTTATTACTTAAAGCATTAGTAATTGCGGCAGCATCATCAATATTACTATTAAATGCAGTATTTAAATTTCTAAGTCTAGAACTAGTTGTATTACCACTTAAAGCATTTTTCCATAAGTTTTTTAAACTATAAACTTGCCATACATCAAAAAGAACATTAGCCCAATCTTCTGCAAAAGTAATATCAGCACTATTTTTAGCAATATCTTTAGCTACTTCTTCATCAGACATATCTTTATATTTAGGATTATTATTATAAAACTCTTCTCTTTGTTTATCATTCATATTAGCAAGTTGAGTTTTAGAATAATCTTTGATATCGTTATAAGTTTGTCTAGCTTCTTGATAATTTTCAAGATAACGAGAAGGAACTCCAATAGCAGTAGCTTCTGCTATTCTACTAGTAATTGCTCTACTCTTTTGTGTCATATTAATAGCATTAGCCATTTTATTAGCTAGTTTATTAAATCTTAATCCTTTACCTAATAAAGAAACACCTTTAGCAAAACCTGTACTAGGAACCATAAGAGTTAAAGAACTAGCTATACTAGGAGCATTGCTAGCCCACCAAGCAAAATCTCCAATATCAAATGCAGCATTAGGATTTTCTCGATATATAGCTAATCTTTCATTAATAGATTCTTTTAAAGATTCAAGTCTAGAACTTATTTCAGATTGATAATCATTAGGACTATCACTAATCATATTATAGAAAGCATCAGCTAAATCAGCAAAACCTATTGCAGTACCAACAGTAATTTCATTACCAATCTGTCCAATCATTCTTAATCCTTGTTCCCAATTACTTTGATTAACAGCACGTTCTTTATCAAGTTTTTCATGGTCATCAACAGGATTAACATAAACATCATAAGGAGCATATTTATCTATATTATATTGATTAAGATTATATGATTGCCCAGCAATGCGACTAAATAAATGACCACGACCCTGGTCACTAATAGAAGTGCCAGGGTTGTAATCAACTAAAGTAGGAGGCTGTATAGCCCCCTTTTTAGTTTTAGGATTATATTCAGGATTAGGTGTTTTGTTACCACCTTGTAGAAACTTTAATACATCCATATTAATATAGATTATTAGTTAATTCATCATAGTAATATTGAATAACATAAGGATCTGTACTGCCACTAAGTTGAGCAAGTTTAGTAGCAACATTTTGTTGAATAGCTTTAACAGCATTTTCATCTACTGCCATACCAGCTTTAACAGCAATTACAGTTTGTTCCCATTGAGATAAATTATCTACAATATCAACAGCATTTTCTTTACTTACTAAACCAATAGTTTGATTATTAGTAGAATTAATTAAATTAAAACCTCCACCATTTGGTACTAATTTAAATTTATCAATTCCAGTAAATGCAGTATTATTAGTAAGAGAAATAGGTCTATTGGCATTATAATAATTTTCTACTTTGCCAGCAGCTCTCCAATTAGTATCTTGATTCCAAGATTGAATAATAGAACTATCAATAGCCCCACTACCTACAAGTAGAGAAATAGGTTCTCTTTTAAGTTTACCTTCTGTATCATAATATCCAGCAATATTGATTTGAATACCAATATCTCCAGTTTTTGGGTCACGAACAATAGTAGGAGTAATTTCATTTTCTTTAGCACTTCTAAGATATGCAGTATAAGCTTTTCTATCTTCAGAAGTCATAGGTTCAAATACTCCATTTTCACTAGTAATATAAGCTTCTCCTTGAGTTAAATCAATACCACTACGAATAGCCATCATAGCTTGTTCTTCTTTATTCTTCTTATAAGCAGAAAGTTTACTAGCTTCTTCAGGATTAGCATTCATCATAAAATTAATTTCAGCTAATTCAGGAGTTAAAGCACTAATACCAATAGTAGAAGAAGTTATTTTGCCACCATCAAGAACAGCATCATTTTTAGATTTAAGAGAATCAACATAATTAACTAAACCAATATAAGGTTCTTTATTACCTGTTGGTAATCCACCATGATGTTCTTCACCATTAGAATCAACTCTAACAAATTTATCACCATAACCAAAGAATCTAGTTTTAGCAGAATTAAGAAAAGCATTTAAAGGATTTCTAGTATCTTCAGCTTCTTTAACAGCTTTACCAAAACTATAAATAGATTTATGATAATCTTTAGGTAATTCAGCATATCTATAACCATTACCATCAGAACCAAATCTTATTCCAAGACTAATTGCTTTTTTCTCTCCACCAAGAGCATTAATAAATGAGTTATAAACATCATCATTATTAAAGTATTGTCTAATAGAACTACTATCCCCAAATATCTGATTAACATATTTACTATATGTATCAGAATATTTATTATTAGGTAAATCACTTAAACTAATAATAGAATTATATGTATCAAATCCGTCAATGCTATCTTGCGATTTACCAACTTTAAGACTATTAATATATTCTTGATTATCAATAATATCATTAAGATAACTTAGAGCATATGCTCTATCAGATGGGCTAGTAATATTAGTCATGATACTAGTTCTAATATCATTAGGATTAGCAGTTGCTAAATCAATATTAATATCAGGATTATATTTGTTGAGTAATCCAGCTATTGATTGTCTATTACTAGTAATTTCGGCTTGAGCTTGAGCAGGCATAAAATTATCAATACGAACAGGAGTACCTTTATAAGTTAAATTATCAATAGCTTGTTTTCTTTGATTTGTATTTCCTAATCCAGCTTGTTTAGCTAAAGCTAATTGAGCTTTCCATGCTTCTCCATAAGTAGTATTACTATCTTGATTATAAAAAGTTGCAGCGTTATAGAAAGGGTCAATACGTTTAGCAAGATACTGTTCAGGAGTGAGTAGAATACCATTTTTATCTGTTATATCAGGATTACTACCATTTTGGTCATATTTCCATTTAGCAATCTTATAATCTTGTTCAAGACTAGCTTTAGCACCAGGAGTATTTTCAATAACAGCTTTAACAGCTTCAGCAAGTTTAGCTTTACTTAATCTTTGCCAATCACCTTTAGTATGAGAATAAATCTCTCCTGTAACAGATTTAGTAATATCATCAGTAACTTTACCGTTAGCGTCAAGCCATCTTGTTTGACTACCACCACCTTGTTCTTTAGCAGCCCATTGAAGTGCTTGATTAAGTATTTGATTCATAGGAATTTCAGAAACTTCTTTATCGATAGGAGTCCATTTACTTCCACCAATAACATTACCATTCTTATCAGTTATATCTTGATAATTATATTTATTAACAGCACGATAATAATTCTTATAATCTTCAGATAAATCAGTACGTTTATCAAGATTATCCATATATGCTTTATAATCTTGTTGAGCACGTAAACGACCAATCATTCCTGGACTTGAAGTTATATCTCCATAAGTTCCAACTATATCATCAAGACTAGAATACGCATTACCATACTGCATATTTTCAGTAAGAGCATTACGAACTTTATTAAGTTGTTCTTGACGCCAAGCATCTTCAGCTTCATTTAAATCTAATTGAGCAAGTTGAGCATCAATCTGAGATTTAGTTTGAATAGCTTGTTGATGTCCTTGTTCAAGAGTATTATAAGTTCTAGCTAAGACATTTAAGTCAATAGGATTAACTTGTTGTCTAAAAGTAGGAGTATAAAAGTTTATCGGCATGATTGTTTTCCTCCAAGTTTTCTACGTTTACGAATAATAAATTCATCATAATCAACTCCAGCATCTCTCATAATTCTATCATCTACATTAGGAGCAGATGCTCTCATAGCACCAATAGTATTATTTAAAGCTTTACGATTTTCATATCTACTAATCATATCTTGAATACCAGCATTAATTCCACTAAATAAATTATTAATATTAGTTACTTTAGCTTCTCTAATACCATTATCAAATGCTGTTTTTCTATCTATGTATTGATTATATTGTTGAGCATTAAATTGACGAACACTTTGTTGATTACGTCTATCTTGATTAATAAGATTAGTTTCTATATTTTCTTTATTACCATAAAGTTCGTTAACAGCTTGACCAGCAGCATTACGAACCCGTTGTTTACGAGCTAAACTTACACGACTACTAGCAGTATTAGAATCAATATCACGATAAGCTTCAAATTTATCTTCTCTAATTCTATCAAGTTGAGGATTAATATTGTATTTAGTTTTAAGTTTATTAGCGCTAATAAGAGTAGGTTGACCCGGACCTCTCATTTTATTAATAGCTCTTTTACTAGCAAAATAACTAGCTAAACTGCCAGCAACATTACTGCCTAAACCAATCCAATCAGCAGTAGTAAGATTTTTAAATCTACCTTGTCCTTTACCATCTGAAGATGTAATTTCTTGAGCAGGAGTATTAGTAGAAACAGGTAAAGTAGTAGGAATACTAGCTTCTACTTTAGGTAAATTACGATTATAAACAGCAGTAGGAGGAGTTTTAGTAGAGATAGATTGACTTGATTTACTTGATTTACTTCGTCCTCCACGGGGGGTCTTCCCGCTAGATTTAGTTGCAGATAAACTTGGAATATTAGTATTATTCATACTAACACCTTTGTTATTTCCATGACTCCAACCAGCTCTAACTAAACCACTAGTAATACCAGCACCATCTTCAAATAAAGGAAGTTTACGTTCTGCATAATATTGAGGACGACGATTTCCATTATCAACATTAGGTTTATTAGTATTAGTATTTATATTATTATTTTTAGACCATCTTCCATTTCTAAAAGTATAATCACTTCCAATAATAGTTTCTCCTCTAGCAGATTTATTAATAGGATAAGCAGAAGTTCTATTAATAGTTCTATTAGTTATAGGAACATAAGCTCCAATTTGTTCATCATATTCCCAAGTTCTTCCATGACGATTAATCCGTTTTCCACCAACAGCAAATTTATCGCGTAGACCCCCCGTAGAGGATGGAGAATGAATTAACCCATTTTTAACATTACCACTAATACTTACAATCATATTTTTTCCTCCAAGTTTTCTAGATTTACGACTATAATCTCTACCTTTAGTAATAGCTTTTTGACTTGTTCTAGAAATATTTTTATCTAAAGCCATAGCAACTTTAGTAGCTTTATCGACACTTCTTAAAACTCCAGCGCCACCTAACAATATATCAAATTCAGGATTAATTTGTTCAAGAGGAGTCATATTAACTTCTTTTCTAGCAGGAACTTTTTCTAAAGTATTATTTGCTATTCTATAAGTTTCTGGATAATAAATAAAATCTCCTTGTTTAATACCACTATTTCTAGGAGATTCCATTATAGGAGTTACTCTAGTATTATCACTTTTAGCTACATATTTTTCTTTACCATATTTAGCTTTAGTACCATCATCGTTAATCCCATTTCTATCTTTAAAATCTTCTTGAGCTTTAAATACTTTATTAGGATTAGCTCCATCCATAATTAATTTAGCAGGACTAACACCATTAATAATAGGTTGTGCAGAATAAACTTTAAGTTCATTTCCATTAGTTTCAACAACTTCACCATCTTCTACTTCAATACCAGTTTTATCACTAGGACCAATATCAATACCACCTTGACTATGTTTTCTTCCATTCATATAAAAGAAATTATTACCAAGAGGTTGAGCAATACCACCAGCAACTACATTTGGTATTTTACCACCAACAGCATATTGTTTTTGAGGAAGATTTTTTCCATTACTTCTAGGAGTTTGAATAATATTAAATGGAAATGTTGGTCCAAGTTCATCATCGCTAGGAAAAGATTCTTTATTAAAATCTTTAACATAATTAATAAGTCTACCGGCAGTATTATTCATTAATTTTTCTCTATTATCTTTAGATACTAAATTGTTTACACCATTATAGAGAAATTCATTACCAAGTCTTATTAAACCAGTAGATTTAACAACTTTATCATAAACTCCGCCAAGTGGAGGAATACCATTCTGAATAAATCTTCCATTACGAGTAACATTACCTCTAAATGTACTAGGCAAATTACTTATATGAATAACTTTATCTTTTCTAGGCATTTTATATAATATAATGAGAAATTATAATTTGATTGATTTTAAGGCTCTCTGTCGAACGATAGGTTATTAACCGATTAATAGTTCATACCTATATATAATAATTCAACAGAGAGCAAAAGATTAACGTCTACGACCGCCACAGCGATATGTTTTAAGCCTATCTCGATATATTGAATGAGGCATAATAGATGGCTGAACATTACCATTAGTAATCCATTCAGGACGCTCAATACCAGTTTTAGGAGCACTATAACTAGCTTGGTCAGCTTGTTCAACTTTAATAGGTTGTTGTCCTTTACTACCAAACATACCACCAATTAAACTTCCGGCAGCACCAATAGCAGCACCAATCCATGCTTTTCTACGTCCACCACATTTATATTTATTAATAAAACTAGAACGCTGATACATAGTCATTGGATTAGTCATTTTATCAGAAGTAATATTAAGTTGCTGTTGACCAGCTTGAAGTTGTTTACGTTGCTCAGCTTCTTGAGCAATACGTTTATTTTCATTAATTTGTTGATTAGCAGAAATACCTTGACCTATTGCAGTACCTAATTCACCAAGTCCTTGAACTCCTGTAATAGAACTAGCAAGATTACCTAAACCGGGAAGAGCATTAGCAAATTCAGTACCGAAACCAGCTTTATGTCGAACTCTACCGCCACATTTAAGAGTTAATTTATCATTATATTGACCAACATAATCTTGATTAGCATAAGCACTAGTTAAAGCTTGAGCATTTTGTAAAGCATCTTTATGGTCTTGTGCAGCTTGAGCTTCAGCTTGAGCTTTTTCTTGAGCTTTCTTTTGCTTATTACCTTTAATTATACCACCAGCAATACTAGCAGCTGCACCAATAATAGCACCAATAAAAGCTTTTTGTCTTTGTCTATCTCTATACTGTATCATAATTTTCTAAATTGAGTTTGAGCACATTCAAGACTTTCAAATTCAATGCGCTTATTATCTGAATTATTAAATATAAAACGAATTACAAAATAATTACCATATACTCTACGAAGTTTATCACTTACTGTATTAGGATGTTCTTTAATTGCATTACGAAAATAATTAAAGTTATATTGAGTAAGTTCATACCACGGCTTTTTATATTTATTAAATTGATTAAGTTTATCAATATTAATATCTATATTATCAGTATCATTATCTTCATTAAATATACGAAGTATATCTCCAGCATAAGGATGTTCTCTTAAATCAATAGGACTATTAATATTATCGCTATAAATAGGAACATATATCTTACGTACTTTATATTTAATAAATTCAAGAAATTTAATAAGTTCATAAGATTCATTAACTATAATATCAATATAACTATTATGAACTAATATAGGTTCATCGCCAACTTCTTGTTTAGATACTAAATATAAACTTCTACTATCATCACCCATATGAGTATTAAGTCTACCATAATTATATTCATTAGTAAATACATGAAGAGGGCAATTAAGTCTATCATCATTATGCTTAGTTTGAAAATAACATTTAGTTTTAGTAGACCAAGCATTATTAAAATAATAATCATGCAGACTAATAAAACTACCTATTTTATAATTAAAACTAATAACTTCATTATGACTTTCAATAATAGATTCTTTTGTATTAGGATTAACATTATTATAAGTATAATCAAACTTAATTAGAATACGATTATTAAATTTATCATGAGCAAATCTAACTTTATTAGGATGATATTTATCTAGCCATAGTTTAATATCTTCATCCATTATTTTAAGTTGACCATCATCAAATTGATAAAATCTATTAAAATCATCATTATAAAAGATATAACCAAATTCTCCAACTATATATGCTAAATCATCTTGCAGTCCACCATAACCTTTATCACTAGTAAATACTTCTTTATAATTAACTTCAAAAGCATCTGGTTGATATAATTGAACATTTTCATCTCTAGTTTTAAGAGCTGCACTTATATCAAACATGAACATACTATGTTGAGTATGAACTAAAAGATAATATCCAATACCAACTAAATTAGTTATACTACCTTTATTTTCAGTAATATTTTTATAACCTTCAATAGGAAATATTCTCCAAGCATTAATTTCACTCTCATCTTGAATAACATTACTACGTCTTATAGTTTTATCAAAACGAGTAATATTAATAATATCATTACGATATTGAGTTAATAGTTTAGGAACATATTGGTCAACATTTCCAATAGGGTCTTTAAATAAATCAACACTATTCTTAGGTTCTACAAATGTACCAAAAGCAACACTTTTTTTATCAGTTTCTTCTTTAATACTAAAAGCTATCTTACTGGGTTCATTATTAAAACATTTACTTTCAAAGAATTTATCATTATATAAAGGAAATTGAACATAAACATTAAATGGAATATCAAACCAACATGGTTCATCACCACTATAATAATATTGATTATTAGTAGGAGTATATAATTTATAATTACCTTCATTCATTATAACTCCATTATCATTATAAATAAGAACACCATCGTAAGTCATTCTACCATTATATCCATGTTCGATAGAATAAGTTCCACCATTATAACAAACATCATTAAGTCTTACAAGTTCTTTTTCTTTACTAATATAAATATTTCTAGTGCAATTAAGAACTGTTGCAAGAAACATAGTTTCAGCATCAAGTAGCAATTCCTTATAATCATCCATTTCAAGAGCAGTTCCTTTTCCAGCTCTACTATCAACAATATTATCAGCAACTACTAATTTATAATTATTAATAGGTTTATATTCATTTCTGCTAATTACACCTATAACTGGCATATTATAACTATAAGGATAAGTAGTATTAACTACCATATCAACTACATCATGTTTCTCTTTATAAGGTTCAAATTTACATTTACCATCAATACGAATAATATTAAAATCATATTTAATACTATCATCAATATCAAATCGACCACTATATAAATAACATTTATCACTAGTAAAATTATTAGCTACAAAACCAGGTTTAGTACCCCAACTACCATTTTGCCAAGTAATATTACTAGCTATATTACAATAATCTTTTCTAGTTAATAATCCGGTATATCTAGTAATAGGTTCAACTTTCTCATAACTAATAAACCATCCAACATAACCAAGTTCTTTAATTTGATTCCATAAAGTAGTATCAATATTAGCACGAATATAAAACTTATTAAAAGTATTATTCATATTATATACAAAATCTCTAATATGTTCTCCGCCAACAACTTCAGAATCAAATATTAAATCAGGTATTCTAAATAATTCATCGCCATTAATATTTTCATAATAACCAAACTTAGCTTCATTATCAACACCAATAGCACCTATTACTTGATTGCTACAAGGGGTATAACTACCACTATTTATAACTTGATAAACATATAAATCATTGTATTTATCTTTATCTTTATAATCAATAAAATAATTAGATATAAGAGTATATAGTTCATCTTTATTATTAGCTTCAAGTTCTCCAGAACTATTAAGTAATATATTAGTGGTAGGATTATTAATAGGCTCAGCAGTATAAACTACAATTTTATGATTAGCGATATATCTTTTAACATTAGTACTAATATTAGATATTGGAATATCCCCACTAATAACAGCCCAATATGGAATATTACCATTACCTTGATTATTCCAATTAAAAGTAATTATAGTACAATGAGAACCATCATTAACAATATTATTTATATACTTATCTTTATTTGACAATTTATATCCTCTACTAGCATCACCATATTTATCAACAAAATGAATAAAGAAATTATATACTTCTCCAGGAATAAGAGTATCGTTCTTTTTACGTTCATTAAAATCATAACTAGGTCCAATAATAGAATGAGTAATTCTCATTTTACAATTATCAATATCAAATATAGTATCTCCAAATAATACTTGCCCACTAGTAAATACAGCATCTTCTGTAAATCCAACACCGTTATAAACATAACAAGCTATTTTAACTGTACTAGGTAAAGTATAAACAGATTGATTATTTTCATATTTATAACTTGTAGGGATAATAAAACAATGACAAGCAAGATATTCTTTAAGATTATGACTACCTTTACTGCCTACTTTTATTTTAGTATTATAATTAATTTTTAAATATTCATGAGCTGCAATACCTTGAATAACAGTATCATTAAATAATGTTTTAAAAGTACGAAAAGGATATTGATTATTATTAAACACTTTATCAATATCTTTAATTTGCCAATCAGCAGTACCAGTAATTTGAAGGCTAGCTATTTTAAAATAAGGACCTTTTTCACTAACTGCATTGACAGTAGTATAATCATTATAATAAGCATTAACAGCTTTATTACGAAGTTTTATAGTAATATCTTTAACAGCTTCTTCTAATGTTTTACCATTACTTAAAGTCCTATTATCATTATCAGTATGTTCATTATAATTAGCAATATATACTCTATTTTTATAATTAATAATATTACCAACATTATAATAATTATAATAATCAGTAGTTAAATCAGAAACACTATATTCAACAAGAATATCTCTACTAAATTTAAAAATATTATTATTTAAATCATCAGTTCTAAATGCTTGAGTGCCATCCTTTTTACATACAATAAAACCAAGCTGATAAAGTCCTGAACGACCTCCACTAATACTTATTTCAAAAGTTTGATTACATATATCTTTAGAATCACTAAATGAATCAGTATTACCATAACAATAACCATTTGGTTCATCTTTTGGTTCATAAACATTAGTTTTTCTAAAACAAACTTTATTAATAACTTGTGGTATTATAACATCATTAAAAATAGGAAATCCAATACTATACCATTTAGTATAATTAGTTTTATCAATTTTATAACGAATAAATAGAAAATAAAATCCTTTATAAGCACCACCACTAACATAGTTTAGATTACTAATAGTAGGTAATGTTATTTGAGGAATAATAGACATTTCAGAATCAGGACGGTCAGAATCTAAATCAATATTAATAGTTTTAAGAGGAACATCAACTGAAGCATTGCTTTCTGCAATAGCTATAATAAGATGATTTTTAACATTATAAGTATATGTTCCTTTAATTTTTCCACCATTATATTTCCAATTACTATTTACTCTATAACAATTATCAGCTTGTTCATTATATCTATAAATATAAGACTCATTAGAATCAATATTAACAACAAATAAAATAAGTTCAGTACTAGTAGGAATAACACCAACTATTTTAAAATTATTAATACCATCTTCATGAATAGCGTTAGCAATTACTTTACAATCTTCAAGCCCTTCTTCATTAATAATCATCCTTCCATCATTACTTACTTTAACATTTTTAGCAGCAACTAATGAATAAGGAACGCAATCGCCAGGATGTTTATTAAGACTAAGTTTCTTTTGTATATTCATAATTATTTAGGAAAAGTAAAGTTATAAAAGAACTCATTCCAACCACTATCATCATCGCTTTGTTCATCTAATAAAATACTAGTCTTAATATCTTTCTTCATACTTTCCCATAGATAGAAAGGATTAGTTCCATATTGACTAGCAGAAAGATTAAACACAGGATGCTTATATCCTCTCATAAGCATACGAGCCATACAATAATAAGCAAGACCTTGAATTAATTTACCATTAGCAGGTATAACAGGAACTTCACAATGATAATTATCACTATATTGAGTTTCAATATCTTTATAAACAACTGTTATACAAGTATCATTAAAATTAAGTTCAATAGTATTACCTCCAATAAGAATATAGTTATGATTTGACTTATCATATCCTCCACGGGGGGTCTGACAATGAGAATGAACTTCATGCTGACATCTTGGACATTCAGTATTGTTATGAAGTGTATAAACAACAGGATTACATCCTACTTTACCAGTATCAATAACCTCTCTAGTTCTAGAACCATTAGGACAACAATCATCAGGCATACCAAGATAGTTTTTATCAGTAGCACGCTCCGGACTTTCGTCCTCCGCTTGACCCCCCGTAGAGGATGGAGTAGATTTAGTATCATTACATCTATACTTACTACTATCAGCTCTAGGTACTTCACAACCATTACTATCATATACTTTAAGACCGTCATCAATAAGACAACATTTACTTTTAGCTATCTTATTAATGACGGTTAGTTTCATTTTCTTATCAACTTTACGAAGAACTTTAAGTTCATTCATAGCATCAACACACCAAGCAGGAACTCTAGGAATCCAATCACTATTATCTGGATTGAAATCATTATCAAGTTTACCAATAATATGTTCTATCGTAATCGTTTTATTATTTGCCATAATATTAGTTTTTATATCTAGTTTTATTACCATTATTATGTGCTCCACGTTCATACTTTTGTTGATTAACATTTCTAATATATTTAAATGGAGCATTAGGTTCTCGTTCAAGATAAACAAGAAGTTTACTTCTTAATCCTAGTTTAAGATTAAAAATATCATCAACAGTTTTACATTCAGAATTAAGTTGTTTAGCATCTTTACCACGAAGCTCTCTATTAATATAATTAGCATACTTAAATTTAATAGCACTATAACTATGAGTTCCATTATTAATAAGTTGTATTTCATAAAACTCTTTATTAGTTTTATAAACTACATAAGGAATACCATCATACTTAAGTCCACGAATCTTATATATTTCAGCTTCTTCTTTATCATAAGGTTTAAGACCAGCATCAATAATTTCTTGTTTCTTAAGTCTAGTAGCGTTCCAATCAACATAAGTATCTCTAGGTTTATCTCTATATCTCCAAAAATTAATAACTAAATCACCAATTTCATATTTAAAATGATAAGCATAACCTTCAAGAACACATTTATGAACACCGTAGCTATAATATCTATGAATATACTTTTTATAATCAGAAAGACTTAATTCAGAACGTCTTGTAGCAAGTTTAAGAGCAATAATATAATCATTTGCTTTTTTAGCTAAGTTGCAATAACGCAAAAGTTGGAGAAGAACAATACGTCTTTCTCCAACTGTATAACTAAGCCTATTATTAATTAATTGCTCTAGTTTATTAATTAGTTCTATATCATCATTAAGAAATTGAAACCCATATTCATTAAGATTAATTTTTAAATCATCTTTAATAACTTGATTTTTACTTTTAATATAAGAACGGCAATCAGCCTTCATCTTATTTATAAGTTCAAGTTCTTTATTATATTTTGCCATATCGTCATTAGAAGTTTCAATAAACTTTTTATAGTAATGACTAATATCTATATCTTTAATCATAATTTATCTAGTTACAAGATTATCAATAGGAGTTTCATTTGTTTGACGAGGAACTTCAATAAGATTACGTTTAAATACAATCTCTTTAAGAGCTCCAATCATATCTTCAGGAATAAGAAATTCATCATCATCGTATTTAGCCTCATCGTCAATAGAGTCATAATTTACATCTTTAGCTTTTTCGACAGTTTCAGTAGGAACAAGATAAGGAACTTCAAAAGAAGATTCAATAATAATAGAACCTATATTTTGAAACCAATCTTTATTATTACTAAAGAAATAAATATAACCATTAATATAATCATAAACAGGAAGATTACACATACCTGCAAGATAATGATAAAACTTAGCACTAGCTTCTTTTGCAAATGGTATTTCTATTCCAGTATGTCCGGTAGTTCTAATTGATTGGAAAGGTAAGTTATTAATAAGTCTAACTGGTTTTGGAACTTCTTGTTTAGTACGTTTAATTGCAGGAAGTCCAAGAGTTTGACTATTATATAAATCACCATCAGGAACATTAACAATAGAAACACGAATACGTTGTTGCAAACCTTTATCAACATATTTATGATTTTCATAACTTTTACGAATTAGTTCATTACGACCATGAAGAATAGCATATCGAAGATTACGTCTAAGAGGAATATTATTAGGATTGCCAACAGCATGAGCAAATTCACTAATTAATTGATTAAGACTAGCCATATTAAGATTGACTTGAATTTTCTAATTGTTGAACTCTTTGTTCAAGTTCATTAATCTTATCTGAATATGTTTCAATTTTAGTTTTAAGTTCATTAACTGTTTCAACTAATTCATTATGCTTTTGCGTTATAACTTTAATATCTTGTTCAAGTTCAGTATTATTAGTATAATCAACAATAGAATTTAATAGTTTAATTAGAAGTTCTCTACCTTTAATAGATATATCACTATTTAAACAACATATAGTTCTAATAATATCGTCTTTAAGTTTATCTTTAGTCATAATATATTATGTTTGAGGTTTAACTTTTTCTTTTTTTACTTTTAGTATAAATACGCCAATCATATTTAGTAATTTTAAAATTAATAGGAAAATGATTAAGTCTATGTATAGAATAAAATAGAATTTTATCTCTACTATCAGCATAATAAGCTTTACCATTTCTAATAAAATTAATTCTAAAATATTTAGCATAATTAATAACTTGAATTATTCTAACGTATTTATTATAATATTTAGCAATATTAGTTCTTTTACCATCCCAATTAGAATATCTAACACCTGTAAGACTTTGAATTTTATAAAGAAGATTTTTAGTATTAGCGTGTTTAAGCCATCCATAATAAGCACACATTCTAATTTTAAATTCTTTTCTATCAATTTCTCTATTTAAATAACTATTTACTAGTCTTATAATTTTGTATTTAATAGATTTTCTAATAAGAGCATGAGTATGATAAAATACATAACCAACAAAATTAATTCCTCTACTATCAACAGGATATATTTGATAATTATCTTTAACTTTCAATCCAATAGTATGAATATATAATTTAATATAAATAAGAACTTTATGAAGAAAATCTTTATCATTACTTAAAATAACTATATCATCAGCATAGCGATAATAAAATTTACATTTAAGTTCTTCTTTACATAAATGGTCAAGTTCGCTAAGATAAAGATTAGCAAAGTATTGAGATAGATAATTACCAATAGGAACTCCAACACCTTCTTTTCCAGTTAATTTAGAAGAAGTATTACGAACACTATCAGTAGAATCAATAATTTCATCAAGAATAATTAGAAAATCTTTATCTTTAATCTTTTTTCTAATACATTCTTTAAGACCATTATGAGGAATACTAGGATAGAATTTTTTAATATCTAATTTAAGACAATATGTAGTTTCATTAGGATATTTTCTTAAATCTCTTTTAAGATTAGCAGAAGCACTGTATCTAAATGTCAATCATTCTAAGAAATATAACCTTAAATAATATCATAATAAACTGTTGTAGGAGTAGTATCGAGAAATACAAAAACAGAAAACAAATTAATTAACCAACTACTCCTAGCAACAGTTCCACGTGGACTTATTTAATCAAGTTTAACAGTAGTAAAGAAGCCGACATTAGCAGAAAGATCCGACTGAATCCAAAAAGAATAAAAGCCACCAGAGCCAGCCATAGAACCGGTATCAGCGTCAGGGCCAAGCAGAAGCACACGAACAGCTTTATCTGTATATTGTCCATTACTACCTCTTATCCAATTATAATCAGCTTTTTTATTACTTCCAACTTTATTAGGAATAAAATAAACTCCTCTTTGAAAATCAAATTCAGTAATAAAATCATTAGTATTAGCTTGATGCCCAATTAAATAACATTTTTCATTAACATTATCTTTTGTAACATCAGAATGATTAACTCCTTTTTTAAGAAGATATACTGTATTATAATCTTTATCTTTATTAATAACAACTATATCTCTAATAAATGTCCATATATCACCAAAAAAGTTTAGAATACCACGATAAACAGCAGGATAAGTACTTAAATTACTTCCATCTGTATTATATTTTCCTAGTTCATAATGGTCACCATTTGTACTGCCATTACCAATATTATGTTCAGCAGTCCAATAAGTTTGTACAATAGGATTATTGCCATTAAAAGCTGTCCATCTATCCCAATCTAAATTTGTAACACCAGCACCAAGTCCTCCTTGTTTAAATCCGTCACTAGTTAAATTAGTATTTAATGCAGCTTGATTATCAAAATTAGCATACTCTATATAACAAAGAGCTTGTATAGCGCAATATTCAAGATAATCAATCATAGTAACCCAATCTCCACGATTAGCACAAAATTCATTGGCTTTATCGTAATTAATACCAGTTCTAGGTCTACCTTGTAATTTAATAGCGTTAACAGAAGAACTTTTATTTCCTCCTAAATATCTAGTATCATAAGGTTTAATACAAGCACTAAATACTTCTTCTTTACCATCTTCTCTAGTTCTAGTCATAGTTTTGGTATGACTTATAATAAAAGGATGAACTCTAATAAATGTCCCATCAATATTAAAATCACTTATCCAAAGTTGATATTTAGTGCCAGTATCTTTAACACACATATAAAACTCTGGAACTCTTACCCCAACATCGCCATCACTTCCATCAAGAGGAGGAATAAAACCATTTTCAAGAGGTTTAGCCCAACCCGTAGGATTAAGGAAATAACTTATTTTCTTTTCATTATAGACACAACCTTTAAGTCTATTTTGAATAGGAAGTTTTCTATGAAATTTAGCATTACCAATTCTGATTATATCATTATCATCTTTAGTCCATTCAATACCATAAGCAGCATTTTCAAAAGTAGGAATAAATGCAGTAGAACCCCAAGCAGGATTTCCTTGTTCATTAATAATTAAACTATCTCCTTTAGATACTCCATCTAAATTAGGTAGATGTTTAAGTCCTTCTGCAAGTTCATTTAGTATATGCTTGTTAAATCTTAACAAGCCATTATACATTTCTACTAAATTAAAATTCATATTAAGCTTGTTCTAGAGCATCAACTCGACTATCAAGAGAATTAATATTATTAGTATTTTGATTAACTTTAGTTACAAGTCCTTGAAAAGCAGTAATTATAGTATCGTTTTTAGTATCATTACTAGTTTTCATAGCATTAATTGCAGCAACTATATCCGTATTCGCTTTATTAATAGTAGAATTAACAGTATCAAGTTTAGCACCAATAGTAGTTTTCATACTATCAATAGCAGATTTAATACTATCTAATTTAGCATCAATTTTGTCAAAACGATTATTAAGAAGAGTTTGAGTTTCATCTGATTCACTTTTATGTTGATTTTCAAACTCATCAAATTCAGCTTTAACCATGTCATGTAATTCAGTAATCTTTTGACTAATTTCATCAAGATTAACTATAACATTATTTTCTCCAAGTTCATCATGTTCTTTATTACCAGAAATACTAAGTTTAAGATTATTAATAAGTTTACTAATAGCTTCTAACTTATAATTAACTCTTTTATCATCTTCCATATCTTTAGAATTTAGTTTGTTACAAATATAAATTATATTGTTAATAACAAGTAGTTTAACTATATTATTAACATTTTTTAATTAAGCAGTCTTAGAACTATTAATACCTAGATATTTAGTCCAAGTATAATGTTTACGTTCACTAATATAATTAGCATAATTATCAAAAGCATGAGCTTCTTCTTCAAAACTTATATCTTTATAAGCATCATGTTGCTTAATATGAAATAGTCTTATAATAAGATATTCAATACCATACCATATATAGAAAAAGATATATAACATTTCTTTCATTTGTTCTGTATGAATAGCTTCATGATTAAGTTCTCTATTACTTAATTCTCCTTTAGTAAATACAATACCAAAAAGATTAATAGCTTTATAACCACCAAAAGGAAAATGTTTAGTCTTAATAACTCTCATAACTTTATTATTTTGAAATTTAATATTGTAAATATTTATGTACGTCCATAGAGCCACTTTTTAGGCTTACAGTAAGACTTTTATTCAATCGTGTATAACTAATCAGCTAGGCTTAAAACTAGCCAAATTCGGCAAGCTATACTCCCCGTAGAGGATATAGCAGATCTGAATCAGTTAGTCGAGCCTAGCTAATAATCATCACACAATCTTAACCAATAGTATTATCAATATTTTTATAACCAACTCCAAGTTTCTTTAGAATAGGACTAACAACCCAACTCCAAAACACAGGAGCAAGAATAGCACTATTAACAAGCATAATAGTATTATCATAACCAGCTGCAATATAAATACCAATCATAGCAGCAATACTTATAACTAATACACATCTTTTTTGCAAAGTAGGAACTTTATTATCACCATTAAAGTAATCAATAACTTTAATAATAATATAAGTTAGAACATTAACAATAAACATAAATCCAAAATCGAAATTACTAAGGATTCCATCTACAATTACATCAATAAATTTGTCCATACTAAAATTTAGATAAATAAAAAAGGGAACTATCCGAAGATAATTCCCTTTTATAGTTTTACAATAATGATTAGTTATTCATGTGAAAATATTCCCACACTTTATCACCATCAAAATCTACATCTTTAAACCAAAATGTAATAGCACTTTCAAACACTTTATTATCTATATTACCACCAAACCATTCTTCAAATAATTTAGCATAATCATGATATTGAGCATTAATTGCAACATAAACATCGCAAGGTTCAACATCGTTAGGTAATACTTCTTTATAGCGTTCACAAATCTCATGAGCTTTATTCATATCATATTTTTCACCAACATATTTCTTGTTGTCTTTAACATGATACATTTGTTCTACAACTTCTTTGGCTTCATGTTCATCAAAATGATATTCACCATCATTGTATCCACCACTCATAAGCATAGTTAAAATCTTCTCTTCTTTGTCATCTTTATGACTAGGGCGACCATAAGTATCATAAGTATCATAACCAATACGATTTCTCATTCCACCTCGACCGCTTCTACCACCTCTACCGCCACGTCCTCCACGAGCATCAAGAAATTCACGAAATTCATCGAGAATACTTCGACCACCATCGCGACGACCGTCAATACGATAAGGTTCAATATAAGGCATTTCTCTCATAATATTACTTTGTTTTTAAACTGATTAATGATTCTTTTAAAACTTCTAAATCAGTTTGATTAAGAGCAACAATCTTATTCACATAAGGAATTTCAAGAGATATAATACCTTTAGAAATATTACCGCCACCAATGAAAGGTATATCAAAATCAAAATTATCAATATTATTAATAATTTCCATTTCTTCATCAAATATACCTTCAATATCAATCATACCATCTTTATCTGCAATAGGCTTTAAGAATTTGTCAAAACTATCAATATTATTCATAATAGCTCTTTTAGCTAAAGGAGTTAAAAGTTTTATAGCTGGAGAACTTTCACCCATAGATATTAATTGCTTAACAATATAATCTTTAATAACCTCTTTTACACTATTAATTTCAACCATAATATTACTTCTTTAAAAATTCTTCATAAGTTAAATTAGGATTAGTTTTACTAGCTTCTTTAAAAGCTTTAAATAATTCCATCTCTTTGTTAGTAACTTCAACAATTTTACTTTTAAGTAACTTAACAAGTTTAAGTTGTTCTTCAAGTAAATGTTTACCATCTTCACTAGCTTCGATTTTTCCTCTAACTAAATTAAGAACTTCTGCTTGAACCATACTTTGTAAAGCATTATAGTTATTTACATAGTCTTGATTACTAAGAAGCATATTTTGTTGTTCTTGTGTAAGTGGTGCAATTTCAGCATCAATAGCATCCCAAATTCCTTGTGTAGTAGGTTGTTGAGTTACCTGTTGATTTTGTGTTACACCATTATTTGCATTAGGAATAGCATTACGACGATAAGCTTCATTAATTGCTTGTTTTTGACTTTGAAGAAAAGCAATTTGTTCATCAATGCTATTAGTCATTTTTTCACTAGGATATAGTAAAGGGTCACTACCACCTAGTATGAATTGATTAACAGGTATCATATCTCTTTGAATTTAATGTTCTTAATCAAACTTAGTAATATTACTGAGCAGGAGTTCCACTAGCAGGTTGAGTAAAACCACATGGTAAGCATCCATAAGCATTACGTCCAACTAGACCTGTAACAGTAGGTTCATTCGGAAGAGTTACTACACCATAGATAACATTACAAGTTTTTCTATCAATATAGTTGATACCAGCCGTAAACATCTTTTCCATTTCGCATTGGATAAGTTTATCTTGATAAGGACGAATAGCTTTAGTAACAGCCAATTCAGCTTTCAAATCAGATAACTCTTTACGGATATCATCATCAGCGTCACGAGTATATTTGTAAAGATTAAAATAGTCAGTGTTATTTTTCGCAATAAGAGCATCAGTACGATTACGTCCATCAATATAAACACCAAACAATTCACTATTAAGACGTTCTCTATCTTCAAAACGTTGATTTTGTTGAGTCAAAGCCCATTGATAAAGACCACCTTGAAGAGCTAAAGTATCTTCACAAGATTTTTCCAATGCTTGAAAAGCAGTAGGGGCACCGTTTCCGCCACCAGCAGTAGCACCAAGTACATTAATATTGGTAGATCCATCACCTAACATTCCACCACCAGCACCACCTAAAATACTAGTAGGAGTAGAACGTCTGTTACCAAACAAAGCCAAACCACCAAGTGCAGTACCGATAATACCAAGAGTTAAACCTGCATTAGCTTTACCATTTACATCACGACGATTACCACCGTCATAATTCATTCCAGCACCATTATAACCCTCTGGAACAACTTTCACTTTTTCAATTACTTGCATAATAAATTAAGGTTTAAGTTAAAAAAATAGATTAATACTTGTAGTTTGAACTACATAATCTATAACGCTTAAACCGTTATCTTTGTTTGGTAATTAACATTATTTTAACTTTCAATAGGACTATATATTGTCAATTCACCAATTTTGTTAAGTTTAGTATATTTTATTTCACCTATTGAAGTCTTACCATCATCAGCTTTACCGCCTTGTGTACCTACATAACATTGAATAGTTTGTTGTCCTCTAAATTCAGAATTACCTGCAACAAAACCAAATCCAAAGTTATAGTTATCAGTATAAATATCATTATAAACAGTGTTATCTTCATTTAACAAAACTGTATGATATTCATAACTATAATTATCATCAATAGTTATATTAAGAGTTGGCTTATCAAGAGTTAAAGGAGTACCAGTTATATTAACTTGATTATTCCAAACTTTATATTTATCATTAGGTTTATTTTCATACCAACAATAACCATCATTATGAATATAACCACCACCATGACGAATTATTTTAATATTATCTAAACCAATAATTTTATCATTAACAGGATTAATTCTAAAATATTTTACTTCATTATTAGATTTAGCAACTCTTTTAATAACTTCACCATACCAACATTCTTTATAGCCACCATATCCATCAGGCATATTAATAGTTCCATCAGCCAAAGGAAAAATAAACGTTCCTCTATTATCATCATCAATTTCATGATTCCTTAATTGCCAAGCATGAACAATAACCCCACCTTTATAAGCAGTACATTCAACAGTAACATGACCTCTACTTAAACTTCCAAACCAATTAGCGCAAAGATTCATTTTCATTATATCAGGCATTTTATCTTCAAGGTCAATCATAGATTCAATATTAAACATAACACATTCAGCACCTGAGTTAGTATTATCACCACCCCAATATAGATAAGGAATTTGACTTAAATTCCAAGACCAACCAACAGCTACATAGTTTAAATTATTAATAGGAGAATTAACATAATATGATTTAGTGTCCAAATCTCGACCATCATTAATACCCCAAATGTATCTAAGTTGGACACTAGTAAAATTACTAAAATGAATAACAGAAGTAGGCCAAATATGATTAGCACCATCATAAACATGAGCAATATTAGTTTGACCTACTGTACGCTTCTTAAGAGGTTGAGCAATTCCTCCTTGACGTCCAAGAGTTAAACTCATTACTCATCAACAATATTATAAGTCATTCCAGCAACTGGGGTAATAGTTGCATATTGGGTAGCAGTACCTGTCCAAATTGGAAGACTAAGTTTATTATTATTTGCACTAGGCATAGTCATATTAACTCCACATCCATCATTAATAGCTTTTTGAATCTTATCAAGATTAACACTATTAGTAATAGTTTGATTTATTTCTTCTTTAAAGTTATTAAATGTATTATTAGTAACATATCCATTAAGTAAATTATTAACTTCTTCTTTATTATAAGTTTCAGATTTAGTATAATAATTTCTAAACATATTATTAATTTCTTCTTTAGTATAACTTTCCATAGAAGAAGTATCACCCATTACTCTCCATTCAGTACCATTCCAATAACAAATCTTTCCATTACGATATTCAATCTGTCCTTTAGCCCAATTACTACAAGTTACATTAGGAAGATATTCAGATTCTTCACCAATCATACCCGTAAGTTTACATTTATTTAAATCAATAGTACCATTTTCAATAATACCACCTTCAAATACAAGTTCACATCCAGTAGGCATTGTAATAGTTTTACCACTTAAATCAAAAGCATAACGAATAATATAACGAGTATTTTCTTCGTTAACCATATCTTGAGTAAGAACAGCTTTATAATTAAGATAAATATTATTCTTAACTTGAACTAGATTTTCTTCATTAAAATAATATTTAATATTATCTACTGAATTAACATATATAATACCAAGTCTTGGACGTTCATCAGAAAGACAAGTATTATAAATATTATAATCTTCACTATTTCCATAGACAGCAGTGTTGACCCCCCGTAGAGGATGAACTCTATCAGTAGGTTCTACAATAGTCCATCTAGTATAATAATTATAAAATCCAACTCCATCATTAATAGTCTTAACTCTAAGAACAAATAATTTATGATAAGTATCATAATAAATACCAGCAGTATTACCTAAATCTGTTCTAATAACTTCATATTTATCAGTATTAAGAATTATTTGACCATATTGTTCACAATAAGTATCATCAAGAAAACCATCAAATAAAAGCTGTTCTGCATTACTTGCATCATCCTCCACGGGGAGGAAGACCTTGCGAACTATTTTATATCCTTTACCACTTTTATATTCAGGTTCATAAGGTCTATCTTTAAAACTAAGACGATTAACATTACAACAACCAGGACTTAATCTAATAGTAATATCTTCTTCATCAGGATAATTAATAATATTAACTTTACCATCTCCTGCAATCATTTGTTTAAGAGCTTCATTAAGCATATCCCAATCAATAGTTCCATTAGCAATTGGAATCTTAGCACCATTCTCTTCAAGATACTTCTCACTAAGAATTTTTGTCCAATTATCATCAGAAACCCAACTAGTTTCAACACCAGCTTGTAGATTACTACCTATATAACTTTCAGTTACAGAAAAATTATGTTCAGCATCATAATAGCTAATAGTAAGACTATTACGTCTAAAAATAGCAGGAACAGCTTTACGAGTATTAACTCTAGTTCCTTGATATGGAATCCATAAATGATTAAACCGAGAAAGAACAACAGTTAAATCATTATTTGTATCTTTGTCAAGAATATTTTGAAGATAAGTAATAGGAAATACTTTATCATAACTATTCTGACCTAGTTTTTCATATAGTTGTTTATTGTTCATAATTATGTGATTAATTTAAATAACTTTAATGAGTAAATAAACAATATAAGCATTAGTAATATTGTTATATTAAATAGTATTCTTATTATGGTTCAATTAAAACTCTTACATTAAATATTGTACTATTAGAAGTCATAGTAAATTGGCATAATATAGTAAATGAAGAAGTAGTTGTGTTAGCAGTAACAGTAATAATATTATTACTATTAGATGCAGAAACATTATTGAAGGTGTACTAACATTCTTTAAAGTACAAGTATATTTATTACTATTTCCATTTTTATTTTGAAACCAAAATTGCAATTTACCAGCGTTCATTATAGAAATATTAGTAGGAATATATACGTAAACACTAATAGGAGTTTTCTTAATATCATTATAACTTGCTTCTCCTTTATATATTAAATCTACATTTTCACTATCTAAATAAATAGGTAATGCAATATTTTGACTAGTAAAATAATCATTTTTAATAACAAGTCTACCACGCATGGGATTTGCTCTTTGTGTTCCTTTTGTAATAACATTATGATTTAACCAATTCCATTCAATTTTATATTTTCTTGCTGTATCAGAATTATTTGCAGAAAGTTTAAATGTTATTATAATCATGCTAGCATAATTAAAGGCATTTGCAACAGATACATCACAATTAACTTTATTTGTTACATTTACATCATCCGGATTATAATATACAGTTTCAGTTCCGCCTGAACCAGCAACACCATTCCAAGTCCAAGTTCTATTTCTTGAAGCATTAATAGTTACTGAATCACCTCCAGCCCAAACTTTATAACTACTAGCACTACAAGTTACAGTCCAACCAGACTAATTACCGTAAACTTTAGTTCCTGCAGATTGACTAATAGTTATATCTTTAGTTGCACTATCTATTGTTGCTCTAAATACAGAACTACGAGAACTAGTAGAAGTGTTATTTCCATAACTAACAGTAGAACCACTTAAAGAAGCAGCACCATTAACTTTACTTAATGTTGGAGAACCATTAGCATTTTCAGTATAAGTTGTTCCTGTACCATTCCATTGCCAAGTACGACTTCTAGTAGCAGAAGTAGATAATGTAACATTTCCACCAGCAGCAGCAATAGTTGTTACATTACCACTTAAACTAATAAACCATGCTCCCCAACTACTATAAGTTTTAGAACCTGCATTTTGAGTTACAGTAGTATCTTTAGTTACAGAATCTATTGTAGCTCTAATAACTGTACTTCTAGCACTTGTAGAAGTATTATTATCATAACTTACTTTATTACTAGCAAAAGAACCAGCTCCACTAACTTTACTAAGAGTAGGTGTTCCAGTTCCTGTTTCAGTTCCACCACTTCCACTAACTCCGTTCCACGTCCAAGTTCTTGTCCTACTTGCAGAAGTAGTTATATTTGAGCTACCACCACTAGCAGCAACATTTCCACTATTAGAAATATTAACTGTCCATGCAGACCAAGCACTATATTGTTTAGCTCCAGCAGATTGACTAATAGTTATATCTTTAGTAGTAGAATCAATAGTAGCACGAATAACAGTTGATTTACTACTAGTACTAGTATTATTTCCATAAGTAACTTTAGGACTAGTCCAACTACCACTTCCGCTAACTTTACTTAATGTTGGAGAACCGTTTCCAGTTTCAGTACCACCTGAACCAGCAACACCGTTCCATGTATAACTTCTAGTTCTACTAGCACTAGTTGATATAGTAGCAGTACCACCTGTTGCACCAATACTAGTTTTATCAGCACTAATATTAACTATCCAAGCTGACCAATTACCATAAACTTTAGCTCCAGCAGATTGTGTTATAGTAATAGACTTAGAAACACTATTGCTAGTAGCAGTTATAGTTATACTACGACTATTTGTTGTAGTATTATTACTAGCAGTAACAGTTTTACCATTTAAAGTAAATCCACCAGCACTACCACTAAGTGTAGGTGTAGCAGTTTCAGTATCAGTATGTGTAGTACCAACACCATTCCAAGTCCAAGTACGAGAACGACTAGCATTAGTAGTTATCGTAGCAGACCCACCGCTTGCAGCTATTGTTTGCGTACTTGCCGAGATAGAAACAGCCCAAGCAGACCACGCTGAATACACTTTCGCGCCTGCCTGTTGCGTTATCGTAACCGTTTTGGACAATCCTACATAACTAGCTGTAAGTGTCGCTGAACGGGCTGAAACGCTCTCGTTTGATGTAAATTTTATTTGATTTCCACTAAGACTAGCACGACCACTAATACTAAGAGTAGGAGTAGCAGTTTCACTATAAACAGTACCAGTGTTATTCCATTTATAAGTTCTACGTGCAACATTAGCAGTAATAGTTCTAGTACCGCCTTTAGCTTCAACACTAGTTCCATCAGTTTGTAAATCTAATACCCAATCAGTATAAACTTTAGCACCAGCAGCTTGATTTAAAGCTGCACTAACTTCTTTAGTTTGTTTATTTTCTAAAGTAAATACAACATTTAAAGTACCACTTTTAGTATTAGTAGATTCATTATTAGGTATAGTTAATACATTATTACTTATACTACCTAAAGTAGTAGAACTAGTAAAACTAGCAGTAAAATTAACAACAGTTTCAATCCAAGTTCCAGCATAAGTAGAACCTTTGGTTATACTCCCCGTGGAGGATGCATAGTCAGTTCTCTTATATCCACTCTTAACAGAACTAGTAGGAAGTTTTAAATCATAAACACCACCAGTATTAGCTATACTACTATTAACTACTGTCAATGTACTAGTATCATATGTACTAGCTTTACTACCTTCAAATGTAACAATATAACTATCTTTAGCTTCTGTATCATCAATTAATACAACTAACTTACCATTAGTTATAACTCCTTTTTCTATTCCATCAAATAAAACCTTAACTCCATCAGTAGGAAAAGTAACAGTATAAGATATAAATTCTTGTTTCCATTCTAATTCTACATTATGAGTTATAGGTAAATAACCACTATTACCATTTATAGTTTGAGATTTATAATGTTCAGCACTAATAATAGCAGTATAATTAGTCTTAATAGGAATAGTAAATACAAATTTAGTATTATTTTCACTTATAACAGGAGTATAACCATTAATAGTAACAGTTCCGGAAACATTCAATTTAAATGTAATAGTAACATCTGTATTTTCAGGATAAACAAGTTTATTACCTTGATATATTTCAAATACATCTATATTACCAATTTTAATATCATGTATTCTAACATCTCCTTGATATATAGCCATAATTTAAACATCTGATTTAACTATATAAGTAGTATTATTATCTTTTTGCGCAATAGCTGCATATTGAGTAGCAGTACCAACCCATATTTTAGGATTAACTATTGGATCAATAGTAAGTTTAGATAATCTATAAAGAGTTTGGTCAACTATTTGAATAGTATTATAAGTATAAGCACCTTTATTGTTAATAGTAATATGCCCTATATATGTATCTGTATTCCATACTATTACAACTATATCTCCACTATATCTAAGACTAAAATTTCCAGCACCATTATAAAATACAGAATTAGGATTACAAATAGCAGTAACAAAATTATCAAAATTAGTAAATATATTATTTATAGCAGCTAATACTTCTGAATCAGCAGTATTATCAAGTATTTTATTAATTATTGTATCAATATTATATCTATTAATAATTGAATTACTATTTATAGCTACAAAAGTATTAATACTTTTAGTTTCTTCACCTCCAACTCTAGTTAAACCTTTATCCCAACTTAAATCAATTTTATTAATTCCATCATTAGAAAAATAAGTAATCGTAGCACTAATATCACGATCGCCTATAACAATTCTATCAAAATTAATTCTATTATTGTTATTATCAATAGCAATAATACTTCCGCCTTTTAATAATATTTCTTTTACTTCATCAAAAGTTTTATCACAAGTAAAATCTTTTTGTCCATTAGTATATATTCCAGTAGGAACAGTAATAACTACACCATAAACAGGAATAAATCCTTCAGGTGTGCTTTTATTTTCATATAATTGTTGATTAATATCTTGCATAACTTTATAAACTTTAAATGGTGGCACTTATTCAGTACCACCATGATTAATATTAAGTTGTTTTCTTTTTAATAACAAGTTCATAACCGGCAGGAATTAAAGCTTTAATAGCATCAGCAATAGCTTTATCAACTTCAGCTTTAGTATAAGTATTTTCTACTGTTGGAACATCATTAAACTTATTATTAATTTCTTCTTTAGTATAAACATTATTACTAAGTTTAGTAATTTGATTAGGTAAAGTTTCATCAAGTTTAACTTTATCAGCAGCAGACATAACCCCGGCTAATTTAGAAGTAGCAATAGGTATATCTACATATTTATTAGGTTGTGCTGTATAATGGTCATCTTGGTCAGTTACAAATTGTTTACTATAATAATGATATTTTAATTGTACATAATTAGCATACGCTTGACCAAATTCTAAATTATCTACAATAGTATTTGGTAAACTATTAGTTATAGCAGTAGCTTTTCTACCTTTACCACCATCATAAGCAGTACCTGTAACTTCACCTAAAGCTAAAGTTTCAGATATAACTGCATATTTAGTTCCAGACCAACGATAAGTTTTACCACTATATTCAGTATCTTCACTTATATCAACATAAATCTTACCTTTCTCAGGAGTATAATACACAGGAGCATCATCAATATATTTTTCAGCAAAATGAGTTTCATCAACATAATATCCTTCAAGAACATCATCAACATAACTTGGTAATTGACTTGCTGGAACTTTACCATCCCCATCAAGACTAGCAATTCCATTAGCTACACCACGTTTAGCCTCAATAGCTTCATTACAGAATTGAATAATCTTCTCTTTAATAATAGGATAATTATCTATATTATTAAGAATATGTTCAACTGTAGATTCAACCTTATTCTCAATAACAACTTTAAGATTAGGATGATTATTAATATTATCAAAGATATTTTCTATATTACCTTTAATAATATTAAGTAGTTCAGTAAAGTTATTAATATGTTCAAATATATACGTAACTCTAGCTTCTACTTTATTCTCAATAAGATTCTTAAGAATAGGAAATTTATCAATATTATTGAAAATATAATTAACTCTACTATTTACAGCATTATTAATACAAGTAACAAGACCTGGATAATTATTAATATTAGCAAATATATTTTTAACACAATTACAAACTAAATCAGAAAGAATACCAATAAGTTCAGGATAATTATTAATATTATTAAATATATAATCAACTCGTTCATTAATATTATTCTGTATAGCTTCTTGTAATTCCGGATATTGACTAATATTCTTAAATATATCAACTACTTTATTAACAGTATTAGTAACAATAAGATTCTTAATAGTAGGATAATTATCAATATTGTTAAATATATTATTAATAGTAGTTTCTACATGAGAATTAATAGCATTAGTTATAAACTGATTAAGAGCAGGATAAGAAGAAATATTATTAAAGATAGATTCAGTCCATTGTTTAATATATTGATTAAATATCTCTTTAAGTTCAGGATACTCATTAATATTATTAAATATATCTTTAATAATAATAGGTAAACTTTCAACTGTACTATTCTTAATAATTTCAACTAGTTGAGGATAATTATTAATATTATTAAATACATTAATAACAAACTCATTAATAAAACCAGTAATAATATCAAGAAAATCTTTATAATCTCCTATATTACTAAATATTTCTTCAAGAGCTTTTGCTAAATCTTTAATAACAGTATCAAAAGACCATCCCTCCCAATTATCTGGATTAGTCCAAGCAGCATCACTAATATCATCACTATTATATCGTTGTGTCCAATTAATATTAGTTACATCACGATAAGTAATAATATATCCTTTACGACGATAAATTTTATCAAGTTTATTAACAGTATCAGCAAAAGTACCTTCCCAAGTTAAATAAACACTATTACAAGAAGCTAATATTCTATCTAGTCTAGTACCAGTTTTACCATCAAATATAGCTTGTATAACAGTTAAAGGATATATATTATATCTAGTATCATTTTCTTCACAATACTTATCCAGTATATGAATTGGCATATTGCCTTCTTTATCACATTGAACTTTACTAGGATCAAAAGATTGACAATTAGTACCAACAAAAACATTTTCTTCTTCAGCCATAATTACCACGGATTAGAAACACGTTTAATATAATGTAAAGCAATAGTAGGCATAAGTTTATTAATAGCAAGATAATTACCTGTCCATCTATTACCACTTATTTGACTCCAAGTCATTTCACCATTATTACTAATATTAGGTCCAGTCATATACCAATTAGTAAAACGATTAATGCCAAGATTATCAAGTCTATTTCTATCAGTACCATAAGGATAACCATTTTTAACATCACTATCTAAATCACCTGATATAAATCTCCAGTTACTAGGTGCTATAACTTGATGGTTATTATCACCGGATTTAGTTTTACCAACAGCAACAGCATGTTGATGTAGAGGCAAATTAGTACCATCGATATAAAATCCATATGCGTCTATATTACGACCAGGAGTAGCAGGGTCATAAGTATCTTTAATATTTTTAAGAATTGTTTTCCAATCAAGATTTCCTTGTTTAGGATTATTATAAATATTAATACCGTTAGGTATATAACCCATAACAAAACGCCCTTGTGCAGCAGTATAAACTTCCCAACCATTAGGAGGAGTTGAAGTATCCCAAAGCATAATAGAACCAATAGGAACAACAGCAGCAATCCAAGCTTGAATTTGACTAGCAGCAACTCCACCACCTTCTCCACTTCCACCACCTGATCCAAATCCTTCTCCAACTAATTTATTTTTAATATCAGTATAAAGAGAATTAAAATCTACATCAAGTCTACTAGGTTTAGTTTCACTATCTGCAAATTTATTCATAACAAGATACTTACCTGTTCTAGCTTCACCAAGTTGAGTAACAGACATAACATTATGTGTGCCATCTCCGCCTGAGCCACCACCACCTTCAAGACCTGCAATAATATCATTAATTTCTTGCTTAGTATAATAATTATTAAGTATAGAATTAATAATATTACGTACTTCTTCTTCGGTTAGTCCACCACCGCCAGAACCTCCACCAGCAGCATTAATAGTAATAGTACCATCAGTATTTTCTACAAAAGTAATATTAGTACCAGCTTTAATCTTATTTTTAAACATTGATACATAATTACTTTCAAAATACTGTTTATACGCATTAGTTATATCACTACCACTTTGGTTTATTTTATTAAGAATTTCTTCAATCTTATTATTAATATATTGTTCAAGATTGGTAATACTATTTTCAATATTACTATTTAAATCTCCAATCTTATTATAAATATCTTCAAATTTAGCATTATATTCAGTAATAAGATTATTAATTCTATTATTAATATCAACAATATTTTGTTGTAATTGAGATATTTGGTTATCATGAATTTCAAGATGGTCATTAATCTTTTTAAGTTCTGCAAGAAGCCAAGCATAAAACTTTTCCATCTCTTCTCTTAACTTCTCTAAGAAAGCTTCAAATTCAGCACGAGTAAGATATACAGATAAATCAAAACCCATACTTACCCATTTTTCGCCATCCCAAAACCAATAAAAATCATTAGTATAAGAACCACTCCAACCAACAATTTCAACTTGTTTATTATCTTCACCTAAATCAAGAGGATGATAAAGTATTTGACCAGTAGCCCAATTTCCATCAAGAGATATACTTTCTTTATCAAACATATCTTCTTGACGATAATTACTAAGAAGTCTACATTGATTCAATTTAACAGCACCATCATACAATCTACCGCCTCTCCAAAGAATAATACTATTATTTGGAAGTTCAATAGTTTGTCCAGCTAAACAATAATCATATTGAAGTATATAAATAGTATTAGGCTCGTTAATCATATCTTGAGTAAGAGTATTAACACCACTAATCATATTCTTACGAAGATATTTACGAGCCTTTCCACTATAATCATTTGTATTATAGTCTTTATCTGCAAATTTAAGAAGATTATCAACAACAGTTAAATCTTCTTCATCAGCTGCATTAGTAATCTGTGAAGCAGTAAACATTTGTTTAACAGATTCACTAAGCATTTCAGGAGTAATCTGACCTTCAAGTATTTGAACAGCATTATCTTCAAAATACTGTTTAAGTACATGAGCCATATAATTAACTACAACATTGCGACGAAGATAATTATCTTGAATATTAATACCAAATTCATCAGCAACCGCACGTTCAGCAATGGCTCTTGGAAACATACCACTAAATGATTCTACAAATTTAGAACCAATTTCAGAATTAGCTTCAAGATGCCATTTCTTTGCATTAGTAACAGGAGTTATTTCATCAAGAATATAACTCTTTTTAGTTTCAATAACATAAACTTCACAACCTACTCCAATCTGTTCCCAAGTAAGAGCATCTCTATCTTCCATTGTAGATACTACAATTCGAGCAGCTTTAAGTCCTCTTTGAATAACAGCAATAAGTTCAAGTATTTCTTTCTTGAAAGTCTCATAATCAATAACTAAATCTTCTCGAAGTTTAGCAATAGGTTGCCAATATTCTTCATTAGATAAAGGAATACCAGCAGGAACAGCTTTACGAGATATATAGCTAGCATAGAAACCGTCATGAACTATACATAGTCTTTCATAAGGTCTGTCATTCCATTGACCATTACAAGTAAGACTAACCTTACCAAGTTCTTCTTCTATTGTTTTCATACATTCTTTAGGTTTACTAAATTCATAATGTAGACCCCCCGTAGAGGATGGAACACATTCACATTATTTATTATCATAATCAACATCACTAAGACTATAAGTTTCATTATATTCTTTACCTTCTTCTCGTTTCTCCCAAAGTTTACCAGTTTCAGGGTCAACATAAAACTTAGGAGCATCTCCACAACTAACTATTGCATGAATTTTACCTTCTTCATCAACAGGAAGTGTAATAGAACCACTGTACTGAACTTGTTCACTACCTTCATAAATGATATTAAGTTGACCTTTAATATATTTAAGAAGAGTTTCAGCAAGTTTATCTTGACCAAGTTGATATGCTGCCATAGCAGATTGAAACATATTCCAACAAGTAACAATATTCTTATTATTACCTTTACAAGTAGCAGAACAATCATTAAGCATATCAAGTCCATATTGTGCCATAAGAACTAATAGTTTGTGATAAACACAAACATATTTACTAGGAACAGTCATATAAACATATTGAGGATTAATCTCAACTTGTTCAGTTCCATCAGCTTTTACATAGACACCATTAACATAATTATCATCTATTTGTTCACTCATTCTAACATTAAGTTATTGTATGAATTAATAATTGATTTTTGTTGCTCATCAGAAAGCAATTCTAAGGCTTCTAGTGCTTGAATCAAAATTTGTCCTTGTGTTAGCTTGCACCAATTTTTTTCGTTCAATGGGAAGCCTAATTCTGCTATTCTCACCTGTTTTTCAGCCATGTTTGCAATGCGTAATTGCATCTCTTTAGATAGCTGTTTTGGATTATTAATATAACCTCTTATCATAATATCATCTTATTTAAAAGCCTTATTAATAATATAAGCAGTATAATCATTAACTCTAATATCAACACGTTTATTAAACGCAAGAATACGTTGATTAGAATCAAGATTTTTATTATAGACAATATTTATAATATCATCATAAATATCTTCTTTCCATTCTTCTTTCATATAATGACTAAGATAATCTTCATCACCACGATACATATTTAATTTAGAATAAGCATCATAATAAACACTATTAACTAAATGTCTAGCATTATATTCAATTTGGTCACGATTTTTATCAATATTATTAGTAATAATAGTTGAAGCAACAAACTTTGCGCATTCTGAAGCTGCATTAACCATAGCAATAGAAACAACAGCTTTAGATTTTTCTCTATCTTTTTCAATAATATCTTTAGTAACTATATTAAGAAGTTTAGCAATATCATCTAAAGGATTTCTTTTATTGTTATCAAGTATCTTATTAATTATAAGATAAACAACAATAACAATTCCTGGAATAAGACCTTGTTCAAAGGCATTTTCTATTAATTCCATTTTCTTATATACAAGAATAGGGACTATCAGTATCAACACTAATGCTAATACCAATAGCCCCTATTTGATTAATATTACCTAATATTTACCTAATCAAGTCGGGTAGTAGGTTATGCTTTTTCTTCAGTAGCAATAGCTTTAAGGATAGTTTCAACAGTTGTAATAGCAGCAGCTTTAGTAGGAAATGCTATTTGTACAATCTGATGAACAACTTCATCTCTAGTTTTCATTTCGCGTGGAACAGCAAAACGAAGAGTAAAGATAGTATATCCAGCACCTGCACTGTCAGGTTGTTTTAAAGGATTAATAGGATATGCAGGATACAGTTCAGTATAAGTATCACGGTAAGTATATTCAATACCTGCATCAGCAGCAGCCTTATTAGCTAAATCAATAATATAAGCAGCGTCACCATAAGCAGGTAAACCGTGAGTTGTAACTGTGACTGCAATACCAACTAATTCATCAGCACCAAGAATTTCATAATCAACACCTTTAGACTTAGCAATTAAAGTAATTTTATCATTAGCAACAGTTGCTCTAATACCATGTCCAATAGTATTATTATTAATTTGGTTAGCTAATTTCTTTGCTACATCATTAGCAGTAGGATTAAGACCAGTATGAATGGTAGCAGTCCAACGATTACGTTCATTGAACTTTAATCCTTTTTTCACAATCATGATAGAATAATCAGAATAAGCATTTACATCTCCGATAGTAAGATTAGCAGAGAAAGTAATAGCAGCTTGATAAACACCTTTAACAAAAGTAAGATGTTTTTTATAAGCTGGAAGAACTACTGGACCATTTGCTTCACGACCAAGATTAATGTAAAACTTATCGGTAATCTTAGTACCGTTAGCGTCAATAATTTCCTCGCCATTAGCAAAATAAGTAAAAGCAACCGCTCCAGCAGCAAGAGGCAAACTTGCTCCATAAGCGACATTGCCCGCTAGCAAAAACTGTCTCATTTTTAATTTAATTTAGAGTTTAACTTTGTTTATCAGCTCCATTAGAAGTAGCACCAATACTAGCAAGATAAATCTGTACTGCACGCATAACTATTTCCATATGTAAATAAGAAGGTAAATCACAATTAACCCAATCTTCTTCTCTATCTTCATCAAACTTAACTTTAGCAGGTTCTTTGACATAAAGATATTTAACTAATTGAGGTTTAACTGTATTATTACGTCCAGTATATATATCAACATTGATACCAGATTCATCTCCAAATATAGTAACTATCGGAGCATCTTTCGCAGCACGATTACAAAAATCTCTTAGCGTTTGACCTAAATCTTCAGCTTCAATAATCCTGCAATCATAAATTGTCTTGCCATTATAACTAACTTGAAAGCCTGTATATAGCATTATTCCGTCGCTATCAATATTAATTTTATAAGGGTCAACTTCTGTTCCATTACCTGTAATATCTCCGCCGTTAACAGTACCCGCTGTGTATAAAGTTCTAAGAGCATTAACAGGACTAATAGAAGCATTTTGTCGAGCAACCTTATCATTATAAGGAACTGGTCCAACGTTTTCTACTATTACATTTCTAGCTTTTTCAATTATAGCAGCATTAAGACAAATATCTATATCTTCCATGAGAATAGCACGGACGGTCTGCATACCCATCTGTTGTGCTAGTTCTCTGAACGTCACGTGCATCTCCCCAATGTTCATAATCAAATGTTTTTAAGTTTATTTTTATAAGCACTAACAAGAGCACTATTAGTAGGATTTTTAAACCACATAACAGCTTCCTTAACATTAGCACCAATGAATTCGCCATCAGGAGTAGTAATATTCTGATTATGAATTGCTCTGATAAATTCTCCACGAGAAATAAGAACCTCAATTAAAGATTTAATAGTAATATCTTTATCATTACAAAGTTTATTAAACTTAGCAGGTTCATTTGTACTAAATTTATCAAGATGTGATTGTTTATCAACAATATCCATAGCCATACCGTTAGGAATATTAATATTATTGGCAACACAGTATTGAATAAATACAGCATCAAACAAATCACTATTCGTGAGAAGTTTAACATAATTGCCTTTAGCAGAATTAATTTCCTGACGATGTTTAGCAAGACGCTCAGCTTCTCTTTGGTCATCTTTAAAATAGAATCTAATAGATGGATCAGAATTAATAAGAGCAATATCTTTAGCTACATCTTTATATAATAAACAATGACGATAAATTAAGTAATCATCAAGAACAATAGGATAACCATATTTATACTTTTCACTTTCAAGAAGATTTAACTTAGTAATCTTAGCTTCAAGAGCTTCTCTAAGTTCTTTAACTCCTTTACGGTCACTATTCATATAAGCAGTTTCAATAGCTTCTTCTTCAGCTCTAAAACGAAGATAATCTCGTTTACGATTCCAAAAGAAAGAAATATCAAAAGTCTTACCTAGTTCATCAACTGAAACACTAATATTATTAAGATAAGCCTTAACCCGTGAAATAAAGTTTTCATTATTAGGAGCAAGACCAATTAAAGCAGGAAAATAAGATTCAATCTCACCTTTATTAGAAGAAAGAGTACGAGAACTACGAACACAACTACCAATTTTATCCATCCGTTTAGGTAATGTTTTATCATTAACTCTACGATATAATGAATAATTAGTAACTAAATTAATAGTAATAGTTCTTTTTTCAGTATAAGGCTCGTCAAGACTTTCATCTCTAACTCCTACTGTATTAGCAGGTTGCTTATTTACTCCATCCTCTACGGGGGGTATAACCTGTTTATCTGTATTTACACTAGAAGCAGCAGGAGCATTTCTTCCTGCTTTATTAGCTTCACTTACGTTATTAAAATCCATATCTTAAATAGCTTCTTTTAAATGATTATAATACACATTTCAATAAGAACATCTTAGTGGTATTATCTACCTGCAAACCAATAGAGCCTTTAACTTCATAACGAGCCATATCAATTTCAGTAGCTGCATGATTAGTATTAGGCACTCCCCAGCAAGCAGGAATATCTGTCATACCCTCAATAACTTTAGCTTTATAAGCTTGTCCTTTCTGACGTACTATACGAACATTCTGATTACCTTTATAATTACTCATATCAATCAAAGCAGCTTGATGAGAAGTAATAGGCAGACCAGTAGTAGGATGAATCATACCATTTTGTTTAGCAGCTTCAGCATCAGTACCCTTATCGAAATAAGCATTATTAATAACAGTAATAATATATCCATCTGGAGTTTTATACTTATTAAAGTAACGTCCGTAAGAAAGACCATCACCATTATCTTGAATCATCTTTTCACCAAGAGGAGTGATAAATCCGTTTTCTTTAGCATCAGTTCTGATAGCAGTTTCAAAATCACGAATAAATCCTTTACCGCCCATAAGAACAACTTTCTTATCTCCATCTCGAGTATCACGGTCAAGAACATCGCCAATAGTACGTTCAAGTTTGTTAAGAGTTAGAACTTCACCGTAAGTATCATAGTTAGATTCACGACAAATTTCTAACATACCAGCAGTACGAGGAATAGGTTTACCATTATCATAGTCTTTCAAAGGAATAGTACCATCAGGTAAACGATTATATTCAGACTTCCACAAACGTTCTTCATTCATTACTCTCATGTGCAAGTTGAACTGTCGCATCTCTTCGTTAATCCAAAGATTAGAAGTACCACCATTATCATTTTGGAATTGATATTGAGTAATAACATTAGCAAGATTACCAGCTATTTCTTTAGAATAACGATAAAACTCAAGTTGAGAAGTCATTCCAGCAGGCCCCATAGTATTGCTTCTGTTACCTTTAGAATAAGATTCAGAAACAGTAGGAGCACTCATTGCCCAATACATACCTTTAGCTAACCATTGAGGGTCAACATAAGCATCAGGATTAGGAGAAGTAAGTTTCAGAAGATAAGCATAACCATAAGCAGATTCTCCTAAGTCTTTCTGAATACGAACTTGAGTAACACCATCAGGAGCAGTAAGACCATGTTGTTCAATAAACCAATGAGTAGAGAAATGAACTTCAAATTCACTACCATTTTTACCTGGTTTAGTAACACCAGTATTAAAGTAAGTTACAAAGTCTGTAAATTTCATACGACCCATAGTCTTCCAAGTCCACTGTACAGTATTAACTTCTTTAATACCACGACTACCTTGACCTTCAGTAATAAAACTTAAAGGAAAACGGTCATCATCCATACCATAATTATAAGTCAGAAAACTATTAATTTCTTCTGGCTTTTGAAGCTGAAGATAAGCGATTGATTCTTCATTAGAATAACCTCTATCTTCATAACGAGTTTGTCCAATAACACGTAATGTTTTCATCTACAAATTTACTATTATGTTAATAACCAAAACGCTCATCTTTCAGAGCATCTTTTTTACTATCAGGTTTAGTTATTTTAATAGCTCCTTTTGTAGATTTACGTTGACTAGCAGTAAGTTTCAACTTTTTAGCTTCTTTATCAGAAACAGCCATTTCTATCAAACTATCATAACCTTTACCTGTATATTTAAGCCAAGCCTTAAGCAGTTCTTCATCGCGTCTTTCAGCAGGAGATAACTTCATTAAATCATTTTCATAACGAGAAAGTCCTTTATCATCAACTTGATAAACATAATTGAAGAAATCTTCTGGAGTAGTAGAAATCTGTTTACCATTACGTTCAATAATAACAGTTTCGGGAATACGATAACCAGCAATCTGTCGCTTATCAATACAATCTTTAACTCCATTCCAAAATTCCACAAGTTGTTTCTCTTCTTCTGCTTTAACTCGCATAGCTTCTTTAGCATTAGCTTCACGCATTTCGTTATCAGCTTTCTGAAGAGCTTCAAGTTCTTCTTTAGCAACATTGAAAAGTTCATTACTATCTTTAAGATATTGAATATACTTATCAACATTACCACGACGATTAAATTCCTTAAACGCCTCACGAACAATAGCTTCTTGTTGACTTACATTATTTTCATCTACTTCAATACCGCTTCTATCTCGAAGTTCACCAAAGCCTTCAAATGAATTACCATTTGCAACATAATAATTAAGAAAATCACCAACGATAGGATAATCTTCAAATAATTTATTAACACCAGCTTGAGCAAATTCGTCACGTTTTAAATCAATAACGGATTGAATATAACTTGCAACTCCTTGAGGAGTATTATCAAAAGCAATTGGTTTACCATCTTCTGAAGTAACAGAAACACCTACAAGTTCTTGAATCGATTTAACATCAATAGTATTTTCTTCTTTAGTATCTTCTACTTCAAATTCTTTAAGATAAGCAGCAACTTCATTTTTAGCTTTAAAGATATTACCTTTATCGTCAATAAGATTACCGTCTTTATCAACAGTATATTTATTATCTCCATCTTCGATAATAGTACCTTCTTCTAAACCATGTTCAGCATCAGCATCATTTGCTTTACCAGTAGGCTGACCCCCCGTGGAGGATGAAGATTGGTTATCTTTATTAGCATTAGAATCACTATTCCCATCTCCATTACCATTATTAGTAATATCATCAATAGAATTACCATCAGCATCTAACTGCCCTGTTTTACCTGTATCAAGGTCTGTAATGTCGTCAGTAGGTTTTCCATCACCATTAGATGTTTCACCATTAAAACCAAAACTATCAAAATTAGGCATAATTCTTTGTTTTTAATTAATTACTATATCACAAATATAAACTATAATAATAACATGAGTTTTACTTATATCGTTAAAATATGTTCACCTTTAAGCTGAATCACCGACTAATTTACTATTGCTAACTAGTATATTTAAGTCTGATAACCTAGCCTGTCGCTCTCATATGTGCTCTGCATTAATCAAAATTTATCGAAATGATTAATCTATCACGAAATAGATAAAGTGTTCAGAATAAGCTAAAAATGGCTTATTTGATGTAAAGAAAAATGAAAATGGGCTGAACCTACTTTCACAAGCAAGTCCAGCCCTATTATGAACAAAATTTAGAAGTACAGCCGATTATTTACTTTTACTATCATAACGATTTTTATTCGTTTTTGCAATTTTAACTTTATCATCACTTTCTTTAAGTTTAACAGCTAATTCTTTTTCTTTAAGTTGTGCTTCAACTGAAGCCTTTTGAGCATCTAAACTAAGTTTACTACGTTCAAGATTAAGTCTAGCATTTTCCATACGTTCTTCAGCTTGACTCTTTTCAGCATCACTAAGACCATTATCAAAACTCATAATATTAGCATTTGCTTTCATAGCCTCAATTTGACCATCAAGATATTTTTCAACTCTAATAGTTTCTCTATCTTGTTCTGCTTTTCTATCAATCTTAGCAAGTTCAAATTCTTGACGAAGTTGTTCTGTTTGTTGAGAAACACGTTCAACATCAAGTTCATGCTCACGTTGAATATTTTGATATTTATCAATAAGTTTGCTAATTTGAGCAACATTATCTCCACGAATAGCAGCATTAGCCATATCCATATTACCATTTTGAGCAGCACTAAATGCAAGCTGTTTATATTGTTCAAGTTTCTCACGTTCTTTAACAGAAGTTTTACAAGTAACAATATAGTTAGCAAATATATGACTATTAACATCAAGACTTAAATATCTAATATCGCCATCTTTAGTTTTATAAGAAGTATTAAGACCATCAATCCAAGCAAGTTTAGTATAATCCATTTCAGCTTGATAATCTCGTTCTCTCATTTTATCAAATATAAATTCAATAATAACAGAACCCATACTTCCACGAATAACTGCTTCATCAGTAACTCCTTTACCAGCACTATTAGCAATCTCACCATAACGTTGTGGAGTCATATCACATTCCATTTTAGCAGTCTGTTCAATCTCTTGAATAAGTTGTCCAAGTTCAGTAATATAATTATTCATTCGACTTTCAAGATAACGAACACTTTGTGCTTTAACTAAATTAGCATCATCTTCATCGTCAATATAAAGTACACCATCAGCAGCCATACGATATATAGTTTCAGCAGGTTTTCTACCAAGAAGAGATTTAGCAATCATAAGAACATTCATCTTATTTTTAGCAATGGCCATTTCTCTATGATAAGAAACTATATTACGAAATACTTGATAAGGGATAACTGTATCTACAATACTAAATCTTCCAAAACCCGGCAAAAGTTCTGCAATACCATTATAAGGAAGTTTACCATTCCTATTATAAGCAATAGGACGAGCCTTATAAGGATATATGCTTGTAGCACGAGAACCAATTCTAACGCTCTCATAAACTTGTGGACGCCACACCCATTCAATACTAATATCACCACCAGCAGGGTTAAGCTGATAAGTTTCATCAACAATTCTTGTTGTAACAAATGCTCCATTACTATATGTAAGAATACCTTCTTTTATTTCACCTCTCCAAACAGTATGCCAAACTTCAAATAAACCATTATTAGCATCACGAGCCATTATATTAGTGTTCTTAATATGTTGCAAATCATCTTTATTAAATTTACTACATATATCACCAAAATAATACATATATTTATCCCAATTTAAAAGTGCTTTATCGCTAGAAGTAGTAGCACTATATTGATAATATGTATCAAGAGCTTCACGTTCTTTTTCAGAAAGATATTCATAAAATTCATCTATAATTTGCTGTTTAGTTAGCATACGACGTTCAGCAAACATATCATAATCTTCTGCAAACATACTATCGTTAGGAACAGGAAAAGCATCTCTAACACTAACAACACGTTTAATTAATTGACTACCTACAACATCTCTATATGTGTAACAAGCTCCAAAAGCAACAAATTCAAAATAAGCTCTAGCATATATAGTAAAAGCATCAGTTAAATCATCAATAACATTAATTAAATCTTGACCTTGAGCACTAATATCATCAATAAAATTTTCATTAAATTCTTTAATAAAAGCTTCAATATCAACAGCTTGTTCAGGATTAAATTGTTCTGGATTATTACCTTCATTAACAAACTGCATATAACTTTCTTGTATCTTCTTAGCAACAGCTTGTTCTGCAAGCATCATAATTTGTTTACCAAGTTCAGCATCTCTAGCAAATACAACTTCTGGATTATTAGCTCCAACAATAAAATCATGTGGATTTTTGATATATTCACCAATATATCTTCTAATAATACCTTTCATCATATCATAGTTACGCATAGTAGCTGGAAAACGAGTAAGATTTTCATCTTTTTCATTATAAGGATTAAGAGTTTTTCTATAATATTCTCTAGGAATATTACCAAGAAGAATATTAAATTTTTCTTCTACATTAAAATCAGCTTTACAAGCAATACCAGCTTCTATAACATAATCACAGCATTTAGCATACCAATCAACTTCTTGTTTTTCAGCATAACTAACATGCTGATTAGGGAAATCAAGTCTACCAAAATTATACATATCTTTATTTGTTTAATCTTAAAACCATTGTCTATTAAAAATATCTGTTTTATCATTCTCTTCTGTAACTTTCTTACGACTAGCAAGTTCTCGCTTACCTTTAATATCAATAGACTTCCAATATATACCTAAAAGTATAAGACTAGATATACGGTCAAAGTTACCTTCAGCATTAAACTTTTTAAGTTCAAGAATTGTTTGATAATCAAGAAATCTTTCAAAAACATAAATATCTTCTCCAAATTCATTCTTACCAATAACTTCATATAAGAACTCTTTAAGTAGACGAAGACCATCTAGTTTCTTAGGACTACTACCAATATTATAACCATAACTAGTACTAACTTTTTCTTTAACAGCAGAATCCCAAACATATAAAGGTTCATAACCTAAATATTTAGTAGCTTTCCATTTACGAAAGTTAGAAACAGTTTCACCACGATTTATTTCTACAAGTCCAGTACCAATACAATTATACCATTTACATAAACGATAAAACTTTTCATCAGCTTCTTCTAGTCTTTCAGTACGTCCATAATATGCAGCACATAATTTAGGTTTAAATCCATTACGTTCTCTAGGCATCTCAACAACAAATATACTATTATGAGAATGTCTATCAGTAATTTCTTTTTTATCTTTATCAATACCAACAGGGTCATAAACTGCAACATAAGTACCAGGAAGAATACTTCTTATAAGTCTATCATTAATATATGTTTCTTCATATTCTGGAGCAAACCAAACTCTTATACATCCCTGCGGATCTTCATTACCACGTCTAGGAACTCCTTGAATATAATCATAAGTTTTCATATCAGGATTTTCAATTCTTATACGAGCATTAGATTTAAAATAAATCTTTTTACTTCCATCTTCAAATAACTCACCATCAGTATAAAACTTATAACTATTATCAACTCGAAGTTTATCTTCAAATTTATTAAGAGCTTCACTACTAAATATATTTTCACTAGCACTATTAAAAGATTCAGCAGGAAATAAAGCACGTTGACCAAGATAATTAAGATATTCTGCAAAAGTCTTAGCAGTTTTTTTCTTTTTAATTCTTTCTCGTGCAGCAAGTTGAAGACCTATTCGTAAATTACTATTTCCATTTTCATCAAAACCTTTAACTCCATCTATTTCTCCTTCAAGACCCCAAGCATAAGATTTAAAAAATCCACAAACTTCATTACGAGCATCATTATCAAAAACATTTTCAAAAGCCATAAATCTAAATGCTCTAGGATTATAAAAGTTTTGTTCAAATATTTGCATATTAGCAGCAGTAGCAGTTCCCCAAGCCATAAGAGTACCAGTAGTACGAGTACCAACAGTCATTGTAGGTTCAGTCACATTCATGAACTCATCAAAGTTTTGCATTGTAGACAACTCTTCAACTTTAATAGTAACAGCATCTTTACCAATAGCACAGTCTGGATTATTATTAGCACTAACACTTAAAAGAGAACTAGACCAACTATCATCAGCTTCAACTCCATTTTTCATACGATAACCAAGTTTAAAACTATCAGTAGTAGGACTAAATATTCCTCTTTTAAATGGAGTTTTCTCTTCAAAGAACTTTAAGTTATTAACAGCAAAGTCACTTAAACCTCCTTGTTTAATTAAATATTTATTATCAGCTGCAACATGAATAACAACTTTATGTTTAGATAAGTTAACTTCATTTGAACTATCAGCAGCCATAATATAAGAAAAACCTCCACGTCTAGTCTTATCAATAATAAGATGTAAACCATTACGTCTACAAAATTCTATAATTTGCCAAGTCCAAAATTGGGCATCAATAAAACTAGGAAAACTATAAATCTTTTTAGCAGTAGCTCCATGTTCAGTAACAATAACAGATGATTCATCTGTACGTTCCATACGAGTATAATTAAGAAAATTATAATGACCACCTGTTATCCAAACATCTTCTATACTTCCATCTGGATTTTGCCAACAAGGAGCAGAAAAACCATTACGTCGTCTATCACATTCTCTACGTCTAAATTGTCTATGAGGAATACTATCAACTTTAAATTGTGTATATCTACCTGTGGCTTGATATGTTCTAGCAGCTTCATTAAAAAGTTCAGTATTAACAAATTTGCCAGGCCTAATATTTAAAAGAAAACCACCACTATCTCCAATTAAAAAGTTATTATGAGGGTCATACCATCCACAATCACTAGCTTTCTTATACTTTTTCTCTTTATCAGGTTCTTCAATGTATTCTAGAAAAGGATATTTACCATCAGCCATAATATTTTATTTAACTAGTAAACAAACAATAAAAGCGATAGCGCAAACAGCACCACCGCTTACCAAATATCTATTATTACGTTTAATACGTTCAATAGATTTATTTAAATTATCATTTGTTTTATTACTATTATTAAGATTATATTGTAAAGTTTCAACTTCTTTATGAAGAGCATTATATTTAATCTTATGAAGATTAATTATACTGTCTTGTTCATTAATAATATCTTTATAAAGTTTAGCTTTAATAATTTTAGTATTAGCAACCTTAATCATATTAATAGGAACAAGAACAGTTGTATCAGTAGTGTTGACTCCCCGTGGAGGATGCACTATGTTATCAATCTCACTCTGACACCAACTTCTTGAATAACTCCCAAGTAGCACTATCATTAAGACTAATAACTTTATTTTCAATATCTTTTTCATGTTCTTTAAGTTTATAAACTATACTTTCTCTTTCAGTTATAACTAACTGTATAGAATCAATCTGAACATGATTAATAGCAGTGTCACTTTTATTATATGAATTGACTTCTACACTAAAACGACTTATTGATAAATACAGAGTAACACATAAATTAATAATCGCTATTATAAATATTGCTATTAACATCTTCTTCATAATTCTATACAGTATTAAATTAATCTTTTATTTCTATAAGTTTATTAAGTAAATCAAAATTCCATCTACCAGTTTCTTTAAGACCAAGAACTCTTTGAGCCATCTTGATAGCTGCAACTTGACCACAATTCACGTTAGTATCAAATAGTTGTTCAGCAACTCTCTGACTATTAAAATCATCAAGTTCAAATACATCCCAATAACCTATTTTATACTTTTCCCAAACAAGTTTCTGAAGCTGAACATCGTTATCAAGTTTAGACTTAAATTCTTTACTACCAACAGTATAATATTTCTTATAAGAATCAATCATAGTCCAACCTTGCCAAGTAGGATTATATTTACGACTGATACCTCTATAAGTTTCTCCACCAGCATCATCTTTATCGTTTACATAACCACCTTCTTTAATAGATAGTTTTTTAAAAGCATCTCCAAAGTAAGCCATAATTTAATTTATATAAGGATTAGTACAATATCTAAAACAATCAACAGCGTCATAATAATCATCTTCATCAAATTCTTTAATAGTTATCCAAAACCAAAGACATCTAATTTGAACTTTATATTTAGCAACAGTAACTATAACTTTATATCTAGCACTACTATTTTCAGTATTAACTTTTTTATTAATACAGCAAATAAGTCTAATATTATTTTTACGTTTAACTATATACATAATTTAATCTTCATTTAATACTCTATTAATCCAACCTCTAAGAAATTTGATATTATTTCCTTTACCAGCAATATCATTATAATATCTAATACGTTCAAGTTTATACTTAGCTACAAAATAATCAGCACTAATTGTAGTATCAGACTTATAAGCATTAAGAGAATCTTGAGTTCTACGAAGTAATTCTTTAGTTAAAACTAATTCATTAATAGCAGTAGAATCAGTAACAGGAACATAACGAATTTCAGGAACTGGAGTAATACGTTTAGTGTATCCACTAGATAAACAAATAGCAAATATAACTAAAACAATAAAACCAATAATTACTCCAATTAAATTATCTTTATTTAATTTCATATAGCAAGTTTAAATTGAGTTTGAACACCATTAGCTTTAATTTGTAATTCTCTATCTTTAAGAACTTTACTAATATCATCACGTAGGTAATTCATAGTAAAGAACTTAGTAGTTTCAACAGGATTTTCTTTAATATGATAAAGACCATCAGAAAATCTTTTTGGCATACCATATTCATTAAGTTCAAAATCACTATCAATATGACATAGCCAAATACCTTTAATGGTTAAACCAAGTATATATTCAACCGCAAAAGCATACATACTAAGTTGAAGATTATATATAGCACCATTACAATTAGGAAGATGATTAAGAGGAGCTAAAAGTCGTTCATCTTTATCAACCCAAACATTAGTTTGTTGTGCAGGTCTAACTGTTTTATCTTTCTTATAATAACCGCTATTAAATTTTAATCCATCACGATTAGTTTTCCAATCGCCTACAACAGCACAATTAGTATCTTCATTAACTAGAAGAATATCAATAGTTCCACTAATTAACCAATCTATAAGAAACATACCAATCTCACTATAAATCTTATATCCTTTTTCAGTATACATTTTAAACGCATCATAAATAAGAGGATAACGATTATTAGTAAGTTCAATAAAATCTTTAAGATTAAGTAACTTATAACTAGCACCAAAATTTGGTATATCAGCAATAGTAACCATTACACCATCTTCTCGTTTATCAAGATAATTAATAGCTTGTTGAAACATAGAAGCCCCTTTAACACCATCTTCAAGACCATTATGAGTATTAGTTCCACGTTCACAAGCTTCTTTAGTAATAGTTGACCATTGTTCTTCTAGTTTCTTCTCACTTATTCCTAGTTCTTTAGACTTCTTTCTCAACCAATAGTTCTTATCGAACTTTGGAGCATAATTATGAAGGATAGTAGTAGTTGAAATATAATCATTACCTAGACTATCATTATATTTATGTTCTTCTTCATGAAAAATAAGTCTAATATCATTATATCTTTTATCTCTAAGTTCCATATTATTAATACCATTAAGTTCAACACTAGTTTGGACCCGCTTCGGCACTACGTGCCTACGCTAGACTCCCCGTGGAGGATGGAGTAGATTAGCATCAGCTTATTCTTCAATCATACTACTAGTAATTTCAACTCCACCTCTACCAGCAACATTCTCTTGTTCATACAGAAGATTTTCTTCAGCTACATTAAGAGCTTTAATTGTATTTGGAAACTGATTAGCTAAATCATTAATTTGTTTCATATAACCAATAACTATTGGAACATCTTCAAGACTAGCACCATCAGATAATTTGTCATTCAACAACTCATTTAGTTTGCTAGCAGCTAGAGCAACATTATGAATACCGCGTTTAATGTTAAGAACAGCTTCCATACCAGCTCCAGCTTTTTGGTTATAATATCGTTTAATAAGTTTCCAAACAAGAATATCAGGTTGATAATTTTTAGGTAAATCAAAATTCTCAATAGCTTTTTTAAGAGCTTCTTTTTCACTAAGACCTTCTTGTAAACAAGGACCTTTAGGGTCACCAAGATAATAAATAACTCCAACTTCCTTAATATATCTTTCTTTATTAGGAGATTTATCTCTAGTATAAAGAAGACTAACATCTCTATCAAGAAGTTGTTTAAGTGTAGGAGCTTTTGGCATACCAGTTTCATCTATGGTCAGCATCCAATCCAATTCCAAACCGTTCATATATTTCTTCTACTTCTTCATCAAATTCAATAATTTCAAGTTGACTCATAGCATATAGCCAAAGATTGGCATAAATAATACTATGCTTTTTACTTAGTTTAACCCAAGTAGGAAGAAGTTTCTTTTTAAACTTACGTTCATTCTTAATATTTTCTTCTTCTTCATAATGTTTTTGCTTTTCCTCTTCCATAACTTTAGCAGTATATTCTTTATACTCTTCTTTAGTCATAGTTTTTCTAGCTTCTTTAAAGTCTTTATAATGACTAATAAGCTTAGAACGATACCAATTCTTTTGAATAGTACCAATATGAGGAATAGCAACACATTTATCTTTTCGTATATTAATACTAGCTTCTTTTTCAAGATTTTCAATAATAGATTTACAAAGTATTCTATCATCTCCTTGAAATCCAATATCATCTAATATATTATTTATATCTTTATAGATAAGAATATAATCATCATCAAAATCTTCATGAGAACTAGTATTAGCAATATTAAAACTAGTATTAGTCTTAAAATCCATAATTGAAAGTTTAAGAACTCTTCTTAGATTACTACTATAAACAAGAACACAAGTACCTATAATTTTAAATTATACATAAGTAGTTCTAAGAAGAGTTCAATTATTTAGACGAAATGGCTAATTAGCTTGTTTAGCAGAATGATAAACAAAAGGATTAATAGCATTATGTTTATCAGTAATAGCAGCTCTTAAATCATTAATAGCTATAACTTTAAATTCAACAAACCAAACTTTCTGTCCTTTTTTATATCCTTGATTTTGTCCAAAAGTACCAACAGTAATAGAACGAGTTAGTTCAGTATCATTAGTAATATACTTATTAACAAATTGAGGACTAAGAACATTATGTTTAAGATAAAGATGATAACCACGTTCAAGAGTAGAACGGTCAATAATAATCTTATCCATTTGATTCATACCAATAAGTTCAGCATCTTCTTTACTAATCTTAGCAATAATTGGCATAACCTCAACTGTACTTACTTTACTATTAATAACACCGAACAAACTTTCATTTTGGCAAAGAGCAACAACACAATAATGTTTAGCAACAACTACATTAGTAAGAATAGCGTCAAGTGCTTCACTTGTTATTTCGCTAATGTCAGTAGGTATTTGAATACCAAAATCTTTAAATTTACTTTCAACTTTAATCATAATACTAATTTATTTAGTTTTAATAATACTATCAATACCTATATTTCCAAGTTTAAGTTTACTTGGAACTTTAACTTCTTTTTTATTCCTTTCTCCACTATGAAATTCTCTAGTGTATTTAGGTTTAGTTTCACTTTTATCTTTACCCATAACTTAATTGTTTTTAGCAAATGTAAGAGTTTAGATGAATCTACCAAGAGAAAAACTATTTTTAACATTTACATCATAGAGGATTATATGATTATAAATATGCAAGTCACACTCCCCATAGAGGATAAAGATAAGCTAGACTTAATCATATTAATATTGATATTATTAATAGAGATATTAATAATGATTATAGTATTGATTAACTTAATTATTTATATGATGATAATGAGAATAATGTAGATAAAACAAATAATGGAAATAATGAAACTGAAGTAGTTGAAGCAGAAGAAGTTGATATTAGTGAAATTGATTGGGATTGGTAATAATAAAGATGAACATGATAAAGATAATGATAATGATGATAAAGATAATGAAAATGATAGAGATAGTAATGATAAAGATAAAAAATGTGATGAAAAGAGATAATAAGTATGAATGTGAATATAATGATAATAATGAAGATGAAAATAAATATATAAGAGATAATAATGAAGATGAAAATAGTGTATATTGGTGTTAACATACGGCTAGTGAGTATAACCCCCCGGGTCATTAAACTAGTCTTGGGCACCCCCGTCAAATTCTAGGAGAAAGTAATAATAATTAAAAAGAAGAAAATTAAAGTGATGAATATGGTGAAAGTGATGTTGAAGATAATAGTGAAGATGATAATAAAAGTGATAGTGATGCAAGTGAGAATAAGAATGAATAAGATGATGAAAGTGATAGTGATAGTGATGATGATGATGGTAATGGTAATGGTAATGGTAATGGTAATGGTAATGGTAATGGTAATGGTAA
>ERZ831634.132-NODE-132-length-96844-cov-6.758144_pt1 | contig 96844 bp, 88 predicted proteins | sample MGYA00519953_ERZ831634 | MGnify/ENA primary metagenome ERZ831634 (study PRJEB31850, sample SAMEA3708718) | human gut metagenome | biome: human gut; feature: human-associated habitat; material: faeces | place: China | collected 2014 ... | reverse complement strand
AACATTCTTTATTCATTTTATCATTAACATTCCCAATTTGATTTCCTTATATTGTTATCATTAAAATCGTAATAGTAATTGCTATAATTATTGTAATAATATTTTCATTCTTTTTATTTTTACTTTTTACAATATTATAACTTTTACATTTATCTTTATTAATAATAACAATATTCTTATTATTCTTTTCATCATTTTGAGAATTAATATTTTTTAATTTGATTTTAACTAATCATAAATATAATAATTGCCATTGTAATTGTAATAGAATTTGTAATATTAATTGTAATTATTTATTCTTTACTTTTATATTACTTATCTTTATTATCAATTATATTACTTATCTTTATTATCAATTATATTAATTTTAACATCTTTATTATCATGACTTGTGCTATCATTGGATTTATTATTTCCTTTTTATTTGTTAAATTAGCAGACATAAATGGTAAATCAGCGTTTACACTAACAGAAAAACTACAAGCATCATTTCTGATATTCTTATTCGCAGGATATTGGATTGTATTACTTGCAAAATATCTCATTTCATTAATTTAATCAACTATGAACACAACAGAATCTCCTAAACGAAAAATATCTGCATTAGAACGTACAATCGTTGCAGGTATGGGTAGTATTACAATGCCTGATATGATGGCATTACATAAGAAATTTCCTACATTAGCTATCGAAGATATTTATGATATACTTAGTTCGATAGAAACATCTGCATTAGGTACAACATCACGAGAATTTATTCTTCAATATGCAGAAGTAAGACTTATTAGTTTACGAAAATCTAAAACTATTGAAGAAGCAATAGTACGAACTCATGAAATATCAGAAAAAGTACAAGCTCTCATATCTCGTAATGAAGAATTAAATAATCGACTTGAAAGACAATCATCTTATATTGGTACACTTCAACGAGAAATATCAACATTCAAATCAGTAAATAAAAATATTAAAATAGTATCTCTCATACTATTATTTTTACTGATTGGTCAAGTTATAGCACATTTTACACTGTAAATTATGATAAAATCAGTAACAATAGATTTTCGTATAGAAAAATCTATAACAATAGTATCTGGTGAAGATTTCAAAATTAAACGTGTAGCAACATTTGATAATTCAACAGATATTATTATATCAAATATATCAAAAGATAAAGTACAACAATTAAGAGAATTATATAAATCTAATAAAGAAATAAAAATAGCAAATTTACCTGTTGGAGATATAGTAATTGTTGTAGATAATAAACAATTATTTCAAACTATAATTAAACATACTTTGTAATGATACCACCAATAGAATCAGCTATATTAGAACTCAAATCAGGACTTAAATTAGAATTTAAAGACGATGAAATTGTAAAATTAACACAATTAACTTTCACACAATCAAAAGTACAATTTGAAACTCAATATGATTCATTAGATGAATTATTGAGTGCAAGAGATAAATTCTACGAATTAACTAATGAAGTTATTGTATTAGTTTTACCATTCAACAAGTTACACATTTCATACAGAGTAGAATCAATAAAATCATTAATCCTTAATTATAAATAATCATGTCGAACAGTATGTTTTTTCTTCCTTGCATTTGTATCATCATTTGCTTTATTATTTCCGCTATTACTTATACCTATAATAAGGCCAAAGATAGAGCAGTTGATAAAGCTATTAATGATGATATTCAAGATGGTTTTGTATGCTTGGGGGATGTTTATATTAATAAGTATTCTATTGAGTCTATTTATTTAGATGATAATGGACATCTTGTTGATATTAAAACAGACCACAATCAATATTCTTATCGTTTTACAAGTGAAAGTTCATATCATAAATATCTTGATTATCTTGAAAATACTTGTAAAATTGATACAATGATTCATAATCAGTATTAATTTATGATATGGAAAGTAATAGCAATAGTCTTTTGGAGTTTAGTAGGTCTAATAGGCTTTTGCAAATGTATTGACGGTGATGAATCAAAAACTCTCACTGGTATTATTTATATAATTATTTCATTAGCTTTCCTAATTGGTATTGCTATTGGAGTATAAACTGTTAATCATATGACTGCTAAACTAATTGTATCTGTTAAAGAAGTAAACGGTATCGCACAAGTCGTTTACTATTGTAAAGAACGTCGGCGTATTTATCGTAAATCGTTCGCTGATACTGTTCGAGAATTTCGTGATGCTTATAGAAAAGCTAATAAAAAATAAGTTGTAACTGGAGAAGGCTACGCAGCTGGGCTACGCCCAGCCGCTCCGCTTCCCGGTGGGAGAGGAGGTTGCACGCCCACTTGTCACGTTACTCACGAAATTATTATTATAACTCTTATTATTAATAATATCAAAACTATGTTATGTGAAATTATATCTGAAACAAAAGGTACTATTATTAATTTACCTATACAAGGTGATATTAATGTTAGTCGTGACGATTATATCGAAATCAATAATGTTCGATATGTAGTTCGTCGAAAAGAATATATTCTTAAAACTGAAACTGAACCTACTGGAAGACAAGTTTATATTACTCGAATTGTTATTTATGTCATGTAAATTATGCCAAATTTAGAAGATTGTGTTATTCAGTTCGAAGACCCTAATCCAACAATGACTCGTGTCGAAAATGCTCCTGCGAGTATTGGTGCTGATATAGTATTTCCAAGTGTAGAACCGGAACATTTACGAGGTGGATCATTATCTGCTATTAGGCCTATGACAGTTACTGAATATAATAGTATTCATGCAGATAATTATAAAACTGAAAAGAATACTGGAAATATCATTCTTATTATGATTGTTGCAACAATATGTTTAATTAAAGTCATTAGAGCTGCGAAAAAATCAGATTAGCTAAATATGACTACTGAACAAGAAAAAGATTTTAAGAAAAGAGGCATATATAATGATATTATTCTGATGACAAATCTGACGATGATATATTGTTATATTATGTTCTTTGCTCTTAAAGAAGTTGTTAATATCTTTGGTAAACGTTATCGACATTCGACCAAGTATTATTATAATATCGTTCGAGAAGTTCTCGATAGAATTAATTGTGATAATATTAATTGTTTCAAAACAAGTCAGCAAGATGCTGGTCAAATGGTTTTGGATGTTGTTAAAGAAATCGAAGATAGACTTGTTTTTGATGATAAACAGTTATATATCCTATTTGTTATTAATCAAAAGGTTTACGATAATATTCATAGGTTTGAACCTGAAGTTACAAGTATATTTAAGAAACAAATTGAATACATTTATCGTAAACTAATTGATTATTGTCCTGTAACATTGGATAAAGACAAAATGGCTATTGCAACTATTGTCATTAATCAAGTTATTAATAAAATTAAAGCTCGTGAGGAATCTGATGGTTCACTCACTATTATATATGATGATGCAAAATAAATTTCAAGATTTGTTTGGTCATACCATATATAATTATTATATTTGAATCATAAATAATAAACAAACAAACACAAGAACTATGCCTTACATTATCACTCGTGCTAACGAAAATAATAAAGTTGGTAAAATGGGAAAAGGTCGCAAAATCAGTCATGTTCAAACTATCGTAGTCGATGGTGATGAACGTAATAAGTGTTGTCCTGTATATCGTGTAACGCTTATTCACAAAAATAATAAGTAACAAGTTAATACAACAAGTTGTAAATACATTATCATAACAAAATATATAATGGGTAGAAATCCTTGATAGGCAATCCAGTATTAAACTACTATTTTTACAACTTGTTTTCTTGAACTATGGTGTAATGGTAACACATGAGATTTTGGTTCTCAGATTTCAGGTTCGAATCCTGATAGTTCAACTATTATAGATAATCATGGCAGAGATATAAATGCAACCGACCGTGTGCTTGGTGATACATAAGTCGAGACTTAACTGTATTTTAGGCTGGTGTAAGTCCAGCTGATTATCTATAATTACGCCGTGTTAGCTTTAATGGTAGAGCAGCTGACTTGTAATCAGCAGGTTGTAGGTTCGAATCCTACACACGGCTCACATTTGGATTGTTGTGTTCCAAATGTTGATGTTTTGAAATGGACATCTCGGAGTACTTCTGTTGTGATAATAGTGGTACTCTTTTTCATGTAAATTCTAATCTAATATATAATATTATAACTTTAATCACTCTACCTTCTGGAACTGTTTTAGCTAATGATTACACTCTTCCGATTATTGTTATTAGTAAAGTTCTTATGGCTAATGATACTAATCCTCACGCTAAACTGTATCCGTATTATTTTACAATTATGTATGCTAATGGAGTTTAGATTCCTATTATAGCTAAAACATTAGCAGAAGCAGAACTTGATAGACAAATAGTTGTTAAAACTATTACTCCTACAAAAGATTCAAACGTGAATTAACCATCTGTTGAGATTAAAAGCTAAATTAAAATTCATCGAAAGACTAAAAACAATAATCAAACAAAAAGTAAAACTATGGAACAGACACAAAACACTTGCAAAGTAGCAATTAAGTTTAGATTTACAGTTGGTTCTTGTGCTGGAAATAATTATTCCAGTTGGGGCATACTTAAAATTGTAACTGAAATTAAACCTACTATTTTGTTTCATAGGTCAGAGAATGGTGAAAAACATAATCTGATTGAACAAATAGCTACGGATAAAGTTAAAGAACTTATTAAAACATCTGGCAGTAATATTGTTGATGTTGAGATTCGTTCTGTAACTCTTCTCTAATATAGTTGGCCACGAACTATTAATCGTGGTGATTTAAGGCGGATTGGCGAAATTGGTAAACGCATCGGACTTAAAATCCGACGAATAGTAATATTCTTGCAAGTTCAACTCTTGTATCCGCTACAAGTGTCCAAATGATGGACGCGAGTGTACCAATCCGAGTACACAGCCTTACAGACAAAGCTGTCAAAAATCTGTAAGTTGAAAATGTGACAGTACTTATGGATACTCATAAGGCTAACGCTGGTACCAAGCGAAATGATATTATGTAAGTTTCAACACATTCATTTAGTAATGCTGTTGTTAGTGCTGACGAGCAACGAACAAGAAACGAGAGTACTCCTCGTTCTTGTCTTTTTAATGATGACGAAACCCGCGCGACAAGTGGGCGTGCAACCTCCTCTCCCACCGGGGAGCGGAGCGCTGGGCGAAGCCCAGCAGCGAAGCCGACTTAAATCGCTACTAAATTAACTCTTAATTAAATACAAATTAAAACTATCTAACATTATGGTATGAGTAAGCAACCTATTATACAAGTTCATAGTTGTAGAACTTGTAAGTATTGTAAAAGTAAAACTTCGTATAAGTCACGAACTGAACGAAAGACTTATTATGAATGTGATAAGACTAAAACTATGATTACAGAAAGTGTATATCAGACAAATGATTGTTTAATTTTTATTAGTCGTAAATAGTTTATGCCTAAACTCAATGCTAATCAGATAGACAAATATCTTAATCCGAAAGATAACGGAGATAAGAGAAGGTCTAAACCTAATAGAAATCTTCGAGAAGATAACAATCAAAATTATAATAAGAAGAATGATAAACGTAGGCCAACAAGTCGTAACCAGTAAAGGTAGATATGGTCGTGTTATTGATGTTGATAATTCATCCAATGAACTTAAAGTATTAGTTAAGATTGGTACTAAGAATTATTGGATATTAGAAAGTCAATTAACTCCTGCTACGCATATAGTTAGGGTTAAAGTTGAATACGAAATAGATTATTGTGGTAAATCTATTACCGATAGTCTTGAAGTAGCCCTAAAACGTGATACTGTTCTTTACAATGATAATGTTAATTATTTAGCTCAACTTTGTAAAGATAAAGTAGAAAGACAATTAGAAATGGAAGTAAAAGTTAAACAAATTAAAATTTCATAAGTGTTATGACATTTGACTTAAAAGTTATTACTATTGAAACTAAACCTCGTGCTGGATACTTTATTCTTGATGAAGGTGAATTTTCTACTGTTAAAAAGGTTGTACCTCAACGTAGCGAAGTTTATCTTGATAATGGTAAAGTATTATCTATCGCTGATGCTTCTAAGAAAGTTGCAAAACTTATCGGTGAAGTTACTACTGAACAAGAGGATAAGGTTATTACAAAAACTTATTCGATTATTCATAGTGATTTCAGTGGAATCATTCGTGGTTTATATGATACGATTCCTTATGGAGATGATGTTCCCGAAGAGGATAGAAAATATAAAACGCTTCGTGATGCACTGTTCGCTGGTGTAAAAGTCAGATATGAAGGTGCATTTGAAACTATTCTTACTCGTACTGTTGTCGATGAAGTTGTTGAGATTTCAAGTCTTTCTGTTGTAGATAGATATCAACTTTATTCTCGTGATGATAGAGTTGGTGTTGTTACGAAGTTTGATAAAGATTCTCATTGGTTCCAAATTAAACTTAATACCAGTGGTACTGTTGTTAAGTGTAAACGTGAAGATTTTACAAAACTTCATAATGACAATACTATACAAATGCTTCATACTTTATGTTCTCGTTGTGGTCGATAAATGGATTTTAGTAAACTTAAAGGACTTGTTCCTGTAAAGAAAGCTAATATCAATAGAGATTCAACTAATCGAACAAGAAGTAAAACTTCAAATATGACACCTCATGCTATAAAGTGTGAGGTGTTTTTTTATGATAATAAGTTTTATGGAATTGTCGATAATGAACGTTATCCTATTGATATAACAGATGAGGATTATCAGAAAGCTGCATTTGCATTTAGTACACCTGATAATGAACATTGGGATTGGTTTACGATTCGTCCTTTTAGTGCTGCTGAAGCTGATATTGAAAACTTGAAAAAGTATTGGCAACTTATTGTTCCTAAAATGAAGATTTGGATTACTCTTGAAAATGGAGTAGGAAAACTTGATATGGAACGTATTAATAATCGAAACGAAAAAGTTTTCAAAAGATTAAGTCCAAAATATTATGCTTCTCGACGCAATTAAAGAGTATTCGGTGGTCATGCCGGAATTACTTCAATATTTGAAGAAACGAGGATATGACCCCGGATACTTTTTTACAAAGTTAGACCTATCGCTACAATTCATAATAATATTTGAGTTTTTATTACAGAACTACGATATTGTTATGATTACAACTCCTAATGTTATGGGTGTTAGAGCTTATGTTAATCGAACTACTGACAAACAAGATGTAATATTTGTTTGTCCTACTCCTGAAACTTATAAAATAAGTAATAATCATTACGAAACCCTTATTAGTAAGGCATTTGAGTATATCCAAAACACTGCATTTTAGCCGATATGGACGTAGATAAATTGAAAGACCTTACAAGTGTTAAGGCGAACAAAAATAAGCCGTCAGCAAGGCCAAAACAGGCCGCCACGGACGATTATTCGCAATTATATCCGGGGCAACAGCAGGCTATCGACAAACTATCTGATTGGTATTTTAGTAACGAACTTGAATGTACACTTGAAGGTGTCGCGGGTAGTGGAAAAACTTTTATTCTTAGATATTTTCTTGAGAATATTGTTAATAAATCTTATACTGTTACAGCTCCTACACACAAAGCTCTTCGAGTTCTTGAATCTCAAGTAGGTAGAAAAGGTATGACTTTGCATAGTTTGCATGGTCTTAAACCTAATATTGATTTACAGAATTTTGATATTGAGAATCCTCAATTTGACCCTCTTAATCCAAGCAAGATACAAAATTATAATCTTGTTGTGATTGATGAATGTTCTATGATTAATAAGGATTTATTTCAACTTAATCGAAATCGTGCTACTACTTATAATGTTAAGATTCTTTATGTTGGTGATCCTCTTCAGTTACCACCTGTAAATGAAGAAATATCTTTAACATTTGCTACTGTTAAAAATAAAGTTGTTCTTACTGATATTGTACGACAAGAAGAAGGTAATCCTCTTCTTGAACTATTTAGTCTTTTAAGAGATGATATTAAAAATCAAACAAATACTTTTCTGAATTATATAGTTCGAAATAGGTCTAATATACAAGATGGAATTGGTTATGAAATTATTCCACGAGCTATGTTTAATCAAAAACTTATTGATGAATTTAATTCAGATACATTTCATAAGAATATAGACCATTTTAGAATTACTGCTTATACAAATAAAGCTGTTTCTGATTGGAATAGTATTGTTCGTAATAGTATAGTTGGTAAAGATGCTGATATAATTCATATTAACGATTTAGTGTTATCTTATAATACTATTGTTAATGAGTTTAAGGAACCAATTATTCTAAATAGTGAAGACTATATTCTTGAAGATATTAGACCTTATATTAGTGATGAAGGTATTAAAACGTTTGCTGTTAATCTTAAATCTATGTATGATGGCCATATAACTCAACCGTTTCTTATCGTAGATACAAAAGATGCTTCGTTTCTTAAATATAAGGAAATTCTAACACATCTTTATAATAGAGCTGCTAATCGTGTTCAACATGGTTGGTATGTTTATTATAAATTCAAGAATCGTTTTTTAACAAATCTTAAATTCAGTATTGAAACTATTCAAGGAACCAAGTGGATTAATAAAGACATAGATTATGGTTATTCTATGACTGTTCATAAAACACAAGGTTCTACTTTCGATAATGTAGCAATAGATTTGACAGATATTGTTTTCCAAAATACGAGATTTGGTCGTAGAGAAAATGATATCGATATTCGTAATAAACTTATGTATGTAGCTCTATCTCGTGCTCGCAAAAGTGTTATTATGAAGTATTAAACATAATCTTATTAATCAGACTGTTTCATCTGATATTTTTAATAGTATTAATATTATGTGTAATGCTTGTGAAAGATGTTATTTATCTATTGCTAATCGACGAATACCCGGTGGGGGAGCAGGTTGCACGCCCACTTTGAGGCGTACTATTATGTTTGTTGGTGATACACCAACTATTACAGATTATAAAACTCAAACTGTATTTAATGGTCGTTCAACTAAAATAGTTAGTCAATTCATTAATGATTATAAACTAACTGCTTGGACTATTAAATCAACTCTTATTCAGTGTGTTTGTGCTGAACCAACTGAACATTATGCTGAAACTTGTTATCCAAATTTTATAGCAACTATTAGGAAATATAAACCTACTATTATTGTTGCTGTTGGACAATTTGTTTATCAGTTCCTTAAAGAAGAAAAATATAAAAGTATGGCATCAGTTGTTAATAAACCAGTTAGGTTTAATGATGCTATATTAATTCCTATATATTCACCAGCCTATATTATGCGTAACAAATGTTATTCAGAATATGTTAAATCTTTTAATTTAATTAGTGACATATTTGCTGAATTATGTAAAGAATATCGTTATTACAGATAAAGTAGTATTATTATGAATAATGCTTATGAATATGATGTAGAGATATATCCTAATCTATTTGAAGTTACTTTTATACCCAAAACAGCAGACCAAAAACTTATCGACGTTTATAAAACTGTTGATATAAGATGTCTTGCTATTAAAAATGGTAAAGAAGGTAATCTTGAAGAACTGAAAGAAGCAAAGGCTAAATTGTTGTTAGCAATGGGTGCTAAACAATTTGTTATTTGGATTGATTATACTACTGGTAAGTGGAGAAATGATGGGCCACTTATTATGGATTTCTTTATTCAACATAAAATTCTTACTGGTTATAACAGTAATAATTATGATAAAATTATGTTGGATATTTTTATTAATAATTATAAATATCTTGATGTAAAAGGTTTTAATAAGAAAGAAGGTAAACATATTACACAAATTCTATATGACCATAGTTGCGCTTGTGTAGATTTTGGTAAAGGATATAGTCGTTTACTTAATTTCAAGAAATATTATAAACGTCCTTTTACTGATTATGATATTCAAAAGATTCTTTATCTTGATAAGACTTATACCAGTCTTAAACAGGTTGCTATTTGCTTAAAATGGTATCGTATTCAGAATCTACCGATTGCTTATAATTGTAGAATTAGAGAAGAGGATATTTATGATATTTGTGATTATAATGTAAATGATGTTCTTATTACATTAGAACTGGAACGTAGTCAAAAGGCTGAAATTGAACTACGAGAAGATATATCTGAAGAGTTTGGAATTGATGTCCGCAATATGTCAAGAAGTTCTATTGGTAAAGCTATTACTACATCTCTTTATGAGAAGTTTAGCGGTATTGATAGAAAAGATTTTATGGATACTAAGACTGATAGATGGAAAATTAAAGTTTCCAGTATATTAAGTCCTAAACTTAAATTTCAAACTAAAATTCTTAATGATTTACTTCGTACTGTTGCACAATCTACTATTGTTGTAGGTAGTACAAAAGATGAAGATAAATTTAAGCATGAATTTCAATTTGGTGATGCAGTATATACTATGGCTTTGGGTGGTTTACATAGTCAAGATAAACCGGGATTACTAATTGCTTCTGAAATTGGTGCTTGTATTCGAGATGCTGATGTTGCTTCATTTTACCCAAATGGTATTCTTTCTTATGATGTTTATCCTGAACATCTTGAAAGAAATCCTTTTAGAGCAACTGTTGGATATACAAAAGACACTCGTGTTGAAGCAAAACATACAGCAAGTAAAGAACTAAAAGAATATAAAAAGTTACTTAATGAAATAAATACTTTTAAGAATAATCATGTTAATCAATCTATTATAGATGATTTACAGGCAAAAGCTGATGCTCTTATGAAATCAAGTAAACGTCATAAGATTAAAGCTGAAGGTCTTAAAATTGCTATTAATAGAATGTATGGTGCATTTAGAGATATAAATGATTATCTTTATGACCCTAAATGTACTTATAAAGTTACTATAAATCTACAACTTTGTCTTTTGATGCTTATTGAAGCACTGGAACTCAAAGGTATTAAAGTTATATCTGCTAATACTGATGGTATTGTTTGTATCATTAAACCTGAACAAGAAGCTGATTATAAAGCTTGTTGTGATTGGTGGCAAGAATATAATAATTTTGAACTTGAATTTACTAATTATGAAAAGTATCTTCGTAATGATGTAAATAATTATATTGCTGTTAAAGAAGGTTTTCGAGATGCTTATGATAAATTGATTGATAAAACGCCAGAAGCAATAGCTGAACTTGAAGATATTTATATTAAACGTAAAGGTCTTTTTATTGAAACTATTGCTTTTAATAAAGGTTATGCTTATCCAGTTGTTCCAAAAGCTCTTAACCTATTTCTTTTATATAATGTTCCTTATACTGATACAATAGAAAATCATATTCATAGTAGCAAAGAAGCTATTTATGATTATTGTATTAGTCAAAAGACTGATGCTAAATTCAATATTATATATCGTAGTATTGTAAACGGTGAACTTCACGATGAAGAACTTCAAAAATCTAATCGTTTCTATATTGCTGATGTATCTTATTGTAGTGGAACTATTATAAAAATTGATAAAAATAAACCAAGTAAAATTAATCGAATTGTAGCTAAATGTAGTGTTCGTCCTTTTAATGATTATGTTGAGGAAGATGATTATCATATAGATTTTAGTTATTATAAAAAAGAATGTGCTAAGATTCTATATGGTAAAAATAAGAAAACTGCTGGTATGGTTGCGGTTCAAGGTGATTTATTTGGTGCTATGTCTAATAATAAATATTTAGAGCCTATTGAAAGTCCTGAAGAAGATGGTTTGTTTGAAGTTGATTTTGAAGATGACAATGTATCGTTTATTAATCCTGCTAATGACATTCCTATTAACAATACTATCTGGGGTATGTATGGTTTTTCAAGTGAAGAGGAATATAAACGTGCAATAGAAAATGGAGATTATTTACCTTTTTAATAAAATACTAATATGAATGGTGACCTTGTATATCATGAAGTTGATGGTCTTGCAATAGCTAATATTAAACCAGTTAATGTTAAAAATCATAGAATTGGTTTGCGTGTAGCTAAGTTTACAAGAGAGGGAAAGTATATAACTACTTATGCTTCCACTAAAGATGCTGCTAATGCTCTAACTATTAAGCTAAAAAAAACAAATCCTAAACAGGCTTATTACGCTATTGTTAAGGCTTGTACTCCTAAAGGTAATTCTAAAACTGCTTATGGTTATCAATGGAGATATATTAGTCATGATGGTGGTATTGTAAAGCGTGATTGTGATTGATGTGTTATGCACGAATTTGATGAAATTTGTTATGGTAAAACAGTAGAGGAATTACAAAAGGAAATGCTCTTTCAAATGCACTTTGGTAATTGTGAAATGTTAACACAATATATTATGGATTGTATTGAAAGACTTAAACGTGAAAATGCTCCTACTGTTTATTGGAGATATTAGAGTATGGATAAGTCCGAAAGACAAGAAATATCTTGTAATAAATGGCGTGATGCCAAAGGTCGAGGTACTCTAAATCTTATAATGAGATTTGGAAAAACACGCGTAGCAGCTATGATTGTTGGTAAGCTGGTTAAAGCTAATCCTAATCGAACAATTATGGCTATCGCTCCAAATGCTGTAACTACTAAAAATCTTACTGATAATCTTACTGAATTTTGTCCGAAAGAACAATGGATTGATATAATGAGTAGTAATACTCTTATTAATCATGTAAATAAACTTAAAATAGAACGAAAACTTCCTATTAAAGTTGATTTACTTATTCTTGATGAAGTTCATAAGTTATTACAAGGTGAAACTCTCATAGCTATTAAGAATATAGAGTATAAATTTATTCTATGTCTTACTGGTTCTACATTAAATAAAACTCAGTTATCTATTCTTAATGAATTAGGTGCTCCAGTAATTGATAAAATTACTGAGATTGAAGCTGTATCGCAAGGTTGGATTTCAAATAGTACAGAATATAATTTAGCTATTGAACTTGATGAACATGACAAAATTAGATATGCTAAATATTCTGATATGATTTCTGAAACTCTTGAAACATTTGGTGGATTACATAAAGTGATTAATCAAGAATTTCGTAATAAAGTTTTTGACAGTGATTTTGCATTAGTTCTTGCATCTTTTACTGGTTATAATTATAAAGATAGAAATGGCAGTAGTACTTTTATTAAACCTACTGTTATTCGTAATATGTTAGCTTCATTAATGGGTTGGACTCGTGATATGCCACTCGATAATGATTATAATAAACGAATTAATAATCTTTGGAATCCCGATAATATTTACGAACGTGCTAAAAAGTTTAAGGACTTTGTTAGACAGCGTAATGATATTTTAATTCATAACAGACCTAAAATTAATGCTGTTATTGAAATTCTTAAAACTAATAGCGTTCCTACTATCTGTTTTAATGAATCAATAGCTATGGTTACTGATTTAGCTGATTATTTCAGTAAAGATGGTATTCCTTTTCATAGTGCTATTGAAAGTAGGTATGTAATTAATCCTGAAACTGGTGTTCCATATACTTATAAGAATGGTGAACCTAAACGATTAGGTAAAACATCTCTTAAAAAGTTAGCTATTGAAGGGATTAAGAATGGTACTTATAAATATTTATTTACTGCACAAAGTCTTAACGAGGGTTTAACGATAGAAAATATCGAACAAGTCATAACGACTGGTGGTAGTTGTAATTCTAATACTCACGGACAACGTGTCGCACGAGGTAAGACTTATAATTACATGAATCCTAATAAGAATTGTGTTATTATTAATCTTTACATTGATGATTTCAAAATTGGTGATAAAGATGTTAGGTCAAGGGACAAACAAAAGTTAATCCAGCGTCAGCAAGATTCCGAGAATGTTCCGATATGGGTTAATGATATTAGTGAAATTTTCGGTTAATTTCTTGCTATTTTCTTTGGTGGTACAATTATAATTACTATATTTGCGTATGGATAAACCACAAATGAAGCCAGTCGAAAAGACTGATGAAGATGTTAGTGGTGCTCTTGTTAATACAAGAAGTAAAAATGGAAGTGTTACTTTAGCTGTTAATCAAATTAATTCATTTGAACAAGCTGAAGCATTAGCAGATTGGATTGCTCAAAGTCCTGTTTTTAATAAGGGTTTTAAGGAGCAAGTTCAGAAAGAAGATGGAACGAGTGAACTTGTAGTTAATAAGAGCGCGATTGTTACATGTTTGCTGTTAGGTAACGAACTCGGTTTTACTCCTATGGTAAGTGTTACTTTTGGTAAGACACTTGATAGAGACGCAGCAATTAAAGTTGAACGTGGGCGGTCTATGGGACTTAATCCTATGGCTGCTATGCAAAACATTTACGTTTTTAGTACTTCTCAAGCAGAGATAGTATATACTGGTATTCATGTTGTTAATAAAGTCCTTACGGATGCCGGTATTAAACGTAAGATTCTTGAAGATGGAACTAAACCTTTTTACATATATAGATATTGTAAAAAGGAACTTGCAAATGAACTTGTTGATTATAACAAAGAAACGAAAGATGATTTTGTTGTAATTAATGATGGTCATACTGCTGATTATATTGATAAACAAGTACAAGAAGGTAAAATTCCAATTATTAGGTATGCTACTCGTCGAGCTCTTGTAGAACTTACTCGTGGTGATGAGAGTATTGCAATACCTTATACTTTACAACAAGCTATTGATGCAGGCTTGTACGTTGGTACTAAATCTGACGGTACTGAAAGTAAAGGTAAAGCTAATTGGAATGCCCATCCGGAAACTCATCTTATTAAAATGTCTATCATGCTTGGTGGTAGAATTATTGCAAGTGATAAGTTAAATGGAATTTACGTTGATAGTGAATTACATCAAGCTGTATCTATTGCAAATCGTCAAGCTGAAGATACTGAATTTGAAGAAGTTCCTGTTACAGAATAAAGTAATGCAAATCTATCATTAATCTATCATTCATAAAATATTCATAAATTAAAACAAATTACAATTATGAAAAAGTCTGTTTTTTCTGCTGCTAAACTTGCTGGTCTGACTGCTGTAAACCGTGGTACGAAGTCGTCGAATGATATTCGTCCGGCAATTACTACTGCTCGTGGTATGAACAAGTTTACGATGAATGCTTCGGCTTCTGCACTTATTGGTTGTGGTCATGGCGACCGTGTTGTTATGTTTGCTATGCCTAATGCTGATTCGATTAATGAGCGTTTCTTTATTGCTCTTTCGGCAGGTAGCGAGGGTTGCAAACTTGCAAGTGCTGGTAACACGAAAGGTACTGGTCGTCCTCAGTCGTTTAATTACGCTGGTGTTTGGTCGCAGATGCTTATGCAGGATAAGGATGCTGCTCCCGTAGGTGAGCGTGTTCTTGCTGATAAGGGTCTTATGGAAGAGGTTGAAACTCAGAAAGGCCGTGACGGTAAGATGTGTACTGCTGTTCTTGCTACCAAGCGAGTTGAGTATGGTGTTGAGGAAGTTAAGGACGAGAATGGTGAGTTTATTCCTGTTGAGGTTGGTGATACTATCTATGAGAAAGTCTATGTGCTTGTAGACCCGAAAGAGGTAACGCTGGAGGACGAGAAGCAGGAAGAGGAAACCGTAGCTCCTGCCGAGCCGGAAGCCGAGTTGTAATTGTTAATACCTAAAAGTATTTAACAAATCTATCATTTGCTATCATTATAAAAAGAGGAGTTATTGAATAAGTAGCTCCTCTTTTTAGTCTAATAACTTAAAGTACTTTAATTATTATTATGGCAGACACAAGTAAATCGAAAGTTAGTTCGACAACATTAATGTTTGAAGAAGAGGTTGTTGAACGGAGATTAGCTTTTAAGCCCGACCCTGAACTTGGTAATCTTTGTATGGGTATTATTAACGATGTTCGTATTGATATTCGTGAAGTACCTCTGCTGGATGATAAAGGTGTCGAAAGTACATGGGAATATGCTGGTTGTAAATTCCCCGTACTTATTATCGAATTTAAGCAGTGTAAAACTGACGCAAATCCGAAAGACCGTTATTATACATTTACTGCTAAGCCGGTTACTACTCTTAATAAGAAAGGCGAACCTGTTGAAGAAAAGACTGTTATTAATATTATTCAGCAGGTATATGGACAGCTTCGTCATATCGCAAATCAGTTTAAGGGTCTTAAAGGTTATCCGGTTAATGCTGGTAAGTGTCCGGGACTCGATTATGCTGCTCCTGCAAAGGTTCGTTGTGAACAGTATCTTGCTTTCTTTGAATATTTCAAACATCTCCTTGTTGGTGATGATGAGAAAAATCCTATTTATAAGAATGTAAAACTGTTCATGAAACTTGTTGCAGATTATAACACACATAAGTTCTTAGCTTTTCCTTCGTTTGTTAATCGTGGATTTGTTGAACGTGTTATTCCCGGTCAAAGTCCGTCGATTGAATTTGAAGCTGGTGAAACAATTCATCTTGCAAAGGATGATACTCCGAAGAATCGTGAAGCTGCCGCAGGTGCTCCTGCTCCCGCTCCCGGTGCTACTGTTGTTTCGTCGGATATTCAGAACATTCTTGATAGGTACTCGAAGTAGTATTTATCATATTACTAAAACAGGAACTTGTAAAGGAGGTAATGGAGGTAAAACTCTATTATCTCCTTCTTTTTTGGGTAATGCTAAAATTAGACTTGTCGGTAATACGTCACGAGTGGGCGTGCAACCTCCTGCCCCACCGGGGAGCGAGGCCGCAGGCCGAGCCGCACAAGTTACACTACTGATTACATGAGAGATTTCATACTTAATACACTTGACCAAGTTACAATATTTAGTAAATATTTTGGTATTCCCGAAGATGTAATCCGATTTAACATTAGTAGTCCTAATGATAGAATACGAAATCCTTTAAGAAATGATAAACATCCTTCATTATCTTTTAAGTATTATGGTGATAAACTGATATGCAGAGATTTTGGTGATGGTAGATTTAGAGGTGATATATTTGAAGTTGTAGGTTATATTATTAATAAGAATTGTAAAACAAGTGAAGGGTTTGTGTATATATGTAATGACATAATTCTTCGTTGTTCTGATAAAATTGTTACTAATATTGAATTTAATCGAACTGAACAAGAACATATTAAGAATCAAAATCTTGAAATTACTTTTGATGTTCGTAAACCAAATAAGTTAGATTATATTTATTGGGAACAATATGGTATTAAGAAAAGCAATCTAAATACAAAAGTATTTATTGTTGATAGATATAGACTTAATGAATGGCAAACACCTTATCGTTATAGTGGTACTGACCCTTGTTATGTTTATAATGTTAATCCAAATAAGTATAAACTTTATTTTCCAAAAAGACTTAAAAGTCAAACTAAGTTTATTACTAATAATCGTTGTCCTATTGAGTGTTTACATCAACTTAAACCAACGAATTATATTACTCTCATAAAAGGTTATAAAGATAAAATACTTTTTGAACAAATTTGTGATGAGAAAGGTATTAATGATATTTTGTTTATACCTGCTGCTTCTGAAACTATCGTATTACCTACTGACATCTACAAGTTATTGGTGTCGTACTCTTTAAGCGGAAAGTTATTTACTATTTTCGATACTGATGCTGCTGGAATTAATGCAGCTCATCTACTACAAGGTAGATATAATACTATTCCAATTTATTTTACGAATAATTATAAATCTAAAGACCCATCAGATATGGTTAAAGATTATGGTTATCGTAAAGTATTCCAACATTTTGATAATGTTCTAAAAAAGATTTATTATGGAGATTAAAATCAAAAACTATCTTATCAATACTCTTGATAATGGTAATAAGATTTATCTTTGTCCTATGGATGAAGAAGGTTATACGAGATTAATGAATGATTTTTCTCGTTTATCTGACCAATCAAGTATTAATAGATTTGTGGATAAATATGGTTTTAAACATACACAAATTATTCTTGATGGTGATACTTATATTAGCGCTAATGATAAAGAAACATTAGAAGCTATAAATCCTATTCTTTCGCGTATTCTCCCACATCCTAAAACTATTAAGAATCCTCTTAATAATAAGATTGAAAGGTCATATAAATGTTTTTGTGCCAAACCTCTTAATCTTACAGATATGACTGAACATAAGACTCCTCTTGAAAGTTGGAATTGTCTTATGATTCGTATTGGAGAACCGCAATATGCTATTGTCATTGAAGAAAAAGTTAAAAAATAAGATATGATTCCTAATGAAGTTTTATATAAACGAGATTTAACTGGCGGTTTAGTTCGTTGGTGGGGTCGAGTTGAAAAAGTTACTAATTCTGATGGTACAGTATCTCTACGATTAGCTTATTATTATGGTAAAGTAAATGGTGCTGAAACATCATCATATTCTCCTGTAATTAAAGCTAAGAGTAAAAAAACTGATAGAGAACAAGCTGAATTTGAACTTAATAGTGTTTATGAAAGACATAAGAAACAAGGATATAAAAGTCTTTCTGATTTAGGTATTAGTCCTTTAGATTATCTTACTAATGTAGATGATTTATTTGCAGAAATAGATAAGAGATTACCTAAATATAATACTGATGCAAATAATTGTGTTAAACCTATGAAAGCACAAAAGTTTGCTATTGGTAAGTTCGAATATCCTTGTATTGCTCAACCTAAAATCAATGGTGTTCGAGCAGTTGTTATGCTTGAAGAATTTACACCTACTGATTTATTCAGTCTTGAAGGTTTTGTTCGTGATGATAAACATTATCATACTGTAATTAAAACTAAAGAAGGTCTTACTTATCGTATTTGGCATATCGAGCAACTATTTAATGATTTTTATGATAGTTTTCCTGAATATGCTAATATGGTATTTGATGGTGAGATTTATATTCGTGGTGAAAAAGTAACAACTATTGGTGGAGCTGCTCGTAATCCTCGAAATCCTTTTCATGATAAACTTCAGTTTGTTAATTTTGATTTAAGTATTCCAGATTTAACTAACAAAGAACGTGATAAATTAAGATTCGGTGTTTGGGAAGAATATCGTAGTAAGAAAAGTAGTGTATCTCATAATGTAATGGCTGGTAGAATTTGGGAAAATTTAACTCCCGAAGGTCATGGTATGTGGGATAAATTCAATCTTATTATTCTTAATAGTGATACTATTTATGATGATAATCAAGCGTTAGCTTATATGCAAAAATGTATTGATTGTGGCTTTGAAGGAGCCATAATTAGAGATTTGCATACTGAATATAAATTTGGTTCTCGTCCTGCTACAATGATGAAACTAAAAAAGTTCGACGATGCTGAATTTGAATGTATTGGTGTTGAACACACTGGAAATCCTGATGATAAAATAGGATTTAATGTTAGATTAGTTCTTAAGAATGATATTAATGATTTAGTATTTAGTTGTACTTTAACTGGTACTGTTAATGAACGATTAGATATTCTTAATAATCCACCTATCGGAAAGTCTGTAACTGTTAAGTTCTATGAAAGAACTAAAAATGGTTTACCTTTCCATGCAAACGTTGTTGGAATTAGAGATTATGAAAAGTGATGAAAACTGTTGGAACTATTACTGAAATACTTGATTTATTCTATAAAAGAATAGATGATATAAGTATTCATACAAAACATACCGTTGCTAATGGTAAATACGGTTATGAATTAAAAGATGGTATTCTTTATCATAGAGGTAAACAAATTGGTGTTTGTAATAAATACTTACCGTTTGTTGTAAGACTACATGATATTGAAGATTATCTTTATATACCACTTGTCAAACTTAAAAATCAAAAGATTCGAGGTAAAATTAATGTAGATATTTATAATATTTATAGGGAAAATACTAATATTATATATAATGATATTCATTCTATTCTTTCGGCTCTTTGGTATGGTGTAAATCAAAATCTTAATGTTACAAGACATATTCTTAAACAAGATATTACCAATCAAAGATTTGTTAATGTTAAATATAATCGAATATATTATAATAATGCTCGTAAAGGTTGGCGTTCTGCATTAAAAGATATTTTGATTATTGGTAAAGAATATAATATTGATGTTAATAAAATTATTGATAAAGCTTATACTTTATATAATACTTATGTAGAATATAAAGGTTATAAAAAATTATATAATACATTTGATACAACAATTAATCTTAAAGATAATATTCGTATTACTTTAAGTCCTAAAGAAAATCTTATTATTAGTGGTAAAATTCTTTATTGGCAAACTATTCGTTCCAAAAAGGTTAAAACTGCTTATTGTAAGAATTATACTGAATTTAAGAAACTTTGGAATAATAGAATTACTCGAAAGCAACTTAAAGATGTTATTAGAATTAAATTCAATGAATATCTTGACAATCAGAAAGCTATTGAAGAAGCAAAAGCTAAGAAATATCGAGAAGAGCTTGAAGTTCTAATTCAAGAATTTAGAGATTATAAAATTAGTAGTATTCCTTATCAATGGCGACAGTATGGTACTTATGCTGTAATGCGTTATGAATCAACTAATGGAGTTGTTAGACTATGGAATGATGCAGTTATTAAATTAAAAGATTTCACTGATTTTGCTCATTTCTTTGCTGCTTGTGTACAAAATAATATTCAATTAAATCGTAAAACTTGTTATAATTATAAAATTCAATTTGGTGGGTATTATATTTGGGAAGTTCAAGCTAATGATTTATGGAATGCTATGTGGGGTGGTCAGTGTGTTACTATTATGGATGTTATAAGTATCTGTAATAGAATTGGAATTAGTCTTAAAGAATATAAAGTAACTCGTAAACAATTATTGTCGCAATTCGAGAAGCGACAGGAGGTGTAACTTGTGTGGCTCCGCCTGCTGGGCTTCGCCCAGCGGCTCCGCTCCCCGGTGGGAGAGGAGGTTGCACGCCCACTTGTCGCGTCTAAACTAATACAATTAAAGCTATGAATGTTGTAGAACCTGCAATCGAATTTTGTGATTATTCTGGTCTTAGAAAGATTGAATTAATCGGTAAAGTTTGTACTAAACAAGAAGATAGTATCAAACCTGATTCAGCTGAAACTTTTTGTAGAAATAGACTTATTGATGGTCATACTGCTATATTTGAACATGAATATGTTTATTTTAATGTTACTTCAATTCCGAATCGTATTGTTCGAGAATTTGTTAAATTAAGTCCTTATATTCGTTGGTCTTATCTTGGTAATTATATTGGTTTTTCATATCGAGTATTTCTTGATATTATGAGTAATAGTCGTAAAATGAAAGCTATTTATAATGATATTTATCATCCAAGCGAAGTTAATGATTTGTTTTATAATATGCTTCTTTTGAGTAAGGAGTTTTCTCATTTACTGTTTGATGATAAAGATATTACTGCTAAACTTGAATATGGTATTGATGCAAGTCTTCGAATTGCTTCTGATGCTGAAATACGTGAACGTGCGCCGGAGATTTATAATATTACTTATAAAATTACAACCGACAGAGGTGTTACTCATGAAGCCGTTCGTCATCGTGAAATGAGTTTTATGCAAGAAAGTACTCGTTGGTGTAATTATGCTAAAGGTAGACTTGGTTATAAATATGGTAATAATATTAATGTAATTGAACCACCGTTTAAGAATGAAGATTCATTAGAAAAATTCTATGATGTTATTGTTGGAAATGAAGCTATATATCAAGAATTAACTAATGATGGTGAACCTGCTCAGTTGGCTCGTTCAGTTCTTCCTACTGCTACTAAATCAGATATTTATGTATCTGGTACTCTCGATATGTGGATTGGTGAACATCTTGAAACTGTTTATCCTAAACTTACTATCGTTGAGAATAAAGGTTTCCTTCCTCTTCGTAATCATAAAGCTGCACATCCTCAAATGATTGAAATTGCTAAAATGATTGCAGAAGATATTGCTGTTAGATTCCCTAATGAAACAAGTCGTATTATTAATCGTTTTGAATAAACTACTATGGCTAATAATAATTATATATCTCGTTCAAAATTTCAAGAAGTATTTGCTAAAGCTCTTAGTAAATGTAATGTTCCACAAGATGAACAAGACAAGTTTTTTGAAGAAGGTAGTACTCTTCAGTTAAGAAATCTTGGTATTTGCATTGCTATTACAAATATTATAGATAATATTATAAAAGAGGAACTTCCTGATTATGATGGTTGTGTTTCTGGTGAAACATTTAATACTATTTATGAGTATAACAAAAAGTATATGTATGAACGAGAGCAGGAGCGAAAGCGAGAAGAAAACGCTTAAAGAACTTCTTATTGAAATTAATAATCGTCACGGTATGACAGATGGTAATTCATATGTTGCTCGTGAAATGGTTAGAATTTATAATAAGTTATTCAAACGTAGTATTATTTTAGCAGTTAAGAAAGAAGCTGCTTTAAGAGTGTTACATGGTCAAGAAGGTAGACAAAATGTATTTGCTAACTTTCCTGAAGAAATAATTAATTAAGATTATATGGTTAATAAATTAATTTTAATTAGTGGTAGAAAAGGTGTGGGTAAAACATATGTTACTGAATACCTTGAAGGTATGCTCGCTGGTAAAGTTGAGATATATCCTATGGCTACAATGCTTAAACGTATTGTAGCTGCTGTTACAAATTGTAGTGTATCTCAATTAGACAATCATTATTTTAAGTCGTCTAAATCTCCTTATATTGTTAATCGTTACGGTATGGATGAACAACTTACATATCGTAAATGTTTACTTCATTTTGGTAAACTATTAAGATTTGATAATAACAGAGTGTTTATTGATGATGTTATAAATAGAATCAGAACTACTCCTTGTGATTATTTTATTATTCCTGATATTCGAGAACAATTTGAATTGAATTGTATTAAAGATTTTGCTCGTCAGAATGAAATTGAATTAACTACAATTCGTGTTCTCCGTAATACTAAAATGGATGATACATCCGGTGATAAAACTGAGTGTGATTTAGAGAATTATACTGGTTGGGATTTTTATCTTGATAATACTGCTGATGGATATGATAGTATTCATAAACAATTAACTTATATTTGTAAAGAAAAAGGTTATAATGTTAAAAAGGGTTATGTTGAACAAAAATTATTTTGACAATTTATGAGTAATTTATTTGGTATTGCGCAAAAATATGATTATCTTGTTTCGCAGATAGAAGAGAATGACGGCGAAATAACGGAAGAAATTGCAGAAGAATTAGCTATTGCTGAAAGTGAACTTGAAGATAAACTTCGTGCTTATCGACAAGTGATTGACGCTCAAAAAGCTAATATTGCTTATAATAAAGATGAAATTAAACGACTTCGTGATAGGAATACAAGTTTTGATAAAATAGCTGGTAGATTTAAATCTTCAGTTGTTGATGCTTTACATATATTTGGTCAAGTTGGTAAATCTGGTAATTATAGTCTTAAATTTCCTGATTTTACTGTTTATACAAAAGAGTCGGAAAGTGTTTCAATTAATGAAAATGCCTTAGACCCTATTGTTACTTCATTACTTCATATAACAGAAGTACCACTTCCGCCGGAAGATAATATTTTCGTTGAGAAACATAAAGAAGAATTAGATAAGATTGCTTCTATTAGTATTACAGTTGATGTTCCTATTAGTTTAGCAAAAGAGGTAGGTAGATATATTCATGATAAATTAGGTGATGATTATATTTATACTGTTAAATTTGATAAGAAAACTATTAAGGAGCTTGATAATTGGGCTAAGGCATCCAATGAATCTGACGAAGATATTGCTCGTGCTGAACGAATAGCTCATGTTATGGATAAAATTGATATGGAGATTGTTACGTCTGAAACTGCTATATATAAGTAGTCTATCATTAAACAAATTAAAATTAATTAAGCTATGAGTAAAAAGTATTTGATTACAAAAGTAATCGCTGGTGAGAAACAAGGTTTTCTTAAAAATGTAACCAAAGATGGTGGAGAGTGGATTAATGACCATAATGAAGCTCTTACATTTTTGAATCTTGAAGATGCTGAAAATGAGAAAGAACTTCTGTTTAGCAAACTTGGCGCTGAACATAAAGATATTGCTCATATTCGTATTATTGAATTGTAATATAAACTAACTAATTTAATTATGGCTGCGAATATTGAATTTAATTCTAATAGAAATACTTATTCATTCTATTCGTTGAAAGATGTTCCTTGGCATGGTCTTGGAACTGTTGTTGAAGAAGCTAAAACTCCTGACGAAATCATTCGTATTGCTAATATGGATTATGAAGTAGCTTTAGCTCCGATGTTTGCAAGTTTTATTCCTCCTGAAGCTAAACATTTAGTAAAAGAAGATAATCATTATGCTTGTCATATGTCCAATGGTGATGTTATCATTATTCCGGAAAAAGGTGCTCGCGTAGATGATGTATACGCTACATATCGTAAAGATAATTATAAAATTCTTGGTACTGTTGGTAGTAGGTATGAACCTGTTCAGAATACAGAAGCTATGGATTTTATATATCAAGTTTGTAAAAATCAAATGGTAATTAATCCAAAAGATGTTATCATTCAGACTGCTGGTGTTTTAGGTATTGGTGAACGAATCTTTGTTACTGCTAAACTCCCTACTTATGAGATTGCAAAAGATGAAATGGAAAAATATATCCTTTTCACTACAAGTCATGATGGAAGTGGTAGTATTCAGGCTTGTTTCACTGATATTCGTGTTGTATGTAACAATACGTTAAATGCTGCTTTGAATCATTGTAAAAATATGGTTCGATTTAAGCATACTAAAAATGTTAAAGCTAATTTAGCAATAGGTGCTCAAATGATGCGTGACACTCTTAAATATTCTGAACAAGCCAAGCTGATTCTTGAAGCTGCTGAGAATATTAAGATTAATGATGATGTGATGATTGATTATATCACGGATTTAATTTGTGATGCTAATCAGAAAGAATTTATTGCTAAATGCGGTGGTATTGGTAAGATTCCTTATGAGAATGATGTTATTTCTACTCGTAAGAAGAATCAGTTACATGCTATGATTAATTATATTGAACGTGGCCCCGGACAAGATAGTCATCGCGGTACAATGCTTTGGCTTTATAACGGTGTTACTTCATATATTAATAACGGAATTGAATATAAAGATAATCTCAATAAATTCGATTCTATTACGCAGGGTAATTCTTTCAAACTCGGTCAGACAGCCTTTAATAAATTAGTTCAACGTTTAAGTGCCTAAATGATTACAGAAGTAGTTATATATTCTGATGGTACTGTAAATAGCTTCGATTCTGATAATTGTCAAATTCCAAGTGCTTCTGGTAGTTGGGAAATTATTCCTTTGCTTGCAAGTTGGGCTTTAGCTCAATATCCAAGTCAATTACCTGAGGAATGTAGAATGACTAATGCTAAATGTTTTATTGGTGTTAGAAAGAAAGGAGGTGACGATAGAATACCAATTCCTATACGTCATCTCCTTAAAATGGCAAAATATATTGGAGAAGAAGGATATAATATTCGTACCGCAGATGTAAGTGAAATCCCACAATCTGAAGAATAAGATAGCATGAAAGAAAGTCTTATAGGATTGTATGTCGATAACACGGAAGTTCCAGAGTACAAAAGTGCTGGAGCTTCCGGTTTCGATTTACGAGCCATGTTTAATCCTAATATACCTTCTCTCAATCCTGAGAATGTTGGTAAAATAGGTCTTGGAGATAAGTATATTACATCATATTTATATGATACTCAATATGCTGGTCTTGAATGGGTTATTGATTTTAATACGCTTCATAAATCTATTCGTCATGCAATAAGTCAACCAGTTGAAGGAAATACTCTTCTGGAATATATGGTTATAAATAATATTGACGCAGTTAATATCATTCTCCCATATAAAACTGTTAAATTTGAAACTAATATTTATACTGAAATACCTGAAGAAGATGAAATGCAAATTCGTCCTCGTAGTGGTATTTCGAGTACTACTTTATTAGATATTAAATTTGGTACTGTAGACAATGACTGGCGTGGTAACAGTGGAATTATAGTACAAAATCCTACACCTTTTAGTTATATTATTATTCCTAATAGTAGACTTGCACAAGGTGTAATTGTTGAAAAGAAACGTGCAGTATTTGATATTAAATCTTCTAAAGATGAATTAAGTAAGACTGAACGTGGAGAAAATGGTTTTGGAAAAAGTGGATTAATGTAAATTATGAATAACGAAGAAGTTAAACTCCAAAGTGGTCAAGGTTATTACATTGGAGTAAAAATGATTAAAGCTCGTAAAGCTTGGATGGTTAATGGTAATGATATTATTTATGACCTTAATCATAAAATTAATGATAATGATTTTGTAGATGAAGGTTATGAAGTAGAATATTCTGATGATTATAAATCTTTTTCACCCAAAGATGTTTTCGAGAAAGCATATTATCAGATTTTAGACCCTACTAAAATTAGTGAAGGTGATGTTCTTGGATTTATGAAACAAGGGTATTCTCTTAGACTTGGTGAAAAGACTACCGTTGTTCTTGATACTACTATTACTGGATTTGATACCATTGGTACGTCAGCTTGTGTAAATCCTAATAATTACGACCATGCTATTGGCGAAGGTATTGCTCGTCGTGATATTAAGGATAAGATTTGGGGACATTTAGGTTTTGTTCTTCAATGGGCTATTAATGGTCTTAAAAGGTAGTTTATGATTAAGCGACTAAATGTAAAGAAAAATGTTAGATTATTAAGTGTACAATGGGATGGTGCTAATATCTCAGAATGTGTTAGTTTTTGTAGATATTGTCATTTTTCCGATGGTTGGATGTTTATTATGTTTAGAGAGAATATAATTCGACTTAATAAAGGAGATTGGATTATTGCTTTAACTGATAAAGAATTTACTGTTATTAATAGTGAAACATATCAATATCTTTTTGATAAACCGAAAGATGTTGAAAACGGTGACGAATAAACGCGACAAGTGGGCGTGCAACCTCCTGCCCCACCGGGTCAGCGAAGCCCGAAGGGCTGAGCTATCAATGTTACAACTTTAATTGCTACTATAATTGTTGTTATTATTAATAACGATATTACTAACATAATAAGTGATACAGACAGACCGTCAGAGTGCCTATTTTCAGGCGTTCTGACGGTCTTTTTTTTGTCAGTTAGACAAATGTACCATTAACAAAAGATAATGCCCGTAGCAGGCTGGGAAGCACCGCCACGGGCAAATATCCGACATTTACTCTATTAGACTATTCGTCCTCGTAGTTATCACTATCTTTCGGACTAATCATTTCTCTAACACCACTAAATGTAATACCAAAAGGATTATACATATTGTAATAAGACATGGTAGCACCGAGATTATTAAACTTATTAATTTGACGAAGACCAGGAACAGCTTGACGTAATGCAACTGCACGTTTATCTTGTCCCTTATAAATACCTCTATCATAAATAAGTTCATCATCATCAACCCAAAGACCTTGAATAGTAAGATTAACAAGTTTATATGCAGATTGTAAAGTTTTCTGACCAGCAAACAAACTATTTGCAGTTTGTTCTATTGTAGCCATCCAACCAAATACTGGCATAGGTTCAATCATTTGTTGATAATAAGTTGTTGCAGCATACATAGCGTGTTGATACAAAATATTATCATCGTCATCATCATCTTTCTTAAATGCACCAAGTGTCATAGCAGCAAGAGCACTGAAAGCTAAAGCACCCATTAAACGAGCAAATTTCATAGTTGCTATTTGTTCATTTAAAGGAAGAGTATTATAATAGAATCCTACATTAAGTAACCAACTTGATATACCTTTGAAGAAGTTACCAATACCTTTCATATAGTCGATAACAGTATTGTTATCATTAAGACTATCTTTGAAGGCTTGACTACCACTTCTAAACATATCAAACATAGGATTAAATACAGGAACTTCATAAGAACCTAATTGTTCATTATAAAATATACGACCGAAACGACGACCAAAATAACGAACAAAATTAGGACGAACCCATTTCTTAAATTGCATTAACAAATCACCAAAGGCAGCATCTTGTAAACTATTTCTGTCTACACGATTGTAAATACCATGTAATGATTGGTTAATAGCTTTAACTCGACCACGGAATTCCGAAAGAGTTTCTTCTGTAAGACCACTTTCAGGATTAAAACTCAAACGACCATCTTCAAGTTTAAGTTCCGAACGAAGAGTATTATATTTATCAAAAGCTTCACGTTGAGCTTTTTTATCAGTCTTTCGAGAATCAACAATTTTCTTACGTTGTTCATCAGAAAGTAAATTATAATGTGATTTAAGATATTGAGAAGCATAATCGTGATTCCATAAATACTCTTTTGAAGTACGTTTTTCTTCACGAGCTATCTCAGCATTTAAATCTTCTTTGAAAATAAGATATTTATCATATTGTTCATTAGTAAGAACATCTTGTAATAATTTTTCAAGATTATCATTATAAAAATCATTGAAAGCCATAATCTTACCACCAACTACTCGATGAGATTGTGTAGCAGCAAGTAACATACCAAACTGCATAATGAACTCACCCATGTTATTAGGAGCATAGCCAACAGTATCAACCATTCGCATAGCTTTAATCCAATAGGAAGTTCCAGTATCAGAAGATGTTACATCACGAGTATCTTGATAAATATCATCAAAATCTTTAATGATTGCTACAAGTACATCATCAGTTCTTGTCGAATTAATATCGCGTAAGAAATGAGGGATAGTCTTAATAACATCACGCAAACCTGATTTCATAATATCTTTGCTTTCAACAAAGTTATTAGCAGTAGATTCAACTATCATATCAGTAACACCTTTGAGAATATTAGTGATACCAGCAGTATAGTTGAGATACATGAAAGTCATAGAAGTATAACGCAATAATGCACCGGCAGAAACATCGAGAGCACTATTATATTTACTAAAATTAAAAATACGACGTTCCATATTATTTAACTGTTCATTCGCATTTTTAATAATATCACGAGGTGCTACACCAGAAACTCCACGTTCATTCATTAAATATTTCGTAAGCTGATAATCAGTTTCAAAATTATTAATTGCACGAAGATTATAAAGTTCTTGTGTAAAACCTTTCATTACATCAACAATATCATAAGACATCACCTTTGCTTTATACTTTTTATTTTCAAGCATTACAGCATCGTTATAATGTCTAATCTCACGAAGAGTTGAAGGTTTAACTGTAATAGGAAGTTTGTTATTTTTATCAAACCATTCATTAAATAATTCTACGATTCGAGCTTCGTATTCAGTATAGCTTTCAGATTTATACTTTTTACGAATATTGAATACAGGAATATGTTTAGGAACTTGTAAAGTTTGAGCTTTTGTAACAAATCGTTTAGTACCATCAATGTCAGTATAATATCTATCTTTATGAATCATAGGAATACTAACAAATTGTTTAGCAGATTGACCTAATGTAGCTTGAGGAATGAAAGGCATTACTTCATCCCATCTACCATAATAGTTAATCCAGTTACCGTCATATTCACGAATAGTTCGTTGAATAAGATTACGAATAGTATTGAGTAATTTTTGTTCTTTATCACTTAAAGCTGCATATTCATCTGATACCGGAGTATTACCAAAATCAAGTTTATAAAGAACGTTTTCACGTTTACCACTAATATCAGTGATAAGACTAAGTTCAATAAGGTCATGAGTTTGTAAATAAACAAGTTTCTCACGATTACTTAATTCAGTAAGTTCAGCAAGATGTTTAGCTGCTTCAACATCACTTAATGAAACAATGTTCCAAGTATGATTTTCATTATATTTCTTTATAATATCATCAATGATTTCGAGAGTTTTTTCAGCAGTAGCCCTTGTAACAAATCCACTGTCAGTATAAAGATTCTTATAAATAGCATCACGAATATCTTTTCGTAAAGTACCAGTTGAATCTCCAAGACCTTCAGTTTTATAACTACCGATTAAATCTCCATATTCATTAATGAATTTGTGCATTAACTTTTCACGAGCACGAGCATTTTTAGAAAGTCCCGGTTGGAATTCTTCAAGTGCACTTTCAAGTTCATCATTAATGCGTTGAGCTGCTTTCTTAGCTTTATAATTAGCTTCATCCCATGCTTTACCAGTAATATCAATCAGAGTAATACCAGTTGTAAAAGCAGAATCAAGCCAAAGTTGTGTCTTATTAATATCTTTATCAAGTTCAAATAACAAATGCTGAATTTCTAACCATTCATCTTCTGTTATTTCAACACTATTAACATCAAATCCTTCAAGGCTACCATTATGTGAAGCAAGATACTCTTTAATCTTACTAAACGCGGTAATATATTTAGGATTACGGCTTTTATCAATTACAGCCCAAGTTACTATATTTTTAATAGATTGAATAACATTAGACCGTATTCCAGCAACTTTTGTTGCAAGAGATTTAAGTCGAGCTATATTATTATTTAATTCACCAAATTCTTTAGTAAATAATTCTTTACCTTCTTCACTTTCAGCATCATAAACTGTATCTTGAATTTTTATTTCTTCAAGTGTAAGATATGGACTAAAATGAGAAGCAAGTTTTAACATCATTACAAGTCTATCTTTGTAATCAAGAGCCGCACCATAATTTGAACGAATCTCTTCATAATTCAAATCCTTAGTAATAGCCCACAATTGCTTAATAGCATCATAAACAGAACTACTCAAATTAGCCAAACGACTATAAGTAGCTTTCATTGCAGCAATATCTCGTTCTTCAAGAGCACTTTGAATACCACCTTCAAAACTTTCATCATCGAAGGATTTTAAGATATTCATAAATTCCTCACGATTTCCAACATTGTTATTATTCAAAAATTTCTGGATTCTATCCATAATTTTCAAAGTTTCAATAGCAATATTAGAATCGACAACAAGAGAATTTCGTAAACCATCTCTTGTAGGAACATCAGCATGAACAACACGAGAATATAATTTTTCATTATCACCATAAATATTAATATTCCTACGAGGAACATCAATATATGTTTCTGCAACTATTCGACCAACACCATCATTTAAGACAGTACTAACCGACGTCATAATGGGATTAATTCTGTAAAGATTACTAATAAATGTTTTTGTCCAATCATCTAAATAATTGAAATCTCTATTAGCATCAATCAGAACATCACCATTAATATAAAGATTACCATTCTTTAACATAGGAGCTATACGAAGAGCTTCTTCGTAAGCAGACTTATTATAATCTACTTGAATTGCAGATTTATGATAACCTTTATAGAAAGAATGAGTTGCTTGTGTAGTAATAAAAATAGATGTAGCAGAAGATTCTAATTCATTATAAATAACATCGCTTGCAGAAGAATGTGTAGGTTCAATATTAATGAATGTAGGAGTAGTAACTTCAACTGAATTTAATACTTCAAAATCTGTATCAGATACAGAAGCAACATCAGTATCAATTGCATCTTCTGTTTCAGCATCAACAGTGCTATCAATAGCATCTTCTGTTTCAATCATATTAGCATCATTGAAATCTGAATTTTCATCCATTTGGACTGATTCATTATCATCAATAGCTAACATGAATTTATGAATAGTATCAGAATCTATAATAACCGATAATCTATCAGTTACAATAGTTTCACCATCTTTTTGAACTTGTGCCATCATACCTTCTTGATAAGTAGGTATAATACTAATGTCACCAGTCATTAAAGATGCCTCATTGCGAAGTAAAGGATTAACAGGTAAGAATACATAAATATCTTTTAATGGATTATTAGTATTCGTAGTAATTTTATATCGTTTATATACACGATTTTTACTACGAGTAATCCTTTCAGTTACATATTCTGCGTTAGCATATTCAGAATTAATTAATCGAGCTTCAGTTTCAATATAGAAATTCTGAGTATTACCGTTTTCATCAATATAAGAACCAGTACCAACATTTTCGCCGTTAGCATTTTGAACATAACCAATAGTGGCTTTATTTTTATTTGCTTCCCAACGATAACGTTTTTGTATATCACTTAATAATACTGGATTCATATCTGATTTCATACGAGATATTAAACTCATAACAGGTGTAATATCTACATTTCCATCAGATATAGCTTTTTCAGCATTTCTTAAGTTCTCTGCGTAATTACCAAGATTAACAGAAGGGTCAGGATAATGAACTTCACGGCATAAAGCATCGTATTCTGCATTAAGTCGATTAGTACTTATAAGTTCAATCGGAATATATTTTGAAACATTATAAGCATAATTAAAACCTTCTGTAACATAAGTATAAACTAATAACTGACGTATCGTATGAGCAATGTAAGGAATTTTACTATCCCACATACGAAGAATACTATCAGTCATATTAGACCAAGAATTGACATCATTATCATCACGTTGGATTCTAATAACATCATAAGGTACAAAACGATTATTCTTACGAACTGTTAAATACTTAAATATGTTATCGCCTCTAAATTCAGGTGATTTCTCAATATAATCTCTTAATGTACTATCTTTTTGAATAAATTGAATTTGTTGAGCAAGTGAAAGTTTAGTGTATTGAGTAAAACTTTCAGGTGTATAACCATCTTTAACAGTATTCAAAAGAGTCTTAAAGATAAGTTTTTGTTCTTTAAGTTGTTCCTCTGTATGAATACCTAATGTAGTAAGAACTTCCGGAGTATTATCAGGTGTTAAAATAGGAAGAACTTTAACAAGTCCATTATCTAATCCACCGTTAATACTTACGAGATAGTTCATAATACTATCAGTAACATATTTATAAGTAGATTCATCAATCGAATTTTTACGTTGAAGTATCTGACCTAAAATCGTATTAGCAATGTGATGATTTCGAGTAATGAAAACATCACCGAAACCATTAGCCATTAACCAATGTGCATACTGATAACGAGCTTGAATTACTCCGTAAGCACTTTGATTTTCAGTATCATTAAATTTGTTGCCATCAAGATAACCTTCAAATGAACCAACAAATATACTTTCAATAATGTCTTTACCATTATCAAGAATTACCTTATTAGGAGTTTCATATCCAACAGCTAAATCCTCAATAAGTTCACGACGTGTCATAATATCATTTCGTTTCGGAAGTTCCGAACGAAATAGTTTTATATCAGAATAAGTAATCGCAGCAAGAGGATTACCTTTAACATCTTTTGGTTTATAATGCCGTCTAAAAGCATCAGAACTTTCACGAGTAAAAGCAGCTTTAATCGCATCTATTGCTTTAGGATTACCAGCATTTTCTTCGATATATTCATCAATAAATCGAAGTGTTTGATTATACTTATCATTTACAAGTTCTTTTAAAGCTTTTACTGGATAATAATATTCAGCAAGTTTACGTTCTTTTTGGTCAGCCTTAAAGAAACTATCAACCCTACTTTCACTTTTAAGCATAAAGTTAAGGTCAATCAAATTAGTAGCAATTTCATTATATTCAACAAAATTACCAAGAACGCTAATCTGACGTAATAACCAATCTGCTGTACGATTATTACGATTTTTGATATTATCTAATAATTCTTCAGTAGTTTGATAACCATATTTACCACTGATTTCATTAATACTTATATTCGGTAATTTATCTTTTAATTCATTAAGCTGTCCGACAGTAAGAGTTTTAGTTTTACTTTTACCGCTTGCGACAGTCATTATTACATCATGAGATTCAACCGGAGTAATTTCTTTCTTAACAATTAAATCAGCATAAATCTTAGCAAGTTCTACACTATAATCAGAACGAATTGCTTCGACAGCATCAAGAATTGTAAAATTACCACGACTTAATGATTGAACTTCCATTCGATTAACTGCTTCAACAATAGCAGGTTGATGAATAAAAGCATCTTCATTAGTGAATCTATTAGGTTTATCATTGTAAAGTTCAATAGTAACACCAGATGATATAGCACGAGCTACACTTAAAGTATGAACATTAAGATTAAATCCAAGTCCAGCTTTAAGAACATCAAGAATACCAGAAGTAAACTGATTCATTTGAAGTTCAACTCGCTCACCACTAATATCCAAATGTTCATTAAGTGCATCATTATTAATCCAAACATCATTAACCCAAAGAGCATTTTCTTTTGGCAATAATTGGATATTTTCAGCACCATATCGTTTAGCTAAAAATTCTTTATATTTACTTGTTAATCGAGGTACACCTTTATCACTTACAGTGTACATTTCACTTCTATCAGCAAAACCTTTAGGTATCGGTAAAGAATTAAGACTAATCTTACGACGAATACCTTTAAGCAATCTACCATGTAAAGTAGAAATTGTTGCGATTAAAGTATCGAAATTAACAGAGTGACCTTTAAGAACTGTTGAACCCATACTCATGTTATTAAGAGTAATCTTATCCATGAGGTTATTAGGATTCAAAGTTTTAAGAGTATAATTCCAAAGAGCATTATCACGGTCAGATACAGCTTGAATTTCAGCCATACCATTAGGTTTATTTACTTCTTCAGCATGATTTGGATTAGAAAGAACAGCTGTAATAATATCAATCAAATGATTATCACGAGCTTCTCTACTATTCAATTCATAAATACTCTCGTTTTGAACAAAGTCTTTTGTAAAAGCATTAAATGCCTTATCAATATTACTTTGAATAGCACTTAAATGAGGAATAATAGTTTTATCAGTATCCTCAACAAGATATTGGAATTTTGATTTAATAGTATCAAAATTACTAATTGTATCAGGAGAAATATCAATAGTAGCTAATTGACTATTAACATTCTTAACAAACTTAATTAAATCATTAATTGCTTTATGAGCACGAATTAATAAATCCGAAGTATAAGCACGTTGAGTTTGAGTGTAATTACCAAAATCTTCAGTAACACCATCTCGCTTATTAGCAAGATATTCTCGAACTAAACTATTTACATCACCGTAATTCTTTGCAAATCCATACTGTAAATTATGCAGAATAGATTTAAGAATCTTAGTATATTCCGAATTACTTTTAACATCTTGTAAATCCTCTTTAATTAATTCAATGATGTTATTAAGAGGAGATTGATTTGTATTAGTAGGTACTAAATTAGGATTATAATATCGGCTAATCCACTTAATAATAGCATTAAAATTATGACTTGTTAAATTAGTAAATTTTTGCGGAGTAGTGGCTAATTCGATATACTTTTGCTTAAATACCGACCGTGTGAATTTACCCCCTACTTGGGCCTGCGAGGCATCAAATTTCGACTTAAATTCGACAGGTATATATTTGTCTTGCTCAAAAATTACATTGCGATAATAGGCGTAAATCGAGTCAATATCGAAGTCCCAGCCAGTACGAGTAATAAGACTTTGTGGAAATATAGCTTGTGTAGCATTATTATTAAGAAAACCAACAACTTCAAATACAACCATTGATTGTTTACCTTCAGTAGGAATACGAATACCTATCATCCGACGAACTTTAACATCAAGTTTGTTAATATCAACAGTTATAATATCCTTAGTTGTACCATCTTCATTAGTAATAGTTTTAACAGTACCAATATTTTTATAGAAATCCATTTTCCATGGATTAACTATAACTTCTGCATAATGATAATTTCCATCTTCACGGTATTCAGCTTGTAATTCAAGACTTCTACCAGTTCGTTTACATTCTTCAATAAAACTCGAAGCATATGTAATAGAACCATTAGCAACAAGTTCATCAATAGTTTTATTGTAAAGTTCTTTATCAGAATAGAACTCATTATGTTTGATTAACTCATTACTTGCAGTAAATATATCTGCTCGAATAGGAGCATGAAATCCGGGAAGATATTTATTAATAACTTGTTTACTTAACATAGAAGCAAGTATCTTCTCTAACTTACCTTTAATAACAGGATAAGATAAAGGCATAGTCGGAAGACCATCTTCTTTAATTTCAAGAGCTTTTCGAATAGTTATAGCATCAACATCATCCGATATAATTTCTTGAAAACGATTAACAAGTTTATTTATATCAATTTGAATAGCACCACGAGCATCAGTTCGAATTTCACCATTCTCATCAATACCACCAATATCGTAAAGTAATTGCATAGCATCTTCACGAATATTAGTAGCTAATGTTTTTTGAAATTCATCAAATAGTTCTTTACCAGTAATATTTTTACCGTCTAATTCATAAATAGCATTATTCCAATCAAGACCTTCCATAATCTGCTTAACTAACTGACCACCTAAAATAGTAGTTTCATCAAGCAAATCAGCTTTAATATCTTGTTGAATAACAAAATCACTATCTCGCATATAAAGAATAGACCTATCATCTACTCGATTTAGTGCTTCAATATCAAGACCACCTTGGTCATTATGAATTTTAACTGGTGTAATACCAGATACTTTAACAGCAGAAATAGGACTAACTTGGTCAATATTATTTTGAATCATCCAATCATATAATTGACCAATAGCACTACCTCGTGTCATACTTTCAAAAAGAACAACAGTCGAGTCTTTAATTTGAACACTATCTATTTCATCAGCAAATATATCAACTTCATTACCAGTTACAGCCGGAGCATGATAAAAATCACCACGGCGACGACGAGTTGTACCAAACAGTTTAACTTGTTCTACAACCTTAGCATAAGATGTAGGATTAAATGTTTTAGTTGGGTCTTGTAAATCAGTAATATATTGATATAAAGGTTCGCTCGGATTCCAACGACCAGTAGCTTTCAAAAGTTTAATAAGACCTACATCAGTCATAATAGACTGAGAGTCATTGATAGTAGCAGTAGCACGATAAGCATCCAAAATAGCTTCATTTTGAATACCCATTTTATCAAGAATATTACTATTGAAATTCATATCTTCCATAACAACAACTTTACGAGGAGTATCGTTATGAATTGAATCAATAGAATTAAGACCGTTCTTAATAACTTGTGCTACACGTTTATTGAGATCTACTGTATCTTTATATTCCTCAATATCACCATTAAATATAGCATTCATACTATGGTTATAAATAGTATGATTAAGTAATACTTTAAGTAAACTTAATCGAACACCATCATTATCCATAATATCGTAAGTAGCAAGAACGTGCTGACGAGCGCTATTTAACAGACTTTCTTTCTTTAATGTAGGAATAGTATCAAGAGTATACTCTTTACCATCAGCTTTACGACGTTTAATCCAATCATTAGCCTTCTGATTATATACTTCTTGAACTAAATCTGCTAAATAACTATCGAAAGTAGTAACGACACTTGTATCAGTTTTGATATTAGTATCGTAAATACTTTTAGCAATATTTTCAAAATTATCAACCCCAGTTGTAGCGTTCCAACGAATATAAGCAGTTACAAAATCACGAATATTACCAGTATTAGCAACAAGATTTTCATCGTAAGGTTCATTGCGAACTTGTGCAATCATATTACGATAAACTTTTGCAACATCTACATTATTTATCTTTGCAATATGAGTAGGTAATGTGATATTCTTACCGTTCTCGATATAAGTAATATTTAAGAACTGAAATGTTTTACCAGTTGGAATACCTTTTGCATCATAAATAGCTTTACCATTCCAATATTTTCGATTATGACGAGTTTTCATTTGAGCAAGATTCTCGTCACTATTATCTCTTAATTGGAATATAATTTGTCCAAAAGTATTAAACTTAAAGACATCACTATTTACAATCTTTTCGATAGAATGAAAAATATTAGATTCTTCATTTATTGGATTATCTGTTATACGAACAAACTTATTTCGTGCAACAAGATTATCTAAATATTCAGTTACATAAGAATATATACGAGGAGCATGAGTAGCTAATCTACTACTAATACCATTCATTGGCAGATAAATATTTAATCCACGAGAAATAGCATCATTAATAAAAGGAACTACTCGACTTTCAAAATCTTTTACATAGGCATCATAATCTGCATCAGTAAAATAATCTGTTGTCGTAGGTTTATTCGGAGTAATATTCTCACCCTTAAAACCATCAATTTCGATAGTATTTTTAAGACCTCGAATAGATTCTTGTCCAGATGTTGCTGGAGCACCTATCGCACGACTTTTAGTATTACCTGAGAAAATAAATACCGATTTAGGATGTGCTGCAACAGCGGCAGGTGTATAATTAGAACCAAAAGTCTTAACGTGAATTGAAGTACGAGGTTTAGAAGAATCTTTAATAAATAAATCATCGACTTCAAGTCGTTTTGTAGTCATCATATAACTACGAGGACTATCAGATGTTAAAAATACATATTGACCAAGCATATTAAGAATAACTTCGGTATATGTATAAAGAGCACCTTGTACTTCACGATATTTCAGACCTTTGTTTCCAATCTTAACACCATTAAATGCAGATAATGCAAATTGATAACGACGTTCAACATCAGAAATAAATGCAGGATTTACTTCGTATTCACCAATACTATTTTTAGTGAATATACCAAGACCAGTCTTTTCATCATAAATAAGAATATTATCTTCTGCACCCGGAGCAGTTAAAGTTGGATCATTAAGATAATCCTTAAATATATGCTTGATATATTCAGTATTTACACCAGTACGAGTAATAAATCCACGAAGGAACTTTGTAAGCATACTATCATACTGAGGTGAATAATTGAGTTTACCTTGAACATCAAGATAACTCATATTCGTAAAACTGTTAAAATCATAAGTAGCAATTTGTGCTAATGAATATAAATATCCATTAATATTATGTGCAGGAATTTCTTTGCCACGATATGTATTAACACGATGTTTAGTATCGTTAACTACATTTTCAAGAAGAGAATTAACTCTTGAATATACTTCATTAGCATTATCGTTCGCATTATAATATTGAGTAAGAGCATCACGAGTAATTGCTAATCCTAAATAATTAATTACAGACATCTGTTTATCTAATAGAGCTGCTTTATCAATCTTACTACGTCTTGAAATAGGTTCAAAAATACGTTTAGATTTAGGATTAGTATAAAGTACATCATTCAGATTATTATATAATCCAAATTCAATATTTGTACTTAAAATACTTTCAAATCTATCAATATATGTTTTAACACCAAATGATTCTCGATTATTCTGATAAATCGTAGCATTATTACCACCTTCTAATGCCATAATATTTACAGGAATAACAGCAAGTTTAATTCCAGAAATATAAGCATTCACAAAAGAAGTATCATAATCAGAAGCAGCAGAACCATCATCTTCAAATACTCGTTGGAATATTTCAAGAATAGGAGTAAACTCATCATTTATAGCTGCAAGTTGTTGCAATCTATTATATACATCTTGAGGTTGAATATCGTAAAGATGTGCCTCAATAAGTTTATTCCATAAAACATTAATATCAATAGGAGCAGGAATATACGCTTTGTTAGCAGTTCTATTTTTGAAATTACTCGAACCTACAAGAAGAGCTATTTGAGCTTTAACATGAGATGCTAACGTATTCTTTCTGTCAATACGTTCTTTTTGCAAATCATCCCACATTACTTCAATATCTTCAATAGCATCACGTTGTCCTTCTTCTGTACTTTCATCATCGACAATCCGATTATTTTGATAAGCACGCTTACGATTAATACCATAGTTCTTATCAATATAATCAAGAAAATAATTAAAGATTTGACTATTACCTTTATTCAAATCAGTAAGTACATTTGCTACAAAAATATCGTTGAATCTTGTAGGAATAAAATTAGGTCGAGCTTTATACTCTTCAAGTTCTTTATTAAACTCAGCAAGAATTAAAGCCTTAAATCCACTACGAGAAACATCTCGATAATTAGCTCCAAAACGAACTTGTCTTTGTTCCGCAGTAAGACCTTTTAACTTAAAGTAAGCAGCAGTTAAAACACGAGCCATATAAGCATAATCCATCTCATCAAATGTAGCAGTATTTACAATAGACGGATTAAAAGCGTGTTTAATATCAAGACCTAATGCGTTACCAAGAGATTCAAAATCTTTACGAATATCTTCACTATAAGTTTCATCTGTCGAAAGAGCAGCTAATACAGATTCTAATTTAAGTTCTCCACTTGTATAAACGGGATAACCCGTAGCTCCATAAGGAGTACGGGCATCCGCTTCTGCATATAAAAACGCTGTAAGAATACGACGCTTAAAAGCATTCTCTAATGATACATCAGCATTATCTTCAGAATAACCTCGAATATTATTATAATCTTTAATAGTAGGTAAAACACCTTTTTCCATTAAAGATGTAATAATATCTTCAATAGGCTTAGTCTTAAAAGACTTCATTTGATGATAAAGACCAGATTTCTCAAGTCTTCCATCAACAGTTAAACGATAAGGTTCAGGACTACATTGTGCATTCATAAACTAACAAATTTTGTTATTATTGTCATCAATATATTTATCAATAAATTCGATTACATATTCACCGTTTGAAGATACAACATTTTTCTGATTATTCAAAACATTTTCAGAACTATTTGAAAAAACCTGACCAGTGGGCGTCAAACCCACTCCCCCACCGGGTATTACTATGTTCGGGCCAATATCAGAAACATCAATACTATTAAGTGTTTCAGAATTATTGTTATCAAACGTAATTTCGCTGTCATCATCAAGAAAATCTAATTCAGCTTGAGCTACTCTTTGATTTTCTGTCAGAGGTACATCAGGTGTTTTAATAGGTTCCGTAACTGATAAATTATCATGTGTTGCATCATTTGTAACATTAGTTTGATTAGTTGTAACTGAAGTTGGCTCCGCTGCTGGGCTTCGCCCAGCGCTCCGCTCCCCGGTGGGAGAGGAGGTTGCACGCCCACTGGTCGGACTTTTTGCGCGTCGGCTATTTACACTATCCAAACTATTAATTACTATATTTCGTACATTATTAAGTAAACTATTATCTGTAATTGTATCTATACCAATAACAGAAAGAATTGCATCAATAATTTTATCCCAAAGACTTTTACGTTTCTTAATCTTCGGAGCTTCTTCTACAATAATCCTATTTGCCAAATTAGCAAACTGTTTATTTGTAAAAGCATAAGTAACTATTTCAGCAGGAGTTTCACTTAATATTTTAAGATATGTACGAAGATAACCAAGTTCAAGTTCAGTTAAATCGCTCTTATATTTAGCATTAAATTCTTTAGAATCAACTTTAAATGCAGTGTCATTAATATCGCTAATTAATGTAGCAAGTTTATCGTATAATTCTTTAGAATTAGCTTGTTGTTCAAAATACTTATGAAGAGATTCATGAGTAATATTAACACCTAAATCAGTAGCAGTAAAATCACGTTTAGTAAGTTTATTACTATTGATAACGATAGTTTCAGTACCTTTATCATATTGAGCAATTATGAAATCTTGTTTACTCGATAGTTTCTTAATACTGAAATTAGTTTTACCATCAGTATAAATTCTATCATATAATTCAGCGATTCTGTTAGCAACATCTTCAGATACAAAATCAGGTATAACACCTAATACTCTAAGACCTGCTACTTTATCATCTGTAATATTAACAAGTTTTTGATACCAGTTTGTTTCAGTATCACTTGTCATTGAACTTAATGTTGTAATTGCTTTAACAGCAAATTCTTTCGTCATATCTTCTGATTCTCGAATAGGATTATCAGAACTTTCAGATTTAAGTTCAAAGAACATAGCAGGTTGAATAGAATCAATAGTATAATTGGTAACAACATTACCATTGGTATCTCTAATTCCAATAACACTTGTTGTTAAAGCGCCGGTGTCAAGAATAAAATCTTGCATCGAATCAAATGTTGAAGAAACAGATTTATCAACGATACCTTGTTGTTTAGCCCAATCAAGTATTTTAGATTTATATTGACCTTTAACTGCTGCATAACCATCATCTGTTTTAACACCATAAGTATAATGGTCGCCTTGCAATGCAGTAGTAACACTACGTTGCATATTACCATACAGTTTACGGAATAGATTATGATTAAGTAAATCAGTTAAATCTTTACCAGTAATACCTCTTGCTTGCAAATCAATTACAGCGTAAGTTCCTTTGTTAGATTTACTCTTTTCAATAATACCATTTAATTGAGCAAGTTCTCGTGCTGTAAAAGGACTCTTAGCAATACGAACTTTTGAAGTAGTTCTATTAACTGGAATTACTCTACGACTTAATCGAAGTTTAACAGGAGTAAATTTATCACCAGATTTAGTATATTCAATACTAATTCTATTGATATAACTTATTCCATTTCCAAGTATATTCTTTTTACGAACAACTGTTTGGAAATCTAAATGTTTAATATAACGAGTTTTTCCAGTAGCAGGGTCTGTATTTTCGTAAAGAGAACTAATGTTAAACCATTCAGCTCCCGGAACTCCACGATTATAACTTGTAATGATAGCTTCTGACAAAGGAGCTAATCGACTACGAATATTAGCATTGTGAGCTTTAGTTCGAGTCTTATTAGTATCATCTACAAGAGTATACAGACCAGATTTAGCATCAGTCGGAAGAGATGTAAACGTAGCATCTGAAATAATATCACTCATAGTTTGAGTAACAAATTCCATAGCAGCTACATTAAACGGTGTATCTGCAACATCACTTGTTAAATTACCACGATGTAACGGAACATAACTTTTTCCATTTTCACCAGCATTAGCTTGAATTTCAGCATACATTTGGAAATGCCTATCTGATGAAGTAATTTTATCTTCAACAATAGGATTATTAAATGCAGTATCAGTAGTAAGTGATGAAACTAACATTAAACCATCAGCATTAGGCTGACGTTGAATAATATTAACAGCAGGTTTACCATTAACTGTAACAGTACGTTGCATCTCTTCATTTACATTAGCTCGATAACCACTTGAATCGGCAAATGTAATAGGAGATTTATTAATACCTTTTAATACTAAAATTGCAGAACCTTTTTCTTTAATTTCAGTAACAAGTTTTTGACTTTGAATAAAGTCATTTCCAAGTTTAGTATTTAGATTCTGATAAGCGTTCTTGATTCTAAGTCCATAACGAACATAATCATTAAGATTTTTAAGTCTTACGTTATAAAACATAGGACTAATAAGATAATAAACCTTATTTAAATCAAGAGCTTCAATATCAAACGCTTCAGGACTAACACCTTCGACTTCGGTATTATATTGGATAGCTCCAATAAAAGCATTGATTATTTCAGAATGTTCAGTTTTTGATGTATTACCATATTTATCTAATTCTTTAATAATTGATTTCAGTTTTGAAACAACTGAATCAGAATTTTGTTGTTCACGAGTTAAGGCTTCAGTATATACTTTATAAAACTCTTTTGTTAAGTTAAATATTGTATCACTTCCACCAGCTTTTCTGATAATAGTATCTACAAATTTAGATGTTCCATAAGAATTACCAAAAGCAGAATCATATTGATTAACTCCACTTTCATCAATTCTACCTAATTGGATTCCATGATAAGTTTCACTATCACCTAAACCAATTCGTTCAATTAATAGTTTCTTACCATTTACATCTAAATTGACATCGACATTACCATCTTTATAAGTAACTTCAAATTCTTGACCTTCGTGTAAAGTTCTTAAAGCATCAAATAATTCAGTAGCCTTGAATTTAACACCATTAACTGTAATGTTGTTTTTAATAACACGAGTTTTAGGATTATAATATTCAGGACTTGTGATAATCTTATAAACTTCAGGTGTAAGACGACGTAAACCTTTGAAACCATTAGTTTCAAATTCACGTTGAATATGAGTTTTGAAGAAATCACTTAAAAACTTACCACGAAGATTTAAGTTACTATCAAGATAAGCACCGTCTGTTGTTTGAATAGGATTAGCAATTCGTTTATTAATAATATCAAACAAACGTTTAAGAGCATCAAGTTGTTCTTGTGGAACACCATTCTTACTCATTTGTTGATATATTGTATTAACATTTACATCATTTTTAAAATATTTAAGTGCATACCAGATAGGTTCATAATATTTGATAACATCATTACGACCATCTGTTTGCTGATATATAGAATCAAGAATATCTTCGTAAGTATAAACGTGATTATCAGTAAATATCTGACGACCATCAAGTTTTACAATAGTATTTTCAATAGCATCAAGAGCATTACGCATTGAATCACTAATGTAATAACGATAGTCATTAGTATTAAATTCATCTCTCGATTCAGCATCATCTATAAAGTCAGAAACACTGTTAGCAAGTACATCAAGACTATTAAGAATAGATACATCATCGTTTAATTCAGTACCACTTTCAAAATTATAATATCTCGAAAGAATAGAATAAGCCATTCGAGCATTTCTTAATAAATCAAGAACATTACTTTGACGAACAGCAGTAATAACATCCACACCAGTAAGATTCAAAGCATCAACATCAGATACCAAATAAGGTTGAATTGATTGAGCTAATGTATGAAGTCTTGTACGAACAGGAAGATTAGGAACAGCACCATATTCTAAAAACTCTTTTGCTAAATTATTTACGGCAGTAGCAAATTCCATAATTTTAGAAGTTTGACTACCAAAGCCATCATCATTTACAAGAGCATCATGTAACGGACTATCTTCATCTTGTCTAATAGCACGAATTTTACTAATAAATCTATTCATCACACTATTAATATATGCGATATTAGTTTTGTAAAATTCAGTTGTACTTTTAGCTACTTCATTAATAATACTATTTTTGAATAGAGTTATCTTATGATAGAAATTTGAATATCTAACAGTATCAAAATTACTATTAAGATTTTCAAATTTAATTTGAGTAAGACCTTCAATTTGTGCTCGAATTACATTATGGTCTACATTAATATTCTTAAGAGTTAATTTACCATCAGTTATAATATAATTATTGTTAAGAACATTAGCAACGTTAGCAATATAGTCAGCAATAGCTTCACGCATTTTAGCATTTTCCTCTTCACTATAACCAACTATATCACCACCGTAAAGATTCCAAATCCAATCTTTGAAAAGATTAGATTTAAGATTATTTGCAATACGGATATTGCTATCTGATAATAACTGTTTTACACGATTAGCTTTTTCTAAATTCTCATTACTAATTTCAGTAGGTTGATATTCATTTATCCAACCAATAAAATTACCAATAATATTAGTTCGTAACGTATTAAGTTTAGTATTATCAATAGGAGATAATAATGCTTTATAAATATCACTATTAGAATTAGATAATTCTTTATACAGATTTATAATAGTATCTAAATAATGATTCTTAAATTCATCTGCTGAAAGTTTATCTTGAATATTATAAAGTGTTTTATAAATAGCATCAAATTTAGTTTGAACTTCACTTCGAATTTCAGTAATATCCATACCTGCAAGTTCTTTTGCAGAATATGTATCTTCCTTACCAGTCGCATCATCTTTTATAGTAACCATTACAGCACTAAAATCGGTTTCGTCGTCGGTTACGACCTCGATTCTTTGCACGGTTTTGGGCGATTCTGCGACATTAAATTTTGAGCCTACCGAATATACCTTATTTTTAATATCGACGGTATTTGGGGCCTCGCTGTCATCGAGAGAGTACGAAATCCCGTTACTGTCTGTTAGCACCTCGGTAGTAACATTTTCGGGTTCTTTACTTGCTTCTTGATTAGTAGTTTCAGTAGTTTCTTCTACTTTATCTTTAGCTTTTTCAATCTCTTCTTGTTTATCATAAACTTCTTTAAGTAACTTACTTCGTTCAGCCATAATCTCATCTCGATTATTAACATTTTCTTCGAGAGCCATTACAGCCATACTTAGTTGAGTTCGAGCCTCTTCAAGAGATTTATATGTTTGATTATTGTTATTGCGAGTTTCACGCAAACGTTTTGCAGCTTCATTATATTCAGCTACATTGTTATTTTCACGTTCACTCTGTTCTGTAATATCACTATTAATTCTATTAAGTCTTGCATCGTAATCAGCTAAATCATTTTCAAATAATTCAATCTTCCTACGAGTATCAGCAATTTCTCCATTATGAATAGCAAGTTCTTGTTCATATTGAAGTTTACCAACTTCTAATTCTGCAATAGCTTGACGAGCATTTGCAATTTGTTGTTGAAGACTTAAAATAGATTTCTTACTATTTTTAATTTCAAGAAGATATGGTTTACGGGCTTTACGATTAGGTTGTTTTGTACTGATAGCACCTTGATTAGCAATATAAGTATTTAACTCATCAATTTGAGATTGCAAACCATTAATTGTATCTTCAATAGTTTTAATCTTATTTACTAATCGAGTACGTTTACCTTTAAGTGTACTAATCGCTTTATTACGAGTTTTATCTTCAAGTTGAGTTTTATAATCTTCAATAACTTTTTGCAGTTCTTCACGTTCTTGTTCAAGAACAGTCTTTTCTACATTTAAGTTATGGAGTTTACTATCAATAGCTTTAAGGGCTTCATCTCGTTGCTTACGAAGATTAGACGCTTCAATATCGAAAGTTTGAATATCAGTATCAACGATAGCTAATTGACGACGATAATAGTCAAGTAAATAATCATCAGTTGATGCCTGAACTTTAAGAACATTGTCGAAAGGATTACCCCAACTTAAACCCATATTACGAGCATGAATATCTCGCATAATAGTAAATTCTCTACGAAGAGCATCTACGACAGGTCGTTTATTAGCACCGTAAACTTCTTCAAGTTGAGCATCTGATAATTTACTTAATTCATCAAAATATTCAACAGCATAATTGAACCCATTAGCAGAACCAATTCTACCCATAATACCAACAAGCAAACTTGAAGCAGGGTCAGTAATAGTTCTATTAACTTTCGGAGTACCATCATTATTCATAACTTGATTACCAGCTTCATCTAAAACTGGAATTTCAGTTACTTTAATATTCATATCACCGTCAAAATCAGCAATAGCTGCGGCAGTATCTTGAATACCATTTATAATGTTAGTAGCTCGCTTATTTTCAGCTTCTTGTTGAGCTTTACCATTAAGTATTCGTGTAACACCACTACGTCCAGCAGACATTACACCACCACCGATAGCACCCCAAATAAAACTATCCCATGAAGAAGCTTGTTCAACAAGTCTTCCCATACGAGCTAACGGAGTTAAATCAGCAGTTTCATCTTCAATTCCAAGTTCTTTCTTTGCGGCAACGACACCTTCATTAAGTGCCATATCAACTCGCATTTCTTCAAGACCTTCAGATAAAGCAACATAAAAGAAATCTTTTGTTTTACGAAGTCCAATACTTGGAATAAGTTTACGATTAAGTTTAGATGTTTCACTATCTAAAACAAAAGTCTTACCTTTTTGTGCAAGACCTTTTATATTACTTCTTAAACCTTTTTCAATAGAAATACTATTAACCGGAGCTTCTTTAATACCACGAAGCATACTATTAAGTTCAATAGCATTAAATAATATTCCATAAGCCCAAGCATCATTGTAACTTTCAGAAGCATAAACAGATGCAAACTTACGAGCATCATCTTCATTGAAACCTAAATCGAGAGCATATTGATATTGTTCATCATAACCACGAACAATTTCTTCCATACTATCAAGATGTGCTCCGTATAAAGTACCAATTATCTGTTGAGTATAAGGATTTTGTAATGCACGACCTGCTTTATTCAATGTAGAACCTAAACGACCAACACCGTTAATCATTGTTCCTAATTTACCAACAGCTTGTAAAGCTCGCATTTGTCCAATAACAGGAAGCATAGATGCAGCAGCAGAACCTACGGTAGGAAACATACTTGCCCACCAAGTAGCATCACCCATACCACCAGCAAAACCACCTTTTTGAGCTTGTTCCGTTTGATAAATAGGCATTGCTTTACGACCCCAATTTTCAATATCTTTACCTATTCTCTGCCATTCAGAACCAAGACCTTCGTTGATAGCTTTGTCCCATTTATATTTGGCATTATCATCCCATATTTGACTAATAGCACGATATGTAGTAGGAAAGAAATTAAGAATACTACCGATATTAGTAATAGTACCACCGAGAATAGTAGTTCCTAATTGACCAAAAGCATTCTTAGTTAAATACCAACCACTTTGATTTTGTGCTCTATTTTCGTTAAGAACACTTAAATCAAGATTAGGATTGACTTGACCTTTACCTAATATATTCTCATATTCAGAAATATTAAAAGGTCGAATTGAAGATTGTTTTGCACCACGAGCTTTTTCTATTTCCATGCTCGGTAAAACAGGAGTAGCTCCTACTCCAGAAACTTGTGTTTCAACCGGAGTAAGAGCTTGAGAACCTGTAATAGGAATCTTAATATCTGTTAAATTTGGCATATGTTTAATATCCTATATTAGCATTATTAATTCTATTATTTTGAATAGCTTCTGCTGCTTCTTGCATATCAAGAAGTATTCCATATTGTGTTAATACATATTCAGAAATAGGTCTTAATGCTTCATTAATTGTATCATAATATTGAATATTGTTAGTGGTAATACCATTTATAGTATAAAGACTATTCGGAATAGCATTATATCCAAACTGACCATAATGAACAGAACCGTCAGGATATGTTAATCCACTAATATCTTTTATATAATAACCTTGCGTAGTTCTACCGATTTCAACTTTACGACTATTTCCATCAATAGAATTATTAAAAGGTTCGTGAATATTCAAATTATATTCAACTTTACCCAAATCATCAACAGTTCTTTGAAGGTCTGCGATGTTTGCAACAGCAGGACTATTATTAGCACCCGTAGTATCGAAATCAATAAATCCCGAAGCATATTGAGATTCAATCATTCCAGCACTACGTTGTAAACCTTCACCACCAATTTTAGCATAAGGTTTAATGTTACGGTAATTGTCAAGAATTTGACGAGCAATAGTAGACGGGTCTACTTGTTCAGAGAAAATAATATTACCACGAGCAGCACCAGTTTCATCGAAAAGAGTAATTGCATATTCATTACGGCCTTCACGAGCTGCAATTCCATTAGCAATCGGGCTAACTTCAGTCTTATAAATATCGTAATCAAGACCAAGTTCTTTACCCAAAAGAGGTTTAGAATTTTTAGTAGCATTACTTTGACGAGTTACACTTGTACCTTTTGAATTAGTAGTTGTCGAAGTAGGGAACGCATCAAAGTTCATGTACTTAGCTAATTGCATTCCAGTAAGACCAATACCTTCTCCAGACGGAGTTTGAACAACGCTAATATTACCAGCACCTTTTTTCCAATTTACCATAGCAGCTGCCATGTAATTTTGTTGGAATCTTGAAGGATTAGCAATAATCTCACGAGTTGCTGTAAATTCAAGAGGTGCATCAGCAATAGCTTTACGATAACGATTTGAAACATTATCTGCTGCATTAGACAAAGTAGATTCAAACTCTTCTTTTGTCAGCATATCACCAAGATATTTAGCTCCAGTTGTTACACCATCTTTTCGTACCCAAGTGCTACTATATGTTTCAGGATTATAAAGTTCTTTATAATTTTGATTTATATAATCAACATATTTATCATAACTATCAAGTCTGTTATCAAGAATAATTTTAGCTTCTTCGTTATTAACTCGATACCAACCTATACCACCTTCAATCTTATCTCGATGTTTATTCCAAGTATCAAATACAGAATTAAGTTGAATTTCGTCAGAACGAAGTTTAGCTTGAAGATTATTATAATTACGTTGAGCAGTTTGAACTTGTAAGAGTTTACCTTTAAGATTGGCTGCTGTTTCTTCGTCAAGACCTGCTGAATCAACTAATCTTTCAGCAGTAGAAATATTAAGTGTTTTAACAATATTACCATCTCCCGGATTAAGACCTAAAATTCCAAGTTCATCAGATGTAAATATCTGATTCATAGAATTTGAAAGTTTAGTCATTTGGTCAGTAATTTCATTACGACGATTAATGTTTTCTGCAACACTATTACCAGTAACTTCAAAACCACCTAATGTATCAAGATATGGAGCATATTGTTGAAGAGTTTCAAGTTCTTGTTGCTTACCTTTTGCACGAGCTTTAACATAAGCTGTATAACCGGGATTAGCAATTAAACCAACAGTAGTTTTAATATCTTGATAAGAATATAAACCTGCGGCAGCACCAGCTAAACTTTGAATATTATTGTTAATAAATTGACCAGACAAAACACTTTGTGTAAAAGCTGTTCTATTAAGATTCTCAATATCATCAGTAGCACCAAGTACACCCTTAGCGTAACTTTCAAACATTTTATCTACATAATTCTGTAAACCAGCTTGAATAAGTTCAGGTGGAACTTGAGCTTTATTCTGTAATATATCGAGAACATTAACTCCATATTCCTTATTAACAGTATCTAACAAAGTTTTAACTTCAGCAGGTAATTTAGAATTAACAGTAAACTTACCGTCTTTTGTAGGAGCACCAAGTTCATTTACGTTAATACCTAAACCATTAAGAGCGAACATTGTAGGATTACCAGCGAATAAAGGAGCATAATCTTCTAATTCATAATCTCTTAAATGTCCACCAGCAGAACTATCATCTTTTACAAATCGAGTAAGAGCATCTTGATTCTGCCAAATAGTAGTAAGATAATTAGTATAATCAGGATTAGATTTGAGTAATGACATAGCATAACTCATAATCTCTTGTTCTGTAATACCTTCTCTTTCACTACCAGTTTTAACAAAGTGACTTGCTAACTTTTCACCATCAAAACCTGTTGCAACATCCAATCCATACTGACGTATCATATCAGGATTAGTAACAAGATTTTCAAATGATACTTTATCAGCCTTAGCTTTTGAAAGAATATCAAATACGTCTTTTTGATATTTATTTACATCGAACTTTTTACCGATTTGAATTCCATTAAAACCACCGCTTACGACAGTATTAGTTTCTGCATCATAAATAATATCAGAAGATTGTAAACGACTACGAAGCAGGAAAGCATTTTGATTTTGAGTATCCCAATCACTCTTTTTCAAATCTTCTATATATTGCTGTTCTAAAGCGTAATCAGCTTGAACAGCTTTAAGACCTTCATTAGTCAGAATATTCTCAGTTTGCTTATAAATATAATCATCTGCTGCAAACCAATTATCTTGTTCCTTAAATTCATTAGCACCTTCAACAATCTTAGCTCTTTCAGAATCAAGGACTTTTTGTCCACGAGAAGTTGCTTTAATTTGACTTAAAGGATTAGCAATTCTGTTAATATATGCTTCACGATTTTGGTAATACTTTTGATTTAAAGCATTTCCAACAGCAGCATATACACTTCCATAATCTTGTAATTGTGGAATTTTTAATGTATTAGTATCGTATCGACCTATTGCAATTTCTGCCATAATTTTATAATGATTAGTTTGTAAATTAGTTGTAATTCGTATGGCTCCGCCTGCTGTGCTCCGCACAGCGGCTCCGCTCCCCGGTGGGGCAGGAGGTTGCACGCCCACTTGTCGCGCGTGTTTGTACCACTATTTGTATCATTACAAATATACAAAAAATCGTGAATATCGGACTATCCTATAAGAGAATAATCCGATATATCACGCACTACATTAAGCTCTTTTACGTCTTGCAAGACCACCACAAGCAAAACCACTTCTCATGTGATTAGTTACTCCACGAGGCCATAATTTCTCGTATAAGCGGGCACTTGCGTAATTATTAACTGCTCCGGCAAGACCTTCAACTCCTTGTAACATTCCTTGTAATCCTTGCGTTCTGACTGCCATTAACTGTTGATTCAAGCCGACAGCTTTGTTATATTCATTAATAGCGTCTTGATACATAATTTGACTATTAACATTTCGAGCATTAACTCGTTCTTGCCTATTCAAATCATATCTTTGACGTTGATAATCTTTCTTAGCTCCATACAGTTTGTTTCGAGCAAGTTGAGCATTAATTGCAAGATTTGCTACACTATTTCGAGCAGTTTGAACATTACTTGTGTTATCAGTAATATATCGAGCAGCTCTACGTTCTTGTGTACCAAATTCTTGTAATTCCTCACTAATATCATAATCTGTACTATATTGGACAGCATCTACTTTATTACCTTTCGGAACATGAAGTGTAGATTCAAATTCAATAGCCTTTCGATTAGCACGAGTATTAAGAGCATTACCTACAATTCCAAACAGAGAACTTGCAAGATTCATACCAAGTCCAAATTCATTAAATCCAAACTTAAATGTAGAACCACCACCAGCACTTGCAGTAGTTTGAATCGGCGGTAAAGTAGTAAGTTTAGGAGCTGAAACTCCTGTAAGACTATACGGTGAAGCATATCCGCCAAAAGGTCTTTTCTTTCTTACCATTCCACCGCAACGCATAACTGGAGCATCATTACGAAGTCCTAAAGCAGTAGCATAAAGTTCTTGAGCTTCAAACAAATCTTCTGTTTTAGCATCAATAGCTTCAGATTCACCACGAACTTTATTCATTCTATAAACTAACTTTTCAATATTACGAACATTTGTTCCAGTTTGTAATTTGTTAGTTTTACTTTTATCTAATGCAGATAAAGATAATGTAACTCCATCAGCAAGTTGAATGACTTGAGCTTCTTTTTTACCTTTCATATCAGTAAGTTTCTTTGCGTAATCAGCGAAAGTACGATTTGTTCCGGGAACTTTAATTGTATCACTGAATACTTGACCACCTTCAGAAGTTTCACGAACAACTTCACCAGCATACATTCGACCATTTTTAGCGCCGCCGCCTTCAATTTCCGAATCACCATATATGATTCCAGTTTCACCAGTAGCAGGATTATATTGTTCATGAGTTTGACCATAAGCAACAACACTATTAGATGAATTAGGAACTACTTGACCGCCGGTGTTTAACTTTCTACGACCAACCATTCCACCTAATTTAGCATAAAATCCTGTACCTTCGGAGTAATTGCCAAGATTACTTTGTCGAATAGTTGCAACATCATTTTCAACTTTATCTTGCATATTACCCAAAGTCTGCTGACGTTCCATTTCAGCTTGTTCAGCTAAAAGTTCTTGACGACGACGTTCTTCTTGACGCTTTTTCTTACGTCCAGTAAACAGACCAACAATGCCACCAATTAATGCGCCGATACCAGCACCGATAGGGCCAAGCCAAGAACCAGCAGCTGCACCAGTAGCAAGCGCCGCGGTTCCACCAACAGCAGCTCCAATTCCTAATCCAGTTCCAGCTCCACTTAAAGCGCTACCACCTACGATACCTTCGCCATCAGCACTATATTTAGATTCATCAATATCACTGGCTTGAACTCGCGTACCCCATTGAACACTACCGGGGTCATTAATACTTGTTCCACCCCAATAAAATTTCCTACGAGGAGTTCCAACAAGTCCACCGAATTTAGCAGTAATACCACGAGAAGTTAAAACTTCATTATTGATTTTGTTCTGCATATTTGCATAGATAAGTTTATCATTAGCAATCAACTTATCTACATAGTTCTTAACTGGGATTCCAGTATCATCATTTGTCCCACCATGATAAAGCATATCAATTATACCATTGCCGAAAAATCTATTACCAGAATCACGAGCCATTCCTAAATAATCAGCAGTAGCATCGTGTGTAGAACGAATACCACCGAAATTATATTTTTTACGATTAGTTTTACTCATATCTTCAACATAGTTATCAGGATTATCATCAGTATTAAAATTAGAAAATAATTTATTTCTAATCATATCATAATCATTAGAACTATTAGTTTTAAATATTTCTAATTCAGATTTATCTCTTCTTTTATTACCAGTAGTATATTCTTTAATAATACTATCTGTATTACGTTCATTAGCACCTTTTAACAATTTCTTATATTGTCTAAAACCAGTTCGACCTACTCGATATGCAAGATTAGACATAAGATTAACAATAGGCTGAGGTAAAGTATTGAAATCATCAATACCATATTTCTCAGAATAAATATCACGAACATCATTGTAGGCTTTTGCCATACGACGATTTAATTCAGCATCAATTTGTTTTCTTGTTGCTTTACCTTTTGCTTTAACAGATTTAGTAAAATCAGAAGTATCATTTAACTTAAAACCGGGACCAATAGTTTTAGCACCACCTTCATATGAAGCATAAGGATAATAATATTTACCATCTTTTGAACGTGAACGAACAGTTTTAAGTTTATTATTTTCTTTAACACGAACAAATTCTTTATCACCAGTCAATTCGTTATCCCAAATATGCTGAGAATACTCATTAATATAACGAGTAACTTGACGAAGACTATCAGGATTAACTTTATGATTAGACATACCATTAAAAGTTTGAGTAACACGACAAGTGGGCGTGCAACCTCCTGCCCCACCGGGGAGCGAGGCCGAAGGCCGAGCCGCACAAGTTGTTACAAATTATCTTTGATTATTACGATTATCAAGAATCCATTCAGGATTAACATCAATAAGTTCCCAAAGTCTGTTATTATCACTATTATTAAACTTCATTATACAATAAACATATTGACAAATGAATTTATTAATATCATACCATTTAGCTTTACGTTTTAGTGCAGATTCATCTACAACTAAATCAGTAATCATAAAAGGTATTTGTTTGTGTATATCATTAACATTATTAAATCTCCAAAGATTTACTTTATTAACACCAGTTGTACCATTATACCAAATATCATTAAATTTAACAAGTTTATAACCAGTACATTGGTCATCATTATGAACCAATATAGCATTAATAGTTTTCTCAAATTCATTAATAGTAGGTAACAGATTATTAACAATATCAACTCTGTCTTTCCAAGCAATATTATTTAATAACTTATTATAACTATTATTATCATTAAGAATAAATTTAATATATGATTCTTTAATAAGTTGATTACCATTATCATCTTTTAAGAATCGACCATAATTATTTTTAGATATTGTATAAATACCATGTTTATCAAACCAGAATAATCCATTTCGATTGGTAATACCTACGATGGGATTATAATCATGGAATGAAATCCAAGCATTAGCAATAGGACTAAAACTAATTGTGAATTGTTTATTATCAACATTTTGGACTAAATATAAGATATTAGTATCTTCATTAAATGCCCAAATTCTACCATTATTTTTAAACGGATTAACTACATCTTTTACAAGATTACCATCAAACCATTTAAGAGCATTGAGCGCAGTCATATTACTTACTTTATCTCCATTGATATTGAAAATACGTCTATGAACTGCATCAATAACAAAATAACCAATAACATTAACGTGAGTATCAAAATAACTTTGACAACCTATATAACCACTGGGACTATATGTAACCTCTTGAGGTTCCATATTAAATATATCAGCTGTACCTAAATATGAAGTACCTTCATCAGTATTAGAAAGTGTATCACGAAATTGTAATAAGTGTAGACCGTATGTCTGTTGAATATAAAGATTTTTATTGTCAGTTTTTAATGCAATAATTTCACCTCGATTAAAAGGCATATCTTTATAATCATCACTTCTAAATAATCGCCAATTAAGATTAGCATTTTCAGCACTTTGTAATTGACTACGAATTATACGATAAGGATGGTCTTGAGTTCCGGGAATTTCTTCAAAATAAGTAAATGTTTCAATACCATTCTCATTATAAACAGGAGAATAACCTTTACCAACACTACTATTTATGAAATTATCAACTTGATAACTCAATTGATAAAATTCGCGTAATTCATTACCACGTTTATTGTGATATTTGAAAGACTTATCAACGTTATTAACACTAAATCGAGCAAGAATATTAAATTTACTTTCAAGAGGAACAGTAAATATCCAACGATAAACAGTAGCATTACTATCTAATTCTTTTGCTTGAGCATCACCATAACGATAATCAGATGATGGAGCAGTAGCTCGAAGTGTTATATATCCAATAAATGTATCACCAACTAATGAAGTTATTATTTCAGAAGAACCTTTAATATTAATTACATTAGATGCAATTTGAAGTTTCTGATTATTAACATCAGAATAAAGTGTTTCAGAATTATTAATTAAATCGGCAATATATCCTCTTGCCCATTCTTCATTATCTGTACCTTTATTAAATCCATCAAAACCTTTTTCAATACGATAATAACTATCGCCAGCGATATTGTTTTGAGAACTAATATTAGCATTGATATATTCAAGTGAAACATCTTTAGTTGCACGAGAAGTATCAATTGTAAGACTATTAATGTCAGCATCTAAGAACCGAGTTCCAGATTCATTAGGATTATCATTAAATCCATTAAAATCTTCACCTTTCCATTTAGCTGGAAATACTTTTATATCATCATCAAGTTCTTCATTTTTAACAAATTTAAGAACATCAGTTTCAAAGTATAGAGGTTTAAGTTTACTTCGAATACTATTTATCTTATTATAGAGATATTCAAATGTATAAAATCTTGCATTATCTCCACCAAAAGGATTTTTGTATGTTTGATTCTTACCGAAATTGTTAGTTTCAGTATCTCGCATTGCGAAACCTTGTGTAACAATTCGAGAGTTATTAATATTATGTTCAACAAAGAAATAAACTATCGAACTAATATATTTATTCATTAAGTCTGTTTTACCAGCAAGATTAGCTTTAATATTGATATTAGGACTTAATGTGTAAGTGGGATTCCATTCAGAAGAAGTAGAATATAATTGAGTTAACCAATTAAATGTCGGAGCAGTTGAACCATCAACTTTGTCACTTAATCGAGCTTCAATTAAAATATATTTAGTTTCTTTTGCATCAAGATTAATTACGAAATTAGTTTTTGTATTAATAGTACTACCAATAAATACAGATTTACTATTTGATGCTAAAAGATTAGATTCAGAAATTTCATAGTATCCAGTTTCAACTTCAGATTCTTCTGAATCAATCTGTTTAACTACTGATGTAGCATCATAAACTTTTGTAGTTAAATTTATACCAGCAGGTATTAAACTATCTCCAGCAAATGTAGGACTACATTCAACACCGATTAATTGACTGTCAGTGCTCTCACTTGTTATCTCCAATACTACAACTTGATAATCAGAAGGATTAACTCCACCTTCAGAATCTTCAGTTGTATAAGGTAATGGAAGACTTGGTAATTTAAGTTTACCTTTCGTTAAAGAACGACCTTTCGCTTTAACAGTTGCGTGTCCAGTTGAAACTCCATATAAAGTGAAATAACGATTGCGAGCTATTGTAGGTTTTTCACTACCAACACCAGTTTTAGCAATTTCATCTACTTGTTCAGCATCACCAATATCAGGCAAACTTTTCCAACTCGGACTTATAATCTTACTAATACTTTCAGATTTATAAGGAATTTTATGAGCATTTCGATTGGTAGAACCTACGGGATAAGCTTTAATATCATAATTATTAGCTTTCCAAGGAATATGATGTATATTTACAAGGTCACCTTTATAATCATAATATCCAGCATAAAGAACATAAACTTCACCACTTTTGAAATAACGTCGAGTACTATTAATATAAGAAGAACTTGGATTCCAACTTAATTGAACATCAAGATTGTTCTCTGTAAATTCTTTAAGTTCACTATCAAGTTTACTATAATCAAGAGTCTTTACATTACCTCGAATAAGTCTATTATTGAAATTAATAAGAGTATTATCTCGAATATATGATATATTTTTAATAAAAATATCATCAAGACTTATAGTAGATAAATATGAAACATCACTTACAATATGAGTAGTACTTACACCATTGATTGAAATATCATCAGTTTCATATGATAATTGAGCTTCGTCAGTAATATAAACAATAGCAAATCTACAATGTTTATATTTAATACCACTATTTCTAAAACTAATAGTAATATTTTTATTGATTTCGATACCTAATGCATAATCTTCTTCGTAATTACCACAAACAATAAGTGATGTACTCAAAGGAGAATAGTTAGTATAAGTACCATCATCAAGACGATATTTAATTGCTATTTGATAAGCACCAGTTTTAAGATTACCACCGTCTTTAACTTCTAATTGAAGTTCAGGATAAGTAACATTTGGAATAAGATTAAATGAATCAACTTCATCAATAGTAATATTATATCCTATAGCAGTATCATCTCCATTGTTACCATCATAAAACGGGTCAGTCATATTAATAATTCTTGTTTCATTTGCTGATTCATCAGTTCCCTCAGTAAATGTAACAATTAAATTTTCTTTATAATTATATATATAATCTCCATGAATCGGTTTATCAATACTAAATCTAAATGCACCAGATGTACTATACAGACAACGTTTTACAGTTGGATTATTATCATCAAGATTAAGATATATAATAGCGTCATTAGTTTGTAAATCAGATTTATCTGCATTATTCCAATGTTCTACAACGCAAAAAAGTACAACACCAACATTAGTTGGAATTGTACCTATAATATTATATTTGTGATTATTGGCATCACTATAAATATAAGGAATGATATGCCGATTTGTCGGATGATTTTCAAGAATATCATCTAATTCACCTATGAAATCAAATCCTCTTTCATTAAAATAACTTTGACCTTTATTATCAATAGTTATATTTTTAGCATATCGTAAAGATTTATCTTGTGCAATATGAGGTGAATTATCTAAATCAAGACCTAAAACTTTCATAATTTCTATTATTCTAATGTACGAAGAATAGTAGCAATATTCTCTCGACGGTCGTTACTAAATTTATTACAAGAAACTCGAACTTGTATTCTCATTCTATCGAGTTCTATTGCAGGATTTGTATAAGGATTGTTTGCTGTAAGACTTATAACCGGATGTTTATAACCTCTTAATAACATTTGTTTAAGAACATAAAGTTTAAGATATTTTTTAAGAGGGCCGTTATTATAAATAAGAGGAACATCCATATTTATAATACTATCATAAACAACTGGTAAAGCTCGATATCTTAAATGAATAGTTCCATAATCAACGTTAATATGAATCCAGTTATTACTAATGTAATAATAAGGTTGTTCTTTATCAACAGGAGCATGATTAAAACTATCATTTTTATCACCGGGACTTGTTATATCTGCATTTGGAATACCGGGATAAGGAGTATATGTTGGAACAGTTGTTACTTTTTCAGTAATAGTATCTTTGTTAAATTCAGCTGAATTTTTAAGAATAGCTTTTTTATTATTTATAATGACATCAATTACACCACGAAAATCCCACGGTAATTGACAACGATGGTCATCAAATTCAATATCTTTTTTTACATTAACATAAGCTTGAATGAATTTGAGTTCTTCCAAAGCGTTTGCAATCCAAATAGGAAAACGACTTACAAAATCATCACTTTGTATATTATAATCGTTATATATATCTGGAATTAATGCAGCACTACTAATGAATATATTATTATCAATCATAAAGCATTATTTTGTTTAGGAAGATTATTTCGATATAGTTTAATAGCTTCGTCAGGATGATTAAAACAAATTGCGAGAATTTTATTGAAACAATTAAGTCTTCGATTTGTTGCAATTTCATCAACAGTTTTACCTTTCATTGCAAAAGGTGTTCTGTCAATAGTTTTTTCACCATTTTCATAAGCACTACTTGTGTGACCAAATTTGAATTTGTAATAAACACTTTGCGGTATTCGACCTTTAACTTTATGATATACAGCTTTTATACACCAGTCATAATCATAATATATGAAATAAGGAATACCATTTGGATTATCAGCAGTTCGTATATTAATACCTTGTTCTAACAATTTCTTTTTTAAGTCTTTTGTAGCACCCCAATCAACAACACTACATACATCACCGGGCATTGTCTTTTTATAGTAAACATAAACGTAACCTACGGAACTACCAAAAGAATAATTATTACCTTTGCATAATAAATTAGCTATCTCATTATTAACTTCATCTTGCATATAAGTATACATTTCAGAAGGTAATTCTTTAAGAGCAGCAAGAGTTTCTATATCATCATCAAGTTTATCAAGACGTTCATAAACTAAGTAATTATAACTACGAATATAACTCATTAGTTTAGTACCAAGTAGAGTATCTTGTTTCTTATTAAAATAAATCTTACTACGATTATCAATATCGAATACTACTGAAACATCAACACCGGCTTCTTGATATTTAGCAAGATTATCTTTGATATTATAAATACAATCATTGCGTCGTTCATAGGCAAGATGTAATTGTTTAATTAAAGAATTAAGTTGTATTTGAACTTCTTTAACAAAATCTCTCCAATAATATTCGTTATCAACCATAATGATAGAAACATGATGTTAATCTTGACCATTACCACGTTGAGCAATAGTAGGATTATTATTATTTGTTTTAATATCCAAATCTTGAGGATAAATACCAAATTCAGTTTTAAGTATTTCTTGAATTATACTTTCAAGCATATCATTAGGCAAAGGTAATTCAACATCTTGGCCATCTTCATTTTTAAAGAACGAAAGAACTTCATCAGGATTTTCAAATATACCTGTAATCATTACTTCATTAATTGGTCGTCTATCATCAATATCTTTTGTACCAACTTTTTCAGCAATAATTATATGACCGTTTAATATAATATAAGCTCGTGGATACCCGGTGGGAGAGCAGGTTGGACGCCCACTTTGACGTAGTTTAAGAGATGTAATAGAACTCTCATACATATATCCATTACCAACAGTATCACCTACAAACGCAAAAGGCGCATCACTTTGTATGCGCACTGGTGTAGGAACTTTGTACTTTGTTCCTAACAATCTAATTTTATTAGCAACTCGATATTCAGTAGGAAGAATATCACTATATTTCAACTCTTCAACAGGAGCAATAAAAGTAAGTTTAAGAATATCATCTATTCCATTTTTCTCAACGCTTTGTCGAATACGATTTGCAAACATAGTTTTAATCATATCCTTAACACGTTCTTTAAGTTCGTGATTGTTAGGTTGATTAACCATGTTTGTAATACGAGCTGCATATTGATTAAGTGTTCCCATATCTTACTTATTTAGATTCAAAAGATTAGCAATAGTATTTTGTTTTTTCCAAATATATTTTTCATCATCAGGATTAAATCCTTCTACAATATTATATTCAAGAGAAATAAAACCAATAGGTGTTTCTTTAATAGGGTCTTTAATAAGAAAAGTATAAGCAGACTTCATACCTCTACTTTCAAGTTCATCTTTATAACATCTATCTTGAAACTTATATTTACTAACATCATTACAATAATGACGATTTCTAACAAGAAGATTATGAAATAAATAAGGAAAATTATTAACAAGAATATCCTTAAAAGATTTCTTATAAGATACTATACAACAATCATAATCTTCACCAACAACAGTGTATTTATCCATTTTTACACCATTAATGAAATGGCCGCCATTATGAAAATAAGCAATATAAACAGCATTAGCGTGAATAGTATCTCGAATAGAAGCACATATCTTATCAAGTTCTATATAACAATTACTTTTTTCAATAGTAAGTTTTTGTTCTTTACGTTTAGGAAATAACCATTCTTTTAGATAAATACCAGCAATCGTACTTATGGATGTTATTATAGCTACTATAATAGCTGTATAATCAAACATAGATAGGCGTATAAGAGGATTAATATTAATAGGTATATTATATTGGGTTACTAACAAATATACGTTAAAATTCCCAATTTCCAGCCGTAATTACATGAAAAAAGACGTGCTAATCTAATAGCACGTCTTACCAAACAAATTACAATAGCCCATTAAATAACCCTAAAATATTCCCAAACCTTATCACTACTTGCATCTTCATCCTCAAACCAATTAGCAATAGTAGCTTCAATAATCTTTTCTTCTATTTCACTATCATTTGCATTTGAGAACCATTTTTCATATAAATCAATATTATCGTGATATTGTGCATTAAGAGCTACATAAACATCCCACATAGTAACATCCTTATTCAAAGGACGTATTCTCCTATCATATATCTTTTTAGCGTTTTCAATACTGAATAAAGGAGTATCAATCTTAACACCTTTATTATTAGTATGATACATTTGAGAAACTTGATATATAGCATAAGGTTCATTAAAATGTTTACCAGCTAAACGTTCATGGAAATCTTTCATTATTTCGAATAAATCTTCTTCATCAATATCTGTATTTTCACAAACAGCTTCTTTGAAATGACAAACTAAATCCCAAGCATTAGAAGAATCAATACGAATAGTTTGTTTATAATGTTCAATTAATTTATTCAGATTTTCCATATTTTTCAATATTAGTTTTCAGTTCATTAAAATCATCTTTATCAAAAATAACAGTTTTATTCATAAATGGAATAGTTACTTTTATAGAACCTTCACCAATAGTTACACCATTAATAGTGTTAGCTTTTGATACAATTAATCTATCAATCATATCATTAAGTAATCCATCACCATCAACCATACCTTTTTCATCAGTAATTAATGAAAGAGCTTTATCTAATTTAGATACATTAGTATCTACAATTTTAGATAAATAAGGTTTGGCTACAATATCAAAAAGAGGATTACTACTCGAAATATCTGCAATTTTACTATTTATAAATTTCAGAATCTCTTCAATTAAATTATCTTTATTAATCATAACTTATTTATTAATAGATTCACAAAATTCTTTATATGTTAAATTAGGATTTGCTTTAGCTGCAATTTGGAACTTTTCAAAAAGTTCAAGTTTCCTATTAGATTCAGCTACTATTGCATTCTTACTTGACTTAATATAATTAAGTTGTTGAGTAAGTAATTCTTTACCATTTGGTGATTGTTCAATAACATTTTTAACAGAGTTGATTAATGCTTCTTGAACAAGTTGTTTTAATTGATTATCTATTTGGATATATTTAGTATCACTAAATAATATATTTCGTTGTTCATCATTTAAGCTACCAATTTCAGAATCAATAGCAGACCAAAGAGAGTTATTTTGATTATTAGGATATTGAATCGTATTTGACATACGTTCTTTCATAGCTTGAAGATACTGAACTCTCTCATCTATTTCTTTACTATAATCAACCGTTTGAGGAAAAGGATTTGAAAGAATTGGGTCGTATCCAATATTAAATGTAGGGCCATTCATAGTTGTAAGATTTTAATTAAAAGGAGAAGTACTCCGATTTTTATATCGGAATACTTCTCGAATTGAAAGAGTAAATTAATTAGCAGGAGCCGGAGCACTTTGTGCAGGGCACGAGTAAGGATTATAAGCAGGATAACCAGTTACAGTCGGAGTGTTAGGAAGAACAACTTCACCAGTAATCATACGGCAAGTACGACGGAACAGATTGAAATCAGCCTGTTCAGCAACTCGCGTAATAGCTGCTTGAATAAGAGCATCCTGATAAGGACGAGTTGCACGAAGAACAGCAACTTCTTTCTCAAGTTCACTAACACGAGCATTCGTAACATCAAAACCATCACGCTGACTTTTGTACAGACCAAAATCTGCATCAATCTGACTCTTATAAAGACCAAACATTTCAGCTTCAATTTGATGACGGTCATTGCAACGAGCCGTTTGACCATTAAAAGCAAGAGACCACATACCATTAATAAGTTCACACTTATCTTCCTTTTCAACACCTGCGGCGACAGCACCAGCTGCTCCCATTCGATTACCGAATAAACCACCGCCAAGACCACCGCTTAACAACCATAAAGCCGTACCTGTAATACCAAGTCCAAGACCAGTACCAGCAACGCCTTTCGAAGCATACTCTTTCTTGTCATGTCCAGAAACTTCAACCATCTCATGGCCAGTTTCAGTATCAATCATTTTCATACAATTATTGATATTAGTTTGTTTGTTATTAAATGATAGAGTAATCGACTACACTACAAACTTACAACTAATATCTCCAATAACATAAGGATATGAAAAATCCCGTAACCTATTAAGATTACGGGATTTACAAGCGCAAAAGATTATTAATCTTTATTATTAGCCAAATAACGTTTAGCTTCATCTAAATCTTTAAGAACCCAATTAAGTTCATTAAATCCCAAACGTTTACGACCGTGAGGAATAATACCTTTTCTGACAAGATAATCAAATTTATTAGATGTAATATGAAGAACATGTTCACAAGCATAAGCTTTTGAAACAGTGGCTACACCTTTATTGAGCATTGTAAGATGGTCTATAATAACAGAAGCTTCTTCCTCAGTTATATTAGTATTTCCAGCATTAACATTCTCAAGAGTATTTTCGAGAATTGCTACAAGAGCTTTCTTATAATCCACCATCTTTTTAATCAGTAATTTTACACCTTTTCTTAACATACCAAATTAGTGCTATAAATATACCTGCAAGAATATAATGAATTGTAAGTAATAAACCGTCATTGCACTCACCAATATTAATATAACGAATTAGCAGAATATATGATAGCACAAATAGGTCATAAGTTATAACAATTTTATGCCAATAACAAAAGTTAAATACATAACTACAAGCATACATCATTATAACGAAAGCTAACGAACTACCAACAGTAATATCAAATAAATCTAATATTACATCTTTGACATCTAACATTGCAAGTGTATTATTAATCAGAATACCCGCAGCAACAGCTACGGGTATCCATTTAGCAATTAATAAAACACTTTGTGCTTAAAGTTTGCCATAGTGTTTTATTTCTTTTTAGAACCTTTCTTAATCTTCTTAACATCACCAGATTTAATGCCAGCCGTACCAGCACCACGAGTTACTTTTGCCATAACTTAATTAATTTTAGTAGTTTTATCAATTTTCTTATAATCAATACCAATCTTTTTTAGAATCGGTTTGAATATCCAACTCCAAGCAACTGGTGCAAGAATAGCAGAATTAATAAGAATTGTAGTATTTTCATATCCACCTGCTATATATCCTGCGGCAATAGCAAAACAACTAATTAGCATAACCAGTCGTTTAGTCCATGTGCCAACAGATTTATCACCATTAATATCATCTATTGCTTTAATAAGTATATATGTTAAAATATTCACACAAAGCATAAATGATAAATCGAAATGAGTACTGAATAACTCAACGAAATGTCCTACGAGTTGTTCCATTTACCATTCATCAATTTCATCGACCACCATATTTCTTATTTGGAATATATTTTAAGAAACTAAAAGGAAACAATTTCTTTCTAAAATCTTTATCAGATTCTAAAGTTCTTGCTTCACCTTCAAAACAAATATCTTTATAAGCTCGGTCATAAGGAGGTAATATAATTTCAACTATCCAACTAACAACATAAGCTAATAAAGGAATTGCAGGAGTAGCAAGTAATCCCCACCAAGAATAATTTGTAGTAAGACTTAATATAATACTAACCAACAAACCTACAATAAAAAGAGTAATTTGCTGATAACTATGAACAGTTTCATGTCGTTCAACAGTTTCAGTAATTTTATCTTTATATTCAGTTCGTATAATTAACCACCATAATATTGTCATACATAAATACCCTTTGAACGGTAGGAATTTACAATAAATTTTAATCATAATTTATAATAAATTAATTTTGTAAATTAGGTTCTGATGTATTACTATTAAGGTTAGCTTTTGCAAAAGAAACAATATCACCAAAAATTTTAGAACCTGTATAATAAGGCATATTACCTAAAATTTTAGCAGCAAGTGAAAACCATGTAATCTTAGATCTAAATTGACCATTAACAACCATATATTCAGTTTGTTTTAACAAACCTACTGTTGCCATAATTTAATTGACTATTTTTGTATTACGAATAAATTAATCATAGATTGTACTTGATTTAAGATTAAATAGATTATTTATAACAACTAAAAGTCAAACTTAATTTAACTTTTAATTTGTAACGTTAATATCTCTCATATATTTATTAATAAAACTCAACAGTTGTGTAGTTCTTAAATCTGTTGAATCTAAAATAGCACATAATTCTTTTTTATAATCATTCATATTTGCAATAGAAGTAAGAATGTAATTATATGTAGTTATAGCACCACCTGATACACCTATTCTAATAGCTTCAGAAACAATAGGGAATGTATCATTTTCAGTAGCATAAACTATTTTAAAATAAGCTCTTGTAGAACCATCAGTTGTTATAAAAAAGTGTTCTTCTACAAGATCATTTTTAATAACTCGATGTGTATTGGATAAATGATACCAACCAACCCAATTCCACTTAGCAGTTGAAGGAATTGCTCCTACAAGTTCTTCATCACTAGCTAAATATAATTCACCACCATTTTGTAACATTTTAGTTATTAATTCTGATGTAAAAATAGTATATCTAACAGGTGGAGTATTACCATATTCAGAAGGTGAACCAGTATTACAATGTACAACTATATAAGGTAAATATGTAGAATTTGCTGCATCATAAAAACCTATAAATAAATAAGATGCTTCATCACCAATAGTAACAAATCTATAACCAAGTACGTTAACATGACTGGGGTCAACAAAACTTAATGTATTATCCCCCACCCCGAATTTGTCACTATTAGGGATTTTGTCTATCAAATTTTCAAAGTCAGCTTGTGTAGGAATAGCTCCAGTTTTGAATAGAGCTTTAATTTGTGCAAGTGTCATTTCTCTAAAATTATTAAAAATTAAATGAATTTGTATAATAGTTTAATCTCTAATAATAATTAGAGATTAAAGAAGTTTTTTGTACCAAGTGCCATTACGTAATCTATCAACAATAACATTATCTGGATAACTAAATTCAACAACATTATTACCTTGAACCATCAAATGTTGATATGTACTACCAGCGCCACCTTCGATAGTACATTCAAGTGCATAACCCATTACCCATTTATTATTGTAAAATGCAGGATAAACATACCAAGTAATGTATTCACTACCACTACTATATGTTACAATCCTTGGCGCAGGAGGATTATTGTTATATCTATTAAATATTTTAAACCAATCTAAAGCCAAATACTTAATAGCTGAAACAACTTTATCATCAGATGCTTCATTAAAAGTCCCACCTAATTCTTGATACATGTCCATAACTTCACTACTTGTTAAAACATGATAAGTTATTGTATCAGAATTAGTACTTGGACTATTAGTTGGAAAATAAAATAATAAAACAGGAACATTATCACCTAAATCATTATCCCAACAAGAAATAATTAAATAAGTATCGCTATCCCTATTATTAACAAATCTATAACCATTTACGTAAGGAGCACCGTTTTTATCACCATTACCAAGAACTAATGTTGAATCCCTCCCCCCATCGGGAATATTCATAACACTATCTATCAAATCAGCAAAATTAGATTGAGTAGGTATTTTTCCAGTTTGGAAATATGCTTTAAGAGCCTGCTTATTTATTTTAGCCATAATTTAAACAAATTTAGTTAGAAATTTCTTAATGCTTGCAAATATACTAACATCTTCATCAGATGCAGTTTCAGAGGTTTCATTAATAGACATAGGTTCAACACTTCTTGTGTTACCGCCTACTCTAAAAATAGGATGACTTGTTCCATCACCTTGTATCTGCATATATCCAATACCATCAGACCCAGCTGCTTGTGACACACTTACAGACTTTGAAGTAGCACCAGAATAACTTGCAGTTACAGTAGCAGTTTTTGCACCAATAGGATTATTAGCTGCTGTTAATTTATTACCACTTAATGTAAAACCTCCCGGATTAGTTGTTAAAGCTAATATTGGAGTTGCACTTTCACTTGTTGCTGTTCCAGTACTACCTGATGTATAAACAGGAGTTTTAGAACGAGTACAACTCGAAGTGATTGTAGAAGTACCACCGGTTGCTGGAAGAAAAGTAGGATTAGCAGAAATACTAATATTCCAAGAACCATAATTATATGATTCAATTCTATTACTTACAGAAATAGAGTCATCTACATATTTTGTTCTATCACTTTCATTATAACATCTAAATCTAGCAGTATCAGTTGTAACATTAGTTCCCATAGATGAATGTGTAATCAAATACGTATCATCCATAGAAAATCTATTATTACCATTACTAATCATTTCGATTTTATAAACACCAGCTTTAGTTCTTGTATAAGGAACTGTACTACCAGATGTATATAAATCATAATAAGTATAAGTATTTCTGACTACTCCAGCTACACGTGCAGTACCTCCAGCAGCAGTAATTAGATTAGATGCAATAACCATTTCAGGAGTACCATAAGAACTAAGATGTTCATCGTAATTATCATCTATTACAGCATTGGCTTCTTGATAAATAGTAATAGTTGATGATACTGTTTGACCATCAAATGTATTTGAATATTTACCAGTTACAACAATACTTCTCCTACTACCAACAATTGTAGTTCGATTGCTTGCAGTAACCTTAATACCAGATATAGAAAATCCAGTAGCACTCCCTGATAGAACTGGAGTAACATTATCTGTACTAACTAAATTACCATTACGATACGTTTTAAGTACAGCTGTAATATTTGCAGTTCCACCTTTTGCGGCAATTTCAGTATTATCACTACTTAATATTAAATCATATGTATAAACAGATGCTTCTTGTTCAACAGTAAGAATAACTTGTTTACTGGAATCTTTTTTACACTTTCCAATAAACTGCATACTTCTCTTAGAAGTACCTTTTTGAACAGGTGATGAAATTTTAACAATCTGATTTCCTTGAAAAGAGGGAGATTCAATACTAATTGAATCTCCACTCCCGTCATTCCATTTATTAGTGATAACACTCATAAATGATTAATTAATTTATTCAGCAGGTTCGAATGTCCATTCGTCATTAGACAGAACACTCAGAGTCTGCTCACCACCACCCTTCGGAATAGTAACAGTTGCGGTAGTTGTACCCTGCGAATTGAGATACAGATAGCTGTCACCAAGAGCCTGAGTAATAGTAATAGTTTTAACAACAGTCGAACCTTCACCTTTGATTTCAAGAGTTGCACTTCGAGTAGTGATAGTTTCATTCTTAGGAACTACAATAGTTACATCGTAGGTATATTCACCAGTGGCACCGGGGTCACCTGTAATAGCAGTTCCAGAAGTAGCACTTATACTACTATTAACTTTATAAGAGGTTACAGAAGAAATACCAAAATTAGTCTTCCACTTAAACGTAAGAATTTTCGAGTTTGATTTACCAGTTACATGAATGGTTTCACCACCTTTTGCAACATTGATACTCAAACTATCCGGAGTAATGTACTCAGCAGCTGCTGTCTCAACAACAGTTACAGTAACACTATTCGACTTTCCAACAATTTTACCGGAAATTTCAGTAGTACGATTAGAACGACCTTTGTAAGGACTCACAGAATTAATCTTAATCTGTGCATTTCCAGTACCAGTTTTAGGAACCCATGATAAATAACTCGGAATAGTTGCCATTTGTTTTTTTTTTGGTCGATTAACTATAATAACAAACTAATTACCAAATTCCCATTCAGCTGTATCACTTGCGAAAACAGTTATGGTATTATGATAATTATTATCTTTATTTAGAATAACAAGAGTTTTATCAACAGCTAATTCTACAACAGGTTCATCTATTGGCCAAACTTTTTTACCATTAAGCCACATATCAAGAACCTGCCGACGATTACCATTAAGCATTACGACAGCTTCCGTAGCTCGTTCAAGAAGATTAAGTTGTGCCATAGTTGTAGATTAATATTAACCTTGCGGTGTTTCAAGAGCAGTCACACGACTTTCCAAAGAAGTATAATTACTCTCTAATGTACTTACTTTACCACTTAAAGTAGTAATAGTTTTTTGTAATGTATTAACAGTACTTTCAAGAGTTTCTACTTTTGTTTGTAATTGTTGAACAGTTGAAGATTCAGCCTTAGTGGCTAAACCTTCAACTACAAAAGTAATTAACTTCTGAAAAGCACCAGTTTTCGGAGGCCAGTTTAAGGCACAAAATACTTTGCGAATTACTGATTCTTTCATATCATTAAACCGTTAATTAGATTCGACATTACCAACCCTAAATATAGGATGTTTAGTACCGTCACCTTCGATTTGCATATAATCAATACCGTCCTTAAAACGAAGAGTAACAGGTACGATTAAAGATTCATCACTTTCAGTTTGAAGAGTAACATCAATTTCTTCAGTAATAAATCCAGTAGCAACAAATTTGACTTTAATAACAGTTCCCGGTATAGCAGTATAGTTAAATCCGATACTTGCTACAACAGTTCGTAAATCTTGAGGAATCCATTCACCATCAACTAATACAGAAGCAGCAGTAACTGTTTTAACTGGTGTATTCTTTTCAGTAACAGCGAATACAAAATATTCCTTAGTTGTAGGTTGAGGAGGAGTTTCCTCTCTCATTACGACTTTAACATCAATCGGTTCTGTACTACCATCTTCTAAAACAATATCTTTTTCAGTATCGTTGTATCCGGTAGCAGTAAACTTAACACGAATAGAAGTTCCGGGTTCACCAGTATAAGCAAATCCCATTGCTCCACCTTGTAAAGTTTGTTCAACCCAACTATTATTATTCCATAAATAACCATGAACACCTGTTGTGATATTAACAGATTCCTCAGTTACAGCATGGATATAATATTGTTTAATAGTAGGTTCAGGCGGAACCTCTTCAAGTACAATAGTAACACTATGTTCACCAGTAGAATTAATCGTACCAGTTCCAGTGTTAGTTATATAACCAGTTTTAGAAGCTCGGAAATCAACACTTGTTCCAACTGGAGCTGTAACAGCCTCAGATTTACCAGCAGTCGATTCATCATTATTGAGAGGTTTCCAATCACTTTCAATACTGAATTTATACTCAAACGTAACACCGTCTAAAGCAGTAGATTCAGTATTTACAACAGTTGTATAGATAGTACCAGATTGAACTGGAACTTTATCCATTTCAACAGTAACTTCTGCGGTAGGAATTGCATAAGTTACCAGTTGTTCAACCTCTATATAACCCGACGAAACAAACCTCAAAATTCGGCTCGTATTGACATCTCCGGTGAGTTGTAGCGGCGTATCTTTTGTGACTTGACCTAATATACCACCCGTGTCCTTATCATAGACGTATGCGGCTATTTTGGCCTTTGTTTCGCTATCGACTACCGTAAGACTTACAGCACCTTGTTCAACTGGTAGAGCTGTAAGAGTAATATCACGAATTATATTCTCATCTAACGTAATACGCTCTTCGTAAGTTTCATATCCACTTGCACCAACCTGAATTAAAATATCACGCGGGTCATAAGTTTCATATGTAAGAGTACCAGTACCTTGAGCAATAACTACATTAGAAGATTTATCAGTAAATATAATTAAAGCATTATCAGGAGTTGCATTTACAGTTAATGTCTTTTTAGTTTTAGGTGTAAGAACAACGTTAATTGTCGTATCTTCAACACCTACATCGACATAAACATCTTTTGTAATATAATTCTCTTTTTCTACAATATAATGTAAACGACTTTGAATTAAACATTCAAGACTTGCACTGCCAACACCTGCCGATTCTTTACCTTCCGAATTAATCATTCGTATAGTAGAATCAACCGGAACAGCTTCAATCTTAATTGTTATATAATCTTCTTCATTTCGAGGAATACGAATCCAAAGTGTACCATCTTCAAACGTAGTAGGAATTTCGCTTGTAACTTCAATTTGATTAATACTGTTGCTACGAACATGATTATTGTGTTCTACAACAATACCATAAATCTCATTAATAGCATCTACAATACGTTTATTATCAGTAACAAGTTCTTCAGAAGTTTTATCTTGCTTATTAATAAGCAAACCTTGAAGTTCTTGAGCTTTTTGTTTTAATTTCTCAATATCACTTGCGGCTGTTGGTAAACCAACTTGTGCGGCAGTAACTCTATGAGGATTATCATAATTACGAATATGAGCATTGAAATTATCTTTGTCATTCTCGTAATCTTCTTTATCAAGTTTCTTGTTTATAGCAGCCCAAACATCTTGAAACTTTTTATTAACTTCTGTAACATGATTGTTAATCCAAACATTCAACTGTTTGAACCAACCTTTAACCCTATTTTCAAGAGCATCAATGTACTCTTTTTGAGGTCGAGATACAGGTTTATCCATATCGGCAGTGTTATCAACATTGCCAAGACCAACTTGTTCTTTTGTTACCTCATGAGGATTAAACTTATTATTAATATGTTCAAATAAAAGTTTTGTAAGTTGTTCAACAGGATTTAAGTCCTCAGCTGTAAGCTCACGAACATATACTTGAACATCAAGAATCTCATTAACAGCATCATTAAAATCAAAATTGGTCTTTACATTCGTCCGATAAATCCACCAAGATTTACCTTCATGAACATAAATACCAGTAAGAGTAAATATCTGATTACTTATGATACCTTGTACTGTAATTGTATGTATAGAACGAACAATCGGTACAAGTATATAAAGATATTGTTGAGTTGATTTAACCCACGGAACTTTATATTCATAATGTCCTACATCAATATTTCGAGATTCAAACTCGGTAATCTTTGCAGAACTAATATCAGATTTTTCAGTTAGCTTAAATAGAGCACTATTATCGTAAGCAGTTACATTAGTTAAGTCTATTTCAATCCTCTCCTTTGTCCTATATAAATATAGGTGGCCGTTCTTTCGATAGTACATATATAATGTAGGAACTGTTTTAACACCAGCACCTTCACCATCTACTGTACCAATATATTCTCCGGTTTGGCCATTATAAACACTCGGATATACACCATCTTCAAGTACACCGAGCGCTACAACATTTCGAAGATTAATTACTGCCATACCAAGAACAATAACGAAATAAATACTCCAACTACAAAGTTAATAATAATAGGATGAATTTTAAGACCAGTTACTGTTTTCTTTCTTGCAGCTTGAATACCACAAATAATGATTTGATAAGCTAATGTAATCCATAAACTCATAAACCAAGTAGCAATAGTAGCCTTAAATAAAATACCTACGACAGTAGCAATGACGAAACCAATAATAATATCGTCTTTATGTTCTGAATAATAACCACTTAAAAAAGTAGTTATTTTATTCCATATTTTCTTTATCATAATACTAATCGTATTTATTGTTATATGACGATTAATAATAATAATGGTGCAACTTGTATGGCTCGGCCTGCGGCCTCGCTCCCCGGTGGGGCAGGAGGTTGCACGCCCACTTGTCACATAACATTAGCATCATTAAGAGAATAACTCCTAACACCACAATTAATAGCATTAGGAGTTATCCTTGTGGTTACATTTTTAACAAATCAATTTCTTACTTAATGAGTGCTAATACTCCTTCAAGTGCAGTAATTGCAGAAGTTTTAGTATTGTCAATAGCAATAAATTGAGTAACCTGTAAACCCTCTGTATGTAAATTAAATGGATGTGTGAAATCAGCACGAGAAGTAATTACATAAGTGTCATACATAACACCCTCGGTAGCTGTAAAAATATCACCATAAACACGGTCATATTCCTTGAAATTAGGATTATAACCTACACCAGCAACATCTGCTTCTTTCTCAAGTTTAGCAACTTGGTCATAAGTACCAACAGGAGTTTGATTCTCAGTACCCTCTTCAAGCGTAGCACGAAGGATACCATCAAACGTCACATAATACTCAAAACCTGCGGCGCCAGTAAACGTAACACTTGCTTCGGTGAAATCATCAATCGTAATGCTATCAGCACCAAAACGAGCGTTAATCTTAGTTAAAGTCTTTTCAACCTCAACTTTCAGACGAGCAATAATATCTGCACTTGCTTCATCAATTCCGTTGATAGTTACGCTGGCATTGTAAACTTCCAGAGGATAACCACCAAAAGAATTAATAGGCTTACACGAGATAATAACCTCAGCATCGAAACCTTGATAACCAATACCACGATTAGCTACGAGATTCGTAAACTTATACGTTTTACCAGCAGGAGCAAGATACTTTTCCTTATGTTGCTTCGACCACTTAGGATTAATCCAAACGCCGCGTTTAACCTTGCCATCACCAAGACCAAGAACAAACTGCAACATTTCGTCATCCTTGACATCCGAAGCAGCTGCAACGACTTTACCAGCCGAATTAAGAAGAACAGCTTGTCCGCGAGTCAGCTTGCTAACATCATTATTAGCAAGTGTTGTCAGAAAATCATTTGCGACAATTACACTTTTCATTTTCTATTCTAAATTTGATTGTTGTTTAACAGCACTAAAACTGTCATCTTTAAGAACAAGAAGAATATCGCTAACTACACTATCTATGAAATCAGGTGTAACTTCCATATCTGACATTTGGTTAATATCAATGTTAAAAAGACGTGGCTTCTTAATATATGAAATCTTAACCGCATCAACACAAAAATCATCACCATAATAAACAAACAGCCTATCATCAACAAGTTCACTTATTGGATTAAGATGTCTATTTTTATTACCATAGAAGTTATTTAGAGTAGCTCGAATATTTTCGGTAGCAATTAAATCATTTTCAGAAAACTTATTTCCTACATTTACGAACTCGTCATAAGTAGTATTATAAGTAATAACAGGAATGTCTGTATCATTAACTTTCAATGCAATTTCATCTTTTGCATTAGAAGTAATAATAATACAATCTTTATAATAACGACCAATCAGATTCTCCCAATAAACATTATATCCATTAGAAAGAGCTTGACGTAATCTATCACAAGTTAAACCTGCAATTTCATACAAATCAATCTTATTTGAATCACTATCATAAAGAGAAAGAATATCTGAAATATCAATCTCATTCCCATTAACAATAATTTGTCCATTAAATTCATCACCAGTTAAGGCAATTTTAGACAAATCTATTAGATGATAATACAAATTCTTAACTTCATCATCAGGATAAACTTCATGTAAATTCTCAACAAGTCGAGCTTTACCATAAGTTAATCGAGAAGTAGAAGAAATAAGTTTTAAATAATCACCCGGAAGAATAACGAAAGCTCTATTTGGATAATCCGCATCTTGCTTATCACGTTTAAGTTTAAGCCACGGAGTTTCACGTTTTAATGATTGAATATCATCTACACGTTTTTTACTATCTTCAAGACCTTCGCCTTTATAATTAGTTTTCCTATTTGATTTAGTTTGTATATATTTAACGGCAGCTCGATTCAGCATCATATCAATAAACTGAGGAGCAATACTCCGATGTCTATTAGATGTTATCTGCTGTATTCGTTGCTCTATTTCGATGTGTAACTCTTTTACCGTTTCATACATGACTAACCTTTCAAACTACGATACTTCGCGTTCCACTCGGCAACAATACCTTTGTTGTTATCATTCGAGAAATACGAGATAGCATCATTAATATTATTACCAATAACATTTTCCGGATTAGAAGCATCGACAATGATAGAACTATTCGGAAGTTGTCGAATAATATTCATCCAAAGATAAATAGTAATCTTAGCTTTCATCTCCAGATGTTTATCATCAACAATACTAATAAACTTCTGCGGGTCACTGTCAATAAGTTCAAGAAGAACAGATTGCTTATCATCGGCAGTCATTGCCATAAATTCCGAATAATCGCCTACGCTACCTGTCGATACAACAACCTTGTCGATAAGTGCGCTATTCGGATTATTAATAAGTTCTGTATATTTCTTGAGAGCATCAGTGCGAAGTTTCGTCCGAGCAGCTTTGAGTGCTTTACGCTCACTATCCGAAGTAAGATAAAACTGAATATTGACGCTTTTATTAATGTCTTCAACCTTATTAGCAACTTTGCTACTTAAAAGGCAATATCTCCAACTAATATAATCGGGAATATTAACAAAAGTAACATACTTATAAAGTTCCGTTTCATCAAGTTCCTTAATCCGTTTCAGAACAATAGCTTCAAGTTCCGAACCAGTTTCATTCTTAATCTTATCAGCTTTTTTAAGTTTACCAATAAGTTCGTCGATATTACTTTTCAGAGCAGGATTACCTAAATCTAAAACGTAAGAAGTATCGAACTCTAAGCCATGAACAGGAATCTCAAGAAGAAAATCATTTAAGTATGTAGTGATTCGTTCTTGCCAAGAACTATCAATAGGAGATACACCAACAACAGTAGGAAGAAGAACTCGCATTTCCTCACTACGGCTCAGCAGTTCATTAACAGGACGAATAGCAGAACCAAGACGAAGAAAGTCAGTTTTGAAAGCATCTTTATTCCGAAGTTCAAAAGAAGAAGGATTGTTCCTCCATTCAATACGAACTGAACGATTAACTTTAATCATATTTTTAACATTTTAAGTTATTCAATCTTTTATATGTTAATGAGTAGTAATAACCTTTCGATTATTACTACTCAAATTGGGTGTTTAGTTCAGAGCTAAATCAAGCCAGAACGAAGTAGTAGGATTATCAATATTGATACCCTGCGAACCAAGAACTTCATAAGAAGCAATATCCTTCGTATCCGACAGTTGAGTACCACTTGCAAGTCCCCACGAAGCAGGCAGTTCAGCCATACCTTTATAGACACCTACTTTATACTCACGACCCTCTTCACAAACAAACTTAATATTACGCTCACCATTCGAACCCATAGTATGGTCAAGGAATACAGCACTATAAGAAGTAATAGGCAGACCTTGATACATATTACCGGCTTCACGGTCACGACGAGCACGAATACCGTGGTCGAACATATCAACAATCTTGACAGTAAGAATCTTACCATTAAACATCTTATAACGGTTAAAATACTTACCATAAGACATCATCTCACCATTACCACTAATCTCCTCATTTCCAAGAGTTACAAAGTAATTCTTAAGACGAGCATCATAGTAGATAGCATCATTGAACATTCGTGCAAAACCTTTACCGCAATAAAGAACAAGTTCCTCAACGGTAGAGTCAATACGATTGTCAAAGATACGAGTGATGATACGGTCGAAACGATTAAGTGTCAGAACAGAATACGTTTCATAATTACCAACGGCTTTGAGAATATCAAGAACACCAGCACCACGAGGAATTGCCTCACCAGTCTTTTCATCCTTTAAGTGGATAATACCATTCGAATCGCGGTTGTATTCCGAGAACCATAAGTCCTCTTCGAGCATCTCGCGTCGCATGATTTCCCACATCTTCATCTCATAAGGCATCCAAAGACTACGCTCACCACCTGATGCAGTATCAAAGGCAATATTAACAACCTTATTACCCATGTTACCAGCAATCTCTTTCGAGAAACGGTAGTAACCATACTGGTTAGTTGCCTTGCTGAACGACTGGTTATTCGAGCGGTTTCCGTCAGACTTGCTACCCGGAATAGTCGAAGCACCTAATGCCCAAATAGCACCACTAATGAAGTCTTTTGCAACAGCATCAGCCGAGATAGGAGCACCCGACATATTGGTAAAACGATAAACGTATCCACCAGTCGAAGTAGCAATACCCTCATTCTGAATACGCCATTGCATACCCGAAGGAGCAATAGCCGTGTGCTGATAAATAAACCAATTATCCTCCATTTCAACCTCAACAGTTCCGTAAGGCTGAATAGCAGTTTTATCAGATACCAGCTTTTTCAGACGAGAAGTAACACGCTGACGAGGAGCAATTTCCCAAGTATATTGAGTATCACCACCATTCAGCTTAACTTTTGTTGTAACAGCACCTTGACCCTCAGTAAGAGTAAGAAGAGGATACTTGTCACTATCCTTACCCCAAAGATAAGTAAGATTACGATTAAGTTTAACAGGGTCAATCAAATCAAAATTCAGAAGCATATTAGCATCTGTATATTGATTCGAGTCAAATTTCACAGTTCCAATTTCACGCATTGTAAATTAGATTTTTGGTTAAGTTATTATTATAAGGCAAGAACATTTGCTTTATTTAATAGGTAAAACAATTTTATCATCCTTTGCAGTCTTTTGAACTCTGGGATTACCATTGTTTTTACCAGTCTTACTTGCTAATGAACGAAGACGTTTAACTTCTTTTTTAGCAAGTTCAGCTTTAATCAGTTGGTCAACTCCACCGTCAAGATTCATAATAAATCGCATAGCCAATTCAGCAGGATTAGAAAGACGATTAATTTCATCAATCTGCGCTTGACTATAAACCATTCCATTAATCTCTTGAACAGGACGAGAGAAATAATCAAATAACTCTTGACGAGAAACAAGTTTCTCACCATCAGTTGTCTTAATTCTCAGACCTTCTTTCGGAAGAGCGTATTCTCCAATCTGACCTTTAACAACAATTAAATCATAAAGACTACCCGGTGCATTATGAACTTTGACAGTACCGTCATCTTCATAAGAAACACCAAAGTATTTAATTTCCTTTTCAAGTTCAGCCTGCATTTCTTTGGCCTCACGTTCACGAATTGCTTTAATCTCACTCTCTTGAGTTTTACGCAACCAATTAAGACTTTCAGTTGCATCATCTTTAAGAGTATTATTTGCTTTTGCAAATTCAACAATTCGTTTAGCACGTTCCGGAGAAGTACCTTTTTGAATTTCAGCTTTATAGATTAAATCAGCAAGTAAGTTATCATCATCTTTGATTTCAACTTTGCTATAATCTATATTTGCCGAATAGCCTTCGATTGTACCGAACTTACTCTTATATTCAACAAGAGCTGCAATATCGGGATTGTTAGCTAAAAATTCGTTAAAACCTTTTGCAAAACCCTCTCGTTCACCAAGAGCTTTTACAGCAGCTTCACGTTTAGCAAAACCCTCAATCGTAGGTTCAAACTTAACAGGTTCACCTTTTTCATCTTTAATAACAATGCCACTGGCTTTTGAAATAGCTTCGATATAATCACCGTCTAATTCATTAGGCTCTTCATCAGACATTGTATCAATCTGTTCTTTTGTGAACTTAATTTCACCGTTATCATCTACGGCGTTTCCGTTATCATCAAGTGTGTAAAGAGTACCATCAATTTCTACTTGTTCCGATTCAGTTTCTTCTTCACCATTACCAGTAGAACCACCCTTGTCACCTTCTTCTTCAGCTTTCTTACGAGCAGCTTCCTCTTCAGCTTTACGTCGTTCTTCAGCTTCTTGAGCTTCTTTAGCTTCCTTAGCTTTACGTTCTTCTAATTCTTTACGAAGACGTTCTTGTTTTTGCTCCTGAGTTTCATCATCAGGTATAACAACTTTTTCAACAGCCATATTAGTATTTATTTATAGTTGAATATTATTACATGAACAAAGATATACTATATATAATATATTATCAATAATTATAGTAGTATTATCTTGCAGGTTCTCTTGCTCGCCGTCGATAATTCTCGGTCATCATTGCTTTAACTCTTTTTGTAACTTTATTCTATTAACATCAGAAGCAGTGTAACCAGATTGAGCAGCCATAGCTTCATCTTTATCTATATTACCATTTCCATTGGTATCGACTTTAAGTCGCATATTCCAAATCTCTTTTTCACCTTCTTGTTTAAGAACTTCAAGATTAATATCATGTTCTCTATCAAGAGCATTTTGTTGAGCTTCAAATTCTTGTTTAGCTGCTTCACGCTGACTAACAATTTGTTCAACTTCAGCTTGAGCTTGTTGTTGAACTTGTTGCATTTGAAGTTCATAATCTCGACGAGCTTGAATAGCTTTCTTAATATTCTTAGCGATAGAAGTAATATTATTATTTTCAATAGCTTCAATAGCAACTTCCAGTTGGTCATTCTGACCTGCACTAAATGCAAGTTCTTTCATCATATTCAGCTTATTCTGAACATCGGCATTATTACGAATATAAATTCCAATATTACCAGAGAAATCAGAAGAACCATCAATATCAACTACAACAACTTTATTAGTTGTCGGGTCTACATAAGAACCTCGTTTACCATCAATCCAAGCAAACTTACTGTAATCAATATTTGCAACATAATCACGTTCACGGAAGAGATTAAAACATTCAAGACTCCAAACACTTCCGGTCATTGCTTGAGAATAATTCGATTCATTAACAGCCTTACCAGCATAATCTTTGGCATCACCAAAGCGAGCATTATTCATGTTAGCTGCTTCCCAAGCTTCTGCTTTCAAACCTTGTTTAAGATTATCAAGCATTTGAATATAATTCGTAATAGCACTTGTGGCTACTTCTCGAATAGATTGTAAAGCATTAGGTTGTGCATCAGAATCATCAAACGGTAAGAAACTATCTTTATTCGCAACAGCAAGACGTTCCTCGGTAGTCATGTCACTACTATCAGCGAGAATACTTTCAGGGAATAATAGCCAAGACTTAAACTTAGCTACTGCACGTTCTTGTTGTAAAGTATAAATACGATAAAGAGCAAGATAAGGTAAAACACGGAAAGGAATAGGATTACGAAGATTATCTTTATGTAAACCTACAATACCATTATAGGGTAATTTACAATCACTATAATTGTTAAACCTTTCACGTTGAACTTCGATAGGTCGTGGCTTAATATAAATACCACTATGACAACCACCTATACGCCAACCTTCCCAAACTTGATTTATCCATTCCCATTCAATTTCAATATCACCAGCGGAAGCATCAAATTCATAATTCTCGTCTACAACACTTTCAACGATATTTCCTAATAAATCTCGATGTTTAAGAATACCTTGTTTAATTTCAGTTTTCCAAACGTAATGATAAATATCAATTTCTTTACCATATAATCGAGCTTCACTACGAAGTGCTTCTGCGTTAGTATGTAATATAGCTTTACGTTCAGCAAAATCTGTTTTATTGAAGATTTGAACTATGCCATCGGGAGCATCATATTTAGGAGATACAGTATAAATATCTTTAAGATAATTCATTTCTGCATCTGTAAGCTCATCACGAAATCTATCAATGATTTGCGGAATAGTCATTCGATAAACACGAAGTCCTGCATCATCATCTTCGATATATCGTTGACCACTTTCAATACGATAATATTCGAGAGGAGATATTACTTGAAGATAAACATCACCTTTATAAACTTCTCGATAAGTATAAACCTCTTCACAAGCCCACCAATAGAAATAGCATTGTTGATACTTATCTTTTGCTTCAACGATAGTATTAATAAGTTCAAGACGCTTTTGAGTTGTAATAGTTACATCGTCAATCCAATCGTTAAGAACTTCTTCAATAATATCGTTAAGCTCACCCTGCTTAATTGTCTTTTGACCAGTATTAAATCCTGCCTCATTAAGACGATTAATAATTTCTTGATTACAATAAGCCATTACTTTATCAGCAAGAACTTTATTGCGAGCAAGAGTTACAGAAGGGTCATTATTAAATACTTGATAATTAGAGAACATATTAATAAATTCTCCCATATATCGTTCTTTAATAGGAGTAAGAAAATCTACATCACGTATCTCACCATACATTACAGCTTTCTCACCAACCTTATCAATATAATTCCGAAGAACATATTCATAAGTCTTAGGGTCTACTAAACCATTAGCAGCATCGAGAAATTTCTGTGTAACAGTTTTATCATTCTGACCAATAGCAAGATTAATCCAATAATTACAATTAGGAATGTACCAAGCTTTCGTTTGTTTTGTAGCAGTACTTGCACGCTGGTCAGGCATAACAAGTGGAGTTGCTCTTAAATCACGTTCACTCATTTTAGGAATCTATTAACTTTACGACCAGTGTTATTAGTTTTACTTTTCGAGTTAGCTTCTCGTTCAAGTAAAAGGGAATCTTTACGAAATTCAAACATTGCAACAATAGCCGAACTTAATCGGTCTGCATTACGCCCAAATATAAATCTATCTAACTCTAATAAGAAACTTATATCATAAATTTGATTAAATCTATATATTGGTGTATCGTCGGACGTTTTTCCGACAATTTCGTATAAGAAATCCCGCACCATGCGCATACCTTCCAACTTAATATCGCCATCACCAATGACAATACCATAACCTGTAATACGAGGGCCATCAACACTACGATTAATATAACTACTTGGGTCTTTTAATAACTTATCTCTATAACCCCATTTCTTGAAATTAGTAACAAGTTCACCAGTACCAGCCTCATAAAGAACTTTACAATTCCAACGTAAACAAGCATAAAGAACAAGTTTATCGACAGCTTCCATAGTATCAAGACGACCACAATAAGAAGCAACAAGTCGTTTACCCATGTAAGGAGTTTTACTGTTAGTACGCATCCACACTTGGAAACTTGCAAGTGAATTTTTTGTACTAACTTCTTCTTTATTTTTATCTACACGATATGGGTCATAAGAAATAAAATAAAGACTACCATCATTTGGAATAGGAGAATAAAACTCTCTTATACAACCATGAACATCAGTCTTTGAATTATGAGGTACATCAGTTATATATTCATGGAATCTATCGGAACCAAATATAGCTCGTTCAATACATTCCTGTTTAGTAACAAATCTAACACGTCCATCATCAAGTATATACCAACCATCTTCATAAAAATGATTAGACTTATCATATTTAATAGCGTTAATATGATTAGTAAGTTCCGGACTGTGAAAAATGTTCTCTTGTGTGTTCGTAAATGCCTCATTAGGACTGTTAGCACGTTGACCTACATAAATATTATATTCACCAGCATCTTTCTCTTTTTCTGCACCACGTTTCTTATCATAATCATCCTTCCAAGAAGCAAACAGTAAAGAATTACCATCTTCTATAAAAGGTTCATAATCCCATATCTGCGGAAAAAAGAAACCACAAACAGCATGTCTACTATTAGCATCCCAGATATTTTCCATAGGAAGCATATCATTCTTTCCGGGATTATAAAAACAATTACTGAAAGCTTCCCAGTTAGCACCTTTTGTACCACCCGTACCATATACACGAATAGTACCAATTCTCATTGCACCTGATTCACTATTAGACATCATAACATCTAATGCCTTTTGAAGATTAGGGCATTTACCTGCTTCCTCAAAATCAGTTTCAATAGCTTTCTTACCTACTGCGGCACTTTCATTTTTACCAATAGCAACACTTAAAAGTTTACTACGAAATCCGAAAGCCTTTTGACCTTCTTTTGATTTCTTATATCCAAGTTCAATACCTTTATCAAAGTTCTCACTTAAATAACCTCTTCGCCAATAAGTTTTATCTTCATACCAATCAAGATTAACTTTAACCATATAAGATGTAGCACCTTTCTCAGTTAAATAATCCATTTGGTCGGCAGCAAGTGTAACAGTTACATTCTTATTTGCGTTGATAGTATTAGCTGCTTGACTACCACGTTTATATGAAAAACCTTTACGACGAGCTTTTGCTTTACATAAGTTACAACTATTGTTAGCAATCAACTCGTCAATCTTAAAGTTCCAATAATCTCCATCCCAAAATCGAGGAAAGCCTTCAACAGTATTAACCTTAAATCTTCCCTCTTTATCTAACTGTTTACGTTCCTTTTCATTAGGAGCACGTTCGATACGACCATAGTTAAGATAATTATAATGGTCGCCAGTTATACGAACTTTATGGAGTAAAGCTTTACGTTCAGCATCAGATTTAGCTGTTAAATAAGCAGGAATATCTTTAATGTATAATTTACAATATGCTTGAACACCTTTAACTCGTCTATCCATTTCACGTTGCCAAAACTTTACGGCATTAGGACTATCATCAGGTTCAAGACAATAACATCCATGTTTTTCATAAAAGTCTGCAACACGACTAAATATTTCAGTACCTACGAAAACAAAGTCTATTTTCATAAGTACACCACCACTTTCACCTATAAGAAAATCATTATCTCTGTCAATCCAAGGTTTACCAGTAAAACGACAAATACTTGAAGATAAAGGCTTGTAACTTTCTTTATCTTCAAGTATATAATCTATAAACGGACTTCGACCAGTTTCATAACCATAACGATTGTCTTTACGATAATGTTTCTGTTTCGTTAGGAGCATTAGATGCTCTATCATTTGTTCCGTCATAGCTATCTCTGTATTCAGCTCCACCACGAATTGACGTTACACCTTTTTCAATCTTATCCCACTTATCATTAAGCTCAGTAAGACTTTCAACTCGTGCAGGAATTTCATTAGCAATTTTAATAATTTGTTTAAGAGTATCTTCACAAAGAGCTAAATCTTTCATTTCAAGTTCTTTCGACATTAAATCTTCTATACCATCAGTTAATGTACGAACTAACTTACTTGAAAGATTCAAAGATTTAATAGTAGAATTAATTAAATCTTCAACAGCTGTAATATTAAGATTTGATTTTACAAATTCAATAGCAGACAAAACAACTCTATCCGGTAGATAAGATTCATCTAAACCAGCATTAGACTTAGCATAAGCATAAGCTTCTTTTTTAGTAAGTCCTGCTTTTGTTACATAACCTTTTCTATCGGATAAATATAGTATAAATCTAAATTCTTTTTCTGCAAAAGATTTATCTTTACTATCATCACGAGCATATATCTGTTGAAGTAAAGGATATTGAAGTATCTCTTCTACATCAAGAATTAGTTTATCATTTTCTATCTTAAATCCATGTACCATACATTATCTTATTTCAGCAATACCTTCTTTAATAAAAGGTGCATTACTATCTGCATCAGAAAACTTATTATGTTTGAACTCTTCTAACCTAATCCAATCAGCAGTACGAAGAAATTCAAATATCATATTTCCCATATTCTGAACAAACTTTTCATTTTCACTTAATTCTAATTCACCAATACTACTAAGCATTTGATGAACAAGTTCGTGAAAATATGTATTCTGCATTTGTGTATTAGAAATCTCAATTCCATAATCTAATGATTGTAATTGAATTACACCATTAGCAATAGAAGATTTACCGAGATTTCCAGCGTTTTGTTTATTCTCTGTAATAACAGTTAGAATATCAACACCAGCTAATACACAACTCTTAGGAATATAATTTTTAATTTTACTCATCGACTTGATACAAATATTAATACAGCGTTCAAAGCAATAGAACCAGCTGCAATCCAACCATTTCTACGTTTCTTTTTTTGTTCAGCTAAATATCTTTCTTGATAATCAATTAACTTATTATTGAGTGAATCAAGGCCACCAAAAGAAACAACCAAAAGACTATCACGAATAGCAATATGATAAGACTGGAAGGATATAACGCTATCTTGTACCCTTTGAATTTCACTGGCAGTAAGATAAAGTTTTTCATACTTTTCACCTTCAAGAAGTTTTATAGCTAACTTACGAGTTTCTTTCGGAGTAAAAACAATAACTGTATCGCCATCAATCTTGTATCTTTTTTGCGATATAGCGGAGAACGGAATCATCACTAATGATATTACTATCATTAAAATCACTTTCAACTTTTTCATAAATAGTAATAGTTTTTTGTTCAATTCCTCTAAGACTATCAATAACAAATTGTTGTTCATTAATAATCGTATCATATTTCTTAATGAAACTATTAAGACTATCTCTTAAAGATTTAATAGTTTCATCATGTCTTTCAATACCTAAAAACTTACGATTAACATATCTACTAAAATAAGTAGCTCCAATACCAATCGCAAGAATCAAAACAATATAAAATATATATCGAACAGTATCTTTCATAACTTACAAATCTAAATCCATTTCATTAATAAGAACATAAGATTGAGTTCCTTTACCAATCGCCTTATCAAACAAAGGAATAATAATGTCATTCCATTGATTCACATCTTTGATAACTTGACAGCCAGCAGAATAAAGACCAATCTCATCACTTACTTTCCAGCTTGACGCCCTATGTAAATTAATACCAAACATACCAAAGTCAGTATTATCGGTAATATCAATTTTATCATCTCGATTATTGTCACGAATTACTTGACAAGGATTAGCTTGAACAAGTGCTTTATATTGTCCTTTATGTTTACCTATTTTCCAAAGAGCTTTGTGTACACCTTCTCGAAGAACTGCACAACCTTTATTATTAACAGGAGTTTCAAGATTTAAATTACTTGGGTCAGTAGTAGCTTCGAAAACCATACATTCCCATATATTAAAATCTCGTTCATAAAACATTACAATAACATCGTTATAATGTTTAGTACAAGTACTTTTAGAACGAATACCCCAGATATTAAGATTAATAGGATATTTATCATTTTTCCTAAATATAGGATATTCTAAATCTTTAGCAATTTCAATAAGTCTATTTGGTAAATCATTTACATCAATAAGTTTATTAAATAATGCGTTATATTTTGATTCCTTAGTTGCTTTCATATTTGTAATACTTTTTGTAACTTGTGTGGGCCTCGCTCCGCTCGGCCTTTCGGGTGCTCCGCACCCTCACCCGGTGGGGGAGTGGGTTGGACGCCCACTGGCGACACCATTTGCATCATCACTTATAACACTTCTATCGTCCAAACTAAATTTTATAGTTGCCCACGATAATTACTATTAAAAATCCTAATAAGATTTACTGCAAGTTTACCACGAGTATCTATATAATAAATCTTAATAGTTTTCATAGCTTAGAAAAGTGTTTTAGCAGTTTTATAAATATGTTTACTTGAATAATCAGCAATCATCATTCCGACTTCATTTTTAAGATAAGGAATATCATACATTTCTACGACTTCTTCATCTTCTTCATTTTCGTCTTGAAATTGATTCTGAATAGTTCTAATATGACAGAGAATAATTCCTACATTTTTATAACCCCAGCTCTCAACAAGATTAGCATAAGTAGAAAGTTGCATTGCATAATGATTACCTATACTATCTGCGAGGTGGTCAAGTGGTGCACCAAAATATTCCTCTTTATAAATAAAATTATTGAGGTCAAGTGTACCATCAAGTTTCTTATCATAATAACCACTTTCAAATCTAATTGGAGCCTTATTAGTTTTCCAGTCTAAAATGATAAATTCCTTATCACGAATTAAAAGAATATCAATAAGACCGGAAACAAGATTTTGGCTATCATAAACACCAATCTCAGCGTAGATATGATAACCTTTCGTAACAAGAGCAGCAATCAGACTAAATATATCAGGATATTTTTCTCGAATACCAGTCTTAACAAAATATTCAAGATTAAGCTTACCGTATTTATGACTACCAACAATATCATCTATCGTATAGATTCTATCATTGATAAAACCATTAGCGTTCAGCTTATATCCGTTACAAGTCTTAATAGCAGTTTCAAGGTAATTATGTTTCTTTGTTCCTTTGTCACAAGCCTTAATAGTTTCTTGTTCCCATTCCCAAAGAATTTGTTTCTTAGTTTTACCTTTATATTTTTGATATTTTGGATGTCGAGGATTCTTACCTATACGTTCACACGCTGCGGCAATTTCTTCTTTCTTAAATTCTTGTGTATATTTACCAATAAGAGTAGTAACAGATATGTAACCATTACCTAAATCATCTGTGTACTTATGTTCCTCTTCATTAAAGTACAGTATTCTACCCTTTGGTAAAATCTTTTCTGAAACGCATTTTCTTCCCATCTTCTTCGGCAGTTCTACGTCTACGACGATTAGCAATATGATAAGCAATAATCTTTGCTTTACGTTCCTCTCGACTTAAACCTTCAAGTTCCTCAGCATGAGTTTTCTTAAAGAACTTAGCTGGACTGTATTCAAATCTACCAACACGAGGAACACTGACAACTTCATCTCCTCGCATCATAGCTTTGGCAACACTATCCTTTTGTGTTCTTTCCAGTAACTCTAATACTTTCGCCTTTTGGTCAGGTCTTAACTTTTCCCAAGCTGCAACACTTCGTTTATAAGAAGCAGGTCGTCGAAGAACATAAGGTTTAAGATGTTTTTCAATACGTTCATCTACGAAAGGAACTAACTTATCATAAACAAAAGGATTAAGCATAGTTTAATTATTAACGGTAGGAGATTCAATCCAAACACCTACGATAGAATATTCATCTACAAGAACAAACTCACTAAACTTAACAGTTCCAACACCAATAATAGATTTACCTTCACGGTGAACTTTCTGTTTAGCTGCAAGCGTTTGAGTATCGCCCGGCATTTGAATAAGAGTAGGAATACAACCGTTTTCCAGTTTTACTTTATCTCCAACATTAAGACCTTTGACATTTTCGGCAACAGCCATAACAGTATAAGCCTTAGCTGGAATCTTATTAATCTCCTCGTTATTAAGAATGTTAAGAGTAGATACTTCAAAATCTGCACGAAGAAGAACTTTGTTACCACGAGGACTAAATGCAATTTTTGTTTCCATAGTTTTATTTTGTTTAGGATTTACATTATTATAACTACGAGTACAAATATATAATATAATCTTATCCCATGCAAGCAAATCTAAATAAATTTCAAACTGAATTAATAAAATTATCACTATCAGAAGCAGAATTATCAATAAGTCTAATAGTAATTACAGTATTAGCGATTGCAAGACCTCACAAGTGGGCGTCCAACCTGCTCTCCCACCGGGAGTACACAAGTTAAAACTAATAAAATCTTTATTAAAAGCTCTTCAAAATTTATCACTTTTTGCATCACCAGTTTTCCCACCAAAAGAATCAATTTTGGCGACATTAATATCTCGACCAGTTGCATTACTAAAATCACTAATTTTTGAACTAATTTTTTCGTTATTAAATTCGTTATTAATTACGTGATTATTTGATATAGTTTCTGAATTACGAGTTGGAATTTGTATATATATTATATATTCATTATTTGTAATAATATTACTTGTAATATTATTACTATATATAGGTATATGGTCAATTAATTCAAAAATTCATTCAAAAATTACGGAAAATAATGATGCAAAAATTGTAGATTTTAGTGAAGATAGAGGTCATTTTACAGGTAATTTTACAGGTCAAATTACAAGTAATATTGAAATTACATTAAAAATTAATTCAAAAATTAAGGAAAATAGTAATGTAAATGATAGAGATTTTAATGAAGAACTAATGAAATTTTTAATATTGATAAAAGTTATTCTTAAAATTAAGAAAATAATAATGAAATTTTTAACAGTTTTAATGGTTATTGTGATAATATAAAAGATAAGGATATTGAAATTTTTATTACTATTTATATGAGAATTTTCAAAATGTTAAAAATGAAGATAATTAAATTACAGATTCTTTTCGGATTTTTAGGAGTATTAATAAGAATGATTGTAATAACAATAAGGATATTTATGTAAGTCTTTTTGCAGGTATCGGAAATAATACGAATGTTTATAATAAACTTATGAATCTTAAAATGAATAAAAGATGTAAAAATAAAAATGATAATTTTAGATATTACAATAGTGATAAAAATATTAAGGGTTTTTAAGATTTATAGATTGAATGAAATGATAATATAAAGAATAAAGATTTTAATAATTATGAAAGTGTTTACAAAGGTATAGAAAATAATATAAGTATTTGTTATAAATTTCAAAATGATTTTAATGATTATTTTCAAGATAAAAATAATAAAAATATTAATGATTATAAAAGTATTTTTGTTAGTGTTAAAAATAATATAAGTATTTATATCGTGGAAGTACCTAATGAAACTGCCCCGTCCATTCAAGGGTTTGCGAAGCCCCCCGCTTGAGATTGCAGGAAAGGAAAAAATAAACGTTTCCTGAATAGTCTAATTAAACATTATTCAACTATGGCAAAGCAAATCAAAGAAGCAACTGAAACAATTGTTAAGGTTGTTCGCATTAGTGGTAAAACTAAACCGCTGGCAATTAATGGTAAAGAGAATACCGATAACGTCGTATTCCTTCGTGCTTTCGATGCTGAAAGCGGTGCGAAACTCGACACACCATTAAGTATTACCGAAAGTAGGGCAAAAATGTTCGGTTTCTCATGCCTTTGTATTAGTGAGGAAACAGCCGAACGCGATAACGCCGGAAATATGGTTGAGGAACTCAACACGCTGACGAATCCGCCCAAGTATTACGAAATGACATTGCGAGTAATACCGAAAGGCGAGCCGGGCGAATGGGGTTACAAGACCAAGAAGGCCGTGACGGTGGACGGCAAGGAATACAAAGCGGGTGAACTCGTTCCCTATCGTACTACCGGAACAATGATAGTTGAGGCTATCGGCAAGGAGTACAAAGATACGGATTTCAAGAGTGCCGCGATTAATCGTATCAACGGAGCCGCAAACGCTGCCGGTGATATGGCATATCGCGTTGAAACTTTCCGTCTTATGTTCGGACGTGTTCCGAATATGGCTAACGAGGAAGATAGAAATACCTTGCTTTCTCTTCCGGTAACACACTAAACAACTAACGTTAAGGGTGACGAACGTCGTAATGATGTTCGTCATTCTTTTCGTAAATTACAAGTTTCATTACGACCAACACTTTAATTTATATTACGACCAACACTATTAAAACTATGAAATGGTTAGGATTTATAGCATTAGTTCTAATTGAATCATTAGCTATATTCGGTTTATCATTAGAACAAATAGGATTTACTGTTCCACAAGCGATATTAATTTCGGTTTATGCTGCGCTATTAATTATCACAATTACGGGATTTATTATTACGCATTTTGTAAATCTACAAAAAGAAAGAGAAAATGAATTTCGAATTTTGATACGAGAATTAAGAGAAATTAAAGAAGTAGTAGGAACATCTGAAACACGAGTAATTAAATTAGAAAGTTTGATAGAAAATGATGTAAGAAATGATATAGAAAAAGTATATATAAATGTAATGAAAGAATTGAAACGAAAAGAATAATTAGTTGCGGAGGTATTATCTCCACTTTTATCTTTATTATTTCCACTATCAGAATCTCTAATTTTAGGCAAATAATCTCTTTATAATTGTTCTTAACAATCTTACAATATCATTTATATTAATTTTTCTATTTTCATTTATAATATTTTTATCAATACTGAACTCATTACATCTTAAAGCCTCACTGGATTTGCAATGCCTTTCAATACCTTTTTTCTTATACAAACAACATATCCTCTCGCTCGTATAATAATTCGTTTTATAATATTTACATAAGAAACAATTTCTCACATTTTCATAATTTTTATAGGCAATTACCCAACCAAAAGTCAAAGGATCTATAGTACGATTAGTATAATAATCGAATGTAATCTCAAATATAGCAGATGAATATCGATGGGTATATTCATTACAACTAATACGCTTATATAAACCTTTCATTGATTCTAATAATACGAATTTATTGAGTTGCATCCCACATGTTCTAGTAATCCCATCTTTACGCCTAAAATTATAAAACATTGTTGTTTCATCTTCTGAAATTATTCCATTTCTTATAATATCGTCTAATTCATATTCGGAGCTTAGAGCAACTTCAATAATACGCATCCCAGATTCTATCTTCTCCTTCTCACATTGATGTGAAACTAAAATCTCAATAAAAATAGGCTCATGTCTATTTTCAGAATCAGAAAGAAGTAAATCAGCCCGGAAACCTTTATATGTTTTTTCTCGAGTGATTACATTGTAATAATTCTTTAAGTTAAAAGATCGGCTCGATTTTTTCTCACAATAAGAAGTATAGTCATCATGATTCCATAGACAATGTTCAAAATTAGAGCATCTATCTTTTGTTCTAAAAGAGATATTTAATGCACTATCTGAATTAAACCACTCTTCAATTCTTTTCTTGGCAAGAGCATGAAGATAAGTTTCGTAGCTACAGTTTTGCGGTCTTATCTTATGAGCATAATGCTTTACTTTAATAGAACCTTCTTTTACAACCATTTCTCCTTTGCAATGAGGACATCGATATTCTATTCCTTTCTGAGCATTTCCAATACCAATGCAATTTTCATTCTTATCAAGAGCATACGTATATTTGAGTTCTGCCATATTAAAGAATCATGCTTTATTCAACAAAAGTCATATTCATTTTTATCTTTGAAAAATGGAATTATCAGTCGTCTGCACGTTGGCTAATAAGAATTCTTCTAAAGCGGCACATTCAAAAGCCGAATCAAATGGAACCGCAATAGCTGCAATATATTTAGGTGACGTGCTCCAATAAGGGCTTCTAACCCGGCATTTCCCTTCACCATCATAACAAAAATAACTTCCAAGCCTTCTGCCAATGGCAACGGATGATTCACCTATATATAGCACATTGTCCTTATCGTCCATAATCAAATAGACTCCAGGCCTATCGGCATATGGGTAGCATTGGGGCCAGCAGTTTTCCATATTCTCTTTCCCAGGAAACAAATCATACTTGTTACTAACTGAAAAACGTGTAAGACTTGGGTGACGATACTTCTCTTCGTATAATCTCACTAATTTTAAAACCTCATCTAATTTTGCCATTCTTGGTTACTCTGTTTTTTAAATCATCGAATCCCTTTTGCCAAAAACACATATCTACAACTTTCATTGATGGATAGTGGTAGTGAAGTTTTTCAGAAATATATCTTTGGCATTGCTGTATTGTATCTTTATTGCTCTGAGAACAATCAATTATCCGCTTTAATAATTCTTCGTCAAACTGCTTGCCTTGACAATGAAATGCCCGCTTAAACAAGTCATCCAATGCAGGAACACAGCCAATGGTTCCCAACATGATTTTAGTAATCAGAGTATCTGTCGCAGCAAGGTTTAAGGATGAAGTCTTATTTTCCGGTTTATAATATGTGATTTTACTGTAGTAATCTTTGAGCGCATTGTACAACTTCATTATTTGAGAAACATCATCCATTGTAAACCATTCTTTTCGTAGGGAATGAAATTTCCTTATTATGTTTACGGCATCCATATGAATCGTATAATCTTTCCAAAGTATTCCACAACTACCTCTATACATTCCCCAACTCGCTAAATAAAAAGCAAGGTGAAGAGATAAATAGTCTACTGAATCTAAATTACCGAATGCCGTATAGCAATATTCCCATGATTTAAAGCGATGATTTGAGTCTTGAACCATATTACTCAAATATTTTTCAACGCTACTTTTTTCTATGTCTAAAATAGGAAATGTCATTTCTATATAGTTAATTGTTTGACTCAATAAATTCCTTCAACCGATACAATCTATCAATGGCCGGATTGTAGAAAGCATCCGGATAGTGCTGCTTAATATCGCAGATATTCGCATTAACATACATAGAGGTGTCAAAAATATGTTCTGCCTCACTTAGCATCACCTCCTTGGGTAACTGGGTTGTTTGTGCCCATTCGATTATTGCCTTGACGGATTCCTCGTCATAGGAATATTTACTTTCTTCTGCCATAATTGCTATTTATGTTTTTATGAATTAGCCTGCACAAATATAGATAATTGAAGCCAATTACAAATGATATAGAAGCCGAAGTTATAGGAAATATTGAGGCTTTGCATTAATTTTGTCACTACTTATAATTTTTTACACCATATGAGCCCAAAGAATGTATATGAATTAATCCAGGAAAGACTGGAAGTGATTTTTAAAGAGTTCGACAATATATACATTTCCTTTTCAGGTGGAAAGGATAGCGGAGTGTTGCTGAACCTATGTCTGGACTATATGCGTAGGAACCGGCTGAAGCGCAGGATTGGAGTGTTCCACATGGACTATGAGATACAGTACAGTATGACCATTGACTATGTGGACCGGGTATTGGAGGCAAACAAGGACATGCTGGACGTGTACCGTGTCTGCGTGCCTTTCCGTGTAACGACCTGTACCTCCATGTACCAGAACTACTGGCGTCCCTGGGACGAAGCAAAAAAGGAAGCATGGGTCAGAGAAATGCCGGAGGGCGCAATGACTGTAGACGATTTCCCTTTCTATAACCGCAGGATGTGGGACTATGAATTTCAGACAGAGTTTTCCCGTTGGCTCCATCAACGGAAAGCTGCACGGCGTACCTGCTGTCTGGTGGGCATACGTACCCAAGAAAGCTACAACCGTTGGCGCACAATCTATCGAGGTGTGAAAGAGCAATATAAGGATTACCAATGGAGCACGAAAATCGGTGAGGGTGTGTATAACCTATACCCACTGTTCGACTGGAAAACGGAGGATATATGGATTGCCAACGGCAAATTCCGATGGGATTACAATAAACTATACGACCTCTACTACCAAGCCGGGGTAAGCCTTGACCGGCAACGGGTGGCAAGTCCATTCATCAGTGAGGCCATTGAGAGCCTTGCCTTGTATAAAGTCATTGACCCCAATACTTGGGGACGGATGATAGGACGTGTAAACGGAGTCGGCTTTGCCGGACTTTACGGCAATACCCGTGCGGCAGGAAGGAGAGCGATACGTCTGCCGGATGGATATACCTGGAAGTCATTCATGGAATTCCTGCTTTCGACCCTGCCGGAACATACCAGGAGAAGATACCAGGCCAAGCTGGAAACCAGTATCAAATTTTGGAAGGAAAAGGGTGGAGTTCTCAGTGATGAAGTCATACAGAAGCTGAAAGACCGCAATATCCCCATCCAGGTAGGTGACAGCACCAACTATAGGACAGACAAGAAACCAGTACGAATGGACTACCTGGATGACATTGACATAGAAGAGTTCCGAGAAATTCCCACCTATAAGCGTATGTGTATATGTATCCTGCGTAACGACCATACCTGCAAGTATATGGGGTTCGCCCTAACCAAGGAGGAGAATGAAATGAAGAGCAATGCCTTGAAAAAATACAAGGATATTTTATAAATACTGCATTGTACAGTAAACATATAAAACTGCCCCGACTTTCGCAAGCCAGAGCAGTCCAATTTATAAATTTAAAGTCTTATGATGAAGATTGTCTGTTGCGCCAATGTTTTACTATCAGCACAACGACAAACAAAACAGTTACACAAACACAGGTAAAGCCTTTTTGTTTAAGCAAAGTGGATTCTTTTTTATCCTTTATGATTCTGACCGTTTTTCCTCATGGATATCGGAAGTGGTTTCCTTGTCGGCTTTCACCTCCGTACAGTCTTTGGTTGTAGTTTCCTTCTTTCTATTCTTGCTGAAATCACCTTCTACGTGACCGTCAGCCAGTAACAAAACTTTCCTGGTCGGGCTGTCAGACGGTTTTCTTGTACCATAAATCCGAAAATTAATCACGTAGTTGCCATTGGTTGCAATCAGTTCATTCAAAGAGATGATAGAGCCATATACGATGTTGACCGACTTACGAGTGCTGTCCTTTCTACACTCTTGGCAGTACACTGGACTATACGCTTTTCCAACCAGTCAACCTGCTTCCGCTCGTTCTCATTCTCCACCGAATCGGCAGACGCATTCTCCTTCCGTGCGTTTTGCGGTTTACACAGAATATGAATCCCAGCGGACAGCTTCCAATCCCTTAAAGCCCCAGTTATAGCCAACCAGTCATTTAATTCCATTCTGCCTATTGTTTATCTGATTGATTATAAAATACACACTTAAAAATCCTATCCGCTTGCACCATCGCTGCCAAAACACTAAAATCCATTGTCACGATATGTCAATAAAAAAGACTCTGCAAAATAAGAATAAAAAACGATTTACCAAAGAAGAATATAAATATATTGAATCGGTCTGGAATGTAAAAAATTATATTACAGGCCAGCATCATTTTTTAGTTAATTTTGCACCAATTATTTAATAAATATCTGATAACATTAGTTTAAAAAGCGTTATGTTCGTCTTGTAAATCGGGATATATGGATTCTCCAAATGAGAAGGGATAGTATGATTTTTCTTACATCATAAAGTAAATCTGACGGCATCACACCTCATATCGGCGAGAACGGTAATTGGTGGATAGGTATGACTGATACAAAAATAAAGGCGCAAGGAGCCAAAGGGGACGATGCCATTGCCCCCCAAGTTCAAATCAACGCCACGACAAATGAATGGGAAATCTCAACGGATGGCGGCAAAAACTGGAAATCGACAGGGATTAAGGCGACCGGGGAGAAAGGCGACAGAGGTGATGCGGTATTTGCGGAAAACGGAGTGGACTACACAAGTGATCCTGATAATGTCATATTCACTCTGGCTGACGGAAAGACCAAGCTGACCGTACCACGTACCAAAATATTATCTGTCAAGTTCAAGGATGGTTGCGATATTTTCTCGGTAACTTCCGTTAGTAATACAATTGATATTGAATTTATTGGTTTGACAACAGAAAATTATAAGGCTTTGGTTGCGGAATTGAGAAGCGAGGACGGTACTACAGATATAGAGATTGTGCCCCGTGCTGAAAATAAGGATGTGGAAATTAAGGAACCTGTATTTACGGATGGGAAATGTACCGGAACGACAGTCAAAATCAACAAGAAAGGAATAAATGGAGAAAAGGCCGTTCTGAAAGTGACTCTTATAGATAACAACGGGCAGGAAATTTCAGTTTCCCGTATCGTGAAATTCTTTGGTGCGGGTGCTCTTGATGAAGCCGCCCAGAACGGAGGTAGCTTTATATTGTCTGATGACATTATTCTGGAGAAACCGGTTGAGGTGGCAAAAGGGAAGGAACTTGTATTGGATCTAAACGGTAAAACCATCTCTAATTTCTGAACGGATAAGCATCCGCGTGCATATATCCCTGGTTGATTGCCTCATTGACCAAGATACGGAGCTGTTTCATGTGCTTGGCTATCGTATTGTCCGCATTGCCCTTTTCCCTTAAGTATTGCTCAAAATCACGAAGGAATGTATAGGTAATATCCTTGAAGTCCAATCCGGAACGGAAGTCATTCAAGACCGCCAGTGTAGAGTGCAGGTTGTCCTTGGTGGACTGCTTCTTGTCCGAATTGTCAATGGCTGATT